>Ga0247778_1000018_pt1 | contig 302185 bp, 241 predicted proteins | sample UWRJL049202B5_FD_179939 | JGI IMG/M metagenome (GOLD analysis project Ga0247778, IMG submission 179939) | Plant litter microbial communities from Arlington Agricultural Research Station in Wisconsin, United States - UWRJ-L049-202B-5 | ecosystem: Environmental > Terrestrial > Plant litter >...
CCTGACCCCAGAGCGACCGAATTTGCCTTGGCTGTCGGCACCATCACGTGGATCCGTTTGGCCGATCGGTGGTGGATCCGAGAGGGCGATCGTTGACACTACGCCTTCAGCGTCCAAGATAGGGGTCGCCCACATTCGTCGTGGCTGGCGCAAGCGGAGCGCGCCAGGAGCTCAGTCAGTCTCAGCCCCGTTCGCATGCCGAAACTTCTCGAGCAACCCCGGTCGAGACCGCGGCGAGCGCGCGGTCTTGCCCGATTTCTAATAAGCTAGCGTCTCATGGAGCCAAGCACGCCGCCAACGTCAGCCGACCCTTCACCTGTCGAAGGCACTTCAGAAGCGCCGACCGAAGCCTCGAAGGCGAGCAAGTACGCTGTCGACGCCTACAAGAATTTCACGACCTTCCACTCGACCCAAGAAACGCTCTTTTGGACGCGCAACAACTTGCTGGTTTTGATGCAGGTTGGCTTGATCGCGGCGCTGTTCGGCGTGCTCGCGCGAAAACAGCCTGATGAGTGGCACTTGATTCCTGTCGGTGGTGTAGGTGTCTCCCTCGTGGGGCTATGCCTCACGTTTGCTTGGATCCCTATGGTCGAGCGTAGCAGGTACCTCTTCGACGTCGCGCTTTCCATCATCGCTGAAGCCGAACAACGGCTTGGACTGGGCGATACGGACTGCCTGTTCACGCTCTTTTACTACGCTTCCAAGACGCCCAAGGACGACCTCAAGATCGAGAAGCTCCCGCCCAGCATCGAGCGTAGATTGAACGTCGAGTTTCGGAAGAAGGGGCGGTCGATCGGCCTTTCCACGATGTGGATCCGAGTCGGGAAGGGCTTTGCCGCAGCCTGGGCGCTCACGTTGTGCGTTGTCGTCTGGTATTGCGATCACGCTGATTGGAAATGGTGAAGCAACCGCCATTTCGCGCTTGTTCACAGTGCGCGTTGTCTGCAAATTGACGGCATGCCAAGCCCCGTGGTTGGCGTGTTGGGAGGCGGCGGCACGCCACAGGCGCTGCCGCGGCCCCATCAAGAATATCTGGACCATGCTGCGCTCGACCCTCACGCGGGGGCAACGTCGAAAAATTCGCAGCGCCGCCAAAGAACCAATGCGTTGGTGACAGCAGCGGGGCGATGCGATCCCTTGGCGTTCTGGGGTTCCCTGAGGCAGCATGGGCGGATGAGTCTTCGCTCCGCGTGCACTGCCGTTTTGGTGATGTTCCCGCCTTTGCTCGAGGCTTGCGATCTCAGCTCGCACAGTGCACCGGGCTCCGCGGGCGCGACCTCCAGCGCGGGCGCGACCTCCAGCGCGGGGACGGCCAGCGCGGGAGCGTCGACAGGTGCAGCGGGTGCCGGGGTGACGGCGGGTGCAGCGGGTTCCGGAGTGGCGGCAGGGGCGGCAGGGGCCGGAGCGACGGCGGGTGCGGCGGGGGGCGGTGCTACGCCAGGTGTGGCGGGCGCGGCCAGCACTGGTTCGGGTGGCAACACGGGTTCCGTGCTCGGTGGTGCTAGCCGCTGCGCCACGGCCGGCGTCGCGCTCTGTGAAGATTTCGAAAACGGCCTGGATACCGCGATTTGGACCACCACCAAGAGCGGCGACGCAACGATTGAGATCGATGCCGCCCATCCCGCACGTGGCAGCAAAGCCCTGCACATCAAGACCGATGGCAGCGGCTATGCCTACATCACCGAAAAGAAGTCGTTCCCCGCGACCAACAACACCTTGTACGGCCGCATGTTCGTTTACTTGGGTGACCCGTTCACGACTGACGGCCATTTCACATTGGCCGAAGGTGCGGGCACCGGGGTTGCGGCGAAGATTCGCTTCGGAGGGCAGAACAAGGTGTTCGGCGTCGGCACCGATGGCGGGGACTCCGGCGATTGGACGGATAAGGATGACAAGCCAATCGTCGCGCAAACCTTCGTCTGCACCGAATTTCAATTCAAAGCCGACACGAACGAATTCCACGTCTGGGTCGACGACAGCGAGCGCCCGCTGCTCAACCGCGGCGTGATGCAGCACCAAAATTTCGCGATGCCGACTTTCAACTCACTCTGGTTCGGCTATTGGCTGTACGCCGGAAGTATCCCGGGCCAAATGGAGGCGCAGGAACTTTGGATCGACGAGATCGCCGTCGACTTCAAGCCGATAGGTTGTGCGAAGTAACGCGCTTGGCGCGTATGCGCTGTCGCTTCGACACGGCATGAACCCAGGCGGCTCAGTGCGCGCTGAATCCACCGTCGATCAGCAGTGTCGCGCCGTTGATGAGCGAGGCCGCGGGGGATGCCAGGAAAACGACTGCGCCGCAGACGTCGACCGGATCGCCGACTCGGCCGAGTGGGATCTTGCTCAAGAGGTCGGTTCGGAACGCCTCGTTCTCGAGCCACTTCACCGTGCCCGGTGTGCGGATGAAGGTAGGCGCCACTGCGTTGACGTTGACCTGGTGCGGCCCCCACTCGACCGCCAGGCACTTGGTCAGGTGCGCGATGGCGGCTTTGGTCATGCAATACACCGACTCGGTAGGCAAGCCGACGAAGCCGGCTTGTGAGCTCAGCATCACGATCTTGCCGGATCGGTTTTGAATCATGTGCCGACCGACCTCTTGGCTCACGAAGAACGTACCTTTCAAGTTCACGTTCAAGGTGTGATCGAAGTCTGCTTCGGTGACGTGAATAGCTGGAGCAGGCGGCCCGATGCCGGCGTTGTTGACCAAAATGTCGATGCGCCCGAAGTGCCGAATCGCTTCGGCGACCGCTTCGGCGATCTGAGCGCGCTGAGTGATGTCCATTTGCACGGGGAGTGCTTTCCGGCCCAGCGCGCGGATCTGTGCGGCGAGCGCTGCGCCGGACGCAAGATCGCGGAGGCCGAGCACCACATCTGCACCGGCTTGCGCCAACGCAAGCGCGATGGCATTGCCGAGACCGCGCGCGGCGCCGGTAACGAGCGCCACTTGGTCGGTCAGAGCGAACCGCACTGCGGGCAAATCTGCCGAGGTCGTACGATCAACCATGCGCCAATCTTTTTGCAAGAATGCCCGGCCGCGTCAATTGCTCCTGGGAGCGACACACGTCGGGCAGCTGACCGCTTTTCCGATCGCAGTCACCGGGTGCGGCGCCTCGTCCACGATGACAACCCCCCTCCGGCTCGTCGCGTCTGGGCGCTCAAGCCTGGTATATTGTCAGGCGAAGCCAATGGGGCAGGCCGACGACATGGACCGATTGATCGCTTCCCGCAGCCAATTGCTGTCGAGGTTGAAAATCAGGGTGAATTAGTATGAAAGACCGACTGACGCTTCGTCTCCCGACCGAGCATGAGGAGCAGGAGTTCCTGGGCGCCCATCGAGCCACTTCGCCGGAGGTGCCCTACTTTCTGCATTTTTATTCCGATGGCATGGGGTTCACCGAGTATCTCGGGGTGCTCGCTGAACTGCCGCTTGGCGCGAACCTGCCGCCCGGCGGCGTACCTGCAACGTTCCTGTTCGCGTTCGTTGGACCGCGAATCGTTGGCCGCGTCTCGATTCGGCACTCGCTCAATGAGTTCCTGGAGCGGGTCGGCGGTCACATCGGCTACGTGGTGGTCCCCGAGTTTCGGCGCAAGGGCTACGCCACCGAGATCCTGCGCCAGGCCCTCGACATCGCCCGCAATGACCTGGGGCTCGCCCGGGCTCTCGTCACGTGCGACGACGACAATGTTGGTTCGATCAGAACGATCGAAGCCAACGGCGGCCTGCTCCAAGATGTGATCACGGGCTCCGATCTCGCGAAACCGAAGCGCCGTTACTGGGTCCCAACCCCTTCGCAACCGCTCGGCGGTGGAGCCGTGGACGGATCTGCTGTCTAACTTTGCCCGCTGCGGTTGCTTTCAGTTGTGACTGATGCAATGCGCCTCGACTATGACGAAAGTGACGGCACGCAGCGCGCACTCGCCGATTGGACTGGGCTCAATGGGTGCCGTTGGATTTGACGAGTTTGTTGTACACGCCCATCAACAGCAAGGGCGCCGCCCAAGAGCCGATGAACCGCGCCGCGCGCTCGCGGCCGCGTAGCTCGAGCATCGCGGAGGCTGCCATCGACAAAAGCGAGGCGCTCAAGAAGTAATGCGAGGGAATTTTGGCGGTTTGCTGTTCAATCACCCGGGTGAAGGAGTCCTCGTCGTGCTCCGGGCGATGCACAGGAGCTGCGGAAGCTAGTGGGGCGTGTTCAGCCGGATTCAGATCACTTTTCACGACGGATATCCAGCAAGCGCAGTGCCAATGAATGGGCTCGAAGCGCGCACGTGGCCGGCTCACGTACGGCTGGCTCGCAGATTGCTACTGCTTGCTAGCGATGACCCCCGAAGCGGATGTCCAGACCGAGCAGCTCGAGGAAGGACTCCAGCTCGCCGCTCAAGGATCGGGAGATCTCCTCGAACGCGACTATTGGGGCGCAATCGCAAACTGTCGCCTGCCACCTCGAGCGCTCATGGCCGATCTGCTCAGCCGGTTTTGTGAATTTCCGCCCGAGGATTTGGTCTCCTTCACTCGGGTGGGTGATGGCAGCGCGCCGTTGCAGGAGGGAGACGAGCTCGATATCGTGATTCGCATGGCAGGCAAGTGCCGCGCGCGAGTAACGTGCTGCGAGCAAGCCAGCCTCACTTTGGCCACACTCAGCGGGCACCCAGAGGCCGGGCGCATTACTTTCGGCTCGTATCGACACGAAACGGGCGCGGTCATCTTCCACATTCGGAGCCGCAGCCGCTCGGGCGATTTCAAATATTCGGCCGGGTTCTTGGCGTTCGGCGAAGCGATGCAAACCAATACTTGGACTGACTTCGTGCGAACCGTGGCCAACACCTACGGTGACGGCATCGACCGTGAGGTGCACGCCGAAACCACGCACGTCGAGCCGATCGCGGATGATGCGCAGGCGTGTCGGCCCACCTTTCGAGCTCGGAGCGACGATTGACGCCACATGAACCGTCGTGCGCACCCATCTTCCGTTGGTGGCGCGGGTTTAGCGCGGATGAAGTGCAGCGGCAGCTCCTGCATTTGCCTCATTGTCCCAGTAGCGGCCCAGTTTCTGATGAAGCAGCGGTAACTGACCCGGCGTGGCACCACTACTATTCCGAGGCTTTGATCGCGCGCGAAGCGCCCGGTCCGCCCATCCCCGGCGCGGCCTTCGAACAGGCGCGCGTCGCGATCACCAACTATGAGTTCTCCGATCCAGACGCGGTTCAAGCCTACTTCGAGCGCACGGTGCCGCTCGAAGGCCGCCCGATGTTGCTCGAGATCAAGGTGCTGGGGGTACATGTCCTGTGTGGCGTCGTCGTCCGCGCCGTCCGTGACGAGCAGACGCCACAAAGAACTATTTGGGGCTTTCGCTACGATACTTTGGTGGGCCACGTGGAGTCGGGCGCCGAGTGGTTCCTACTCAGCAAAGATCACGCAACGGGTGAAATCCGTTTCCGCATCCAAGCAACATGGAAGAAAGGCTCCTTGCCGACCTGGTGGGCCCGCCTGGGGTTCGATGCAGTGGGCAGCACCTACCAACGCGCCTGGCACCGGACCGCCTACGTCCGCTTGCGCGCGCTGCTCGACTCACGAGATCTGCCGGATTTACCGCGTGGGCGCGCGATCTTGAAGCCCTGGCAGCCGGTGCTGGCCGCGCCCGTGTACGAGTTCGAAAGTTAGCGAAGGTCCACTCGTCAGCGCCGCGGCACCGCCTGGCACAGAACTAGCTTGGCACGAAGCCATGTCGCAAATTCATGAGCGCAGCTCGCGTGACGAAGAGGTCATCGACCTAGACAGTATTCAAGACGTTAGCTTTTGGCTGAGCGAACTCGAGGTGAGCAAGCAAGAGCTGATCGAAGCCGTGCAAGCCGCAGGTCCAATCGCTGGTGATGTCCGACAATTTCTGGGGACGCGGTTTACTCGCTCGTGAGGGCACCGCCGGCAACGGTGGAAGGGAGGGTTCTACTCGGGGCAGCCGCTGCGGATTGCCAGGCGTCGCCGGGGTGCTGATCCCAGGCGTTGGACGGCTTGGGTCACCGCCAACGGGTGGACACCGAGCACGTTCGCCGACACTCCCTCGAGGACGCTCACCAACTTCGGTACGTTGGTGAAGAGCTTTTTCGCCGCGGCGAACAATGATTGGGTTTGGTCGCTCACTGCGTCAGGTCGAATAGAATTTTTTGCCGAAGACTCGAAGCCGCGGGGACACTCGACGAGAACTCATCCACGGGAACTTCGAGCCTCGCACCGACACATGAAAGCTTCGCGCACATCCAGAGTGCTCCGAGCGGTGTGGCAGCTTGGCGCTTTCGGTGAGGCGTCTCGAGCGGATCTGAGTAGTGCGCGGGTCGACTCGAGAGGAGTGCGGGCGTCGACGACGCCAACGGCGTCCGGCACACCGCGGTCGTCGATCTCGGCATAGCCGTAGTTGAAGCGGAGACCGGCGTGTGCTCTTCTCGTTTGCATGTTCGATGCTCTGGTCATTGGCGGCACGGGGCTAATCAGCACCGGCATCGTCAAGCATCTGTTGGCCCGCGGCGCCCGTGTGACGATGTACAATCGCGGCCAACGGCAAGGCACGCTGCCGGAAGGAGTTCGGCAAATCATCGGGGATCGCGGCGAAGCCAAAGCATTCGTGAACACGTTCGCCGAACGGCGCTTCGACGTCGTCATCGACATGATCTGCTTTTCGCCTGAGCACGCCGAGGCCACGACCGCTGCGTTCCGAGGCCGCTGTCAGCAGATGGTGTTTTGCTCGACGGTTTGCAGCTACGGCGTCGGCGTGCCGCCGCACGTGTTGATCGACGAGACATTCCCCCTCGAGCCGATCAGCGACTACGGGCGGAACAAGGTCGCCTGCGAGCGAATCTTCGAAAAAGCCGCGAAAAGTGGCGCTTTCGAGCTGACCGTCGTACGCCCAAGTCATACTTACGGGCCCGGTGGCTCGCTCATCGATCAGCAGGAGTTCGATAGCGGCACTTGGGACCGGGTGGCGCGAGGCGAGCCCGTATTGGTCGCCGGTGATGGCTTGGGGCTCTGGCAGTCCACCCACCGCGATGATTGCGGAAAATTTTTCGCGTATGCGGCCTTGTCGGCACGAACCTACGGCGAGGCCTACAATGCCACGCGCGACGAGGTGTTGACGTGGCGCGGCTACTATCGAGAGGTCGCGCGCGCCCTCGACACGCGCGCCCAGTTGATTTTCGTTCCCGCCAACTGGCTCATCGCGCAGGCGCCCGAACGATTCAATTTCCTGGCTGAAGTGACGCAGTTTCACGGCGCCTATTCCGCGGCCAAAGCCAAGGCCCACGTGCCCGAGTTCCGAGCGACGATTGACCTCGAAGCAGGCGCTCGAGCTACCTTCGCCGATATGCGCCAGCGTGGAGCCTGGCGGGACAGCGAGGGCGACCTCTTTTACCAGCGGCTCGTGGAACGAGCTTTGGCGTTGGGCTTCCCGATCGAAAATGCGTAAGCGTGGCGCCAGGCCCCGAACATCTGCAGGGTGCGTCGGGTCGCTCTCAACGCAGGGCGCGCTCAGCGCCCGACGCGCCAGGCCTCCGCGCCATTGCTCGGGTCATACGCGCGCAGCGCGCCCCAGTTCACGGCCAGCACGTATTTGCCGTTGAATTTGAACAGATCAGGGCTGTTGCTCGAGCTATCCGGGACGGCCAACTCATACAGCTGATTGCCCGTCGCTTCGTCGAGCCCGATCAGCAAGCCCTTGTTGCGCTCGGAGGGTTGCGCGGCCCAGAGCATGATCTTGCCGGCTCCGACCGCGATCGCCGCGCCGAACGTGCACGTCGCGTAGGGGAGCTCTTTGACCCAGATTGGTTTGGCGCCTTCCGTCACGCGCACGGTCAGGATCTCGGTGCCGGAGGGACGCACGGTCATGGTGTATTTGCGGGCGCCGACGGTGAGGGCGGTGCTCTTGTCGGTCAGGCCCATCAGGCCGGGTTCGTCGTCGCGGTAGCGGCGCAGGTTCGTCACGGGGCAGGTCGTGGCGACGCCGCTCGGCAACTGCAGACCCTGGGTGGTGCCGTCGTCGGTGCGGATTTGCACGCAGCCGTTGCCCGTGCCGTAGGCGCTCACGCGGTCTCGCGCCATGACCGCGGTCTTGCCCCACGGGCTGCGCGCGGTGAAGAAATCGACTAGGAAATTGCCTTCGACGACGAAGAAGCCCTGCTCACCGAGGCAACCGAGTTGCACCGCTTTGCGCACCGCGGGCGCAATGAACAGCACTTTGCCGGTGCTGCCATCGACCACCGTTGGTTGATCGCGATCGTTCTCGCCGGTCAGGCCGGCGATGTCGGAAACACCGTCACCGTTGGCGTCGATCAGGCAACCGGGATCGGATGCGCTCCAGCTGCTCGTGCTGAGCGCGGACGAAGTAGGCAACGCGGGCAACTTGCCTCCACCCAAGTCGGTGAAGGCTTTTTGGATGGACGGTGAGCTGGTGCGGGTCGCGAGCCGAGGAACGATGCTCACCGCTACACCCCCCAAGACGGCAACGGTGCTGGCGACGACGATCAGCAGACTAGCGAGAGGACTGCGCTTGGCCGCGACTGGCACACGCGGGGGAGGCGGGTAGTTGCCGTGCGTGCCGTGGCCATGGCCGTACCCATAGCCGTAGCTCTGAACGGGGGGAGGGACGGGCGCGGGGGCGCTGGTCGTGGTTCCGCAGTAACCGCAGCGTACGGACCCGCCGGCGGGGACTTCGAGGGGCGCGCCGCAACGCTCGCACTTGAGCAGCATCGTGGCCCAAGATAGCGCGTTTTGGTTTGGGCTATAAAGGGCCCGCATGCGAGCCCTTCCGCGACGACGATTTCTGGAGTTGACGCTGGTTTCGGCGGGTGCCGTGCTCGGACCGGTTGCCTGCGGCTCAGATCCCAGCGCGGGCGGTTTGGACGCTGAGCGCGTCTTCCCGCAATCGGTGGCATCGGGCGATCCGCGACCCACGAGCGTCGTGCTCTGGACGCGGGTTATCGATCGCGAGCGCGCATCCGCGGACTTGGACGTGTATCTCGAGCTCGCCACGAACGAGGCCTTCAGCGAAATCGTCAGTCTCGATGGCGCGGACAGCCGCAAGTTGCGCGCGCTCGCGGACTTCGATCATTGCGTGAAGACGCGCGTCGAGGGGCTAGCGCCGGGCACCGAGTATTTCTACCGCTTCAGCTACCGCTCGGGGGCCGCGCGCGTCACCACCCGCACGGGGCGCACGAAGACTGCGCCTGCGGAAGACGCGGACGTGAGCGTGCGTTTCGCGGTCGTGTCGTGCCAAGACTATGCAGGTAAGTATTTTCACGCCTATCGAAAGCTGGCCACGCTCGATCTGGATGTCATCATCCACTTGGGTGACTACGTGTACGAGACCACCGCTGACCCTTCCTTTCAGGTCGCGGACAGTGCGCGTCAGGTGAGCTTCGGCAAGCCGGAACAAGCGCTCGACTTGGGCAGCGGCACGGATCGCTATCAAGCCGCGCAATCCTTGGACAATTACCGAGATTTGTATCGCCTGTATCGCGCCGATCCGGATCTGCAGGCGGTCCACGAGCGCTTTCCGATGATCGCGATTCAAGACGATCACGAGTTTTCCGACGATTGTCACGGCGATGTCTCGACGTACGCCGATGGCCGCGTGGACGAGGCGAACAGCGCACGTCGATTGGCCGCCGATCAAGCGTGGTTCGAGTACATGCCGGTCGACCTGTCGCAAGCACCTACCCAAGATTGGGATGCGCGCCAGTCGTTTCCGGACGAGCTCAGGTACTACCGGAACTTCGTGTACGGTCGGCACCTGGAGTTGGTGCTGACCGATCTCCGCCGCTATCGGCCGGATCACTTGGTGCCAGAAGATGCCTTCCCGGGGGCAGTGTTCTTGGAGCAAGCGGAGTTGTTGCAGATCTCCGAAGGTGAGCTGCCGGACGACGCGATCGCTTACGTCGATCTCGACAGTTACGACGGCGGTAGCTACCAACAGGCGCTCCGCGCTGGCGCAGAGCAGCTAGGCTTCCGGGCCAGTAGCATGACGGGGGCGATCAGTGTCCCGTTCATCAACCAAGCGCTGTCGACGCTCGCGCTCGATCAGCCGGCGGCGATCGATTCGGACGCGCAGGAGCTTGCGCGCGGTTACGCTTACCATCAGCTGCTCAAAAGCGAGGAGTTCTCGCGCATTGGGTCGCGCTACGTGGTCGCGCTTTCGCCCTTCAATGCGCTGGCAAAAGCACGCTATTTAGCCAGCGATGGCGCGAGTGAGCAGCTGATGGGCGCCAGCCAACGCGCTTGGTTCTTGAACACGATGAAGGCCTCGACGCGCACGTTCAAGATCTGGGGCAGCGAGGTGTGCCTGATGCCCCGACACATCGATCTGACGAAAGTGACGGTCGCGCCCGCCAGCCTGCGTCAGAAGATCAGCGTCTCGGCGGAAGATTGGGACGGCTTCCCGAACGAACGCGCAGCGCTGTTGAGCGAACTGTCGAAATTGGACAACGTCGTGATTGTTTCTGGCGATCTGCACTGCTTCTTCGCGGGCACGCCGTACGCCGGCGATGATCCGACGCAGCGCGTGGTGGAGTTCGTCACCGGCAGCTTGACTTCGACGACTTGGCTGGACGGCTTGACCACGCTCGCAGAAAATAACCCGGCCCTGCCGCCGGAGACCAAGTTCATCGCCGCCTCGATCCCGAGCTTACTGGTCGCGCGCGACACGCGCCCCAACCCGCACCTGGCATGGCAAAACCTGGCCGACAACGGCTTCGCCGTGTTCGAAGCCAACGCCGAGCGCTTGAGCGCAACATTACTGAGCCTGCCGACCGCAGCCGTGGCCACCGCTCCCCAGGATTTGGGCGTCGCTTTGGCCAGTTTGTTCAGCGCACAATCGTTCGAGGTGCGCGCGGGTTCGGCCGATCTTTTACGCGATAACGACGGCCTGCGCGAGCGCTGGGACGTCCCGAGCATGGCCTGGGTGAGTGTCGACTGAGTGGCATTTTTGCCGAACTGCGCGCAGGCCATCGACACGCCGCGCGTTCACCTTTATGACCGCTGCCACCAATTAAGGAGGACCCGTGAAGACTTCGTCATTCGCAGTGATTCTTGCGTTCGGAACCTTTGGCTTGCTGGCTGCGTGTGGAGGCGGAGCAACCGAGCCGCCCGCTTCGCCCCCGGCACCGCCGCCGCCCCCCGCCGTCGAACCCGCCGCCGAGAAGCCCGAGCCCAAGCCGGAAGCCGAGGCACCGAAGGCCGAGCCGCGCATGCTCCAGGTGAAGATCGAACCGAAGAGCGGTTCCAAACTCAGCGGCAGCGCGATGCTCATGGAAGTGGACGGCGGCGTGAAAGTGACGCTGTCGGTCGAAGGCGTCACGCCAGGTGGCGATCACGGCGCGCACATTCACGAGAAGGGCGATTGCAGCTCGCCCGACGGCAAGAGCGCCGGCGGTCACTTCAACCCCGCGGGGAACGAGCACGCCTTGCCCACCAAAGAGAAGCGCCACCTCGGCGATCTCGGTAACCTGACGATCGGCAAAGACGGCAAGGGTTCGCTCGAGATCACGATCCCGGGCGCCAATCTCAAAGCGGGCGATCCGAACTCTTTCGCCGGCAAGGCGGTCATCGTGCACGCCAAAAAAGACGACGGCGGGCAACCGGTCGGCAATGCCGGCGATCGCATCGGCTGCGGCGTGATCGGCGCGTAATCCCCTGGTAGACCTCGGGGGAGGCGAGCCACTCGCAGCGAACGAGCGGTATCTCCCCCGCGTTAATTTTCGGGCGCTTACTCGGAGGGCAGCCCTGGGACTCGTCGCCGGCGAGGGATGCGCTACCCTTTCGGGGCTGCGCCGCCAGGCTCAGCAACCCCGAACCGAACGATGCCGATGTCTCGAACTCGCCCCCTCCGAACCGTGCTCCTGCTTGCACTGTGCGCGGCGCCGATGGCGATGGCGTGCTCGTCGTCCGATAGCGAGTCCGCGCGGCCTGCGGACAGCTCGACTACTGGCATCGTGCGCGAAGGGGACGCAAGTGATGCGCTGCTCAAGACCTACCTCCAGAAAAAGCCGCGTGATTGGGCCTGGGCGGGCGGGCAATTCGACACCCCGGATGCGAGCGCGCCGCTCGCCGCAGACACTCCGCTGACTTTCAGCTGGCACGCGGATCCAGCGGACTTCGCCGAGGGCGGCGCGCCCGGTGAGCTGCTGATGACGCACCTACTTTCGTTCAGCACCGCTCGTGACAGCAATCTGTTGCAAGTGTTCACCAGCTTGTCCGAGTACACGCCAGATGCGGCGGCTTGGCAGAAGCTGATCGATGCCGGCGAAGCGATCACGCTCCGCCTCACCACGGGCACGTTCATCGGCGCTGATTTGCCGGAAGACGGCGGACCGTTCATCGGCCAATCGCTGACGTTGACGATTGAATAGCGCGCGCTCGCGCGAGCGTCGCATGGAGGTGCGCGCCGACGCATTCATGCGACGCGTTGCACGCGTTCGTTGCAGCGAGAGCGGCGTGCAGCACCGCCACGGCAGGGCGCGCGGGCGGCTTTGGGGGGGCGAGGCGTGCTGAGCCTCCGGTCAACCGTTGAATATCCGTACGAAAAACGCGGTTTTCCCGCCAGATCCGAGCCAAACAAAAATCTAGTAACGTGGTAAACAGCTTGCTATTGTAGTGTCACTGCAACCCCTTGAGAACTAGCCAGAGGAGCGAGCCTTGCCCATCGAAGTACCGAGCGTCCGAATCCTGATAGTGGATGATGACAAAGCGATCTGCGACTTCATGCAGTCGCTCCTCGAGAAGGACGGTTTCATCGTCAAAACCCTGAGCGATCCGACCCTCGTCGAGGACGAGGTTAGGCAGGGTGATTACCATGTGCTGATCCTCGACCTGATGATGCCCAAGATGGACGGCATCGAGGTGCTGAAGAAGATCCGCACCATCGATAGCGACATCGCGGTCGTGATCTTCACCGCTCATCCGAACCTCGACTCGGCGGTGGCCTCGATGAAGCTCGACGCGGTCGACTACATCAAGAAGCCGTTCAACGTGGACGAGTTCCGCGAAGTGCTCGCGCGCGTGATGAAGAAGAAGGGCTTGGCCCGCACGCCGGAAGAGCAGCTGCACAAGATCATCGGCGACACCATCCGCACGATGCGCAAAGAGAAGGAGCTGACGCTGAAGCAGATGAGCCGCCGCACTGGGCTCAGCATCTCGTTGCTTTCGCAGATCGAACGCGCCGAATCGAGCCCCTCGATCTCGAGCTTGTACAAGATCGCGATCGCGCTCGATTCCAAGATTCAGGACCTGTTCGGGAACAACTAAGGCGGCCGCGGGCACGTTCGGCGAGTGTCTTCCTGTCTTCTCGACGGAGGGCGCTCGCCGCCCCGCGCTACGACAGAGGCGGGGGGAGCAGCGGTCGCGCGCTCGCCCCCGGGCCCGTGCCCCATTCGATTCAGGGCTCGGCTTTCGATTTTTTGATGGTCACGAGCCGCGGCGCAAGGCGGCCTAGCCTTCGGCGTCGAATGCCGGGAACACGGCGCGGACGCGAGGTGCGCTGCGGGATCGCGATCGCCCCCTCTCCGCTCTCTCGGTTTCGCGCGAGACCGAGGCACGAGACGCGCCCAAACGGCGAGCACGCGGCGCGGCCCGGTAACGCTCCAAAATCGAGTTCGAATTCGAACCGGGCGCCGCGAGACGCGCGCTATTTGACCGGCGGCTCTTCGATGATCGTGCCGCAGTTGGTGAACGCGAGGTTGGTGTCCACGCGGAAGTTCGATGCATCGGTGTGACGCTCGGCGTGGAACAGATCCAAATCGTAGGTCTGACCGACCTTGATACCGAGCTTCGCCGCTTCCATATCCAGGAAAATCTTGTCCTTGGTCTGCGGGTGGAGGCCGCCCAAGTCGATGGCCAGCTTGTGATTGATGAACACCCACAGGTCGTCGTCGCCCGTGAACTGGAAGGTTTCCCCGCCCATGTAGCTGAACTGGGTGTGCACCTCGGTGGTGAAGCCGAAGTTGTGGCTCTGCTTCTTGCACGTGGCGCCATCTTCCGTGCAGGTGTTGCCCCAGCCCTTGCCGTCGAGCGGGAAGAACGCCGAGCTATCGAAGGTGAGCACGCCGCTGTTCGGCTCGAAGTAGAAGTATACGACGTACGGCTTGTTGACGTTCGCGGTGGCGCGATACCACTGATCGAAGTCCATCTTGCTCGTCGTCTGCTGCCCGTTCTTGGGATCGACGATCGGCCCGGTCCCGTTGTAGACCGGCTTCTGGTCGTCACCCAGGGTGTCTTTGACGATGCCCTTCGAAGCGTTGCCGCCCGAGTAGGCTTCGAAATCGGGGTGACCATCGGGCTCGTTCTTGCCCTTGAAGTCGCGAACCACGCCCAAAATCGCGGTGCCGCAGCCCGTGGTCGGCGCGGCACCGGCAGAGCCGGTGGAGCCCGCCGCACTGACGTCGATCGGCGCTCCGAGCTTGAAGCCGCCCATGGTGGCTTTCGTGTAGTCCGCCGGCAGCATGTACGGGCCCGCGCCGCCGGTGCCGCTTCCGACGCCGCCCGCGCCGTTGCCTGAGCCGCCACTGCCCGGCACGATGATGTCCGGACCGCCCGCGAGCCCGGTCGCGTTCCCCGACGCTGCGCCGCCAATGTGCGACGCGTCGGCATCGCCCCCGCAACCAGGCACGGCCGAGAGCAGTACCGGAAGAGCGAGACAGCTGACGAGCAGGACGGACGGCAGCTTGCGGCCCGGGTACAGGCTCGGCTTCGAGGCGATGGATTCAGACATGGGCTCTAGGGGTCTCCAGAAAACTCGGGTTTGGCTGATAAATGTCGCGATGCTCGAAAGCCGATCAGCGAACATCCCTGCGCGCTCGATCGCGAACACCACAATTCTAGCTGAATAGGAGCGGCCGCGCCGGTGCTGACGAAGGCGAACGGCGTGTCCGAGTGTACGCTAAAGCGCAATCGGATGTTTCCAGCGGCAGCGCGACCGGGCCCACACAGCCCACACGGTGGGGCGCACGGAGTGTGTGAATCACCCGCGCGGTCTACTGCACACGTGGACCCAGAGGCTGCACCCGTGGACCGAGGCGCGCATTGGTGGCCGTCGTTGCAGGTCCCGTTTCGAGCTCATCGTTGTAGATATTCACGGCATCGTAGAGGTGCGGTTGACCCGCGAGCATCAGCACGGAGCCGGCGATCGCGACGACAGCGCCCGTCAGTAGCAGGGCAGGGCCCAGTGTGGAGTGGTCGTCCGAGTGGGTGTCTTGCGCCATGACGACGACCGCGCCGATCTCCGTGCTGAGCCCGGCAATATCCAAAACAAACCCGCCCACCGTCAAATTGCGACCCACGCGCGCCTGGTGCTCCGCCCGCGGGTTGCCGTGAACCGCATCCACCAAACCAGTGCCCAGCGCCAGAGTTCCCACGCGCTCACCGTTCTTGACGAACGCGGGCTGCCCGCCATCCACCACGGTGACGATCCGCGGGCTGCGAACCGGCTGGTAACTCGAAGAACACCCCGACGCGAAAACCAACCCCAGTAGCACGGCCAAACCTGTACGCATCCGCACTCAGCCTCCGACCCGCAGGCTACTCGCGGGACCTGAGCGACGAAAGCCGAAACCCGCCCGGCACGCTTGCACCGCCGTGAAGCGTGCTTACTTTAACCCCGTCACTGGAGCTCGGAACTCCAGTGAGCGAGCTTCGTTTGTTGTTGGTCTGATGCGACCCAAACGCCCCCGGTGCCGCGGTTCTCCCCTCCCGCGCAGCCATCGGGGGCGTTTTCCTTTTTGTGCTCGCCCCGCGCCACGCTGACCGGCCTTCGGTGGTCATGCGGATTCCTTTAGCCGAAAGAGCACGCGTTCGAGCTTCCGCACCAGCAGTTGCGCATCGCCCTTTTCAACGTAGTCCTCGGCGCCCAGGTCGAGCGAGATCCGGCTGTCGGAGTCGCTCGACTTGCGCGCTGACCAAACCAGCACCGGAATGTGCCTGGTGCGCGCATCCGCCTTCAGCTTGGCCAACACGTCACGGCCGTCAGCGTCTGGAAACTCGATGTCGAGGACGATGATGTCCGGCTGCACTAGAACTGCCAATGCAAACGCTTGTGCGCCCGTCGTTGCGGCCGTGACCCGCTGCCCCGCCTTGGCCGCAACCTGCTTGACGACCTCCTGCACGACCAAATTATCGTCCGCCAGCAGGACGTCCCAGCCGCGCTTAAACAACGGGCGCCTCTGCCGGCAGGCCGCGCACCGTGTCAGCGCCGGGGCCTAACGCACTCGCCGCCCGCAACAGATTGGACTTCATCTGAGTTCGATCGCTCAGCCCACGCTGCATCCGGTAAACGTCGTCCATTCGCGCACCTCTTCGGTCTGGCGCGGAGTTGTTCGGCGCTCATTCAAAGGTAACTCCAAGCTCCAGCATTACAACGCGGCATTGCGCCTCGTTGACTGAGAATACCGCTAATTACCGCAGAGAAGCGCTTGATTTCGCTTGAATCATTTCTTTTCGCGGTCACCACCGCTCGCGTGTAGCGCAGTCGATGAGCAGCGAAGCTGAATGTAATATCTCACTCACATCGTGGTCTAGGGCTCGCCGTGCATGATTTGCATCCGTATCCGCGCTCCAATGGAGCCGAGTCGTTTCTGCGGTCAACTGCCCAACGAGAGTCCAATGAAACCGATCTCCTTTCAGGCGCACATCATTTGGCAAATTCGGCCTTGCGCTGGGCCTGGCACACCCGGGCTAGAAAAACACATGGTCGGCTTTGCGTCGGAACAGAAGGGGGGCGGAGGCGAGCAAGAATCTTGCTGACAGCAGCTCGACGACGATGTGCATGCTGTCGGGTTCGTTGAGCAACCGCTGTGCGAACCCGCAGGGCACTTGCCGTCACTGGAAGCCGGGAAGCACGCCGGTGCGGTCCCTCCGCAACAAGGAATCACGCAGTATTGCGCGGCACCGCACGTCACGCTGCCACAAGCCAACGGCTCCCCATCAGCGCCGCTCGTACCGGCTTGAGCAGTATTGCCGCTCGACCCACCAGAGCCCGCGCGATTTAGACTGCCACCCGAACCGCTCCCGCTCGCCGCGGCTCCGCCACTGACGGCGCCGGAGCCAGAATTAGCTATCAAACCGCCGGAGCCAGAGCCCGTTTTGGAACCGCCCGTGGCCTCCTCAGCGACGGCACCCGTGCCTCCGTCGCCAGGATGCTCACTCCCCGTCGATGAGCCGCACGCTGCCAAGATCACAGCTGGAACAATGCCCGCCAAGGCGAAGCGACCCAGTCCAAAGCGCGTTTCTCTCATCTGCGATTCTGTGCAAACCCTATGCCCTTGCGAACCAGCCTCAAACCAAAGGGTAATTGCGGAGGCGATCGCTTGGCACTGACACGGTGATCAGAGTGGCACGAGCCAGTGGCACAACAGCGCGCGGCCGACTTCCCTAAGAATCGCCCGTCGCGATCGTCACTCAGATGGTACTCTGAGCGAGTCGGTTCGGTGAGATGCAATGAATAATCAATATTTGCTCGCCGTGGTTCTACTGTGCGGAGTCGGTTGCGGGGGAACGACCTCTCCAGGCGTTTCGAGCGGCGGAGTGGGCGGGCAGAGCGGCGGCTCCGACGCTGGCGCGAGCGCGGGTGTGGGTGCCGTCTCGGGCCAGAGCGGCAACCCCGCGCTCGCCGGTGCCGGTGGGGCGGCGGCGGGCATGGCGGGGGTTGCTGGCACGGCGGGCTCAGCCGGAGGGGCGGGCGGCGGAGCGTGCGGCCCGAATTGTGGCTTCACTTGCTGCGGCGCCGAGTGTGTGAACACCGGCAATGACATCAACAACTGTGGCGCGTGTGGCAAGGTTTGCTCTGGGCCAGCTCCGTTTTGTAACAATGGCCAGTGTGAGCAGCCGCCCTGCCAAGGCGTGACTTGCGCCGGAACCGCCACGTGTTGCGAGACCGCGTGCTGCAACGAAGGAGAGCTCTGCTGTAACGTGAACGCAGGTGCGTCGCGCACGGCCTGCTTCCCCGCGACCGACAAGGGCACGTGCCCGCTCGGTTGTGCGCAATGCGTCTGTACCGCTCCGAACACACCGATCGCAACGCCAAGTGGCGACCGGGCCATCTCCGACCTCAAAGTCGGCGATCTCGTCTACAGCGTTCACCACGGGAAGCTGGTCGCGGTGCCTATCATCCTGACCAATCGCGTCCCGGTGACCGGCACGCATCACATGGTCGAAGTACGATTGAGCAACGGTCGCGTGCTTTCAATCAGCCCGTCACATCCAACTGCAGACGGACGCACCTTTGCTGATCTCGCCGAGGCGAGTGTCCTCGACGGCGTGGTGATCGCCTCGATTCGCCGCGTGCCATACCCCGAGGCGTACACCTATGACATCCTACCCGACTCTGATTCGGGCAGCTATTTTGCCGGATCCGTGCAGATCGGATCGACCCTCGCCGCGCCGCTACCTGCGAATCAAAGCCTCGACTCGTCGCATGCGTGGGTATCGCGCTAGGGCTCGGGTTGCTGCGGTTTCCGCGGCTGCTAACTTGGACTCGAGAGGCGGTCAAGGAATGGACAATCTTGGTTTGGTCAATGCGCCGCCCGCACCCGCAGACCAAGAAGCGCCGAATTTCCGGTTCTTTCGCACCGAAACGCCGCTTTCGCACTTCGTCGAGTATTTCTACACCAGCGAAGTCCCGCGCCATTTCACGACGCGCGTGCAAGGCACGCGGCTGCCCGAGGTACAAGCTCAGCTGGTATTCGCCATCGAAGAAGGCAACGACTTCCCTGGTGGAGTTGGCTTGGGTGATGGGCTGCGCGCCTGCCTATTTCTTCAGCCCGCGCACCTGCAGATCATCCCCATTCCAAGCAGCATTCGTCAGGCGATCGGGGCCTCCTTGCGGCCCACGGGGCTGCGTCTGCTGCGGCCGAGGGGCGCTGATGGGTTGGTCGAAGCGCCGCTGTTCGGGCTCGAGCTATGGGGTGCCGAGGGCAGGGAGCTTTTGGAGCGGATGGTGGTGGCAGGGACAGTGAGCCGGCGCCTGGCCGTACTCGAGCAATATCTGCGCGCTCGAGTCGGGCGGCTCGAGCGCCCGAGTCGGCCCGTGGAACGCGCCTTCGAGTTGATTCAAGCGGCGCACGGTGAGATTTCGACCGAGCGACTCGCGAGAGCCTGTGGCTGCACGAGCAGAACGCTGCGCAGCGCGACGCTAGCCGAGGCCGGCCTCGCGCCCAAGCAGCTAGCGCGGATTGAACGGATCCGATATGCGCTCGATCTGCTGGCGTTCAATCGCGTTCCGCTCAGTGATGCGGCCGCCAGCAGTGCATTTTCCGACCACGCGCACATGAGTCGAGAGTTTCGCGAGCTGCTGGGCGAGCCGCCCTCCCGGTTGGGTCAAAAGCTTCGATCCGCGGACATGCCCAGCTTCAACTCCGAGCGAAATTTGATCAGCACCGGGCTGCTCGTGATGCCCAAGCCGCCGAGGCCCTGACGAGTTTCCGATTTCTTCAAGACGCGCCGGCTCCACTTCGGCTACTTGGGGGGAAGCGGTACCAGGGTTTGATCGTCACGGATCGCTTGCTTTTTCCTGACGCTCCCCCGGACCCTTCAGCGCTTCTGTGGCGCGCGCCCGGTTTGATCGATGAACACGTCCCGTACGGACGTCAGGTCATCGCCGGATAGGAAACCGCTGCGCCCGAGGAGGCGCCCGGTCTCCCAATTGGTCAGGCCGAGCTCGGGGCGCTGCCAGGCCCATTGGCCGTCGACCCAGCGCGTGAAGCCGTTGCTCACGTAGGGCGCCTCCACCGCTGCGTAGAACGCCGCGAAGGCGCCGGGGCGTTCGGACAGGATCGAAGCCACGAACTTGGGGCTGTACTGGTTGATCAGCGAAACCGCGTGCGCCAGATCGTCGGCGAGGAGGAAGGACAGCTCCGGCACTCGATCCCACTCCCACTCTGTTCCCAGCGCGCTCTCCGCGATCGTGCGCTCGGCCGTGACGATGCCTTCGGAGCCGGGCACCACGGCCACGCTGGCACGGACCTCACGCAGGGCACGCTCGACCACGGGGCCCAGTTTTTCTACCGCGGCGCGCTGCAGAACCAGGACGTTGAGCGTGTTGCACACCTTGCGGTCGAGGCTGAAGCGCACGGCGTTGTACACCAGCTCTTCGCTGGCGCTCGCTTCGATGAACATCCAAGCGCCGCCCGTGCCGTGCAGGGAAGCCGGGATCCCGTGCTGTTTGGCAATTGCACCCAAAAGCGCGACCGTGCGGCCCGAACCACGGGCGACGGCCAGGCGCAGCGCGCGCTCCGAGAACAGCGCGTGCGCGGCCGCATGCTCTTTGCTGCGCACCAAGCCGAGCGCGCCCTCGGGCAGACCCGCGGCGAGCAAAGCCGGGCGCAGGGCATGCTCTTCGATCGCGATCGCGGTGCCCAGCGCGTCGCCGCCGATGCGGAACACGGCCGCGTTGCGATTGCGTAGGACGCCCGCTGCGTCGGCGAACACGTTCGGGCGCCCCTCGAACACGAACGCGACTACGCCCAGCGGCGCGCGACGCCGCTCGATCAGATAGCCGTCTGCTTGACGTCGCTCGATCACTTCCCCCACGCGCGCCGGGGCGCTCTGCCATACGCGCAGGCCGGCGATCATGTCTTTTCGCATGCGCTCGCTGAGCTCGAGCCGCCCGGTGGCGCGACCGCGCGTTCGCGCGCTCTCCACGTCGAGCGCGTTGGCGCGCTGGATCTCGGCGAACACGCGTTCGTCTTCCAGGCGAGCGGCGAAGCCCTCGAAGAAGTTCAAGATCGCGGCATCACTGGCCGCGGCCAGCGGAGCCAGCGCGGCGGTGGCGCGGGCCACGGCGGCGCGCGCGGCTTCGGCGGCCGCTTTCGAGATCACCACCAATTCACCGAACTCCGCCAGCGGCACGAGCCGGTCGCCGTTGTCTAACTTTGGTAGCGGCACCAGCTTTTCACCCACGAGCACGTGGACTTCGGCTGCTGCGGAGCTGGGGGTGTGGATGCTGGGTGCCAGGGAAGTCACGGCCGATCTTGTACGCTTTCTTGGCGGCTCAGACCAGGGGGCGACGGCTTACGCTGTAATGCGCTTCGGCTAGCAGGCATGGACGACACGACGAGCGCGGAAAGTGCGCAGGACGCCGCGCAGTTGCGCGCGACGCTAGCGCGTCTCGAGAGCCTGACCGAGCTTTCGTTCGCGCTTTCTGGCGCGGTCAGCACTCGCGAAGTCGCACAGGTCGTGGTCGAGCAGGGCGTGCGCCACGCCGGGGCGAACATCGCGACGCTGTATGTGCTCGATGAAAGCGGCGAAGCGCTGGATCTGCTCGCGGAGCGCGGGGTGGCGCCGGAAGTGCTGCAGAAGATCGGGCGCATCAGCAAGTCCGTGGGTAATCCACGCGTGCTCGAGACACTCGCCACCGGCGTCTCGGTCTGGGTCGAAACCGAACGCGAGTATGACGCGATCTTTCCGGAGCTCGCGCGCCTGCCCGCGACCGGTCGGCGGGCGAAAGCGTTTTGGTCGGTGCCGCTGGTGGTCGAGGGGCGTCCGGTCGGGCTCTTGGGCATGGGCTTCTTCGAAGAACAGCGATTCTCGATCGCCGACCGACGTTTCGTCGAGACCTTTGCCAAGCTGTGCGCGCAAGCGCTGCTGCGCGCCGTGCGCCGCGATCGCGAATTGGTCGCTTGGCGCTGGCTGGCCACGACGCTGCAAAGCATCGGTGATGCGGTGATCGCGACCGACCACGTGTTCGAGCCATTTCGTCAGGCCGACAGCTCGACCACGCGCCGTCACGGTGGGTTGGGCTTGGGCCTTTCGCTGGTCCGCCAGATCGCCTCCGCGCATGGGGGGACGGTCGAGGCGAGCAGCGCAGGCCTCGGCCGCGGCGCGACGTTCGTCGTGCGCTTGCCCGCGCGCGCTGCCAGCGAAGCGGTCAGGCCGTCGCGTCCGGCAAGCAAGCCCACCGCATTCGCTTCGGGCGCGGGGGCCTTGCTTGCGGGGGTGAGGATCTTGGTCGTGGACGACGAACTGGACGCGCGTGAGCTCGTGGCCGAAGCATTCAAGACCGCGGGCGCCATCGTTTACACGGCGGCCTCGGCCCCCGATGCGCTGAGCTTGCTGGCGGTCGCCCAGCCCGACGTGCTGGTGAGCGACATTGGCATGCCGCACGAAGACGGCTACGCGTTGATGCGTCAGATCCGTTTGCTGCCCGCGGAACGAGGTGGCGAAATTCCCGCGCTTGCGCTGACCGCCTACGCACGGGCGACGGACGCAGAGCGCGCCTTCGACGCCGGCTATCAACGGCATGTCGCCAAACCCGTCGATCCGCTACTGCTGGTGCAATTGGTCGCGGGCCTCGCAGGTCGCTCGACCCCGGTTCCACGCTCGTAAGTGGCTGTTTTTTGGGGACTCCCCAGCGACATCTGACGGTAGCACCGTTGTAAAAATCGTGCCATCCTGCGCGGGCCCGACCGGAGTCCACGCCGCCATGCACATTCCCGACGGTTTTCTGAGCGCTCGCGTTGCATTGAGCTACGCGGCTTTGTCGTCGCTCGGGCTGGGCGTCGCGTGCTACCGGCTACGCGCGCGCCCCGACCGCGCAGCCAGTGCGCTACTCGGCGTGTCGGCCGCGTTCGTGTTCGCCGCACAGATGGTCAACTTTCCGGTCGCCGTCGGCACCTCCGGGCATTTGGTCGGCAGCGCGCTGGCCTGCGCGTTGCTCGGGTTACCCGGCGCCCTGATCGTGATGACCGCGGTGATCCTCATGCAATGCTTCGTGTTCGCCGATGGCGGTGTGTTCGCGCTCGGTGCCAATGTGTTCAACATGGGGCTGGTCGGCTGCGTGGTTGGCTACTGCTGCTACCGGCTTTGGTGTGGTGTTGCGCCGAGCCCAACGCGGCGGGTCGCGTCGGTGGCCTTTGCCGGCTGGTGCGCAACCATGGCGGGCGCGCTGAGCTGCGCCGGACAGCTGGCTCTCTCGGGGGCGACGCGGCTTGCGGTCGTGCTGCCTGCGATGCTCGGCGTGCACGCGCTGATTGGCGTGGGTGAGGCCGTGATCAGCGCGCTGATCGTGGCCAGCGTGCTGCGCTTTCGCCCGGAATTGCTGGAAAAACGTGGTGCGCTGGAGTTCGGCGAAGGCCCTCGCGCGGGCGCGGTGTGGGCCGGGCTCGGCTTGTCGGTGGCGGTCGCGGCCCTGCTCGGGCCGCTTGCCTACGCCGCACCCGACGGGTTCTCGCGCGTCATCCAAGCCCTAGGGCTTCACTCGAGCGCCTCTTCACGGTTGCGGGCGCCCTTTTCGGAGTACGGCATTCCGGGAGTGGCTTCGGGGATGCTGGCGACCGTGCTCGCGGGATGTCTGGGCAGCCTGCTGCTGTTCGGCCTGTGCTGGCTCTTGGCACGCGCGCTCGTGCCGCGCCCCCCGACAGTTTCGTCAGAAGCGTCGCGCGTCGCCATCGAATCATCCGGATGAGCCCCGTTCATCGCGCCCCGGCTGCGCTCAAGCTCGGCGCGAGCCTGGCGTTGGTTTTGGGGTTGGCCGCGCTGCCCGCGCGGCACGCTTGCTGGGCATTGAGCGCGCTCCTGCCGCTGCTCGCGCTGGCCGTGTGGGCGCGTTTGGAGCTCAAAGCGCTGCTCCGGCGCCTAGCGCTCGGCGCGCCGTTCTTGCTCGGCGTGGCGAGCCTGGCGCTGTTTCAAGCCCACGGACTAAAAGCGGGCCTCGGTCTGTTCGTTAAATCCACGATTTGTCTGTTCACACTGCAGCTGCTCGGCAGCACCACGCCAATCGCCGAGCTCGTGCGCTGCTTGAGGCGCCTGCATGTTCCGGAGCTTTTGTGCGAGGTGATCGCGCTCTTGTCCCGCTATTCCTCGCTACTGGTCGACGAAGCTCGGCGCATGCGCCGCGCGCGTGCCGGACGAACGCTGCGCGCTTCACGCGTTCGGCTGTGGCTCGGGCTCGGGAACTCGTTGGGCCTGCTCTTCATCCGCACCGTGTCGCGAGCCGAACGGGTGCAGATCGCGATGCGCTCGCGTGGAGGGGCGTGACGCTCGCGCTGTCGGTCGAGGAATTGAACTTCGAGTTCGCGCATGGCTCGCCCGCGCTGCGTTCGCTTTCGTTCTCGGTCCAAGCGGGCGAGTGTGTGGCCGTGATCGGCCCCAATGGTGCGGGAAAATCGACGCTACTCCTGCACCTGAACGGGATTTTACCGGAACGCCCAGGGCTGCATGCGAGTGGTCGCGTGCACGTGCACGGCCGCCTGGTGAGCGCCAGTGAGGCGGCCTGGGTGCGCCGTCAGGTGGGCGTTTTGTTCCAAGACGCCGACGATCAGCTGTTCTGCCCGACCGTGGGCGAAGACGTCGCTTACGGGCCCGAGCAACTCGGCGTGCCCCGCGCCGAAGTCGAGCAACGGGTGGCTCGCGCGCTCGCTCAGGTGGGCCTTGCCGGCTTCCAGCAGCGGGTGCCCGAGCGACTGAGCGGCGGCGAGAAGAAGCGCGTGTGTTTGGCCGGCTTGCTCGTGTACGAGCCCAGCATTCTGGTGCTCGACGAGCCCAGCGCCGGTTTGGATCCGCGTAGTCGCCGCGAATTGATCGAGATCTTGGCCGGCTTGCCGATCACGCGCGTGATTGCCAGCCACGACCTCGCGCTGGTGGCCGAGCTGTGTGCGCGCACGCTGCTGCTCGATGGCGGCCGGCTGATCGCTTCTGGGCCGACCAAATCCCTGCTGCGCGATGACGCGCTGATGAGCGCCCACGGCTTGGAGTGTCCAACGCGCGACCTGCCGAGCCATCTGCTAGCGCCCTAGCGGCGCGTCTTGCTCGGCTTGCTGCGGGCGGCTTTTGTCGCGGGCCGCTTGATGTTGACCTTCAGCACGGGCGCTTGGGCATGCGGGTGTGCGTGGGGATGTGAGTGCGGGTACGGGTGCGAATGCGGTTCTAAGCCGTCGTGCTGGTGCAAGCGACGACCGGTGTTGCTCAAGCTGAGCGTGTCCTCGGCCACGTATTCGGCGCCGCCTTGAATCACGCCGCGCGTGCCGAGCATCCGCCCCGTCACGTCCTTGAGTTGATCGGAGCGGCCGCGCATCACGATCACTTCCAAGCAGTGTTCGTGATCGAGGTGCACGTGCATGGAGGAGCGGACTTGCTCGCCGAGGTCATGCTGCAGGCTGGTCAGGCGCTCGGACAGCTCGCGCACATGGTGGTTGTAGACCAGGGTCACCGCGGCAAAGGCGGGCACGCCCTTGTCCAGGGCGGTACGGCTGACCTCGGCGCGGGTCAGGTCTCGAAGCAGCTCCGAGCGATTACAACCCCGAAGCTCGGCCATGGCATCGAGCTGTTCGATCAGACTCGACTCCATCGCCACACCAAAACGTACCAGATTGTCCTTCATCCGACCCACAGTGTACCACTTGGTGCGTGAGGCTCTGGCGCGGTTAATCAGGGGGTTTGACGATTGCGCACACTCTCGGCGGGCAACCGCGCACTCTTACATCGATAAAAGTGCGGCGCTGGCAGATCGCAGGGCGCGCTCGCCGCGTCATGGGCGCGAAAGCAGAGAAACAATTCTGAGCGTGCGGCCAAGAAGCCAAGTATCTTGCTAGCTGAATGGTCGAGGTGCGCTTGAGTCGCCTGTGCGCTGCGCTGGCTTTCGTTTTGGTCTGTGTGAGCGGGCTGCTCTCGTCTTGTGCGACGCCCGAGTTCAAGTTCGTGGACAGTGACGCGAGTCAGCCGTCACACTGCGAAAACGGGCTGCGGGACGAAGGCGAATCGGACAAAGATTGTGGCGGCGCGTGCGCGCCCTGTGCGCTCACTCAGCTGTGCAACAGTACGGCTGACTGCCGCGAGGGCACATGCACCAACGGCACCTGTCAGGCCGCGGGCTGTAATGACGGCAACCAGACCAACAACGAGACCGACGTCGATTGCGGCGGAGGCTCCTGCAAGACCTGCCCCGTGGGCGGCGGGTGCATCATCGGTTCGGATTGCCAGTCGGGCTCGTGCGGTGAAGCGGGCTGCGCCGCGCCGACCTGCGGCGATCGCGTCACCAACGGCAACGAGAGCGACATCGATTGCGGCGGTCCGGATTGCTCGAAATGCACCGCCGGTCAAATCTGCCTGATCCCCAGCGATTGCGTGGGCAATGAGTGCAACGCGGGGATCTGCGGCCTGTCTTGCGGCGCCAACGAGGGCAACTGCGACGGTGACGCGAGCACTGGCTGCGAAACCAACCTGCTCACCGACTCGGACCACTGCGGGGACTGCAATACCGCCTGTTCGCTCGCCAATGCCAGTGCCCGCTGCGCGGGCGGCGTTTGTCGCGTCGACAGCTGCGTCGCCCCCTTCGACGACTGCAACGGCAAGCCGGAGGACGGTTGCGAGGTCAACACCAAGAAGGACGTCGACAATTGCGGCGGCTGCGGCGCCAAACCGTGTCCGACCTTGAACGGCAACGCCTACTGCTCCGACGGCAAGTGCGGTCTCACCTGCGCGGAGAACTTCGCGGACTGCGACGGCCAACCCGGCAACGGCTGCGAGAAAGACGTCAGCCGAGATATCAACAACTGCGGTGGCTGCGACCGCGCGTGTACGGCCAGCCCGGGCAAGACCGCCTGGTGCCGAAAGGGACAATGCGGCGAGACGATGTGCGCGGCGGGTCGCGGTGATTGCAACGGCGACCCGGACGACGACGCCGCTCACGGCGGCTGCGAAACCGATCTGAAGACCGACGTCGACAGCTGCGGCGCCTGTGGCACCACGTGTGGCATCTCCGGCGGTGTCGCCCAGTGCTCCGCTGGCGTCTGCTCGATCAAGTCTTGCTCAGCGGGCATGGACGATTGTACGGGCGGCTACGCCGACGGCTGCGAGACCAAAACCACCACCGATCTGGCCAATTGCGGCGCCTGCGGCAAGGCCTGCACTGCCGCCAACGGGGCTCCCGCCTGCGTGAGCGGCGCCTGCCAGGTCAAGAACTGCACGGGCACCTTTGCCGATTGCAATGGACTCGCCAGTGACGGCTGCGAGGTCAACACCGCGACCAGCCAGACTCACTGCGGAGTTTGCACCGGCGCAGGCGCGAACTGCGACACCGCGTTCTCCAACGCCAGCGGGCAGTGTACGAGCGGCGTTTGCACGCTGAAGGCGTGCGCGACCAACTTCTTCAACTGTGATGGCGTGGCCAGCAACGGTTGCGAGGTCAACCTGCAGACCGACCCGAACCACTGCGGCACGTGCGCGATCGCGTGTTCCGGGGCCGGCTCGAAGGGGCCGAACTGCGTCGCGGGCGTCTGCTCGCCCATGTGCAACGGGACATTGATCACTTGCTCCAACCCGCAGAACGGTTGCTTGATCGACAGCGCGACCGACGAGAACAACTGCGGCGGCTGCGGGCCTGCGGCGAGCAAGGTTTGCAACAATACCGCTAGCGCGCACTTGGACTCGAGTGGCAACCAGTGTCTGGGCGGCATATGCAACCCGAGCTGCGCGAGCTCGTGGGACGATTGTGATGGCAATCCCAACAACGGCTGCGAGCGCTCGGTGGGGGCAGACCCGGCGAATTGCGGCAGTTGCGGCGCCACTTGTGGCACGACCAACGTGGTCGGCGCTCCGACTTGCGGTGGTGGCAAGTGCACTTCACAGTGCGTAGCTGGTTGGGGCAGCTGCGGCGCGCCAGCAGCGGGTTGCAACACGCCGCTCGGCACGACCAGCAATTGCTCGAGCTGCGGCGAAGCCTGCACCGGCGCGACCAAGCTCTGTAACCCCGGTGTCGGCTGCGTGGCTCATTTCGATATCGCTACGGTGGGCACACCAGTCAGCGTGAAGTCCGGCTTCGAAATGTCGGTCGTTCCGACCTTGACCGCGAATCATACGCTCACCAATTCCAAAGCCAGCGGCCGTTCACGGATCGTGTTGGTCGGGGTGGCGGCCTCGGAACCGTATCGACTGACGGCTCCCGCCAGCATTTTTGCTTGGTACGGCAGCACGCTCATGCACCCGGCGATCGAGGTGAACACGAACGAGAATCCCGGGGCGTACGCCGGCATCTTCTACCTCTTGGACAGCGAGCTACCCGTGAACGCGGGGACCAATCAGGTCAAGGTTCAGTACAGCAACGGCATGCAGAACGGCACCGGTGCCTTCACGGTCAGCGAGTTCCAAAACGTTCAACAGACGCCCGGTCCGTTCGTCACGACGGTGTCCGCCCCATCGGACACCAATTGCTCTGCGACACCGGCGCGCGGGGTGGCCCTGAATTTCAACCAAGCAGGGAGCTTTGGCTACGTATTGATTGCAGCGCGCGCGGGGGCCACCGCAACGGTGACGCCCGGTACCGTGTCCGAAACCATGAACCTGCTCCAGAGTCAGCCGCTGCCGCTGATGGGCCTGGCGGGTTACGTGGGGCCCATCGCAGGGAACAGCACGCCCTCCTGGAACGTGACGAATTGCGCGAATAGTGCGGGGGTGGGCGTGGTCTTGAAGCGCCTTGGTGACTGAGCGGTGCCCGCGGTTTCGTCGGTTTTCGCCGGTTTTCGCGGGCTGAAAAAAATCGCTCTGACCTGAGCGCATCTTACGCGGTGCGGTATAGTGCTCGGATGGCGAGCTGCCGCATTCTTCTCGCTGACGATGACCCGGCCATTCACCGCATGGTGCAGCGGGTCGCTACGGAGTTCGGCCACCAGCTCTTGCAAGTCAGAAAAGGCGTGGCCGTGCTGTCGATGGCGTTGGAGGCAAAGCCAGACTTGATCGTGCTCGATATCGGCTTTCCCGACGCAGACGGTCGAGATGTGCTGGCTCAGTTGAAGGCCGAGCCGCGCACGGCCGCGATCCCAGTGCTCGTCTGGTCCGGTCGCCACGACTTGGACAGCGAGCGTCGGATCGCGATTTCGCTCGGGGCCGAGGACTACGTGGAGAAGACCGACGCCCAGCTGTTGATGCGCAAAATCGAACGCCTCCTCTTGCGCATCCAGAGCGAGGGTTAGCTCGCGCTCGAAACGCTCAGGCGTCCGGCTGGCGCTTACGCCAGAAAGTCGGGCGCCAGTAGTAAAGAGTCGTCGAATCTTCGGGCCAGGGCGCACTGTCGTCCGGTGCCTCGAAGGGATCGGAATCTTGGATGGGACGCCACGACGGTTCGAGCGGCTCTTCCTCGGTCGCAGGGCGCACGTCACCCGCGAAGCGCTCTTCGATGGCGCCAAATTTTTTGATGTTGCTTTGAGCCTCGCTGAGCGACACTTCGTTCTTGCCGCCGGCCAACGCTGGCCAGCGCAGTTGCGTCAGATCGTCTTCCCACAGGCAGACTAGGCAAATATCGTCGGAGCCAGGCCCTTCGTCGAAGACCAAGTGACCGCAGGCGGGACAGGGAAAGCGTGTTTCGGACATGAGCGCGCGCAGCATAGCGCGATCCGAGTGATGCGCCGCTTGGGGTCGGCTAGCGGCCTGTGCAACACTCGGCCACCGTGCAAGAGCAGCTGGAACCCATCCTCTTCGTGATCGCGGTGGGCTCGGCCGTGGCGATCGCCGCCAAGCGGGTGGGGGTGCCGTACAACGTGGCCTTGGTTTTGGTGGGGGCCGCGCTGGTCTTCCTGCATGCCTTGCCGATCACGCCCATGGATCCCCAGGTGATTTTGATCGTGTTTCTGCCGATCCTGGTGTTCGAAGCGGCGCTGTTCACCGATTCCACCGGGCTGCGTCAGGCGCAGCGTCCGATTTTGGCTTTGGCCGCCCCCGGTGTGTTGCTGTCACTGCTCGCCACCGCCGCGGTGGCCACCTGGGTGTTGGCCTTGCCGTTCGGGGCGGCGCTGCTGCTCGGCGCGCTGTTGTCGATCACCGATACGGTCAGCGTGCTCTTGGCCTTTCGCAGCGTCCGCGTGCCGCATCGCTTGGCGGCGATCATGGAAGGCGAGAGCCTGTTCAACGACGGTACGGCCCTGGTGCTGGTCAGCGTCACGACCGCGATCTTGGCGCAGGGTCATTTGGACCTCGGACACGCGGCGCGTGCGTTGCTCGTGGCTATCGTGGGTGGGGTGGCATTGGGCGCGGGGTTCGGCGCCCTGGGCGCCATCGTTCTGCGCCACACGCCGGACAACCTGACCGCCATTTTGGCCTCGCTGGTGATGGTCTTTGGCACGTCCTTGGCGGCCGAGCGCGTCCACGCTTCGCCCGTGATTGCGGTGGTGGTGGTGGGTGTATTCGTGAGCCGGGCAGCGCGTGACGTGCTCGGTCCGTCCCGCGTGCTGGCTCTTCACGGGTTTTGGGAGACAGCGGGCTTCGTGCTCAACGTCTGGATCTTCTTGCTGGTCGGAATGCAGCTTCGCACCGAGCTGCTGGTACAAGAAGCCGGCACGGTCGTGCTGGCGCTGGTGGCGATGCACGCGGGTCGGGCAGTCGCGGTGTACGGTTGCTTCGCCGTGTTGCGGGCGATCAGCAAGGAAGTGGTACCCACTCGCTGGCAGCACGTGATGGTGTTCGGCAACATCAAAGGAGCGCTCTCCATGGCTGCCGTCTTGGCGCTACCGGTCTCGTTGGTTTATCGAGAGCGACTGATCGCCATCGTGTTCGGAGTGACCTTCTTCACGCTCGTGACCCAGGGCCTGCCGTTTCGGCGGGTGTTGGTCTGGCTCGGCGTGCAGGTGCAGACGCAGAATGTCGGCGTCGAGCTGGCGCGGGCGACTTTGATCAGCGCTCGCCGCGGGCAAACCGAGCTCGATTCCTTACTCACCGAAGGCCTGTTGTCGCGCAAGCAGCACGCCGAACGTTGGGCGGCATTTCAGCGTCAAATCATCGCCGCAGAGCAGATCTTACGCGCGCCTGACGCACAGGCCGAACCGGATCACGTCTCTGATCTGGCGGTGTTGACCGGGCAAAAGACGGCGCTGATGGACGCCGCGCGGCGCGGCATCATCAGCAGCGAAACCGCCGACGCGCGAGCGGCCGAGCTCGACACAGAAATCGTGGCAGCCGCACTGCCGGACAAAGGAGCAAGCTGAATGCGCATCTTGATCGCTGGGGCAGGCCGAGCCGGACTCAGCGTTGCGGGCTATCTAACCACCGCCGGGCATTTGGTCACGGTCATCGATCGCGATCCGTTGGTTTGCGCGCGAGTCAAAGATCAGCTCGGGATCGTCGCGCTGGCGGGCGATGCGGCTGATTCGGCGATCCTGACCGAGGCCGAGGTTCGGCACGCCGAAGCCGTCGTCGCCATGTTGCATCGCGATGCGGACAACTTGGCCGTCGCTTCCTTGGCCAAGCTGGCCCAGGTGCCGCGGGTCATGGTCCGCATGCGCGATCCGGAATATCGCCCGGTTTATTTAGCGGCAGGGGTCACCCGCATCTTGTCCGAGACCGAAATCTTCATCGGTTCCTTGGCGGCGGCCATCGAGCACGATGCGGTACTGCACGCGATGTTGCTCGGGAATGGCGAGTCGGTTGCCTTCGAAATCTTGATCCCTGAAACGAGCCGTGTGGTCGGGCGCAGTGTCAGCGAGATCGCCGCGATGCCCGAGTTTCCCAAGTCTTGCGTGTTTGCAGGGTTGTACAAGCCGGATGGGGCGGTCGAGGGGCCCCGTGGCGCCAGCGTGATCGTCGGGGGCATGACCGTTCTGATCGTGGCCCTGCGGAACGAAGTGAAACGAGCCCTGGCGCTGCTGATCGAAAAATAGGGCTGAGGCGCCGGGCGTGCGGCGAACTGCCCCTGAGGGGGAGGGCGCCACAGCGCGATCTTGGAAACAACGCAGAAACGCCGGCAAATTCGCTCGGCACGCGGCTTGCTCTGTCCCTGATCGTCAACGACGGGACTAGCCGTCCATCAAGGAGTAGGTCATGAGCAACGATAGCAAGCGTGCAGAAGGTGCTGCTGAAGAGATCGGTGGCAAGATCAAGGGCGGCGTGGGCAAGCTGATCGGCAACGATCGCATGCAGGCCGAAGGCAAAGCGCGCGAGCTCGAAGGCAAGGCCAAGCAAGAAGCGGCCAAGGCCGCCGAGCGCGCCAAGGGTGGCGTCGAGAAGGCAGTTGGCGCAGTGAAAAACCGCGTCGGCGCAGCGCTCGACAACGAGCGTCTCGAGGTCGAGGGCCGCGCGCAAGAGCTGCGCGGTGAAGATCGCCAAGACGCGAACCGCAAGAGCGTCGGTCACTGAGCTTTGCTCAAGTGAAATGAGAGAGGCGCGCCGAGCGGATTCGCTGGACGCGCCTTTCTGCTTTTGTCGATGCTGGTCGAGTGGAGAGCTCAGCCGAGCTGCTTGGCCGCCTCGACTACGTGCTCCGCGGTCATGCCCAGCGCCTTCATGATTTCGGCGCCCGGCGCGGACATCCCGAAACGGTCGATGCCGAGGGTAATGCCATCCAAGCCCACGTAGCCATGCCAAGTGGAGGTGACGGTGGCCTCGATGGAGATGCGCTTGCGGCAGGCCTTGGGCAACACTTGCTCGCGGTACTCCGCGGGCTGGCGATCGAAGCGCGAGAAGCAGGGCATGCTGACCACGCGCGTGCCGCTGCCGAGCGACTCGGCGGCCTTGAGCGCGTGCTGAAGCTCACTGCCGGCGGAGAGCAGGATCAGCTTCAGCTCTGACGTCTCCTTGCGCGCGATGTAGCCGCCTTTGAGCGCGCCTTCGCGGCGAGTGGCAACCGGGATCTCGCTCAACAGGGGGACGGCTTGGCGCGAGAGTGCGAGCAGCGTCGGGCCATCGGTGCGATCCAGCGCGGCCGCGTAGGCGCCCGCGGTTTCTTCCGGATCTGCCGGTCGAATCACGTCCAAATTCGGGATCACACGCAGCCCGGGGATGGTTTCGACTGGCTCGTGCGTGGGCCCGTCTTCACCCACGCCGATGCTGTCGTGCGTGAAGATGTAGACCACTGGTAAGTGGCTCAGCGCGGCCAGGCGGATCGCGCCGCGGCAGTAGTCGGCGAAGACCAAGAACGTGGCGCCGCTGGGACGGAAGATGCCGTGACAGGCGATGCCGTTCAAAATGCCGCACATGCCGTGTTCGCGAATGCCGAAGCGAATGTTGCGACCGGTGCGATGCCCGGGAGTGAAGTCGTCGTCGCCCGCTTTGAGATCGCCGATGTAGTTCAGGGTGGAGCCGTAGAGATCGGCGCTGCCACCGATCAAGAGCGGCAGCTTGGCGGCCAACGGCTGGAGCACGTCTTGACCGGCTTTGCGCGTCGCGACCTTGGTCGACTCGGGGAATTCGGGGATGGCCGCCAAGAGCTCGGCGACGGGCGGCGTCTTGTGGGCCGTATCCTTGGCCAGCGTGTGGAGCGACGCGCTCGACGTGCCGAGCGTTTCGGCCAGCTCCGGGTTTTTGGCCTGCCAGGCTTTGAAGGTGCCCAACCAGGCTTCATAGACCGCGTTTTGCGTCTTTCGGTGCTCGGCGAAGTATGCCTCGACTTCGGGAGCAACGTAGTACGGCGCGTCCGGCAGGCCGAGCCCTTTGCGCGCGGCGGCCGCGAACTTGGCGCCGCCCTCGCCGTGCGCTTTTTGCGTGCCGGCGACCTCCGGGATCCCCTTGCCGATCAGGGTCTTGGCAATGATCAATTGCGGTTTGCCGCTACCCGCCGCTTTGGCGCGTTCGTACGCGGAGTAAAAGGCATCCAGCTCGTGACCGTCGACCGTTTGCACGTCGAAGCCGATCGCCTCGAAGCGTTTGGCGGGGTCTTCGTTCTGCGAGGCGCTGGCCATGGCGTCGAGCGTGACCGCGTTCGAGTCGTAAATCAGGATCAGGTTATCGAGTTTCTGATGTCCGGCCACGGCGACCGCTTCCATCGCCACACCCTCTTGCATGCAGCCGTCACCGGCTAGGCACACGATGTGGTGATCGAAGATGGTGTGTTCCTTGGTGTTGAAGCGCGCCTCGGCCATCTTGGCCGAGATGGCCATGCCCACCGCGTTCGAGATGCCTTGCCCGAGCGGGCCGGTCGTGGTCTCGATGCCGCTCGGCGCGTGCGTCAGCTCCGGGTGACCGGGCGTCTTCGAGCCCATTTGGCGGAAGCGCTTGATCTCGGCCAGCGGCACCTCGGCGTAGCCGGCCAAGCACAACCAGGAATACAGGAACATCGAGCCGTGACCCGCGGACAGCACGAAGCGATCGCGGTTCAGCCACTCCGGATGCTCGGGCGATTGCACGAGCGCCTCGCCGAACAGCACGGCGCCGATCTCTGCGCAGCCGAGCGGCAAGCCCAAATGCCCACTCTGGCTGGCGTGCACCGCGTCGATCGCGAGACCTCGAGCGATGGTGGCGGCCTGGGCGAGTACGTCTTTTCGAAGCGTCATGGTGCCCGGAGAACTAACCCGAAGCGGGTCGGGCTTCACGCATTTTTGACGAATCAGCCGTCCGAACCTGGTTTCAGCGGGAACGTCAGCGCTACGGCGCGCACATTTCTCGATCGTACGTACGCAGGAGCGCGAGCGCCACGGCGGCGATGACCGGCCCGATGATCAGCCCGAGCAAGCCGAACACCTCGATCCCACCGAACAGCGAAATGAACGTGAGTAGGGTGGGCACATGACCGTGCCCGCCGACGAGCAAGGGTCGAATCACGTAATCCGACAAGCCAACCACGATCACCCCGCCCCAAAGCAAGGTAAAAACCCCCGCGCCTGCGTGGTCGGTGATGATCAGACTGACGCCGACCGGCAGCCAGACGAGGAGCGTGCCGACCGCCGGCACCAAAGAGCAGATTGCCGTCAACGTAGCGAGCAGCGCGACGTCGTACACGCCGGCTATCGCATAGCCGATGCTGGCCAAGATGCCTTGGGCTACGCCCGTCAGCATCGTGCCGATGAACACCTCTTTGCCGACCTTTTGAAACTCCCACAGCACCACGCGCGTGTGCTTCGGGTGAAGGGGCAGCATGCGTTCGGCGCGCGACAGAATCTCCGGCCAGTGGCGCAGCACGAAGAAGGTGGTCATGACGGTGAAAAAGAGCGTCAGCGCTCCGCCTAACGTCGCGCCGGCGATCGTGCCCAGCGATTGCGCGAGGCTCGTGGCGGCCTCTTCTGCGAAGGCCTGCACGCGCTCGGTCAAATGCAGTGGGCCAAACGGTGACGAGCCGCTCAGCTGCTCGATCCGCTGCATCAGCTTGAGGTAGGCGCCGCGCGGCTGGAAGCCAGCCGCCAGCCGCTGGGCGGCGGTCGCCGCGCGAATCACGACGAAGTACATCACGCCGAACAAGCCGCCCAAGATCGCCAAACCGGACGCGGTAGCCAACGCCGCTGCCAACACGGTCGGACGCTTCCAGCGGACGAGCAGGCGCTCATACGAGCCAAGCAGTGAAAACGCCAGCAGTGTGCCGAGAAATAGGCCCGATGACACGGGTGCGGCGAGCGCCACCAACGCGCCGACGGCGAGCACGGCGGAGATGCCGAGCGCCCGCCGCTGCGAAGGCGACGATGGCGAGCTCCGCGGCGGGTCGGGCATGATGCTGCTGCTCATGGGGAGCGGATGTCCTTCAATGTTGCGATTGGCAGGTGAAGCATTCACTACCCGTAGCCGTGCAACCGTCGCGCTGGACACAGCTGCCGAGCTTGCCGGGAGAAAATTCGCAGGTGTCGCCAAACTTGCTACACGCGGGCAGGCTCGCGCGCCCCGGCTCGTGGGATCGGTCGGGGCAGCCCGTGGTGGTCACGAGCAGCACGGCCAACGAGGCGAAAAGCGAGAAGCGGCGCATCGGCTGCGCGACTCTATCATTACCAGCCGCTTTCCGCGCGCCTCGTTTCACGGGGCGCGCGGGGCGATTTGGCACAGATTAGCTGAACAATTCGGACACTGAGCGGCCGTCGTGAATGTGGGTGATGGCGGTCGCGATCTGTGGCGCGAGCGACAGGACCTCGATCTTCGATGAGCGCTTGGCGGCGGGGATGGGGATGGTGTTGGTGACCAAGAGCCGAGTCAGGCGCGACGCGGCGAGGCGTTCCACGGCTTTGCCAGAGAGAACCGGGTGGATGATGGCTGCGGAAACCGAGCGCGCGCCGCGTTCGAGCAGAAACTCCGTCGCGCTGAAGATGGTGCCACCCGTCGCGATCTCGTCGTCCACGAGCAGACAATCTTTGCCCACGATGTCGCCGATGATGTGCGCAGCTCGCGCGTTCTCGTCATCGCCGGTGCGGCGCTTGTCGATGAAGGCGAGCGGCAAGTGCAGGCGCTGCGCGAAGCGACCGGCGTCTTTGGCCTCGCCGACGTCTGCGGCGACCACCACCGTGTTCGAAATGTCGTCTTGCGCCAACCGATCGCAGATCGCGGGAACGGCGGTGAGCTGATCGGCTTGAGTCGAGAAAAAACCTTGAATCTGCGGCGAATGCAAGTCGACGGTGAGCACGCGGTTGGCGCCCGAGGTCATCAGCAGATCGGCCATCAGGCGAGCCGTGATCGAAATTCGCGGTTCGTCCTTTTTGTCGCTGCGCGCGTACGGAAAGTACGGAATCACGGCCGTCACGCGCTGCGCCGATGCGTGGCGGAGCGCATCGAGCATGATCAACAGCTCGATGATGTGTTCGGAGAGCGGCGAGCACGCGGTCTGCACCACGAAGACGTCTTGCTCGCGCACGTTCTCGTCGATTTTGATCTTCAGATTTTCGTTGGAAAAGCGGACCGTGTGCGCTCGGCCGAGCGGGATCCCGAGGTGGTGGCAGATCTCGGTGGCCAACTCGGGGTGCGAGGCACCAGCAAATACTTTGAGATTGCTTGGGGTTCCGCTCATGCCGCTTTTCTAGCGTAGGGCACGCCCAGTTCGGGAACAAATCGCCAAAATGCCTCAGACTGTGCGTTTTCTGCGGCGTGCGCTAAGGTTCGAAGAGAAGGAGACAGCCCGATGAGCCGCTGGTCAATGCTGCCGCTGGTTTGCGCATTCGCAGTCTTCACGCTGCCGAGCAGCGCGTTGGCGCAGCACAGTTTCAGCGGCGGTCGCGGTGGATCGTATTCCGGCGGACACGGTGGCGGCGCGTACCACGGTGGCGGCGCGTACCACGGTGGCGGCGCGCACTACGGGGGGTCGCACTACTACGGCGGTCGCGTTGGGATTGGCGTCGGCGTCGGCGTCGGCCGCGGCTATTACGGCTACGGTGGTCGCGGTTATTACGGCGGCTACTACGGCGGGCGTTACTATCACGGCGCTCCTGCTTACGTCAGTCGCGTCCACGTGTACTACCCAGCCGGCGCGTACTACGGCAGTCCCTATTGGGGCCGCGGTTACTGGGGTTGGTACGGCAGCTCTTGGGTTTGGTATGGCGGTCCGTGGTGGAGCACGCCAGCCTACCCCGGTTGGATATGGATCCCAGCGCAATGGGTCTGGAACGGCTCGCAATGGGTCTGGAAGGGGGGCTATTGGACAGCAGCAGGTTGATCGGCAGCAGGTTGATCTTGGTTTGTGCCGCGTGCGTCTGCTTTGCGAGCGCGGCGGAAGCTGATTCGCCGCAGCAAGTGGGTGATTGCGCGTCCGTCACCGCGAGCGCACGCTTCAAAGGCTACGGCTACACGCACGTCGTGACACTGAGCAACAGCTGCCAGCGCGCCGTATCCTGCGAGGTCTGGACGGACGCGGATCCCACGCCGCACGTGACCTTACAAGCAAAGCCGGGCCAGAGCGCGGAAGTGATTACGCGTAACGGTTCACCCGCGAGCGAAGTGCGCGCCGAAAAGCTGTGTCACTTCGCGCTTTGAACGCTCACTGAGCGCTGCCCGCGGGAGGCGTCGACGTGCCCGGCGTATCGCGGAGGAAATGGCGAATCACATGCAGGATGCGCGCGTCGACCGCGGCTTGATTTTCGCCCGCTTGCGTGAGCTGGGCTTTGCTGACCTGTAGCGAGTGGTCGCCGGCATCGACGACGAAGAGTTTGCTCGCGGCCCGCATTTTCTTGCGGACCTCACTCAGCCGTTCGAGGGGGCACAAAGGATCGCGCGTGCCTTGCACGAACAAGATCGGCGTCTCGAGCTCCAGCAGCACCTGATCGCGCACTTTGCCCGAGTTGCCCGCGGCGACCAGCGGGTAGCCGAGGCAAACGAGTTTGCACACCGGGTATTCGAGCGCCACGTGGCAGCCGATGCGCGAGCCCATGCTCTTGCCGATCAAGATCAGTTCATGGTCCGGGTGCCGCGCTTGGGCGTCAGCGATGGCGGCCAGGTGGGCACGGATCAACACGGGTTGCGGATCGGGCGCGCGCTTCTTGCCTTGCATGTACGGGTAGTCGAAGCTCTCGACCACGCCCAGGGTAGCCAGCAAAGCAGCCCAAGCTTGCATCCAAGGATGCGAGGAAGGCGCTCCCGCGCCGTGTGCAAACACGAATAACAGCGGCGCCACCGAGGTATTGTCGCTACCCTCCCTGGCGTGGTCAAGCGAGTCGGCAGTTTGGACGATGGTCGCCGCTCAGCGCGCGTCGGCCTCGTGGCGGATCTCGAGCACCACGACAAAGTGATGCTGCACGCGCTGTCTGAGGCACGTGTGTCGGTTTGGATCGGCACGGCCAACGTCAAAGACATTCACCTGGAAGCTCCGGTCGGCACGCGAGCGCGGGCGCGCGGCCAATATCTGTCGATCACCGAGCGCCTGACCGAACTCGTACGCCGCAAAGTCGAAGTGCGCATCTTGCATGGCGCGTTGCCTTCGCGGCCGTTTCGCGAATCACTGGCCAAGAGCCCCGAGCTGTGCGCGCCGCGCTTTCAGATGCGCCACTGCCCGCGCGTGCATTTGAAGATGATCGCCGTCGACGGCTCCTACCTGTACCTCGGCAGCGCCAATTTCACCGGCGCGGGCTTGGGCGCCAAAGGCGAGGGGCGGCGCAATTTCGAACTCGGGATCAGCACCGACGACGACGTGCTGCTGGACGCGGCGCAGGCGCGCTTCGATCGCATCTGGCGCGGCCGGGAATGCGGAAACTGTCGCTTGCGCTCGGAATGCCCGGCTCCGCTCGATACACGCTGAACCACGCGATACCGTACGCGAAGGGTGAGGCTTCTGCTAAGACTGCGGCCCCATGTCGATCTGCCGTCGTTTCACCAGCCTTGCCCTGATTTTGGGTCTATCTCTCGGGGGTTGTCACAAAAAGCCCGATCCGAAGCTGGTTTACGTCAGCGCCGAAGGCAGCGGCGAAGTGATCGTGGTCGACCCCGAGTTTGCCTCGGTGCTCGCTCGCATCTCCGTCGGCAAGCGTCCGCGTGGGCTCAAAGTCTCGCGGGATGGTCGCTCGCTGTACGTTGCGCTGTCCGGTTCACCGCGTGGCGGACCAAACATGGACGAGTCGAAGCTGCCACCCGCTGACCGCACCGCGGACGGCATCGGCGTGGTCGATCTCGTGCAACGCAAGCTCGTGCGCACGCTGCCCAGCGGCCAAGATCCGGAATCCTTCGATATCTCGACAGACGGAAAGACCCTCTACGTTTCGAACGAAGAGACGGCCGAGCTGAGCGTGCTCGATCTCGAGAGCGGCAAGATCGTGCGCCGCGTCGCGGTGGGCGGAGAACCCGAAGGCGTCACTGTTCGCCCCGACGGCAAAGCCGTGTACGTGACCTCGGAGCGCGACAGCAAAGTGACCGCCATCGACACCAGTTCGTTCGCGATCATCGCAGACATCGCGGTCGGTATGCGCCCGCGCGCGGTCGCCTTCAGCAAAGACGGCAGCGTCGGCTTCGTGAGTAACGAATTCGGCGGCACGCTCACCGCCTTCGATCCGCGCACGAACAAGGTTTTGAATACCGTGCCGATCGAAGCAAAATCGCCGACCGGTCAACGCCCGATGGGCCTCGTGCTTTCTCCCGACGACAAGCAGCTGTTCGTCTCGACTGGCCGCGGCGGAAGCGTAGCCGTCGTCGATGTCACCACGCGCGATTTCGCCCACATGATCGACAGCGTGGGCGCCCGCCCCTGGGGCATCGCCATCGCCGCTGACGGCAAACACCTCTTCACCGCCAACGGCCCATCGGATGATCTGTCGATCGTGAATGTTGCTAGCTCGAACCTGGAGAAGAAGGTGCAACTCGGCGGTCTGCCCTGGGGCGTCGTGACCGGCGGCGGTTGAGCCTCGTGGGCGCCGACTCGCACCGCACGTGCTGACGTATCACTGCCGCGCGGCGGAGCGGGTTTCGGGGCCACCGTAGGAACGGGCGCGCTCAGAGACAGAGTTCCCTCGAGTGGTCCCGTGTTGACCCCACCACCACACTGCGGCCACGCCTGCCCGTCGTCTGCCGCTACCTGTCGCTGCTCGCCCGTTGCCTGTCGTTGCTTGCGCGCTGCGTGCCCGCCGTTTGCGGCCGCCTGTCGTTGCTTGCGCGCTGCGTGCCCGCCGTTTGCGGCTGCCTGTCGTTGCTTGCGCGCTGCTTGCCTGCTGCTTGCCTGCTGCTTGCCCCTTCCTGCCCACCGCGCCCGGCCCTCGTTGGTGGAACACGAAGCCCTTCTACGTGGAGATCCGCTGCACGTTGAACCCTTTGTCCGGTTGTAACGGACAGTGAGGTAGTCGGACAAGAGCGGCGGGCGGAAGAGGTCCGCGGTAGGGGAGCGAAAAATCGAGTTCGAATTCCAACTCGGTTCTGCCGTGCGGGTGCGGGCATTAGGCCGGGATTCGGGGCGCTTCATGGGTGAAAAAACGAGTTCGAATTCAAACTCGATTCTGCCGCGCGGGTCTTCGGCCGCAATTCGGCGACGCTTTGGGAGTGAAAAACGAGTTCGGATTCAAACTTGATTCGGTCGTGCGAGGGGCGGGGAACTCAGCGGCGATTCGGCCGCGCTTCGTGGTAAAAAAACGAGTTCGAATTCAAACTCGATTCGGGCGTGCCACTCGCACCCTCATGGAGCCACCAATCGTCAGGATGATGGAGCCAGGTGGGGAATCCAGCTGCGATTCGGCCGCGCTTCGTGGTGAAAAAACGAGTTCGAATTCAAACTCGGTTCTGGGGCTTTGGGGGCGGTGTTGGGAGCGGGATTCTGCGGGCGCTTCGTGGGTGACAACGAGTTCGAATTCAAACCAATGCCGATCGGTTAGCAGTTCAAGGGATCGAAATCGTTGGGAAAGCAGGCCGCTCCTTTGACGGCGCCGCGAATCACTCACACTCACACTCCATTTGGCGTGGTGGGGTAGACTCGCGAAAAAATCGAGTTCGAATTCGGACTCGATTTTCTAGCCGTGAAGGTGCACTCCGCGCAAAATTGGGCGCGAAAGCTCTTAACTGAACGGCATTGGTTCGAATTCGGACTCGATTTTCTAGCCGTGAAGGTGCACCCCGCGCAAAATTGGGCGCGAAAGCTCTTAACTGAACGGCATTGGAATTCAAACTCGATTCGAGTACGGGGAGCGCAGTACCTGGGCGAGCGCGGTACCGAGGGAGCGGGTACACGGGGGAGCGCGCGCTTACTGCGGGCAACTCTTGATGCTGGTGATCCAATCGCCCACCAGCTTCACAGCGGCGGTGTGCACTTGATACGTCCCGATTTGCGGCATGCGGCCCATGTCTTCGACCGCGTTCATGCGCAGCCACATGATCGATTGCGCGGGGTTGTTGGGCGTCAAAAGCTTCGCGGTGGGCACGCCTTGGTCGCCCTTCACATTGTCCGCGTTGCACAGGTTGGTTTGCTTCAGCGTGCGATCGAGGCGAAGATCGATGTTCACCGCGCCCAAATCGAGATCGTCCGGGCGATGGCAAAAGGCGCAGTTGGCGTGTAGGTACGAACGCGTTTGTTGGTCGAGCGCGGCGTCGTCCGCAGGGGTGGCGCTGAACGGAGTAACGAGCGCGGCTTGGTAGGGAGCTGCGGGTGGCGTATCGAACAGGTTCTTGGCTTTGAAGGCGTCAATTTGGTTTGACGTGCCGACCATGCGGTTCATTTGCCGCGTCTCGGGCCCGAGCGTGAAGCCGCCGGCGGGGTTGTGGCATTTCATGCAATCCACGCGGTTCGGGTAGGTCCAAGAGACCATGCCGGAGCCGCTGTCGACCATGATCCGGCGGCGTTCATCCGGGATGACGGTCGCTTCAGTTTGGGCAGCGTCCCACTGGTAAGAGTAGCCCGCCCAGGTTTGTTCATCGTGGCGGACGAACAAGCGTGTCTCGACCAACTTATTGTTGAACAAGAAATTTTTGAGCATAACGGTGCCCACTGGGAAAACCCATTTACCAGTGTCCGCCGTGTCCAAGCATTCCGCGGGCTTTGCCGCGCAATCTTTGATGTGGATGGTCTTGCCCGGGGGGATCACGAAGCCGCGCTGCTTGTCCGCGGAGTCCGACCAGAGTGGACTGTTCACTTCGTACGGGATCACGCGATCGGCGAATTGGGTCACGTCAGTCGGCTGCATGCAGCCAGTGAGGCTCAGCTTTTCGAGCGGAGCATTGATTGGCGGGGGCGTGCATTCACCGACCGCAGGTTGACCGCCCGTGCCGGCGGTGCCGGCCCCGCCGGCGATGCTGCTGCCGCTGCTTCCGCCATTGCCAGCGAGGCTAGTGCCCGCGCCACCAGTGCCGCCGTTCGTGCCGGCCGTTGGAGTCCCGGCACTTCCTGCGGGGGCGGCGCCTGCCGCCGGCGTGCCCGCGGAGCCCGTACCGGGCGCATCAGTACTGCCACATGACGAGGCCGAAATGAGCAAACCTAGACAGAGTGCAACGGACGCGACGGCAAGCGAACACTCGCTTTGCAAGTGTTGTTTCATGAACTCAAACTAGCCATCGCTGAAGCTCGCCTTCAATGTCTTTTTTTGCGGGCGACTCCAACTTTTGTGACCCGCTTTTGCGCGACGCAAACGGAAACGCGCTCCGGTGTAGGTGAGCTCGTCGTCGAGTCTGTCAAGGCGTGATCAATCTCGCGTTTGGGGTGCTGGGTTAAAACCTAGCTGGATGCCCTTGATTTGCTGGATCACGAGTTGACCATCGCGCGCTTCGAAGGCAGTGTTTAGCTCCAATTTTCGCGCGCTTCGCGCTCGTTACTTATGTCTGGCGCGACACCTGGCGCGCCACACCAGAAAGAAAGTGGGTTTGCCGTGACTGAACGTCTCCATCGCACGAAGCCGGCGCGCGCTGCGCGCTTCAACCGTCTCAACCACGGGCTCGGTCTGATTGCTTGTGCGGCCGGGCTGCTCGGCGTGACTCAAGGGTGCAGTTCCAGTAGCGACCCAGGGCCGTCTGCGGGAGCGGGCAACATCGCGGGCAGCAACAACGGCACTGCGGGCACTACGGGGACCGCGGGTGCAACGGTCGGCACCGCTGGCAAGTCGGGCACGGCCGGTGCCGGCGCCGGCCCCGTCGCTGGCGCGAGCAGCGGTGGCGCGGCCACCGGCGGAGGGTCGTCTTCGGCTGGTGCGCCGCCCGGTACGGCTGGCGCATCCAGCGCGGGCGCCGCGGGCAGCGCGCCCATAGGCGGCTCCGGCGGCGCACCGCCAGTGAACCAAAGCGACAACGTGCTGGAACGCAACAACAACGCTTCGCGCGATGGCTTGTTCGTGCAGGCCAAGTTCACCAAGGCCGCCATCCCCACGATCAGCGCAGATGCCACGTTCAACACGGGCGCCAAGTTCACCGGCAACATGTGGGCATCGCCGCTCTATTTGGGGCCCGCGAGCGCGAGCGGCAAAGGCCTGTTCTTCGCCGTCACGACGGGCAATGACGTGATCGCGATCGACGAGGCCAGCGGCACCACGGTGTGGACGAAGAGCATCGGCACTCCGGCAACCGCCAACGGCGTGAGCTGCGGCAACATTCACCCGCTGGGCATCCTGAGCACTCCGGTGATCGACGCTGCCACGCGCACCATCTACGTGGCGGGTGCGGTCGGTAACACGACCACCATCCAAAAGCACGTGATCATGGCCTACAACGCCGACGACGGCACGGAGAAAGCCGGCTGGCCCGTTGACACCACCGGCCTCACTTCGGGCAGCGTGACCTTCACTGCACCGCCGCAGAATCAGCGCAGTGCGCTGTCGCTGGTAGGCGGCAAATTGTACGTCGGCTACGGCGGCCACATCGGCGATTGCGGCGCCTACCACGGTTGGATCGTGGCCGTCGATACGACGGACCCGACCAAGAAGGCGGGTTGGGCAACGCTTGGTCAGGGCGAAGCGATCTGGGCCGCGGGCGGGTTTGCCTCGGACGGCACTTCGATCTTCCCGGTCACGGGCAACCACACGGGGAGCTCCGGTGGCGATGCCCGCAGCACGGCGGACAGCGAGCAGGTCGTGCGTTTGACTGGCATGGCCACGCTCACGCGCAACGATCAAAATCTGTACTTCCCAAGCACGTGGAAGACCATGGACACGGCGGACGCCGACTTGGGCGGAAGCAACTCGGTCTTGCTGTCGGTCGCAGGAGCCACTCCGTCCAACTTGATCGCCGCGGTGGCTAAAGACGGCAACATGTACCTGCTCAATCCGACCAATTTGGGCGGTATGGCGGGCCATGTCTTGACGTTCAAGGTCTCCAGCGGCGGCGCGATGGCGGTCAAAACGTCGCCTACCGCGTACAAGACGGCCAAGGGCACGCACTACGTGTTCTCGACCGATTCGGGCGCGGTCTGCCCGGGCGGCGCGGGCGGCAAATCGATCGTCTCCGTGCTGCTCAAGGCGGGGACGGACGGCAAGCCCACCGCGACCTCGGAGTGGTGCGCTCCGCTGACGGGCGCCGTGACTGCACCCATCTCGACCACCACCGACGGCACTGCGAATGCGACCGTCTGGTACGTCGACAACGGCAAGCTCACCGCGGTAGACGGCGACGACGGCACTAAGCTGTTTGCGAGTACCGATACTTGCTCAGGCGTGCGCCAGTGGACCTCGCCGATCGCGACCAAGGGGCGGGTGGTCGTCGGTGGCGACACGCACCTCTGCTCCTGGTCGATCAAGTGATCCCTCGAGCGAGCCGGGGTCGGTCGTGAACCGGCTCGCTCAGCGCAAGTACGCCAGCCGGAAGAATTGCGCCCGGCTGGCGACGCCGCATTTCGCGTAGATCTGCGTCACGTGTTGGCGAATCGTCTTCGGACTATTGTTCTGCCGGATGGCGATTTCGTTGCTCGATAAGCCCTCGAGCAGCAGCCGGGCGACCGCCAGCTCCTTGTCCGTCAATTGCGCGCGAGCCAGGAGCTCTTCCACGGCGTGATTGAACGGCACCGCGTTTCTCAGCACCCGTTCGATCACTTCCAGCAGTTTTGGCGCGCGAAACGGCTTTTCCAGGAAGTGGGCAGCGCCTTCGTTGAGCGCGATCTTCAGCTTTTCCACGTCCGCGTAGGCGGTGATGATCACGACCGGCGCGCGCACGCCGGTGCGTCGAAGCGCGGTCATCAGCTCGAGCCCGCCCAAGCCATGGCTACCGAGGACCACGTCGGTGACGACCAGATCGAGCGTGCTCGTCGCCGCGACGCGCAGCGCTTCGGCTGCGTCTGCAGCGGTGAGCGCGGTGTAGCCGGCGCGTTCGAGGGCGCGGCCCAACAATTGTCGCGTGTCGAATTCGTCTTCGACCAGCAGGATGGTTTTCTGCGCGCTCATCGGCTGCCCGAAAGGGGGAGCTCGAGTCGAAACGATTTCGCAGCCGAAGGCTCGAGCGAAAGATCGCCGTGCATCGCCCGGGCCAGCGCGCGCGCGATCGGCAAACCCAAGCCCAGGCCCTGGCTCTTGGTCGTGCGCAGCGGGTCGAAAAGCGTCGCTCGCACGCTCGGGTCGAGGGCAGGCCCGTCGTCGACCACTTGGACGACGGCGCGGCCGCCTTCGGTGCTGAGCGTCATGGTCACGACGCCGCCCTGGGCCGCGCGCAGCGAGTGCAAGCTGTTGTCGAGCAAGTTCTCCAAGATCGCTCGCAAATAGCCTGGATCCCCGCTGACCGTCACTTGCTCGGGGCACTCGGCGCGCACCATCACGGCGGTCTCGCCGAGCGCGCTCACGTCCGCGGCGAGCGATGCCAGCACGTGGTCGAGCGCGATCGGCTGGGCCTCGGGCTCAGCGCTGCCTTGCATCGTGCGCAGCGTCTCCAGGTGCGCGAGCGCGCGCCGCACCTGGGCGTGGGCGCGCTCCACGAGCTCGGCACGTTGCGCGCTGTCATCCGCGCAGGCTTGGTACTCATCGAGCAGCAGCCCGAGCGCATGCAGCGGATTGTTCAATTCGTGCAGCACGGCCGCGGCCAACACCCAGACTGCTTGGTCGCGCTCCACCTTGAGCAGCCGCGCGCGGAGTGCCTCGGCGCGACTGGCCGCTTCTTCGGCCGCCGCCAGGCGCGCGCGCAGCCGCAGTTGATAGACGGAAAGACCGATCAAGCCGCCCGCGAGCACGGGGATCAAGTGGTCGATCAGGTAGTGCGCGCTGGCCAGAAACCCAGTCAGCGTGCCGGCGCTGAGCTTGGCTTCCGAGACCAGATCGAAGCCGACGTAAATCGCCCCGGCGAGCACACCGAGGAGCACGTAGCCAGCGAGCGGCCATTCCTTGCGCGGGGACACGAATACTCCGAGAAATTCATAGCACGGGCCCCTGCCACCGCGGCGCTATCCGACATCTGTCGGATGCGCGACGCCCCCCGGCCAGCCTACGTTGCTAGCCCTGATGAAGCCCTTGCTCGTGACTTCGCTGCTCGCCCGCGGCGCGCTTTTGCTTGCGGCGGCGACGGTCGCTCTCGGATGCTCCAGCTCGGATCCGGAAAAGAACGACGCCTGCACGCCCGACGACGCCGACGGCATCATCGATGAACCGGCGAACCCGGTGCTGACCGTCACTGACAGCGAGTTCATGCCCAAGATCATCACCACCCAGAACAGCTCCACGGTGACGCTCACTTTCAAGAACCAAGGCACGAAGCCGCACGGCTTCGTCGTCGATTGCTTGCCCACGCCGAACCGTGACGGATGCCCGATGGAGTCTTGTTTTCCGACGGAAGCCAAGATCGAGCCGATTCAGCCGGGCGAAGAAGTGCAGATCAGCTTCGAAACTCCCTTGGTGGAAGGAATCTACCCATTCCACTCCGACCTCGCCGGGCATTCTGAGCTCGAGCCGGGTCAGTTCATCATTCAGTGAGCCGCGCGAGCTCGCTGCTCTGGGCTGCGCTGACCTGCCTGCTCGCTCCCGCGCTGGCGCGCGCCGATCCGCCATTGGAACCGACACCCCAGGAAATCGAGGTGCGCGGGGTGCGCCCCGAATCGACTCGCGGGGTGGGTGATTTTCGCTTGCGGCGCGAACTGCTCACGGCGTCTCCGCGGCAACAGACCAGCGAGCTGTTATCGGCGGCGCCCGGATTTTTCGTCGACCACGAGGACGGCGAGGGTTTCGGCAACGACGTCTACCTTCGCGGCTTCGATTTGGAGCACGGTTCGGGCATCGAGATGCGCGTGGGCGGCGTGCCGCTCAATATTCCCACGCACATTCAAGGCCAAGGCTACGCTGACGCCAATCTGATCATTCCGGAAGTGGTGTCGCAGATGCGCGTGCTCGAGGGGCCGTACGATCCGCGCCAGGGCGACGCGGCGATCGTCGGTAGTGCGTATTTCGACTTGGGTGTGCCCGAGCGGGGCGGCTTGGTGCGCGGCAGCTATGGTTCGTTCAATCAAAAGCGTGTGGTCGGGATCTTTGCGCCGAGGTCCGCGGGACCAGACACGTTCATCGCGGTCAGCGGACGCGACACGGACGGCTTCGGGCAAAATCGCGCCGCGAAAGCCGGCACGCTGAACGCGCAGTACGGCGTCGATTTGAGCGCGCGCGATCACCTGCGCGTACTGGCCATCGGCCGCGCGGCAAGCGCGGCGTTGCCGGGTGTCGTCCGTGACGACGACGTGGCCGCGGGGCGGATCGGCTTTTATGATTCGTACCCCTACTACGCCGAGCATCAGTCCGTGCGCGCCAACTCGGTCGTCCTCGGCGGCGAACTGCGGCACCTGAGCGCGAGGGGCGACGTCTTCAGCCTCGCGCCATTTCTGATCTGGACCGACTTTCGCGCGCGCCAAAATTACACCGGCACGCTGCAGGCCTCGCGCTCGGATCCCACGGAATTCGGCTTGGGCGACCTGTTCGAGACCAACAACCGCGAGACCGCGGCTGGGCTCACCGCGTACGCGCGGCGTGCCCCGCAGCGTTTCGGAACGAGCGCTGAGCTCGGCATCGAACCCGGCGTCGCCCTGCGTTTTGGGCGCACCCAGCAGAGTAAGAACTTGCTCGAACCGGAAGACTTGACGGTTTGGGATCGACGGCTCGCGGCGAGGCTAGGAACGCTCGATGCGGGCGCGTATTTGGACTTCGACCTGCTCCTCTGGCGGCGACTGCGAATCGCGGGCGGCCCGCGCATCGACCTGCTTTCGATGTCGATCGACGATCAGTTGGCAAACGGGACCTCGGCCGCCACCAACCAAGACGGCGCGCGGCGCAGCGCGACCGGTGTGTCGATCGGGCCGCGGATCAGCGCGCAATATGCGCTCGCCAAGCCATTGTCGCTGATCGTTTCGTATGGTGAAGGTTTTCGCTCATTGGACGCCGCGCACTTGCCGCAAGGGGCCACGCCCTATTCCAAGGTGCGCTCATTCGAAGTCGGCATGCGCGCGCAGCTGCCCAATGAGCGCTTCACTTCGACCTTGGCCGTGTTCGAAACGCGGGTCGGCAATGAGCTCGTGTTCGTCGCCAACAACGGGGGGCTAGAGTCCCAAAACGCCAGCGTGCGGCGTGGCATCGTCGGCTCGGTCGTGACCAAGCCCGTGCATTGGCTCTTGGCCTCGGCTTCGCTCTCGATCAACGACGCCCAATTCAACACCCGTGTGGCTGGCATTTCGCATCACGTGCCCAGCGTGCCGCCGATCCTATTTCGGAGTGACGTCAGCGTGCGCGGTTCCCTCGGCAAGCTCTGGCAACTGCCGCTCAGCGGTCGGCTCGGGGTCGGCTACACCTTCGCTTCCGCGCCGCACCTGAGCGATACCGTGCGCGGGCCCACGACCAACGCGCTAAACATCGGCGGAGAGGTGCGTTCCCGCTTCGTTGCCGTGGGGGTGGATGTCTACAATGCCCTCGGCCTCCAAATCGCCGACAGCGCCGACGTTTATGTTTCGAACTGGAGCTTCCAGCCCGGGCAACAACGGGCATCGCTGGCGATTCACTCGGTGGCCGCCCCGCCGACCACCGCGCTGGCCTCGCTGACCGTCTATTTCTGACCTTTCGCCGACGGCCGAGGCAATCATGCTCGGGTCGGGCTTCAGCCCGGCAGGCCCTTTCAACAAGGGTTTCGAAAAGTTATCGGTCTTGACCAAGGTGTAGGTGCGAGCTATTCCTGTTCTAGGCCAGCTCTTTGGCTCTCCTCCTGAAAGGCACGATCATGAACTGGGAAACGCCGAGCTTCGAAGAGATCGACATGAGCGCCGAGATTGGGTCCTATCAGGGAGAAGAAGACAACGGTCTGTGATTTGCGCTGCCCGTTGCCCCGCCGCTCGTTAGCGTAAGCGGCGGCTGGGAGGAGAAACGTGTTCATTCGTGTTTTGGGCTCCGCAGCGGGAGGTGGCTTTCCGCAGTGGAACTGCGGTTGTCCGAATTGCGTGGGTGTGCGGCGCGGCAGCATTCGCGCGCTGGCCCGCACGCAAGAATCAGTAGCGGTGAGCGCCGACGGTGAGTCGTGGTTCTTGCTCAACGCATCGCCCGAAATCAGGGCCCAAATCGAGAGCTTCGGCAAGCTGCACCCGCGCGCCCAGCGCGATACGCCGATCCAGGGCATCGTGCTCACCAATGGCGATTTGGACCACGCGCTCGGACTTTTGTCGCTGCGTGAGTCACAGCCGCTGGCGCTTTATTGCACCCAGCGCGTGCACCGGGGTTTCAGCGAGGGCAACGTGTTATATCGCACCCTGCAACGCTTCGACGGGCAGGTCACGCTGCACGCGCTTGAGCTGGGTTCGGCCGAGCAGCCACTCTGCTTACTGAGCGGTAGCCAGAGCGGATTACATTTGAAGGCCTTCGCAGCGCCTGGCAAAGCCGCGTTGCACCTCGATCAGTCCAACCCGGAACCGGCTGACAACATCGGTGTGCTGATTCGAGATCAGCGCACGGGCAAGCGCCTGGCCTACATCCCCGCCGCGGGCGCAAGCTCGGCGGAGATCGTCGCGGCCGCGGCGTCCGCGGACGCGGTGTTCTTCGACGGCACCTTTTGGTCGAGTGACGAGCTGATCGCTCTGGGCGCTTCGACGCGCCGGGCGGAAGACATGGCGCATTGGCCGATCGGTGGCCCGGAAGGCAGCTTGCAGTTTCTGGGTGGCCTGGCCGCGTCACGCCGGATATTGATCCACATCAATAACACCAACCCGATGCTGCGTGAGGACTCAGCGGAGCGCGCGCTGGTGCACGCGGCCGGCGTCGAGGTCGCCTTCGACGGCATGGAGCTCGAGTTATGAGCGAACGCGCGCCGCTACCGCCCGCCGAGTTCGTGGATTGGCTGCGGCGCGAGGGCGCGAGCCGCTACCACGACCGGCACTTGGTGCACCAGCTGATGCATCAGGGCAAGCTGAGCAAGCCGCAGCTCCAGCAATGGGTGCTCAATCGCTATTATTACCAGACCCGGATTCCGATCAAAGACGCGCTGATCGTGTCGAAATCCGAAGATCCCGCGTTTCGGCGCGCGTGGATCCGCCGCATCCACGATCACGACGGCGACGCGCCGGGTGAGGGCGGGCTCGCGCTCTGGCTCAGGCTGGCCGAGGGCGTCGGGCTCTCGCGGGCCGAGGTGGAGGGGTTGGGTTCGGTGCTGCCGGGTGTGAAGTTCGCGTGCGATGGTTACGTCAGCTTGGTGCGCGAGCGGAGCTTGCTGGAAGCCGTCGCCTCCTCGCTCACGGAGTTCTTCGCGCCTGATTTGATGAGCCGTCGCATCCAGGCTTGGCAAGAACACTACCCGTGGGTAGACCCGGAGATGCTGGCTTACTTTCGCGCGCGCGTGCCGCGAGCCAAGCGCGACTCCGAAGAGGCCATTGCGTTCGTGGTTGCCCACGCCACCACGTTCGAGCTGCAAGAGCGCTGCGTGGCAGCCTTGATTCGCAAGACCGAGATTTTGTGGCATTTGCTCGATTGCGTGCAGGCTGCGTACATTCCGGGTCCGTCGGAGGTCGCGTGACTGCGGAGGCGCTGAGCCTCGAGCTCAAGCCGAAGCTTTCGCCCAAAACCAAGCTCCGGCTGGATCCGAAAACCGGCAAATATGTCCTCCTTTACCCTGAAAAAGGGCTGCTGCTGAACCCCACCGGCGCGGCGATATTGAAGCTTTGCGACGGTCAGCAGCCGCTCTCCGCGATCATCGCCACGCTGGCCGCGGAGTTTCGAAGCGATGCGGCCGTGCTGCGGATCGAGGTGCTCGGTTTCGTGCAAGGCCTGCTCGACCGCGGCTTGCTGCAGGCCGCGCCGTGACCACTGAAGATCGGCTGTATACGCTGATCGCCGAGCTGACCTACTTGTGTCCGCTGCGCTGTGTGTACTGCTCGAACCCCACCAACCTGGCCGCCCACCCCGATCGCCTGAGCACTGCCGATTGGCTACGCGTTTTTGCACAGGCCGCCGAACTCGGCGCGCTGCAACTCAACTTGAGCGGCGGTGAGCCGCTCCTCCGTCGCGATCTCGAAGAGCTGGTGGCGGGCGCGCATGCGCTGGATTTCTACAGCAACCTGATCACGAGCGGGCTACCGCTGACGCGCGAGCGTTTGCTGCGCTTGAAACAGGCGGGCCTCAGCAGCGTTCAGGTTTCGCTGCAAGACAGCGTCGCCGGTGAATCCGATCGCATCGCCGGGCGCGAGTCCTTCGAGCAAAAGTTAGAAGTCGCCCGTTGGGTGAAAGAGCTCGATTTGCCGCTGACGTTGAACGTGGTCCTGCACCGCCAAAACCTGGCGCGAATCAGTGAGATCATCGCGCTCGCCGAGAGCCTACGAGTCGACCGCTTGGAACTAGCGAACACCCAGTACTTGGCTTGGGCGCTGGAGAACCGCCGCGCACTCTTGCCGAGCGGAGCTGAGCTCGACCGCGCGCGCGAAGTGGCCAAAGCTGCGAAAGAACGCCTGAAGGGCAAGATCGAAGTCTTGTTCGTGTTGCCGGACTACTACTCGGACCGTCCGAAGGCGTGCATGAGCGGCTGGGGCAAGCGCTACCTGCTCGTGACCCCCGACGGCTTGGCCTTGCCCTGTCACTTGGCGCATACCCTGCCGGGGCTCAGCTTCGACAACGTGCAAGAGCACTCAATCGACGAAATTTGGCACCATTCCGCCGGGTTCGCTGCCTTCCGCGGCGAAGCTTGGATGCCCGAGCCGTGCAAGAGCTGCGACCGCCGAGAGATCGACTTCGGGGGTTGCCGCTGCCAAGCTTTTCAGCTTACGGGCAACGCGGCCAACACCGACCCCGCGTGTGGACTGTCGCCCGACCACGCGTTGATCACCGAAGCGCGTGTCGCGGCGCAAGAGCCAGCCCTGATCCCGCTCGGCCTGCGCTACCGCGAGATCCGCCGCTGAACCGAGGCGATTTGCGGCACTTGGGTGCGTGCATGAATTTTGCACCGTGTGCGCTCGATGAAGCCGCTCAAGGACAACACCGTTTGGCAGGTACTGAAAGAAACGGGCACGGCGTGGGACGACGACAACGTCACGCGGTTGGCCGCCTCCCTCGCGTATTACACGCTGCTCTCGATCGCCCCCCTGATTATCTTGGCGGTGGCCGTGACCGGGCTCGCCTTCGGAGAAGAAGCAGCGCGCCAGCATATTGCGAGTGAAATCGCGGGTGTGGTCGGGGCCGGTGCTGCGGATGCAATCCAATCGATCGCAAAGAATGCGCGTGCTCCCGGTACCGGCGCACTGAGCATCGCGGTGGGCGTGGTGGTCCTTCTGTTCGGTGCGTCGGGCGTTTTCGGCGAACTGCAATCGGCGCTGAACACGGTTTGGGATGTGGCGCCCAAGCCCGGGCGAGGCATTTGGGGTCTGGTCAAAGATCGCTTCTTCTCCTTCACGTTGGTTCTGGGCGTGGCGTTCTTGCTGCTGGTGTCATTGGTGGTGAGCGCGGGCCTGACTTGGGTCGGACAAGTGTTCGAACAGTCGTTGCCCGGCGGTGCCGTCGTCTGGCAGGTGCTGAACTTCTGCATTTCGCTGGGCGTAGTGACGGCCCTGTTCGCGCTGATGTTCAAGAAGCTGCCCGATGTCCAGATCCGCTGGCGCGATGTTTGGGTGGGCGCGGCGGTGACGGCAGGGCTATTCACGCTAGGCAAATTCGGACTCGGCATCTACCTAGGGAGTGCCGGGGTGGGCTCTGCATACGGCGCCGCGGGTTCGATCATCGCGTTGGTGATCTGGGTCTATTACTCCGCGCAGGTGCTGCTGATTGGCGCGGAGTTCACCGAGGTCTATGCGCGCCGCTTCGGCTCCCGCATCACTCCCGACGACCAGGCCGTGTCGATCGAGCGCGGGCGCCCGGGAACCAGCGCCGCTGCCAGCACTGCAAACTAGTCGCGCAACGCGAACACTGAGTCATCGAAGTGCGCCAGTAGATCGGCGACGTCGTCGTAGATGGCGATGGCGCCGCTGAGCACGGCATCTGAGTGGCCGCCGGAGCGCAAGGCGACCGCGCGCACCCCCGCTTTGCGCGCCGCCTGCACGTCATACGGCGTATCGCCGAGCATCACCGCCTCGCCCGGCGAGCAGTGCGCTTTGCGCAGTGCGGCTTGGATGATGTCCGGATCCGGCTTGGAGTGCCGCGCGTCGTCCGAAGAGGTTCGATGCTGGACGAAGGGCAGGGCGCCGCACAGCTCCAGCAGCGGCTTCAGCTCCTCGTCGTTTGCGGAACTGGCCACGACCAATTCCAAGCCCCGCTCGTGCAGCCGGCGCAGCAACGCTTCCGCTTGGGGGAAAGCTCGGAGTTGCGGCAAATAATCGTGCTCAAAGAGCACGCTGCGCTCTTTCGCAATGCGCTTCGCCTCATGCGAGCCCGCTTCCAAGCCGGTGACCTCGGGGATCACCTTGTCGCCGCCCTTACCGATCAGATCCCGCACCCATTCGAACGTCCCGGGGTAGCCGTTGCGCTGAAAGACCTCTAGCCACGCTTGCGCGTGCGCGTCGTTGCTGTCTACCAGCGTACCGTCTACATCGAGCAGCACGACCTTGAGTTCTTTCATGGCTCCAGCCTCCGCTCTGCCTCGACCGTGTCGACGTCGAATTCACCGTCGGCCCAAGGCAACGCGATGACTGGCCGACCGTCATTCAGCAATCGGCCTGCGCCGCGATCCCCGCGCAACTCTGCTAAAGCACCGAATAGCGAACGCGGAAATAGCGCTGGAACTGCGTTTTTATGGGCGTAATACGAGGCTACGGGCAAACCCGTGCGCTCGAATTCGGCGATCAGCCGATCCAGATGAGCCGCGCTGAGCCCGGGTTGGTCGCAGAGCGCCAGCAGCAGTGCATCACTCCCGCGCCGCTCGGCCCACGCTAGGGCCACGCGGATCGACGCGGCCATGCCTTGCTCCCAATCCGGGCTCGCTAAGATCTCGAGCGGCCATCGGGCGACAGCGGCGCGCACCGAGCTCGCGTGCGCACCGACGATCACCGCCGCCGAGGACGCGCGCGAGCGGTACAGGCATTCCGCGGCCAGCCGTACCAAGGGCTGACCTCGGTGGAGCGCTAGCTGCTTCGGGTGCCCGAGCCGACGGGAAGCACCCGCCGCCAGCAGTGCCCCAGCGACCCCTGCGCTCATGCGGTACCCGTCCTGGCCAGCTCAGGTAGTGCACTCGGCACGAGCGTGGATACGGGTCGATGGATCGGTTGGCTGCCCCGCTCACAGAGGGGCACGGCGCTCGCGCCCGCGAGCACCGCTTGAACCTCGGCGAGCGCAGAGAGCGCTATTTGTGCGGGTGTTTCGGCGCCTAGGTCGAGGCCGAGTGGGGCGCGCACGCGTGCTCGATCAGAGTTGGCCAGCTGGTGCGGATCGGGGAACAGCTCGTGCAACAGGCGCTCGCTGCGACGTTGCGGTCCTAGCACGCCGATGTAGGGCGCGTGCGAAGCGAGCAGCACGCCCAGCGCTCGTTGGTCGGTGGGATAGTGGTGCGACATGATGACGCCAATGGGAATTCGGCGAGCGGCCAGCTTCGTGGCCACCGACTCGACGCTCCCGACGTGTAGCTCCGCGAGGCCTGCGAAGCGCTCGCGCACGATAGGGCGGCCGCTGGGGTCGCACACCGTCACGCCGAACCCGAGCAGGGTCGCCAATTCGACCAGCGGCACGGCGTCCGGCCCCGTACCGAAAACGAACAGGTGGGGGGGAGGCTCAATCACCTCCAACAGCGCTTCACAGCAATCCGTCGAGAGGGTTCGCGTCACCGCTCGCTGCTCGCCCATGGCTTGCTCGGCGGCCTGAGCGAGCTTCGCCCAAGTGGGACCACTGAGCGCACAGGTGCTCAATCTTCCAACTTCGTCGAGGGTCAAGCGCGCACCGACGGGGGCGAGTGGCTCGCGCGACTCGAACACCGTAACGAGCACCGCGCGCCGTTCGCCCCGCAAGCAGTCTTCGATCACGGCTAAGGGCGCCGACGGGGCGTCGAAACTCGCGCGCTCCAGCAAAATGTCCACGACGCCGTCGCAGCCCGTACCGCGAGGTGATTCTTCATCCTCTTCTTCGCGGCTGCCGTCGAAGCGAATGCAGGTGGGCCGTTCACGCGCGAGCCAGGGCCCCTTGCGCGCGATGCCGGCCTCCAAGCAGCCGCCGCTGACCGAGCCGGCGAGCACTTCATCACTCGAAAACACCATGCGCGCGCCGGGATGCCGGTAGGCCGAGCCCTTCACACGCATCACCGTGGCCAGCCAGACCGGTTCTTGGCGTCGCTCACTTTCGCGTGCCGCGCGACATATCTGCGAGAGCTCGGCCATGCGTTGTCTTTCCTATTCAGACGAGCTTATCGAGCGTGATCGGCAAATCTCGAACCCGCTTGCCGGTGGCGTTGAATACGGCGTTCGCGATCGCGGCCGTGATGCCCGTGATACCGATTTCGCCGATGCCCTTGGCGCCGATCTCGTTCACATACGGATCCTCTTCGGCGATCGTGATCACTTCGAGGGCCGGGATATCGGCATGGACCGGCACGTGATAGTCAGCCAAATCACGGGTCACGACGCGGCCGGTGTGCGGGTCGCGCACCGTCTGCTCTTGAAGCGCGAAGCCGATGCCCCAGACCATTCCGCCCAAAAATTGGCTGCGCGCGGTCTTCGGATTCAAGATCTTGCCGGCCGCGAAGGCGCCCACTGCGCGCGCCACGCGGACCTCCCCCGTGTCTTCGTCGACTCGGACCTCGACGAAGTGGGCCCCGAAGGAGTGGAGCGAGAATCTCTTACGCTCCTCTTTTTCCTTCGTGGACGCCTGGGCGCTGATTTCGGCCTGTCCCGAGCGTTCGAGGAGCGCGTTCAGCGAATCCTTCTTGAGGCCGTCATTGGCCGAAAGCTCACCCGCCGAGGAACTCACACTGTCGGCTCGTAACCCGTACAAGGGTGATTTGCCGTCGGCGATGGCCAAGCCGATCAGCTTGTCACGTAGCGCGAGGGCGGCGAGCTTGACGGCCGAGCCCGTGCTGGACGCCGTTTGCGAGCCGCCTGACACCGGAGTTTCGGGGAACGCGGTGTCTCCGAGTTCGAAGCTCACGCGCTCGATCGGTAGACCCAGTGCATCGGCCGCGATTTGCGCCATGATCGTGTACGTGCCCGTGCCGATATCCTGGGAGCCGGCTTGGACGAGCACGCTACCATCGCGGCGCAGTCGCGCAATCGCCGACGACCCGCTCTGCCGTGCCGGATAGGTGGCACTGGCCATGCCGTAGCCGATCAAGTAGTGCCCGTCACGCTGACTGCGCGGTTCGGTGGGACGCTTGGCCCAGCCGAAGCGGGCTGCGCCCTGGCGGTAGCACTGGAGAAGCGATTTGCTGGACCACGGCTTGTCTTCGCCCTCGTCGCGTTCAGCATGATTTTTCACACGAAGCTCGAGCGGGTCGATTCGGAGCAGCACGGCCAGCTCGTCCATCGCGGACTCGAGCGCGAACATCCCGGTCGCTTCTCCAGGGGCCCGCATGAACGTCGGAGTGGGCACGTCCAGGGGAATCAAGCGATGCGACGTGGACACGTTCGCGCAGGCATAGAGCATGCGCGTCTGGACCGCGGCCGGTTCGACGAATTCGTCGAAGCGCGACGTTTCGGACCATGATTCGTGCGAAATCGCCTTCAGCTTGCCGCCGCGATCGGCAGCCAACACCACGTGCTGAATGGTCGGTGGGCGATGCCCGACTAGTGAGAACATCTGCTGCCGCGTCAACGCCAATTTCACCGGCCGCTTGAGCATGCGTGCGGCCAGCGCGGCCAGCCCAATGTGCGACCAGGGCGAGCCCTTACAGCCAAAGCCGCCCCCGACGTAGCGCGAGATCACCCGTACATTTTCGGGCGGAATGCCGAACAGCGCGGCGAGCTTCTTCTTGACGCCAAAGATGCCTTGCGAAGTATCGTAGAGCGTCACGTGGTCGTCGCCTTGCCAGACGACCGTGAGCGCGTGCGGCTCCATCGGGTTGTGGTTCTGAACCGGGGTCGTGTACGTCTGATCGACGCGCACGTCCGCGCCTTTGGCTGCGCTCTCGAAACTGCCGCGCTTGGAGTCAGCGGGGCCGACAGGGCCGGCCTTCTTGGGCGCGTAACTACCGGCGGCGGTGCTGGAAAACGCGAGACTAGGCGGCGTAGGAGCATAACGCGCGCTGACCAGGTCGGCCGCTTCCTGCGCGCCTTCCAGGGTGTTGGCGACGACGACCGCAATCGGCTGGTCGGAGTAGTGGATTTCGTCCTCTTGCAGCAGCTGCAAGAGGCGGTCATTGGCATCGCTCTTGGTTTTGGCGCCGGGCAGGTGGATCGCAGTTTCGGCGGTGATGACGCGCAGTACGCCCAAGACCTTTTCTGCGCGGCTAATATCGACGCCCAGCAATTGGCCGCGAGCTACCGCGCTCGTCACGATCAAAGCGTGGGTCAGATTGGCGACCGGAATCTCGGCCGCGTACTGCGCCTTCCCCGTGACCTTCAGCGGTGCATCAACGCGGTCGAGCGCGCGCCCCACGTTCACGTCTTTCATTGCCGCGCTCCAGCCAATTTCATTGCCGCTCTCCAGCCAAGATGAGGGCGCGCACCATCACGCGCCGCGCCAACTCGACCTTGAACTGGTTATCCGCAGTCGTCTTCGCGTCGCGCATCGCTAGCGCGGCCGCGGCCCTGAACGACTCCCGCGTCGCCGGCTTGCCGGCCAGCGCGTGCTCGACCTCCGGACAGCGCCACGGCTTGCTGGCCACGCCGCCGAGTGCGACGCGCGCATTGCGAATCAGTCGGCCTTCGAGCTCCAGACCCACGGCCGCAGAGGCCAACGCAAAGGCAAACGACGCGCGGTCTCGCGCTTTCACATACACCGAGCGCTTGGCCAGCTCGCTTCTGGGGATCGTCACGTGCGTCACGAGCTCTCCCAACTCGAGGACGCTCTCACGCTCTGGCCGCGAGCCCGGCAGCGTATGAAAGTCGGCTAAGGGAATCGCTCGCTCGCCGTTCGGGCCGCGGGTGTGAACCACCGCGTCGAGCGAAAGCAGGGCCACGCACATGTCCGACGGGTTGGCAGCGATGCACTGATCACTGACGCCGAGCACTGCGTGCATCCGCGAATAGCCGTTCAGGGCGGCGCACCCAGAACCCGGTTTGCGCTTGTTGCAGGCCTCGACCGCCACGTCACGGAAGTAGGAGCAGCGGGTGCGTTGCAACAAATTGCCGCCGACGGTGGCCATGTTGCGAATTTGCGGGGAGGCGCCCGACAGGAGCGCTTGCGAGAGCGCGGGAAACGCGGCGACCACTTCCGGGTGCTCTGCCAAGTCGCTATTGCGGACCAGGGCGCCGATACGTAAGCCATCCGCGCTGAGCTCCACCGTTGCGTGCGGTAAGCCATTCAAGTCGACGACGAGGTCGGGCCGTTCGACATCGAGCCGCAAAAGATCGACGAGCAGTGTGCCCCCGGCGATGAAGCGCGCACCGCTGGCCTGTCCGGCGCGGATCGCCTCTGCCTCCGCATTCGGTTTGGCGTAGTCGAAGGCCTTCATCGGCGTTCTCTCATCCGGACGCGGTTTGAGCGCGTGCTCTTTGAATTGCGGCGACGATGTTGCTGTAGGCGCCGCAGCGACAAATGTTGCCGCTCATCTGCTCCCGCACCTCGTCGTCCGAATGGGCGCGGTTCTCACGCAGCAGACCCACTGCACTCATGATTTGCCCGGGCGTACAGTAGCCGCATTGCAGCGCATCTTCCGTCACGAAGGCCGCCTGCATCGGATGCAGGTTGTCGCCATGGGCCAGGCCTTCGATGGTCGTGATTGGCGCGTCTCCCACCATCACGGCCAAAGTCAGGCAGGCATTCACGCGGCGGCCGCCAACTAGCACCGTGCAGGCGCCGCATTGGCCGTGATCGCAGCCTTTTTTGCTGCCGGTCAGCCCCAACCGCTCGCGCAGTGCATCGAGCAACGAGACCCGCGGCTCGACTTCGAGCGCTTGGGCCTGACCATTGATATTCAACGAAATCGTCTGGGTTCGCAGCACCGGGGACGGCGGCGACGCGGGCATCGTGGGCGCCTTCGCCGATTCCCGACAACCCTGTACGGCGAGCAAAGCGAAGGCTCCCACCAAGCTTGCCAGCACCAGCTCACGTCGTGAAAGCGTCAGTGGATGGCGGGGGGCAATGGCCTCACGGCCCGCCGCCTGAAGCCCGATGGCGAGCGCGGTCAGACCGTCCGCAGCGTTCACGACTTGCCGAGCAACGATCACGCCTTCGCTACTGCGAATAGCCAATGCGAGTTCATCGGGCCGTGCGGGGCGGGCGGGCAGGCCGCAGGCCTGGCGTAGCCGCGAGCGCGCCTCGGACCCGAAATGATCAGTGCGTCCGTCGACGTCCAGCTCATCGTCGGGCCGAAAGGAAAAGCTACGCTCCTCGCTCACGAGCAACAAGGCCGCCCCGAGGCCGCGCAACTCCGCACGGATGCCTTCCAGCGTTGCCGATTGGCGCAAGGCCACGCTTTCGGCAAAGGCGATCACCAGTGGCTGATCGTGCTCGCCGGCGATACCGAATTCGGATAGCGATTGGGCGAGCGACGAGCGGTGGTCGTGCATGAGGGCTCAGCGCGAAGGGCGTGCCGCATAAAAGCAAACCTCGTACCGACGGAGAAATTGAGCCTCTCCGTGCCGGATGTTCCAATTGGGCCGGCGGTTTCGAGGCGATAGTGCGTCAACCCAAATGCCCCGTGTGCGCAAAGTCGACACGTGTACAGGGCCGTGACTGCAGCCAGGTGCGGAGTGCAACGCTGGTTTTGTTTGGCACGCGCAATGCACGGGAAGCGACCATGCCGAGAGCAATCTGGAGTGGCAGCTTGGGCTTTGGTTTGGTGCAGATCCCGGTGTCCTTGCACGCCGCGGAAGAGACGGACGAGCTTTCCCTCACGCTACTGGATAAACGCGATTTTTCTCCGGTTGGCTACGAGCGGATCAACAAAAAGACCGGCAAAGAAGTGAAGTGGGAAGACACGGTCAAGGGATACGACTCGGGGGACGGCAAATACGTGGTGCTGACCGAGCGTGATTTCGCGGAAGCCAACCCGAAATCCACTCACCAAATCGATATTTTGGACTTCGTGGAGCTGGCCGAAATCGATCCGCACTACATCGACAAACCGTACGTGGTGGTTCCCAGCAAATTCGGCAAGAAGCCCTATGCGCTGCTGCGTGAGGTGTTGAAGCGTTCGGGAAAGGCGGGCATCGCCAAGCTCGTATTGCGCACTCGCCAGCACTTGTGCGCGATCATCCCGCACGGCAAAGCGCTATCGCTCTTGGTCTTGCGTTTTGCGGACGAGCTGCGCAGCCCCGATGATCTCGAATTGCCGGAGGAGAACCTGAAGAAGCTCGGCATCACCAGCAAAGAGCTGGACATGGCTGAAAAGCTCGTGTCTGGGATGGTCGACAAGTGGCAGCCCGAACGCTACCGCGATGACTACCGCAAGGACCTGCTGTCGCTGATCCACGCCAGAGCCAAGGCGGGGGAGGTGAACAGTATCTCGAAGGAACGAGCCAAGGCACCGCGGCCGACGAAATCCGCCAAGGTCGTGGATCTGGTGGCCCTGTTGGCCAAGAGTGTCGAATCTGGGCACCATCACGCCTCTTCGGGCCACCGTGCCGAAAAGCGTAGCCCCGCCCCTCGCGCTAAGGTGACTCCGCGAAAACACGCGCCAAGCAAGCACGCGCCGAGCAAGCGAGGCAGCGTACACCCTACCTCACATCGCAAATCCGCCTGAGGGTGCCTCAATGGCACTGGAGCCGTGGCAATGAGCCTGACCAAGTATCGGCAGAAGAGGGACTTTGCCAAGACCAAGGAGCCCTCGGGTGGGGCGCGTCGCAAAGCCGGAAACAGCTATGTGATTCAAAAGCACGACGCGAGTCACCTGCATTACGACTTCCGTTTGGAGCTGGGGGGCGTGCTGCTCAGCTGGGCAGTGCCCAAAGGGCCAAGCCTCGACCCGGGCCAGAAGCGCTTGGCCGTGCAAACCGAAGACCATCCGCTCGAATATGGCGGCTTCGAAGGCAGCATTCCCGAAGGCGAGTACGGCGGCGGCACGGTGATGGTCTGGGATCGCGGAACCTGGGAGCCCGATGGGGACGCCACGCAAGCCTATGAAAAGGGGCACCTCTCGTTTCAGCTCCACGGTGAGAAGCTGACCGGCGGATGGCACTTGGTAAAAACGCAACGCGCCGGACAGAAGCAAAATACCTGGCTATTGTTCAAAGCCAAGGACGACTCCGCCCGCCCGGGAGATACGAGCTTGCTAGAAAAAGAGCAGAAGAGCGTGCTGACCGGTCGCGATCTGAAAGCCATCGCGACCGGAGCCCCGGGCAAGCGTGCAAAGACGACCAAAACGAGCAAGGTCAGCAAGGTCAGCAAGGCAAAGAAAACCGATGATGAGCGCGATCCCATGCCGGAGCGGATCGAACCGGAGCTGGCGACGCTAGTCAAAACGACGCCTGAGGGTGATGCCTACGTTCACGAGGTGAAGTTCGACGGCTACCGCGTGCTGGCCCGCGTGGACGCCGGTCAGGTGACGCTGCTCACGCGCGGCGGGGAAGATTGGACCACGCGCATGCCGAGTTTGGCGGCGGCGCTCGGCAAGTTGAAGGTGGAAAGGGCGATTTTAGACGGGGAATTCGTGGCGCTGAACGAGCACGGGCTGACTGATTTCCAGCTGCTCCAGAACGCTTTCAGCGGCAAGAATCAGGCCCCGCTGGCCTACTACGCTTTCGATCTGCTCTACCTCGATACGGAGGACCTCAGGTCGTTGCCCTTGCTCGAGCGCAAGGAGCGGCTCGCAAAATTGCTGGCTCGTTTGCCGAAGTCCGAGACGACGCTCCGTTACAGCGATCACGCTCGCGGCAACGGCGCGCGTTTTTTCGCCGAGGCGGCCAAATTGGGGTTGGAAGGCGTGGTCTCCAAACGGGCGGACGCTCCTTATCGCTCCGGGCGCGGGTCGGATTGGCAAAAGAGCAAGAGCTTGGCTCGGCAGGAGTTCTTGATCGTCGGCTATACCGACCCCGCGGGTGGGCGCTCACACCTCGGCGCGCTGCTGCTCGGAGTGCGTCGAGGGAAGCAGGTCGTGTATTCCGGACGAGTCGGCACCGGCTTCACGGACCGCTCACTGAAAGATTTGCACGCCCGCCTCGCGCCGCTCGAGATCGGCAAACCCAGTCTAGAAAACGCCCCGCGCGGCAGCGAAATCCGCAGTGTGCATTGGGTCGAGCCTCAGTTGGTGGCAGAGGTGGAGTACACCGCGATCACGCACGACGGCCTGCTCCGCCATCCGACATTCAAGGGCTTACGCGAAGACAAGGCGGCGCGCGATGTCATTTTGGAGCAGCCCCGCGCCGTTGCTTCACGCACGCCAGGCAAGAAAGCCAAGCAGGACCAGAAAGAGAAGAGCGACCAGGCCGACGTCGAGCCGCGCCCGGCGAAGGTGGAAGTCAGCAACCCTGACAAAGTGCTCTACCCGGAGCTGGGCCTGACCAAGCGCGAACTCGCGGATTACTACGAGCTGGTCAGCGAAGTGATGTTGCCGCACGTGATCAATCGGCCATTGACCGTGCTCCGCTGCCCTGAGGGCCGCAACAAGCAGTGCTTCTTTCAAAAGCACCCCGGGAAGGCCCTCGCGGAGGGCTTGGTGAGAGTTCAAGTTCCATCTTCCGACGGCAAGAGTGAGTATGCCGCCATCGCGGACGCCCGGGGGCTCCTCGGTCTGGCCCAGATGGGTGTGCTGGAAGTCCACATTTGGGGCGCGCTCACGAGCGACCCGGAGCACCCGGACCGCCTCGTGTTCGACTTGGATCCCGCGCCGGATCTGGACTTCAAGGCCACGATTGCCGGTGCCCAAGCGTTGCGTCAGTTGCTCGAAGAGCTTGGCCTGCAGAGCTGGGTCAAGACCACGGGCGGCAAGGGGCTGCACGTCACGGTACCGATTGTGCCTCGCGCGGACTGGGATGAAATCAAAGACTTCTGTCGCGCGGTCGCCGAGGAGCTGACGCGTCGTGATCCGGAGCGGTACTTGGCGACCATGTCCAAAGCCAAGCGCACGGGGAAGATCTTCATCGACTACCTGCGCAATGGTCGCGGCGCCACGTTCATCGCGCCTTACTCGACGCGCGCTCGAGAGGGCGCAACGATTGCCATGCCCGTCGAATGGGATGACCTCTCCGCGAAATTCAAACCCCTTGCCTTCGACATCCGGAGCGCCGCGAAGTATTTGAGCAAACGGCGCGTCGATCCGTTCGCTTCGCTGCTGAAGGCACGCCAGAAGCTACCGAGCCTGAGAGCCGAAAAATCATTGCTCGGCAACGGACGCGGCGAGCGTTAGCTACCGAGCACGACCAACGCTTGTTCGGCTGCACGCTTGCCGCTCGCGATAGCGCCGGCGACGGTCCCGGGATACTCGTGATCGGTGGCCTCGCCTGCCAAGAACAGGGCGCCGCCGATGGGGGCGCTCAAGGCGCGCGCGGCTGAGCTGCCACCGGGTCGGCAGAAGCTGTACCCACCGCGTTGGTGTTCATCATTCGAAAAATCATGATGTTGGATGGGGCAAATGAGAGCTTCGGCGAGCGTCGCTTCGGGCAAACCCAATAGGCTGCCCAAACTCGCCAGAGCCAAGTGCTTGCGCTGCTCGGTCGATTCGCGAGCGAGCTCCGTGGCCTTCGGGCCGCCAGCCCACGCCGTCCATTGCACGAAGCTCTGATTTTGCTCCGCCCAAAAGGTTTCGAAGAGCGCGTTGGGTTGGTGAATGAACGCATCTCTCGGGGCCGCGTGCTCCGCGAAATCCCTCCGAAATTGCAGCATGACCCGCGCTGCATCGCCCATCCCCAGCTGGGCGAGTGGGGTGGCCCAAGCGCGCACGGCAGGCTCGAAGCGAAGCGCTTCAGCGTCTTGCAAAATCGGCAGTGGAGCGGTGACGACGCACGTTCGTGCCTGGACCTGGCTCGCCGCGCCGGCCACGCTCAGCTCGACTGGGCCGCTGATCTGCCATTTGACGAGCGTCACTCTGGATTGCAGGCGAACTTCGACCTGAGCGTCGATCAGCTCGTTCATGCAAAAATCAACTAACGCACCGTAGCCGCCTCGGACGCGAAATTGGCTCTCATCCGTGGACAGCGCTTGTGCATCCGTGGCCAAGCTTCGGATGCTGACCTCGGCCAGCGGTGCCGCTTCGAAACCTTCGACGAGCTGCCGAAAGTGCTCTCGGACTCGCGGATCGATGCCATTCTGCTCGAGAAACGTGCGCGCGGTCGTGTCCTCGTCTGTGGGTTGAACGCGATCGAGGACGGCGGCGAACTCTTGCCACGGATCGCGCCAGGTTCGAAACGGGCCCCCATCCTTGATGACGTGGCGGTCGGTCAAGGGCAAGAGCTCGACTCCGGCCTCGCTCGCCAGCTCCAGCGTCGGCGGCGGCTTGCCGTGCACGAATTCTGCGCCGAGCTCGCTGGACAAGGCGCCGATAGCGCCGGGTACGGTCCAGATACGGCCGCCCACACGGCTCCCGGCTTCGAGCACCAGCACGCTCTTGCCAGCTCTCGTCAGTGCGCGTGCTGCGGTCAAGCCGGCCATGCCCGCGCCCAACACGACCGCATCGTAGGTTTCGTTCACGTGCCACCCTTGGGGTGTGCTTGTACGAATTTCCAAATCGCGTCGAGCGCGGGAGATTGCAGGGCGACGTAGTGACCGCCGCCCTTGACCGTCCACAGTTCTACTGTGCCCCGGCAGCCGTCGTAGCGTTGGACGGCGGTCTCGCGTTCGGGCAGATTGGGTTCGAGATCGATGCTGTCTATGCTGCGAGGAGCGCCACTGCACCCTAAACGCTCCGACCAATACTTGATGGTATCGAGGGCAGAGGCGTGCGGGGCTACGTCCGTGCGGTCGAAGACCGTGCCTCCTTCGTAGTGTACGACCGGGTCGGCGTCGCCGTGGATTTCCAGCACGGATAGCGCGCTATTCTGCGTGCACGGCAAATCGGGACTTGGAGAAGCCCCCGCCACGCTGACCACGCCCGCGATGCGGTCGCCAACGTCGCACGCCAAGCGTTGCGCCATGAAAGCACCGTTGGAGTAGCCGATCACGAACACCCGCTTCGGATCGATGGACGCATGGCTCAGGTTAGCGTCGAGTAACTCGCGCAGGCGCTTCACGTCGTCGAGCCCACGATGGTCGAGATCACAGCAGCTCTTGCCGGCATTCCAGAAAGGGCGGCCGAGCGCGTCGCGGCTGCCTTCCGGCGCGAGATAGGCGAATTTCTTCTGATCGGCCACGCTGTTCAGGCCCGCTTTGGCGATCAGTAAGCCGCTGGAGACGCCAAAACCATGCAGGACCAAAAGCAGAGGCACACGCTCGCCCGCGGCCAGCTTCTCGGGCAAGCGAAGGAGGGCGGGCGGATCGAAGGCACGGGCGGGATCGTTCCGCTCGAGCGGCGGCTCGGGCAGTGTGGATGGCGCGACCGGAGCAGAACTCAGAACCGGGGCGTGGCGCGTTGCCACGCTCGGCACGTGCGCCGCACGCTCGGGCTCCGACACACAACTCAGCAGTGGAGCGGGCGCCAGCGCAAGGAGCACCGGCAAGGCGCATCGACGCGCGCGGAGCAGCGAAAGTCGAGACATGAGTTCGGCGAACCGTAGCGATGCAAGCGCTGAACCAGCGCGGTGAACCGACCCACAGGCACAACCATTGCAGTCTTAAGCAGCCGAAGCGCACCCGATCGGAGAACCACGATGATTTCAAGCCAATCGAGCCATACCCATCGACCCTACGACGACGTGAGCATGCCGGCGCCGGAGATCCCGACGCGCAAGACTCCGTGGTTCATGAAAGCCCTCTGGGCACTCGCGCTACTGCTCGTGGTCGGTCTCGTTTACTCATTTTGGCGCATCTCCTCCGTGCCCACGCCAAGTCTCGACGTTCCCCCCAACCAATCGACCGACAACGCTGTCAAGCGTTGAACAAAGGCTGCCAATGACCATCGCGACGACCCTACGAACCAGCGCCTTGCTTGCCCTGTGTGGGCTGCCCTTCATTCAATGTGGCGGCGAGCAGAAGGCGGCCGAAGCGCCCACCATGCCCAGCGCCGAACCGCCCACGGACCAGAGCCCGAGTCCGGATGCCGGCACGGCTCAGACACCCGAGGGCGACACTCTCGCGAGCCCCCCGGCGGAGGCCCACACCGCGCCGGTAGCGAAGCCGGAAGCGCTGAACGACGCCCAGATCGCTGCCGTCACTGACGCGGCGAATTCCGCCGAGATCGCGCAAGCCAAGGTCGCCCAGGTCAAATCGAAGGACCCGGGCGTGAAGAGCTTCGCCGCGATGATGATTACTCACCACGGCGAGGCCAAGCAGAAGCAAGCGAAACTCAAGCTGAAAGTGGAGGAGAGCGGGCTGTCAACCGCGATGCACGCGGATGCCGATGCCACCTTGACCGCGCTCAAAACGAATTCCGCCAAAGACTTCGATCAGGCGTACATCACCGCGCAGATTGCCGGTCATCAGAAGGTATTGGACACGATCAACGACAACCTTTTGCCGAACGTGAAAGATGCAAACCTGAAGGCCTACCTGGAGGAAATCAAGCCGACCGTGGAGGCGCATCTGAAGCAAGCCAAGCAGCTTCAGCAATCCTTGGATAGTAAGAGCACTTCGGCTCCGGTGGAGAGAAAGCACGCGGGTTGAGCATCATGGCAGCCAAAAAGAAGGGTAAGAAGAAGTATGGGGCGGCCGCCAGCAAGACCGTGAAGAAGGTCATGCACGAGAAGAAGCAAGGCGCGCTGAGGTCCGGTCGGTCCAAGAAGAAAGTGTCGAGCCGAAAGCAAGCAATCGCCATTGCGCTGTCAGAAGCTCGAGCCTCGGGCGCCAAGGTGCCTGCCAGGAAAAAGGCGTCGCGCAAGAATGCGCCCACGCGCAGGAAAAAGACCACGCGCAAGAAGGCCTGAGCCAGCCACTTCGAGGGGGCGCACCGAACTCAGTTTCCGTCTTTGTCACTTGATCGCTCCTGCCTCGCCATTGGCGGGGGGCATGATCTGGTCATCGTGAAAAGCAAAGTCGAAGCCGATACGGGCCGGTCCCGTATCGGCCGACAGTTGCAACGCCTCGTCCTGCAGTGCGCGGCGTTCGCTGTCACCGGTTGTCTACTCGCGTCTCCCAGTCCGAGCGCCGGAGCGTCCCACGGCGAACGCATCGGGGATGGCACGCGGCTGCCCCATTTTGCGGCGCCGTCGGTCACGATCGTGGTCGTGACGCTCGACGGAGTGCGTTGGCGCGAGGTTTTCGAGGGGGTCGATCCGGTGCTAGCAGCGAGCCACGGGCTCGCACCGGCGGACGTGCTGAGCGCTTCCGAACTGACGCCGAATTTGCATCGCATCGTCGCTACCCACGGGGCGGCGCTGGGCGCACCTGGGCATGGAGCGGCAATCAGCGCATCGGGACCGAACTTCGTGTCGCTGCCAGGTTACGCCGAACTCCTGAGTGGGCGCCGTGCCACCCGCTGCCGTGACAATCAATGCAGCGGGGGCGGGGCCCGCACCTTGCTCGATGACTTCGGTGCGCTCTCGGCGCATGGAGCTGCGCAAACGGCGCTCTATACTTCTTGGCCAGACATCGCCCGCGTGGCCAGCGAACACGGCGTGGTCGCCGAGCCGGTGCCGCGCAGCGCCAGCTTCCGTGCCGATGCGGTGACCGCCGATCTGGCGATCGCTCACCTCAAGACCCATCCTCCCAAGTTTTTGTTCTTGGGTTTGGGCGAGCCCGACGAATTCGGACATCAGAACGACTACGCTGGTTACTTGAACGCCGTCCGCCGAGCCGACGCGCGGATCGCCGAGGTCGACCAGGAGCTCTCGCGTCTCGCCGCACTCGGTACGCGCACCGCCCTGTTCGTCACCGCGGACCACGGCCGCGCGGACAACTTCGTCGAGCATGGCTCGCAGTTCCCCGAATCCGCGCGCGTTTGGTTGATTGCGACGGGCAGCGCGGTGCGTGCGACTGGCTTCGTGGCCGCGCCGAGTCAACGGCGCTTGGCCGATCTGGCCCCGACCGTGCGCAAGATCGCAGGTCTTCCGCAGGATCTAGATCCTGAGGCAGGAATGCCACTGAGCGAACTGTTCACGCCCTGAATCCGTAGGCTCTTCTGCCAATTCGCGCGCTAGGCTGGGCGCGTCCAAATGGCATCTTCGACCTGGCGGCGCGGCCTCTTCCTGTGCGGTGCGTTGGCCCTGACGCGCGCCTCCGTTGCCGCTGAAGCGAGCCCCAACGCCTCGCCGGGGGGCACGCCGCCAGGCCCGACGACCGCTCCGAGCCACGAAGCCGAGCTCGACTTGCTCACGTTCTACAAGGACAACTACTTCATCACCGGCTTCAGCATGGAGACCGAAGCCAAGTTTCAGTTCAGCGCCAAGTTCGACATTTGGCCGAACCGCGGCCAGCACGCGGTGTACTTCGCGTTCACGCAAAAGTCCCTTTGGGACATCTATCGAACGTCTCAGCCGTTCGTCGAGAGCAACTACGCGCCAGAGCTATTTTATAGCTTCTTTCACGTGAAGGGACGCTACGATCCGGACCCCGGTTGCGGCTTCTTCTTCGAGCGCTTGGGCGTGCTTCACGAGTCCACGGGTGAGCAAGGCGACAGCTCACGCGGCTGGAACCGGCTGTACGGTGAGTCGCGCTACGCTTGCTACGATCCCGCGCATCGCTACGTCGCCCTCACTCTACAATTGTGGGTGCCACCTTTCGGCATCAAGGACAATCCAGACATCGCCAGCTACCAGGGCTACGGTGAGCTGTCGCTCAGCGTCGGAAGCGATCGCGGTCGGGGCTGGCTCGGTGATTGGGAGCTGGCCGCTCACGCGCGGAAGGGGACCAAAAACTGGAGCGTAGGTAGCGTCGAACTCGACGGGCGTTGGCGGCCTCGCTACGGGGATTTTTGGCGTTTCACGCCCTATCTCTACGCTCAATTCTTCACCGGCTACGGTGAAAGCCTGCTGAGCTACGATCGCGCGACGACCGCCTTTCGCATCGGCATCGGCTTTACCGACCTGAGCACACGCTCGGAGTAGCGTGTATCAGCGCCGAACGTGACAAGCCGAGTGCCACGAGCCACGCGAAAAACACGGCCAGCGCGGCGCTGCCCAGCGCGCGCGGAGCGAGCCCAGCGACGCTGCTCTGGCTGAATGTTGCACTGTCGAGCAGCGTACTCAGCACGGCGACACCCAGCACGCCCCCGAATTCGAAGGCCGACTCGCTGACTGCGGCGGCGGTTCCGGCACGTTGCTCCGCGACCGACCCCAAAATCAGCTCGGTGGCGTTGGCGAAGGCGCTGCCACAACCGGCTCCGAACGGGACGAGGGCGGTACACAGCAGCAAATCGCTCTGCACGTAGCTGGCAGCGGCGAGCAGTAACGCGCCGAAGAAAGCGGCGCCCAAGCTCAGGCCGAGCGCGCGTTCTGCGCGCCAGCGCAGGGTCAGTCGCGGGGCGAAGAGCGTGCCGCACAGCAGTGAAGTCGCCAAAGGCAGGGTCAGTAGCCCGGCGTGCAACGCGGCCTTCCCGCGCCCCAATTGTAAGTATTGCGCGATCACGAACGAGACCCCGGAAAATGCGAAGTAGGCCAGGAAAATGACGAGCAACGCTCGAGCGAAGCGCGCTTGGGCGAACAGCGAAAGGTCGAGCAGCGGATCCTGCGCGCGACGGAGCCAGTTCAGCGCCAGCCATGCGCACCCCGCGCCCAACATCGCGCTCGACAGCACTTCGACCGACAGCCAGCCGTGGCTGGGGCCGCTCAAGAACGCGAACAGGCAGCTCGCCGCGGCGGCCAGACACAAGCCGGCACCGCGCAGATCCAAGGGCCGATCGCGGCGTGGTAGGTCGGCCGGAACCAGGCGTAGACTGCCCCAGAAGCAGAGCGCGACCGGCGGCAAGTTGGCGAACATGACCGCGCAGAGTCCAGCGCGCGGGACGAGCAAACCCGCGAGCACCGGGCCAAGCGCAGCCCCAACCCCGAAGCTGGCTGTCCAGACCGCGATCGCGGTGGGCCGTTCGCGATCGTCGAAAGTGTGCTTGAGCGTGGCCAACGTCGCAGGGGTGACGCACGCCGTTGCCGCACCGGAGCCAACGCGCGCCGCGATCAACCCATAGCCCGAGCCCGCGAAAGCCGCGACCAGGGAAGCGCCGGCGAAGCCGCACAGCCCGAGCAACAACACCGACCGCGCGCCGAAGCGTTCGCTCAGCGACCCACCGAGCAAGAGCAAGCTGGCGTAGACCAAGAGGCTTGCCTCGACGGTCCAGCGTTGTAACACCGGGCTCGCCTCGCTCGCGCGCGCCAGCGTGGGCAGCGCGGCAACGAGCTTCGAATTGTCGAGCGCGACGCAGGCGAAGCAGGCGCTCATCAGCAGCAGCAATCGGTAGCGGTTCACGGTGCCTTCTTGAGCCGGCAAGCGGGGCGCGGCTAGTCCCTGACTCGTGATCTGATTGTTCATATGGTACGAACAATCATGCAGCTCGCCTTCGAGGACTTGCCGACAATTGCGCTGTTTGGTCGGATCGTGGAACTCCGTTCGTTCACGCGAGCCGCGGCGGAGCTGGGTTTGGGCAAGGCGGCCGTCAGCCAACGCATCGCGCGCTTCGAGGCACGCCTTGGAGTTCAGCTGCTGCGTCGTTCGACGCGCAAGCTATCCTTGACCGAAGCGGGCATGCAATTGTTTCAGCACGCCGCCGCCCTCGTCGAACTGACGCGCGCTGCCGAAGGCGCGCTGTCGCAGGCCGAGGCCCCGCGCGGTCGCGTAAAACTGAACGCGCCGGCCACGATTCACCGCGGGCTATTGGCGCGGGCCCTGCACGGCTTCCTCGAGCGGGAGCCCGCCGTCTCACTCAGCGTCACCCTCGACGACCGCCTCGTCGACCTGATCGAAGGGGACTACGACGTCGCGCTGCGTGTCGTGCCTGCCAGCGGCCGGCATGGGGTCTCTCGCAAGCTCGGGACTGACCGCGTGGTCGTGGTCGGTTCACCTGCGTACTTGGCGCGTGCGCCCGCCATCGCGACGCCCTTCGATCTGATTCAGCACTCGTGCTTACGGAATTCCGCGCTGCCACTGCGTGTCGATTGGCGGCTCGACACGCGTCGGCAAAGCTTCAGCGTGCCCGTCCGATCGCGCTTCGAATCGGCAGATTTCGGGCTACTGCACGAAGCGGCGCTGGCCGGCGTGGGGCTCTTGGTGACCCTGCGCATGACGGTCGACAGCGATCTGGAAGCGGGGCGCCTGGTACAAGTGCTCGCGCCCTATAGCGCGAGCCCGCTCGGGATCTATGCTATTTTCGCGGAGCGTGGCCGGCCGACGAGCGCCGCACGCGCACTCGTCGAGCACGTGGCGCGTGCCTTGCGCGAGGCCGGGGTCGCGCGTTGAGCATCGCCCCGAAAGTGCGCGGCGTGCTAGCAGAATGCCCGGCGCTGCGAGTATCCTCGTGGCGATGAAGCAGCGGCCCGGGCCGACCCCGGAAGTTCTTATCGCCGTTGGCGAAGTCGGTCGCGAACTTGCGGCGGCGGGGCCCCTCGAAGCGCGCCTGGGCGGGGCGTTGCGCGTGCTCGAGCGGCGACTGAGCGCCGGCCGGTCCGTCGTCTATTGGGCCAATGGCGACAACCGGTCGCTCACCGTCGCGGCATCCCACGGTCTGGACCCTGACGCTTTCCGCCCGCGTTATTCGGCTGGTGCGGCGGGCCGGGTGGCGGCGACCAATCAGCCCGTGGTGGTGCCGGTATTGCGCCACGATCCCATGGCGCTCTCCGAAATTGCGGATTTGTCGCGCTGGGCGGATGTTGGCTGGAACCTGGTCGCGGTTCCGGTGAGTGCCCGTGGCCGCTGCGTCGGAGTGCTGTCGACGTACTTTCGTCATCGCGATCCCAGCGGCTTTGGTGAACGGCTCGGTGTGTTGGATGTCGTCGCGGGCCTGATCGGTAAGACCCTCAAGGAAGAGGAAGCGCGTCCGGGAGGCGACTCCGCGCTGGCCGAGCCGGCCGCGCTCGGTGCCGCCGCCACGCAGTTCGAATACGCCAACATGATTGGCGAGAGCGGCGTGATGCGCCAGATCTACGAGCAGGTGAGCCAGGTCGCGCGGACCAATGCCACCGCGCTGCTGCGCGGTGAGTCCGGCACTGGCAAAGAGCTCGTGGCCCGCGCGATTCACCAAAACTCGCCGCGAGCCGCTCAGCCTTTCATCAAGGTGAACTGCGCAGCTCTGCCAGAGTCCTTGTTCGAATCCGAGCTGTTCGGGCACGAGCGCGGCGCCTTTACCGGGGCCCATGCCCGGAAAAAAGGCCGTTTCGAGCTGGCCCAGGGCGGCACCCTGTTCCTCGACGAGATCGGCGAATTACCGATGACGACCCAGGCCAAGCTGCTGCGCGTCTTGCAATTTCGCGAGTTCGAACGCCTCGGTGGCACCGAGACGTTGCGCCCGGACGTGCGCATCGTGGCCGCCACCAACGTCGACATCGAACGCGCCGTGGCCAGCGGAACATTTCGCGAAGACCTCTATTATCGCATCAATATCTTTACCATCACCCTCCCGCCACTGCGCGACCGGCCGCAGGACGTGCCTGCGTTGGCGGAGTACTTCATGCGCAAGTTCACGGCCGAGCATCAGCGGAAGATCGGCCGTATCTCGACCGCAGCCATGGATCTGCTGAGCCGCCAACCGTTTCCGGGCAACGTGCGCGAACTGGAGAACGTGATCGAGCGCGCGGTCGTCGTGTGCAAGGGGTCGGTGATCCAAGAGTCGGATCTGCCGGAAGCGTTTCGCGTGGCCGCCGCGGGCAAAGAGAAGCTCACCTTGGTCGAGGCCGTCGAGCGCCTCGAACGGCAACTGATCGAGGAAGCGCTGGAAGCAGAGGCGGGCAGCTTGGTGGGCGCTGCTCGAGCGTTGGGGACTACGGAGCGGGTGGTGCGCTACAAGGTCGGCAAGTTGGGGATTGCGATCAAACGTTTCCGTCGCTGAGGGCTGGACCCGCGGGCGACAATTTTGTCGGTTTCGGGCCGGTTAACAACCTGCGCTTCGTTTCAGCTGGTCGATCGGGAGCCGAAAACTAGGCTCACGGTGAGCTGTCCGAAACAATCCGAAAACCTGTGGAGCGCCCGACAATTCTGTATGACCACTCACCAGGGTTATGACAATTTTGTCGGCTGTTTCGGGCACCCCCGATTGCTTGCTTGTTTCGTGAACCTGAAATGAGCCCACTTCCGAGGCCCTAACCGTGCGTGGCATGGAGGTTGCTGTAGGTGCCGATCACGATGGAGTTGTCGGTCCCAGTCAAGAGCAGTGCTCGCCCGGTGGTGGCGTTGCTCGAGGCGCGCATGAAGAGCGAGCTTTCGCGCTTGGTCGAGAAGCATGGCGGAGCGCCGCTGTGCGTGCCGGCCGTGCGCGAGACGCCGCGCATCGAGCCCGACGCCGTTCGTGAACTGCTGGATGAGCTGAGCGCCGGCCGTCATGAAGTCGTGATCTTCATGACCGGCGTCGCGGTTTCGCTATTGTTCGAGTTGGCGCAAGAGCTCGGCCGTCACGCGGAGCTGGTCGCGGCCCTGCGAAACGTCACGACCGTCTGCCGCGGACCCAAACCGACCGCCGCGCTACGCGGCTTCGGCGTGCCCCCGACGCTCAGCGCGCGCGAACCGTTCACCGCGGCTGAGCTGATCGATGCGCTCAGTGATTTGGAAATCGCCGGCCGCGGCGTGCTGCTCTTCAACTACGGGGAACGCAGTGAGACCCTGTCCGAGACGCTGCTCGCTCGGCGCGCGGATTTACAGGAATTTTGGCTGTATCAATGGCAATTCCCAGTTGATTTGCTGCCGCTCGAGCAGCTCGTGCGCCGGATCGTCGAGCGCTCGATCGACGCTTTGGCGATCACCTGCCAAATCCAATTTCGGCATTTGTTCCAAGTCGCTGAACGCCTGGACTTGGGGCGTGAGTTGCTGCACGCGTTGCGCAAAGACGTAGTGGTTGCGGCAGTCGGTCCGACTTGTCGCGCGATCATCGAGGTTCATGGCGTGACGCCGCACGTCATGCCCGACCATCCCAAGATGGGACCGCTGGTGATGGCGCTGATGCGTTACCTGGACACCAAACAAGGCAACGAGCGCCGCGCGGCTTCGGTGCCACGTTCTTGATTCAATCTGATTAGACCCTTCCTCACTCACACACTCTCTTCAACTCGACTCTGAGCGCGCGAGGCCTTTTGCGCGCTCGCGCATCGATCCGCGAATTTCGTGCGATCAGGAGCAATTCGACCATGGAAAAATCAACCAAGACCTGGATTGACGAGTGGAATCCGGATGACGCCACGTTCTGGGCGAAGACCGGCAAAAAGGTGGCCTGGCGCAACCTCGGCTGGTCGATCCTCGCCGAGAACATCGGCTTTTCGATTTGGCTGATTTGGAGCGTCGTGGCCGCGCGGCTGAAGGCGGTGGGCTTCAATTACACGACCGACCAGTTGTTCCAGCTGGTGGCGATCCCGGGGCTCGTGGGCGCATTGATGCGCTTTCCGTACACGTTCGCGGTGCCGAAGTTCGGCGGTCGCAACTGGACGATCGTGAGTGCACTCTTGCTGTTCATTCCCACGCTGTCATTGATCTACTTGGTCAATCGACCCGAGACGCCGTTTTGGCTGATGGCGCTGGCTGCTGCGACCGCCGGCCTCGGGGGTGGCAACTTTTCGTCGAGCATGGCCAACATCTCTTTTTTCTTTCCGGACAAAGAGAAGGGCTTTGCGCTCGGTTTGAACGCGGCCGGAGGCAACATCGGCGTCAGCACGGTGCAGCTGTTGGTCCCGATCGTGGTCGGCTATGGCCTCTTGCCAGGCAGCGCGGGAAAGAAGTTGCATCTCGAGAACGCGGGCCTGCTTTGGCTGCCGCTGATCGTGATCGCGGCGGTGGGCGCGTACGTGTACATGAACAACTTGACCTCGGCTCGTTCGAACTTCAGCGAGCAGCTGGTGGTCGCGCAGCGGCGTCACACCTGGATCATGGCTTGGTTGTACATCGGTACATTCGGCTCGTTCGTCGGCTTTTCTGCGGCTTTTCCCTTGTTGCTCAAGACCCAATTCCCGGAAGTGACCTCCAACTTGGCGTTCCTTGGGGCGCTCGTCGGCTCGGTGTCGCGGCCGATTGGCGGTAAGCTCGCAGATCGCATCGGCGGCGCGAAGGTGACGTTCTGGAACTTCGTGGTGATGACGCTGGCCACCTTTGGCCTACTCTATTCACTGCAGGTCAAAGACTTCGCGCTGTTCATGACCGCGTTCCTCGGTCTTTTCATCACGACGGGCATCGGCAACGGCTCGACGTTCCGCATGATCCCGGTCATCTTCCGTAGCTATCACGCCAAGCGCGTGCAAGGTCAGGGCGAGTCCGCGCTGGCAGAAGCGATGATCGTTGCTCGTCGCGAGACGGCGGCCGTGATCGGCGTGGTCGCCGGCATCGGCGCGCTCGGCGGCTACTTCATTCCGCGTGCCTTCGGGGCATCGATCAAAGCAACCGGGGGCGCCACCTTGGCCGTGTCTTGGTTCATCGCCTTCTACCTGACGTGCGTTGGCACGACTTGGTGGTGCTACCTGCGCCGCTCGTTCCTGACTCGTCGCATGCCCAGCCTGTCGAACGCGCAAGCCTGAGACCACTGTCACTTTCTAGGAGAAATCCGTGTCCAAGAACTACTTCGAGAATCCCAAGCCACGCCTGGTCGTCGTCGGCAACGGCATGGTCGGTCATCGTTTCGTGGAAGCGGCCGCCGAGCGCGGCCTGCTCGGCAAATTCGAAACGGTGGTGCTGTCCGAGGAATCGCGGCTCGCTTACGACCGCGTGAACCTCTCGAAGTGGTTCGAGGGCAAGTCCGACGCGGACCTATCGCTGGTCTCCGAAGGGCAATACGAAGAGCTCGGGGTCGAGGTCGTGCGCGGTGATGCCGCCGTCGAGCTCGACCGCAGCGCGCGCACGGTTCGGCTCGCGTCGGGCCGCGAGCTCGCCTATGACGAACTCGTGCTGGCTACCGGGTCGTACCCGTTCGTGCCGCCGATCAAGGGCTGCAACGAGCCCGGTTGTTTCGTGTATCGCACGATCGACGATCTGGTCGCGATTCGCGAAGCCGCTCAGACCGCGACGGCCGCGGTGGTGATTGGCGGTGGGCTACTCGGATTGGAGGCCGCCAAGGCGTTGCTCACGCTCGGCCTCGAGACTCACGTGATCGAGTTCGCGTCGCGCTTGATGCCGCTGCAGGTCGACGACGCCGGCGCGAGTGTGCTGCGCGCGCGCATCGAGGAGCTCGGCGTTCAAGTCCGCTGCAACACGACCACGCGCGAGATCTTGCTCGATGAGACCGGGCATGTGAACGCGCTCTTGCTCGCCGACGGTACGCGCCTGCCGGTGGACATGGTGGTGTTTTCCGCCGGCATTCGCCCACGCGACAAGTTGGCTCGCGAGGCAGGTCTGCGCCTCGGCGAGCGCGGAGGCGTGGTCATCGACGGCTCCTGTCGCACCAGCGACGAGCGCATTTTCGCAATCGGTGAGTGCGCCGCCTTCGACGGTAAAACGTACGGCTTGGTCGCGCCCGGCTATCGCATGGCCGAGGTCGCGGCCGCGACGATCGCAGGCGAGGCGCTGGCGTTCGACGGCTTCGACATGAGCACCAAGCTCAAGTTGATGGGCGTGGACGTGGGCAGCTTCGGCGATGCCTTCGGCGTGACGCCCGGCGCGCGCGTGTTCACCGTCTTCGACGCACATTCAGCCGTGTACAAGAAGCTGGTCTTCTCTGCCGACAAGACCAAGCTCCTGGGCGGCGTGTTGGTCGGGGATGCCTCGGCATACAGTCAGCTCCTGATTCACGTTCAGGCAGAGATGAAGCTGCCGGAGCATCCGGAGGACCTGCTGTTCCCGCAGCGCGAAGGCGGCGCGAAGGGCGGTTTCGGCGTCGATGCGCTGCCGGATGCGGCGATGATCTGCTCTTGCAACAACGTCGACAAGGGCGCCATCTGCGGCGCGATTCGCGATCAAAAGCTGACCACCTTGGGTTCGGTAAAGACCTGCACCAAGGCCGGCACGAGTTGTGGCTCGTGCGTCTCGCTGGTCGACCAATTGCTGAAGCTGGAGCTCAAGAAGGCTGGTGTTACCGTCACCAATCACATCTGCGAGCATTTCCCGTTCAGCCGGCAAGAGCTCGCGCACTTGATGCGCGTCCAGGGCATTCGCTCGTTCGACGCCATGATCGAGCGGCATGGCAAAGGCCAAGGTTGCGAGATCTGCAAGCCGGCGATCGCCTCGATTTTGGCGTCGACTTGGAACGACTACGTGCTCGCGCCCGCGCACACCGGGCTCCAAGACACCAATGACCGCTACCTAGCGAATATCCAGCGCGACGGCACGTACTCGGTCGTGCCTCGCTTGGCGGGCGGAGAAGTCACTCCCGATCAACTGATCACGCTCGGCATGGTGGCCAAAAAATACAATCTGTATACCAAAGTGACCGGCGGACAGCGCGTCGACATGTTCGGGGCGCGGCTCGATCAATTGCCGGCCATTTGGCAAGAATTGGTCGCGGCCGGCTTCGAGTCGGGCCACGCTTATGGCAAGGCCTTGCGCACCGTGAAATCTTGCGTGGGCAGCACCTGGTGTCGCTACGGCGTTCAAGATTCGGTAGGTGCAGCGGTGCGGATCGAGAACCGTTACAAGGGGCTTCGCGCGCCGCACAAGCTCAAGGGCGCAGTGTCCGGTTGTGCGCGTGAATGTGCCGAAGCACAAAGCAAGGATTTTGGCATTATCGCGACCGAGAAGGGTTACAACTTGTACGTGGCCGGCAACGGCGGAATGAAGCCGCAGCACGCCGCGCTGTTCGCCACCGACCTCGACGAAGAGACCTTGGTTCGGTACCTCGATCGGTACTTGATGTTTTACGTGCGCACTGCCGACCGCTTGCAGCGGACGGCTTCTTGGCTCAACAATTTGGAGGGGGGGCTCGACTACCTGAAGAGCGTGATCATCGACGACTCGCTCGGGATTGCCGCCGAATTGGAAGCCGATATGGCGCGCATCGTCGGCAGCTATCAGTGCGAATGGAAAACGACCATCGAGAGTCCGGAAAAGCTCCGCTCATTCCGGTCGTTCGTGAATTCCGACGAGCCAGACCCGAGTGTGGCGTTCGTGCGCGAGCGCGAGCAGCACCGTCCGGCGTCATGGACCGAGAAGCGAAGCCTGGTCGAAACACGCAAGATCCGCCTTCCTGTGTTGTCTGTTTGAGGGGTCATCGAACATGTCCATGCAAGCCCTGGTTGAATTCCCCCGTGTCGCCGTCGAAACCACTGACTGGCGTGACGTGTGCGCGATCGACGACGTGCTGCCGGGCACCGGCGTTGCCGCGTTGATCGATGGTGAGCAGATCGCCATCGTCCGCACCCGCGACGGCCGGTTTGCGGCTTTATCGAACTTCGACCCCTTCAGCAACGCGTTCGTGATCGCGCGGGGGATCGTCGGCGACCGAGCGGGCGTGCCCAAAATTGCTTCGCCGATCTACAAGCAAAACTTCAGCTTGGAGACGGGCGAATGCTTGGATGACCCGAGCGTGCGCTTGGCCGTGTTCCCGATCCGGGTCGTGACCGGTCGGATTCAAATTTCGGTAGCGGCGAAAGACTCGGCATGAGTGCGCGCACGGATGCCCCCGCGCTATCCGACGCCTTGCCGCGAATGCTGACGTTGTCTGCGCCCTCCGGGCCGACCAAGACGCACTGCCCGTACTGCGCGTTTCAATGCGGGATGACCGTCACGCCGAGCGCTGCCCCGGGTGAAGAACCGAAGGTGCAAGCGGATCCGGACTTTCCGGTGAACCGCGGTCAAATGTGCATCAAGGGCTTCACCTCGGCCGCGTTGCTCGATCACCCGAAGCGCGTGCTCGGCCCACTGTTGCGCGGCGCGGACGGCCAACTTGCGCCCGTGAGCTGGGACACCGCGCTCGACTTCATCGCCTCTCGCATCCGGCAATTGCAGAAGGCCCATGGGGCGGCGGCCGTCGGAACTTTCGGTAGCGGGGCACTGACCAACGAGAAGGCCTACCTGCTCGGTAAGTTCACGCGCGTCGCGCTCAAATCGCCGAATATCGACTACAATGGGCGCTACTGCATGTCTTCGGCCGCGGCCGGGCAGAACCGCGCGTTCGGCATCGATCGCGGGCTGCCGTTCCCGGTCTCTGACATCGCCGAGACGCGCACGCTCATGCTCTGGGGCTCCAACTGCGCCGAGACCATGCCGCCCATCATGCAATGGGTGTTCGAACAGCAGCAGCGTGGTGGCAACCTGATCGTAGTCGATCCGCGCTTCACCGATACGGCGCGCACCGCCGCGCTACACCTGCAGCTCACGCCCGGGACCGATCTCGCGCTGGCCAACGGCCTGCTCTACCTCGCGCTCGAGGAGAAGCTGATCGATCGCGCTTACATCGCCGAGCGCACCGAGGGTTTCGCGGAGGTCGAACGCGCCGTTCGCACCAGTCACCCGGCGTTCATCGAGCGGCTCACCGGCATCTCGATCGCGAAGCAGTTGCAGGCCGTGCGCTTGTTGGCCGAGTCCGAGTCCAGCATGGTGCTTTCGGGTCGTGGTTCGGAGCAGCAGTCCAAGGGTACGGACACGGTGCTGGCCATGATCAACCTGATGCTCGCGCTGGGCAAAGTCGGTAAGCCGGCCAGCGGCTACGGCTGCTTGACTGGCCAAGGCAACGGGCAAGGGGGCCGCGAGCATGGGCAGAAGGCAGATCAACTGCCCGGCTACCGCCTGATCGAGGATCCCGAGCATCGCCAAGCGATCGCCGCCGTGTGGGGGATCGACCCGAGCGAGCTACCGCGCAAGGGCAAGAGCGCCTATGAGCTGCTCGACTCCCTGGGCCCGAAGGGCGGCGTGCGCGGTTTGCTTGTTTTTGGCTCGAACGTGAGCGTGGCCTCGCCCAACGCCCAGAATATCGTCGACAAGCTGGCGCAGCTCGAGTTGCTCGTGGTGTGCGATGCGTTCCTGAACGAGACCTGCGAGACCGCGCATGTCGTGCTGCCGATCGCGCAGTTCGGTGAGGAAGAGGGCACCATGACCAACCTCGAAGGCCGCGTGATCCTGCGCCAACGGCTGCGTCCGGCGCCGCCCGGCGTGCGGACCGATATCGAGATCTTGTGCGCACTCGCGGAGCGCCTGGGGATCGAGAAGGGCTTTAGTTTTTCGTCCTCCGAGGCCGTGTTCGACGAATTGCGTTTGGCGACGCGCGGCGCCAAGGCCGACTACAGCGGTATCGATTATGACAAGATTCGGACGTCGCAAGGGGTGTTTTGGCCGTGCCCCGCGCCGGAGCACGCTGGGACCCCGCGCTTGTTCGCGGAGCGGTTTGCGTTTCCATCGGGGCGTGCGCGTTTCCACCCAGTGCCGTATCGGCCGGCAGCCGAGGTTCCGGACGAGAGCTACCCGCTCTATTTCACGACTGGTCGTTACAAGGAACACTACAATAGTGGCGCGCAGACGCGGTTGGTCGAACCGTTGCTCGACGCCAAGCCCGAACCGCTGCTCCAGATGCATCCGCGCTTGGCAGCCACGCTGGGCGTCCTGCAAGGCGAGTTCGTATTGGTCGAAAGCCGGCGGGGCAAGGTCTCGTTTCGAGTGCATATTTCGGCCGATATCCGGCCGGATACGCTGTTTGCGCCGTTCCATTGGGGCGGGCGCCAGGCCGCCAATTTGCTGACCATTCCCGCGCTCGATCCGTCGAGCCGCATGCCCGAATTCAAGGTTTGCGCCGTGCGCGCCCGCGCGGCAAGCAGCAGCGTAGCAAAGGGATCGTCGTGAACACCCGCAAGAAGAAATTAGCCATCGTCGGCAATGGCATGGGCACCGACCGCTTGCTCGACGAGCTCGTGCGGCGCGACGCCACTCGGCAATACGAGATCACCGTGTTCGGCGAAGAGCGCGGCGGGGCCTACAACCGAATTCTGCTCGGCAAAGTGCTCGGCGGCGAATCACCGGATGCGATCGTGACCAAGAGTCCGGAGTGGTACGACGCCAACAACATTCGCTTGATCCAGAGCACCCGTGTGACGCGCTTGGATACGCTGCGTAAAGTGATCGAAACCGCCGACGGTCAGAATCGTCGCTACGACGTGTCCGTGCTCGCTACGGGCAGCCAGCCCTTGGTGCCGCCGCTCGAGGGCATGCGCGGTGAGGATGGCGAGCTGCGCTCGGGCGTCTTCGTCTATCGCTCGATCGCCGACTGTATCCGCATGCGCGATTACGCGCGCTCGGGGGACGGCGCGGTGATCGTGGGGGGTGGGCTGCTCGGTCTGGAATCGGCCAAGGTGCTGAGTGACATGGGGTTGCACGTCACCGTCGTGCAGAGCTCCAAAATCCTGATGAATGCCCAACTGGACGAGATTGCTGGCGAAATGTTAGCGCGCCAGATCGACCGCACGGGCATCTTCGCGCGTCTCGGCCGAACCGTGGAATCGATCTACGGCGATGAGCGGGTGACCGGTGTGGTCTTGGATGATGGCACCACGCTCTCGACCGATCTCGTGGTGCTGGCCTGCGGTGTGCGCCCGCGTGTCGACACCGCGCGCGCCTCGGGGTTGCCGGTGAACAAGGGCATCCTGGTCAACGACACACTGGCGACCGAAGTGCCCGGCGTGTACGCGTTCGGAGAGTGTGCCGAACACCGCGGTAAGATCTACGGCATCGTCACGCCGGTCTGGGAACAAGCGGCGGTGCTGGCTGACGTGCTCACGGGCCAATCCAAGGATCGCTACCGCGGGTCGAAGTTGTACACTCGGCTCAAGGTGGCCGGGGTAGACGTGGCCTCGATGGGCGTGCTCGAGCCCGAGCTGGAACGCGACGAGGTCGTTCAGATCGTAGAGGAACGCCGCGATTGTTACCGCAAATTGATCGTGCGCGACGGCAAGCTGGTGGGCGCGATGCTGGTCGGAAACACGGAGGCGACGGCCACGCTGGTTCAGCTCTTCGATCGCGGTGATGCCGTACCGGCGGACCCGCTCGAGCTCTTGTGCCTGCAGCGCGCAGCAGCGCCGGCCGGGGAGCGCGTGGTCTGCAATTGCAACAAGGTGACCGAGCAGGTGCTGTGTGATGCCATCGCGGCTGGCGCTGATTCTGTGGCCGCACTCGGTGACTGCACGCGCGCCGGTACCGGCTGTGGCTCGTGCAAGGGGGAATTGACACAACTTTTGTCCAAGTACCCGGCGCCCGCCAAATCGCTACCGCTACTGCCGCTTTTAGCCTCGGCGTAGCCACGAAAACGGGGCGTTTCGGGGCTTGCGCCCCAGGAGTCGGACCGCCATTGTTTTCCGACCCAAAGCAGCATGTGGACCTGGCGAAAGCAGTGGCTCGGCTACGCGGCAGCCCTCTGCGCGACGGCGATCGCGACCGCGTTGTCCGTGTTCGGGGTGCGCTACTTGTCGCTGGCCGACGTGGTCATTCTGTACCTGGTCGGCGTCGTGATCGTCGCTTGGCGCTTCGGTCTCGGCCCGTCGATCATCGCCGGGCTAGGCGGCGTCTTGGCCTTCGACTTCATGATCCTGCCGCCGAACTTTACGTTTTCTCTGGAGTTCGGCCACGCGGTGACGCTCGTCGGCATGGTGTTCGTGTCGGCCTTGGTCAGCGGGCTCACCGAGAGCTTGCGGCGCGAGCAAGCGCGCGTGTTGCGCAGTGAGCGGCGCACTCAGAAGGCGCGGCTGGAGGCCGAAGTCGAGCGCGTGCACGCCGCGCTACTCAGCTCGGTTTCCCACGATCTGCGCACGCCACTAGCGACGATTTCGGCTTCGGCGCAGATGTTGGTGCGCAACCACATCGGCATGGATCCTGCTTTGCGCGGTGAAATGCTGACCGGCATCGCCGATGAAGCCGAGCGCTTGGACGGCCTATTGCGCAACTTGCTGGCGATCACTCGTGTCGAGACCGGTGAGCTGCGCCTGCAGGTGTTGCCTGCGTCGCTCGACGAGGTGTTGGCGGATGTGCTCCGTCGCCTCGGCCATCGACTGATCGGCAGGAACGTGGCGATGAACGCCCAGCGCGGATTGCCCCTGGTCGACCTCGACGTGCGTCTGTTCGAGCAAGCGCTGCTCAACGTCCTCGACAATGCTCTCCGTTACTCGCCGTCGGGCTCGCCGATCACGATCGAGACTCAGCAACTCGATGGGCGAGTCCAAATTCGAGTCGCGGATGCCGGTGTAGGTGTTGCAGAATCTGACCGAGAACTCGTGTTCGAAAAATTTCGGCGCGGCAGCAATGCGCCGCGTAGCGACGGCGGGGTCGGCCTGGGGCTGACCATTTGCCGCGCCATCCTGCGCGCGCACGGCGGTGAAATCTCGATGGCTGCGGCCGTCAGCGGTGGAGCCCTCGTGACGCTGAGTCTACCAACCAGTAAAGTAGCAATCGCCGAGGCCGCTTTGCGGCTACCCAATATCGAATGACCAGAGCAGCCGCCGCCGTCGAAGCCCGCTTCAGCATCCTAGTCGTCGAGGACGAAGCGCCCATGCGCAAGGTACTACGCCTCATTCTGGAGGAGCAAGGTTACGAGGTTTTCGAGTGTGGGACGGGCGCCGAAGCGCTGTCCTTCATTTCACGCAGTCCTCCGTGCTTGGTCCTGCTCGATCTGGGCTTGCCCGACGTGGACGGCATCGACCTGGCCAAGCAAATCCGGGGGCACTGCCCGGTGCCGATCGTGGTGCTCTCGATGCGCGCCGACGAGCATTCGATCGTCGAAGCGCTGGACAACGGTGCCGACGACTACGTGACCAAGCCCTTTCGGGAAAACGAACTCTTCGCGCGTGTGCGGGCTTGCCTGCGCAACATGTCGCCGGGGGGAGCGCGCGAAATCGATGGCGTGCGGGTCGACCCCGTGCGGCGCGTGGCCTTCGTGCGCAATCGCGAGATCAAGCTGTCTGCCACCGAGCACCGGTTGCTCTGGGTGTTGCTCCGGGCCAAAGGCAACGTCATGACCCACCAACAATTGCTGCGCGAGGTCTGGGGTGCGGCTTACGTGCGCGACGCGGGTTATTTGCGCGTGTATATGCATCACCTGCGCGAAAAATTGGAGGCCGATCCGTCGAACCCGCGCTGGCTATTGACCGAACCGGGCGTCGGCTATCGCTTGGGCGGGGAGTAATCTGCGCACTTTCCGACGGCTAGCCCAGGTAGAACGGGCCAGGTCGTCGCGTCGCGCCGGGCTCCAGTGCTAAAGGTCTCGATCCGCCTCGAGCCCTGGAGCCTGCGTGACCGTCGTTCACACTTTTCACGCCTTGGCCTTCGTCGAGAATTTCTCGCTGAAGGAGCTGGCGCAACATTTCCCCGAAGCCAAGCGTCAGCATCAGCAGTTATCTTACCCGGCGGCCGCGGGCGGCGCGGTGTTCTTGTTCAGTTTCGGGGTGGTGATTTTCTTCGATGTCGGGCAAGCGGGCCGGGAAGGGGAGCTGCTGCGCCTGCGCCGCGCGCCGAGCTTGATGCGCGACGCGCAGGTGATCAATGAAGAGTTCACCGTCCGCGAGCAGAGCGGCGCCCGCCCGGACGTCGAAGACGGCGTGTTGGTGGTCGATGCGCTGACACCCGAGCGCGCGAACATGGTCGCGCTCACCGTCGCCCAGAGCGCGGCCATGGAATATTACGAGCGCATCGTGGACCAGATGTTCGCCGACACCGACAGCTTCGTGCAACGCTTGGAGAAGCGCGGCAACATCTCGATTTTCACGGCGGAGCTGCATCGCTTCATCGGCGCTGCGATCAGTACGCGCAGTGAGGTGATCTCGGTCCTGCATTTGCTGGACAAGCCCGACGTGGTTTGGGACGACCCCGGCGCCGAGCGCATTTACCAAGAATTGCGCTCCCAGTTCGACCTCGCCGATCGCTATCAAGCGCTCGAGCTAAAGCTGCGTAGCGTGCAAGAGGCGCTCAGTCTGCTGACGGACATCGCCCGCGACCGACGGCTCGTGTTCCTCGAGGCGTCGGTCATTTTTCTGATTTTGATCGAAATCGTGCTCAGCTTGACCCGACACTGAGCCCAGTCGAAAAGCGTCGACAGCCTGACGCTCAAGTGGTCTTGATCAGCCCGCCATCGATCACGAACTCGCTGCCTGTGACGTTGGCGATGCGACCCGATGCCAGCATGACCACCAAGGCCGCGACTTCCTCTGGGGTCGTGAAGCGGCCGGTGGCAAAACCGCCGATACTGGCGACGACCTTGTCACGAGCGCTGTCCGCGTCGCTGCCAGTGGCTTTGGCTACCGTGTCGGCCACGCCGCCTGCGCCGAACCAAAGGTCGGTCACCACGGGTCCCGGAGACACGCAGTTGACGCGGATCCCCCGTGGACCAAACTCTTGCGACAAAGATTTGCTCAGGTTGACCAGCGCTGCTTTGGCCGCTCCGTAGTCGATGGTGCCCGCGTCCGGCTGAAAAAAGGCGTTCACGGAGGCCACACTGACAATCGAACCACCGGCCTGCGTGAGCATCTGCTTGATCGCGGCGCGCATGGCGCGTAGCGCAGAATAAAAGTTCATGTTCATGCCCCAAGCGAACTCGTCGTCGCTGGTGCCCATGAAGCCCTCGAGCCGAAGCCGCACGGCGCCCACGTTGTTGACCAGCACGTCGACCTTGCCGTGCTGGGCGACCGCACGCTCGACCAGCAGCGCAGGTCCTTCCGGGGTGCTGAGGTCGACCGCGACGGCGGTCACGCCCGGCAGGCCCTCCAAGCTCTTGGTACTGCGAGCACCCGCGACCACGAGCGCGCCCTCACTCTGCAGCGCGCGCACGATCGAAAGGCCGATCCCCTTGCTGGCACCCGTAACGACAGCGACTTTTCCGGAGAGTTCGAGATCCATGGCGTTCCTTCGGTTGAGGCAGCGATCTGCGGCTCAGCCTGCACCAGTTCCCGAGCGAGATGAACGACCTTGCTCCGTCGCGACCGGTCAGGGGGTCAGCGCGAAACAGTAGAAACCGCCGTAGCCGCCGCCATCACCGACCGTGGTGCCATTTTGGCTCGGGGGTCCGTCATCATTGGTCGTGATGTGGTAACCGGCGCCGCAGCCCGACTCGTCGAGCGCCGAGATCCAACTGTCCCCGGACGACATGCCGCCCAGCCCGCCGGGCCCCGAGCGCGGCCAGGAATGGCCGACACGGGGGCTGCCCCAAGTGGTCGCTTCGTTGGTCGTCCAATCTTTACAGGTGAACTTGGTGTCGGTGTTGTACAGCTTGCCCGTCGCGTCCGAGCCCGTGAGCGTGTCGTGGTTGTCGACCACGGGTTGGGTCGGATCGGGCTGATGGTTCGTGACGCCGTCTTCGTTCGGTAAATCTTTGATGATCGCCGTGTCGGCGCCGACTGGGCGTGTGTTTGCCAGATCGGCGGCCGTCATCGCCACCAAGCGGCCCAAGCGATCGTACCAAGGGCCGGTACCCACGCGATCGATCGCGTTCACCGCTTTGCCATCACCGCCGTCGGTGACACTGAGGAACGCTCGCCAAACCTTGCCGTTGCCCTTCATGCTGCGCTCGGCGATCGTCGAGCAGATTTTGTCTGCCCCGCGCAGCCCTGCGCCCGCTCCCGTTTCGCCGAAGCGCAGATCCCCGCCGAAGCCGTTTTGATTGCCGGACACTGCCTGCAGGGCGGCCATGCTCGTGACGAAGAAACTGAACTTGACGGTCGACGGTGAACCCGCCCCTGCCGCGCCGACGCTGCCCGCTGCACCAACCGGCGTGCCACCACTACCAGCCGCGCTCGCGCCGGCGAGGCCCGGGCTACCGCCCACGCCATTGCTCGCGCCGCCCCCACCGGTTGCGGCGCCACTCGAGCCCGCCGCCGCGCTCGTTGCGCCCGCGCTGTTGCTTGCGGGAGCGCCCGCCGAGCTGGGGGCTCCCGCGGCGCTGGCACCGGCCACGCCGCCGTTGCTGACGGGAGGGGCGTCGGAACTGCAAGCCGAGGTTGCGATGAACAGCAGGCCGAGCGGAAGAATCGCGTATCGAGGGGCGTTTTGCATGCTTCAAAGGCAATTGTGTCCATCGGGTGACGAAATCGATCAACACATCCAGAAATATTTTAAGGATCGCTCCGGTCTGGGGTTCTATGTCGGCGGCATGCGTCAAGTGTGGATTACGAAGGCCGGAGCCCCCAAGGTGTTGCAGGTGCGAGAGGCGCCCGACCCAGCCCCGAAGGCTGGGGAGTTGCGCATTGCCGTGCGTGCCAGCGGCATCAACTTTGCTGATTTGATGGCGCGGGTCGGGTTGTACCCCGATGCCCCGAAGCTGCCATGCGTCGTCGGTTACGAGGTATCGGGGGTGGTCGACGCGCTGGGCGAGCACACCACCGGTTTTCAGGTCGGCGATCGGGTGCTCGCCATGTGCTACTTCGGCGGCTACAGCGATCGGGTCGTGGTGCCGAGCTCGCAGGCCCTGAAGATGCCAGCGCGCATGAGCTTCGAGACGGGGGCCGCGTTTCCCGTCGTGTATGTCACCGCGCACAACATGATGCTGTTCACGGGGCATCTCCGGCGAAAGTCCAGCGTGCTGATCTTATCGGCCGCGGGTGGCGTCGGGCTGGCGGCGATGCAGATCGCCAAGACCCGCGAATGCACGATTTTCGGCAGCGCGTCCGTCTCCAAGCATGAATTTTTGCGTGAGCACGGCTGCCACCACGTGCTCGATTCGAGTCGAGACTTTGCCGATCAGGTGCGAGCCATCGTCGGCGATCGCGGCATCGACTTGATTTTGGATCCGGTGGGCGGAAAATCTTGGACGCGCGCTTACGAATTGCTCGCGCCTTGCGGCCGGTTGGTGGCGTTCGGGCTATCGGCTGCGACCGGCGGAAACACGCGCAATTGGCTGACCGCGGCCGCTTCCGTGCTGTCGGTCAAGAGTTGGAGCCCCATGCAGCTGATGGGGGACAACAAGACCGTCAGTGGCACGAACATGGCGCACCTATTCGCGCGCCCAGATCTCGTCGAGCCCCAGCTTGCCGAGTTGTTGCAAATGTACGAACGAGGCGAACTCGAACCGCACGTCGATCGCACCTTTTCTTTCGACGAGGCAGCAGCGGCGCACCAATACATCCACGACCGCAAGGCTCGGGGCAAGGTCTTGCTGGTGCCCTGAGCTCGAGCTCAGGCCGGTTCGGTCGCGATGTAAGCGCGCAGCTGCTCGACCAAGTGATCGAACATCAGCCGCATGCGTCGACTCGACTTCAAGTCTTCGTGCATCACCACCCAGGTTTCCAGCGCGAAGCTGAACGCGCCGGGTAAAACGGGCAGCAGCTTGTCGCGCTGAGCCAGCCCTCGCTGACACACGCCGATGCCAAAGCCGGCCCGCAGCGCCGCATATTGGCCGATGTCGCTATCGCAACGGAAGGCAAACGAGTCACGGCTGATTGGAAAATTCAGGCCCTCAAGACGCCGCACGGAGGGGACTTTGTCGAAGCCGATCAACGGGTGTTGGCGCAGCTCGGCCATGGTTTTGGGCGTTCCGTGCGCCTTCAGGTAGCGCGGGTGGGCGTGAAAGCCGAGGTGGATCACGCCGATTTTGCGGGCGAAGAGCGCGCTTTGGCTGGGGCGCACCATGCGCACGGCGATGTCCGCTTCGCGACGCAGCAGATCTTCCGTACGATTGGAGAGCACGAGCTCGACGACCACGCGTGGGTGCGCCTCGCGGAACGCGGTCAGGACCGAAGGCAACACCTCACCCCCGATCATCTCGCTGGCGGTGACGCGGACGGCGCCGCGATCGTCTTCCGCCTCGCCGGAGGCGACGCGTTGCAGGGCATCGGCCGCGCTGGCCATGGCCTCGGCGTAGGGGATCAGGCTGCTTGCGCCTTCGCTGGCGATCAAACCAGCTGGCGAGCGGGTAAACAGCGAAACGCCGAGCGCTGCTTCGAGCGCGTCGATGTGACGGCCGATGGTCGGCTGAGTGAGCGACAGCGCGCGGGCGGCTCCGGATAGACTGCCTTCGCGAATTACCGCTAGAAAAGAGCGATAGAGCTCCCAACCGGGCTGCATCGGCTTCATTCAAATTTGTATAGCAGATAACCGGTTATCGGTAATTTTCTTATATCCAGGTTGGGCCGATATTCAGCCCATGGCAAAAACGGCATTGATCATCGGCGCGACGGGTGGCGTAGGCAGCGAGATCGCACGCGCGCTTTCGAGGCGTGGCTTTCAAGTGCGCGCTTTGCATCGGGATCCCGAGCAGGCCAAAACGCGCATGGCTTCACTGGGCCCGATCGAGTGGCTGAGGGGCGACGCGATGAACGCGGCGGACGTGCTAGCCGCGTCAGCCGGCGTGAGCTTGGTCGTGCACGCGGCCAACCCGCCCGGGTACCGAAATTGGGGCGGCCTCGCCTTGCCGATGCTCGAAAATAGTATCGCTGCGGCTCGGGCGGCCGGGGCGCGGCTGGTCTTTCCGGGCACCGTCTACAACTTCGGCCCAGACACCTTTCCCCGAGTAGCCGAGTCGGCGCCGCAAAGACCGAAAACACGCAAGGGGGCAATCCGCGTCGCCATGGAACGACGCCTCGCAGAAGCAGCACGCGAAGGAGTGCCGGTGCTGATCGTGCGTGCAGGGGACTTCTTCGGCTCTGCTGGCCAGAATAATTGGTTTAGTCAGGCCTTGGTCAAGCCGGGCAAACCGGTGCGCTGGTTGCTTTACCCGGGCAAGCGTGAGGTCGGTCACGCCTGGGCCTACTTACCCGACTTGGCGGAGACCATCGTTCAACTGCTGGCGCGAGAAGCGGAGCTCGCGTCCTTCGAGGTGTTTCATTTCGGCGGACATTGGTTCGAACGCGGCGTGGAAATCGCCGAAGCGACGCGTCGGGCGGCCGGCGCCCCGAACGCGCGCATCTGGGGTTTTCCCTGGTTCGCGGTGTACCTGCTCGCTCCCTTCCTCGAGACGTTCCGCGAGATGATCGAGATGAGGTACTTGTGGAACTCTGCGCTAGAGCTCGACAACTCGAAATTAGTGCGCTTCCTGGGGCAAGAGCCGCACACGCCGCTCGATCAGGCGCTGCGCACCACGCTCCGTGAACTCGGTTGCATTGGTGCGCCGCCGAAGGCTCGCCCGGTGGAAGGCCTCGGCGGAAGCCGCTCCTAGACTCGCGCGCTGATCTCCGCCGCCATCTTCCCGAGCGGGGCCTCCGCGATTGAGAGCCCCGCTTCCTTGACGACGCGCGGCATGCCGTACACGACGCACGAAGCCTCCATCTCGGTCAGCACTTGGCCGCCTGCTTCCGTGATCGCACGCGAGCCATGCAGACCGTCGTCGCCCATGCCGGTGAGAACTACCGCGAGGGCGCGCGCGCCCAAGCAATGCGCGGCGCTCTGAAACAACACGTCGACCGACGGGCGGTGCATCGAGCTTCTCGGCTCTGGATCGAGGTGTGCGGTGAGAGTGTCACCGCTCCCCGCGAGACGGAGGTGTGTGCCGGCCCGCGCCAGGATCGCCCGGCCGGGTCGGAGCGCTAAACCCTCATAGGCCTCGAGGACCTCGATTGCGCACTCGTTGTTCAAGCGCTCCGCGAGCGGTCCTGTGTAGCCAACGGGGATGTGCAGCACGATCGCGATTGGTGCCGGGAAATCAGCGGGAAGCGCTTTCAAGATTCGAGTCAGCGCTTGTGGACCCCCGGTCGAGGTGCCGATCAACACCACCCGATCCGAGTGGCGAGGGTGCGTCGCGGTCGCGGGGATCTCGGGCTCGGGCTGGGGCTCGCGATTGCGTGGCTGGGCCGCGGCCAGTAGCACTTTGCCGACCAGTTCTTCGGCGATGTCGTGCAAGCTGGCCACTGCCAAAGCCGTCGGTTTGTGCACCAGATCGAAGACTCCGAAGCCCAGCGCGGCGATCCCGATGTCGCTTTCGCCGTCCGCCATGCTGACGACCACGACGCGTGAGCGCTGCTCGGGTGTGAGCGCGGCCAAGACGCCCAGTCCGTCCAAGTTGGGCATCACCAGATCGAGGGTAATCACGTCCGGATCGAACTCGGCAATTTTCTCTAGCGCGTCGATCCCATCGCGAGCGATGCCCACGACCTCGATCTGCGGACTCGTGGCCAAGCTCTCTCGCACGACCTTGCGCGCGAACGCGGAGTCGTCCACGATCAGCACGCGGATGGCGCTCATTTCGGCAGCTTTCGGTAGAAGAAGGTACCCCGGTGTTCTTCGCACACGAACGCTACCTTGAAACGGAGCAGAGATTCCGAGGCTCCGACCAGCAGGTGCCCGTCGGGCGTGAGCTGCTGCCAAAGGCCATCGACGACTCTTTCGATCGTCTGATCTCGAAAGTAGATCAAGACGTTGCGGCAGATGATGATGTCGAACGGGCCGAGCGCAGGCGGTTCGCCAGCATCCGCCAAGTTGACGCGATGCCAAGTGACTGCGCGGGCAATGCGCGGCGCGACTCGCATGGACTCTTCGTCACCTTCGAGCCAGCGACCGACTGCGCCGGGCGGAAGGGCGCGTAGCGAGCGGCGTCGATACACGCCCGCCCGCGCATGGGCCAAAACGCGTGCACTGATGTCGCTGGCCACGAGCGTTACCTGGTTCAATAGTCCCGCCTCATCCAATAGCATGGCTAGGGTCAGGGGCTCTTCGCCTGTCGAGCAAGCGGCGCACCAAATGCGCGGCCTGATGCCGCGAGCCAGCAAGCGGGGCACAAAGTCACCGACCACGACCTTGAGCGGGGCCAATTCCCGAAAGAAGTAGGTCTCGTTGACGACTAGTGTTTCGACGAGGAGTGCGAGCTCGGCGTCCGCCTCGGCGTCGTAGCGCAGGAAATAGTAGTAATCGAGCAAGGACTCGAAGCCTCGCTCGGTTGCGCGCCCCGACACTCGTTCGCGGAACAGCTCCAGCTCTCCGACGTCGTAATGCAGGCCGGTGCGCTCTTCGATCAATGCACTGAGGATGGCGAAGACCTGAGGCGAGAGGGGGAGGGTCGCGTTCATCGGACCAGGGCTGCCGCACAAATCCGCCGCACTTCTGCGTCGGGGTCGGAGAGTGCGGCTCGTTCCAGCGCGGCGCTGCTGGCGGAGTCTTGCAGCGCCAGCAAGGCGGAGGCCGCGGCGCGGCGCGCGGCATCGTTGGCCGAAGTCAGCGCATCGCGGATCGTTTGCAGAGACTCCTCGCTTTGCATCCGCGCGAGTGCGGCAACGAGCGCGCCAGCCGCTGCATCGTCGGCGTGGGCGAGCGCGGTCGCGATCGCTGGGCAGCGATCGGGAGCTGGTTTGGCCAGCGCGCGGATCAACGGTTGACGAGTGGGAGCGTCGAGCAAGAGAGCGATCAGCTCATTCGTCACGGCCAGGTCCGAACGCGCCGCGAGAAAGCCGGTTGCCGCGACGCGCACGCCCTCGTCCGGATCGCGCGTGGCCCGTGCCATGGCCGGCAGCGCTTCCGGCAGGCCGAGCTCGGCCAGCGCCGACAGTGCCACGAGCCGCGTGGCGCTATCGCTCGCCGAGAGCGCAACCAGCAGCTGGGGCAAGGCCTCGGCCCGTTTGGACATGCCCACCGCGAGTAAGGCGGCGCGATTGAGATCGGCGTCGCCCGCGCCGATCACACCGCTCAAAATCTCGAATGCGCGGGCACCCCGCAGCTGCGCCAAGGCCTCGACGGCAGCGACGCGCACTTGCCCAAAGGGATCCTCGAGTAGGGCCGCGATCTTGTCGGTCGCCGAATCGTCGCGCAGGCGGCCGAGCGCCTGGCATGCGTAGTAGCGCACCCAGGCGTCGGCGTCACCCAGTGCCGAGCGCAGCTGGGCGAGCACGGCCGGGTCGCCCGCGGTGTGCCCCAGCGCCCGAACGGCGAACGTGCGCGTACGCGGGGACACGTGGCGGGCGGCGCGCAGCAGCTCGGATTGCGCACGTGGCTCGTCGATGAATGGCAAGCCTGCGATGGCCGCCTCGCGCAGCTTCTCGTCGTTACTTTCGGACGCTTCGAGCAATGCGTCTAACCCTTCAGGGTAGCCGAAGTAGCCGATGATGCGCAGCGCGGCGCGCTGCAGCCGGACGTCGCTGGAGGAGGCGGCGGCCAACGCTAGGCGGCGCGTGTCGTCGCTACCCAAGGTTTGGATGGCCGCCAGCGCCGCCTGGGCCACGCGACCATCGCTGTCAGCAAGCAACGGAAAAATGGCTGGTACGGCCGCAGGGTCCGAAGTTCGAGCCAGCGCGTCGCAGCTCGCGGCTCGCACCGTTGGGTCTTCGTCTTGCAGGCACTCGATCAACTGATCGCGCGCGGCCAGCTTGCCCCCGAGGAGCGGTACCAATAGCCGACGATCCTCGCTAGTTCCGCTGCGCAAGGCGTCGAGCAACTGCGGCTCGGCCAGGGTGCCCAGGCGTTTGAGTGAAGCGGCCGCGGCCTGCGCGACCGCGGGCGGCCCACGCAACAAGCCGAGCAGCGAAGGCACCGTGCTCTGTTCACCGACCCAGGCCAAGACTTGGCTGATCGCGAGTTGTTCTGCGGTGTCGGCGCGCTTGAGCCCCAGCGAGAGGCGTTGCCTGAGCTCACTCACCTTGGCCGAGCCGGTGAGCAGGCGTTCCACGGACGAGCCCGTGCCGAAGCGTTGCTCGGCCGTTTCGTGAATGGCGACCAAGGACAACGCGATCGAGCCCACGAGCCCGCCGGTTGCGCGACTCAATTGATCCAGAAGTGACGGCACGGCGGCCGGATCCCCGAGACGACCCAGCGCGCGCACGGCTTCGGCGCCGTACAGCGGGTCCAGGGACAGCGAAAGCAACGTCGCCAGCGCCCGTGAATCCCCGCTGCGGCCCAGGATATCGATGGTCGGAAAAGTGCGGAAGAAGTTGCGGCTTTCGGCGAGCACGAGCAAAGACTCGAGGGCTTCCTTGCCGCCAATGCGGCCCAGAGCTTCGACCGCGGCGAGCGCCACGTTGTCGTCGGCGTGCTCGGTCAGCTGCCTGAGCTTGGGCACGGCCCGAGCACTCTCGCGACGACCCAAGATCTGCGCGGCGTCACACACGACGGCTACGTTGTCGTCGCTCGTGAGGTCGAGCAAGAGTTCGTCGACGCCGTTTTCGGTACTCGAAAGCGCATCCACTAGCCCGGCGATCTTCGCTTCGTTCTCGCGGGAATCGCGCAATGTCTCGACCAGGATTGGCATGGCGGCAGATTCAGCCGCGGCCAGCGCAGCGACGACCGCACGTCGTACCGCCCAGTTGGCGTCGACCAGCTGCGAGACGAGCTGAGGCACCGCGGCCAAGCCGGCTACGGCGAGCTCTTGCACGTGCTCCAAGTGCTCCCGTTCGCTGAGCACTGCGCTGATCGAGGTCGAGCTCATGCCCCGTCCGAGCCTCCGCGGGCGCTGGACGCGAGCGTCAGCACTGCATCGGCCTGACTGGTATTCGCGGCGCGGAGCTTGGCGATTTGACTCGACAGGTTGTCCATCTCTCGGCCAAAAGTAGCCACTTCTTTGGCTTGCTGCGCGGACGCAGTCACCGTCTCTCGGATCCGACCGCGCATGTCGTTGACTGCGGATGCGATCTGTTCACTGGCGGTGCTCTGCTCGCCATGGGCATGCCGGATCGCCGCAATCGATTTGGTCTGTTTGCCGGTGGTATCGGCCAGGGAATTCACGGCATCGCTCTGCTCTTCGAGCGCACGCGCGGTTTGACGGGCAATGCGCCGTACGTCGTCGGCGCTCTTGGCCAACCCAACGACGACTTTGCTCTGTTCGGAGCTGGCCCGTGTCACTTCGGCCGCCGAGGTCGCCACTTGCTTGGCGGCGGCCTCCAGCTCCTTGCCTGCTTTGCTTTGCTCGAGTAGCCCTTTGGAATTCTGGGCCGCCTCCTTGCGTGCGGTATCGATGGCCGTGGCGATTTCGCTCGCGCCCTTGGCCTGCTCGCTCAAGCCGAGCACGGTGCGTCCCGTGGCGGCTCGCAATTCGTCGGCTTGAATTGCGATACCTTGCACCAAATTATTTTGCTCGCTCAAGCTGGCCAGCGTGGCATCGGTTTGGCTGCGCATGTTGAGGGCGACCTTGGACAACTCCTCGGCGGCCGCCGCCTGCTCCGCCGCGCCCACCGCTACTTGCTTGGCGTTACTCGCCAATTGGGTGTTGGCACGCACGACATCGCGCAGCGCGCGCGCTTGGTCGCTGGAGGCGAGTGTGGTCTGTTTGGCCATTTGCCGCATTTCGCCCGCGCTTTGTGCCAAGTCTTGCGTCGCTTTGGCTTGTTCGCCCGTGGCCGAGGCGATGACTCGCGATTGCTCCCTGACCTTGTTGGACGCATCCGTGAGCGCTTTCACGGCCACGACCTGCTCATTCGCGCTGTCGGCGGCTTCACGCACGGAGTGCCCCAACTCCTGCACGCCGCCCAAAATCGCTGCCAGCGCGCGTTCGGCTTCGGTCGCCAGCGACGCGCCATCGGTCGCCACGCGCTCGCCCTCGTGCGTGGCGGCGAGCGCGTCGCGCGCGGTGTTCTGCAACGCGCGGATGATCTTGGCGATGTCGGAGCTGGCGGTCGCCGCGCGGTCCGCGAGGGCGCGAATCTCCTCCGCAACGACCGCGAAGCCGCGCCCGTGCTCGCCGGCGCGCGCTGCCTCGATGCTCGCGTTCAGAGAAAGCAAGTTCGTGCGGTCGGCGATCAAATTGATGGTTTGGACGAAGTCGCCAATTTCGTCGACTTTTTGCCCCATTTCTTTCATCACGCCGGCGGAGGAGGTGATGGAGCTGCGGATCTTGGCGAAGCCATCGATCGAGCGCCCGACGGTGGTGCCGCCTTCGCGCGCGAGCGAGGTCACTCGCTCGCCGACCGCGCGTGCTTCATCACACACGCGGGCGATGCGCCGAGTCGACGCTTCCACTTGCTGGCTGGCCGCCGCGCTGGCTTCGCCCAGGCGCGCGATGTCCTCCGCTGAACGAGACACCGCTTGCGCGGACTTGGCGAGCTCTTCGATGGTCGAGGCGTTGGCTTCCACGACACGCGAGTTCTTTTCCGAGGTCGCGGCCACTTCTTCGACGGAGGCGGCCAGTTCAGTGACCGTTGCCGCGTTCTCGGCGCCCGCGGCTTCGAGTGCTTTGGAGCTCACCGCGGCCGCCGCAGCCGAACGCGAAACTTGCTCGGTGGTGGTCGCCGTTTCCATGACCGAGGCGGCCAGATTCTCGCCGCGCTCGGCCACGCTGGCGATGCCTTTGGCGATCGCTGCGGCGTTGTTGGCGACCGAGGTGATGCGCGTGGTGACGTCGCGCGCGTCGCTCGCCAGCCGCTCGATGCCCTTTGCCATCTCTTCGGCCGTCGCGCCGACCTCGCTGATCATGCCCGCGTTGCTCTCGGCGCGCGCAGAAATTCCCGCCAAACCGGCGGCCATCTCGGTCGAGGTGGCCAAGAGCTGCTCGCTGGCAGCGGCCAAATCCTGAGCATTGCCGCTCACGCCGCGGATCGAACGGGCTGATTCTTCGATCGCGGCCGCCGTGCTCTCCGAGGTCTCCGCTAAAATTTGCGTGTCCTTCTTCAGCGAGCCGATCGAACCTGCCACCTCGCGCAGCGCGGCGCTCGACTCCTCGACATCACCGAGCAGCGATTGGGCTAGCTCCGCCAGACCCTGTTGGGCCCGCGCCGTCTTCACGGTCATGGCGCTCGTTTCCTCGACGGAGGCGGCGATCGCCGCCGTCGCGACCGTCACTTGCTCGCTGAGCGCGGCTCGCTCGTTGCCCGCGGTGGCGAGCCGCATCGCGGCGGCCTCGATCGCGCTGATCTCGTTCGCGGTGTTGCGCAGGGATTGCGCTACCGATTCAACCTGGGAGCTGAAGGCGTGTGTTTGAGCCATCTTCGGGGAGGGCGGGGGGCTGGAGGTCATGGCTATTTTCACCTAAGAGTTTCGGTAAATCGATCAGAAGCAACAGGCGTTTGCCGAGCGGATGCACCGCATTCACGAGACCCGACGAGCGCTCGCTGATGATGCTGGGGGCCGGCTGATGCTTGTCGACGTCTAGCTTCAACACCTCTCGCGAACTGTCGACGCGCAGCGCGACGACCCGTCCCGCCGATTCGGTCACGATGATCCGAGCGTCCAGACTGAGCTCCATGCGCGGCAGGCCGAAGCGGGTGCGCAGGTCGAGCACGGGCACGACCAAGCCGCGCACGGTCACGATTCCGTCGACGTATGCAGGAGCGCCAGGGACGAGAGTCGCACCGGTGTAGCTCTCCATTTGCAACACACAGTCGAAGGGGAGCGCGTACTCGGCGCCCGCCAGCGTGAACACCACGTGTAGTTTCATCGTGTCCTCGCTGGCAATTGGCCGGTACTGGTATTGAGGCTAGCGCTCAGGGCGACCAGATCGAGTACCAGTGTTGGCCGCCCGTCGCCCAGGTCGGTGGCACCAGAGACACCGGGCGCCCGCGCCAACACATCGTTGATGGGGCGAATCACCACCTCTTGCTGACCCAACATGCGATCCACGGCGAAGGCCACGGGCGCACCGGCGCGGCGCACCACGATCGCCTTGCTGCCGCTGTTTTTCGAGGTCTTCAGGCGAAAGATTTGAGCCAGCTGAATCATCGGTACGGCCATGCCCCGCCGGGAAATGATGTCGACGGTGGGACTGCCGTCATCGTTGGCGGGGACCTGCACCAGCCCATGCGGGTCGACCTCGATGATCTCGTCGACCATGGCTACGGGGACCACGAACCGCTGTTCGCCGCACTCGAACGAAAACGCATCGACGATCGAGATCGTCAGCGGAACGCGCAGGGTGAAGGTCGTGCCGTGGCCGAATTGACTGTGCACCTCCAGCTCGCCGCCCAATTCGTCGACGACCGTCCGTTTCACGATCTCCATCCCCATCCCGCGCCCGCTGGTGGTCGTCACGATGTCTCGCGTGGACAGGCCTGGGATGCACAGCAAATCCAACAGCCCCGCGTCATCCCTCGGCGCGGCTCGGCCCGCTCTTTTGGCCACCGCGGCCCGGTCGATGCCGCGACCGTCGTCGCTGACCGTGAGCTCGAGACGGGTATTGGTGCGCGCGCCGCAGGTGATGCGTAGGAGCCCCTCTTCGGGCTTGTTGCGGCGCACTCGCTCGTCTGGTGTTTCGATCGCGTGGTCGACGGCGTTGCGTACCAAGTGAACCAGCACGGGGAACAAGCGTTCGGAGACCGATTTGTCGAGCTCGGCGTTGCCTGCTTCGAGCTCCAGCCGCACCGAGCGGTTGGTGGCTCGCCGCAGGCCGCGTACCAAGAGTGGCAGCCGTTCCAACAGCTCGCTCACGGGGACCATCCGCACGCGCACGATGGCGGCTCGCAGATCCCGCAGCTGGCGTGCGTTGTCGCTCATGATCTCCGATAGTTCGCGAGTATTCACGCCACGCTGGGTCAAGCTGGCGATGGACCGCGCCAGACGAAATCGAGTCACGATCAGCGCGGACAGGCCTTCCATCGCGTCGTCCAAGCGGCTTACGTCGACACGCACGAAGCCGCGCCGTGAATGGGTGTCGAGCTTGCCGTCGTCCGCGCCGTCCAAGGCCGCATCGGGCAAAGCCACGAGCTCTGGTGGCTCGACCGCTTGCGGCGTGTCGCGCGTGATGCGGTGCAAGTTTCCGGCACTCAGACCGACCGCTTCCGCGATCACTTCGTCGCTCGAGTTCGTCAGCAGGATCAATACGAAGCACAGGCCGCCGGGCGCCTCCGGGCTCGGGGGCACGGCGCGCGGCAAGACTCGTACGATGTCGGCGACTTTCGCCATTCGTTCGCGAACCGAATTGATGGTCGACCCCTGCGCTGCGCGCTGTGGGGACGGGCTGAACTCGGCGCGAAGCGCGCGCTGCCCGCTGGCGATGCCCCGTAATAGTTGATCGACCTCGAACGGCGCCAGCTTGGCCAGCATGCTCGGGTCGAGGTCCAGCACGGCCGCAGGCGCGGGGGGCATTGGAGCCGCTGAAAGGCCAAGCGAATCCAGAGCAGCCAGCAGTTCCTCGGATGGCGCCGCTGCCGAATCGCCGCGGCTGAGGGCTGCCACGCGTTGCTCGATCGCGCGCACGCCGCGCAGCAAGGCGTCGATCGCTGGCTGGGGTAGCGCACCGCCCGAATGATCGGAGTCGCGCAGGAAGTTCTCCATGCGATGCGCGATCGCTACCACTGGTTCCACGCCAACCATCGCGGACAGACCCTTGATCGTGTGGAGTGAGCGGAAGGTCTCGCGGACCGCGCGCGGATTCGTCTCGCCGCTGCGCTGCGCGCTCTCGATCGCAAGCAGTTGGGTGTTGGCCACGGTCAAGTGTTCCTCGGCCTCGACTAGGTAAGCGGCGATGAACTCCTTGAGGTCGGCCGTACCTGTCACGCGACGTGCTCCGCGCGATCGGTGAGGATGGCGCGGACTTCGGCGATGATCGAATCAGGAGTGAAGGGCTTGGCCAGAAATCCGGTCGCCCCGGCCTGCAGCACGCGTTCGCGCGATTGGTCGTCCCCGCGAGTGGTGACGATCAACACCGGCAGAGCGCGAAGGGTATCTTGAGCGCGCACGAACTCCAGCACCTCGATGCCACCGATGTCGGGCATATTGAGATCGAGCACCAGCAGATCGAAGCGGGCCAGGGACAACCGTTCGATGGCTTCGAGCCCGCTCGAGGCATGGCTGAAACTCGTGTCGGGAATCGCGCGCAAGCAGGCGACAATCATGTCGCGCATGACCTTGCTGTCGTCAACCACCAGAATCTCGGTCATTTGCGCGGCCTGCCGCGACGCTATGGCGCGGTTTGCGCCCCGTCAAGCTCTCTACCCCCGCCTGCTTACCGCCGACCGGAGGCAACGGAGCCACGAAACGCGGGGCTTGAGGCGCAATGCCACAACAGGGCCCTCGAATTACTCGGTATCGCCGCTAAGTTTGGTTTATCGTCGTGCCCGCGCAGCCAGCGAGTTACGGGTGCGTGCACCCGATCTAGCCATGAGTTCATTGGATACCCGCCCGTCGATGATTAGCGAAGCCGAGCGCGCTCGGATTTGGCTGGTGGATGACAGCCCGCTCGAGCGGGAAATCGCGCGCCGCTTGCTGGCTGAGGAGTACGAAATCGAAGTCTTCGAGGACGGCCCACCGGTGCTGGAACGCCTGGCCAACGGCGAACCCCCGGATGTGCTCGTGCTCGATTGGCACATGCCCCAAATGTCGGGCCTCGAGGTGTGCCGCTTTCTGCGGCAACGCTTCGACGAAGCGACGCTGCCGATCTTGGTGCTGACGGCCACTGGCGGGCAGGATGATTTGCTCGAAGGTCTGGCGGCAGGCGCCAATGATTTCGTCACCAAGACCTTCGATCCTGCCGAGTTGCGCGCGCGCGTGGGTACTTTGGCGCGCGCCAGGCTGCTTCACGAGCGACTCAAACGGACCGAGCTTGCCACGCGCCGGGCGCGTGAAGCGGCTGATGAGGCCAATCGCGCGAAAGACGTGTTCTTGGCCACCGTCTCACACGAATTGCGGACGCCCTTGAATTCGATCTTGGGCTGGGCGCGCCTGCTCAGCGAGGGCACCCTGGACCGCGAAACGTTGGCGCGCGGCCTCACCACGATTCAGCGCAATGCGCAGATCCAAGTGCAGCTGATCGAGGACATCCTCGATACGACGCGCGCCATTTCTGGCAAATTGCACCTGGAACTAGCCACGCTGGATTTGGCGCAGATCACTCGCGCGGCGTTCGACGCGGTCAAGCCTTCCGCGGATGCGAGACAGCTCGCGCTGAAGTTGAGCATCCCCGAAGAGAACTTGCGGGTCCGCGGCGACATCGATCGCTTGCAGCAGGCGATCGGCAATTTGTTGGCAAATGCGGTCAAATTCACGCCCGCTGGCGGGAAGATCCGGGTCGAGCTGAAGCGAGCGGGGGAGTCCGTGATCGTCTCCGTACACGACACGGGCAAGGGCATCGCCAAACAGTTTTTGCCACACGTTTTCGATCGCTTTCGGCAGGAAGACGACGCCGCAACTCGCCGGCATTCCGGACTGGGGCTGGGGCTCGCTTTGGTGCGTCACATCGTGTCGGCGCATGGCGGGTCGGTGACCGCCGAAAGTGAGGGCGAAGGGCAAGGAGCATCATTTTCCATTTCACTGCCCTGTGATGACCGGCGTGGTTCGCGCGGCGGCGAAAGCGATCGGCCGAGCCCGCCACCCAGCGTGATCGACCACGGCCTGCCCATCGGTCGCCTGTCCAACATCAAGATCCTCGTCGTCGAAGACGACGAAGACGCACGGGATCTGCTGGTTACCGTGCTGGTGCAACAAGGGGCCAAAGTGAGCGACGCCGGTAGCGCCACCGAGGCGCTTTCCAAAATCACCGAGTCCGTACCCGACGTCATCATCAGCGACATCGGTCTGCCGGGCGAGGACGGCTACGAGCTGATCCGCGCCGTGCGCGCTCGAGGCTACACCGCCGCCACATTACCGGCGATCGCGCTGACCGCCTATTCGCGGCGTGAAGATCAACGGTTGGCATTGCAGGCCGGCTTTCAGGCCCACGTGGCAAAGCCTGTAGAACCCGCGATCTTGGTCGCGGCGGTGGCCGATGCCGCGCTGATGGCGAGCCGGAAGTAGGCGCGAGAACCGAAAGTCCCAGTGTGGCCGAGCTGCTCAATCGTTTCGGGCGGCGCATTGCGATGCTCACGGCGCTTCAGATCGACTACCCGGTGGGTCGCAGCGGCGCCCGCTTTCAGGCGCGGCTCGCGAGCGACGCTCTGGAGGGCCTGGACACCGAGCGGCTACGCTTTTTCGTGGTGGAGGATGAAAATGGCCAGCGCTTTCCGGCGATGATCGAGCAGGTGGTGCGCCTGGCGGAGGATGGCCGAGTGACGCAGATCAGCGGCGTAGTCGTTGCAGGGGGCTGAGAGATGCCGACGCGGACCGAGCCGAACGTACGGAAGCCAACCTCAGGGAGCCACGGGTTCGTGCGCGTGCGGGGCGCGCGCGAACACAACTTGAAGCAGGTCGATGTCGACATCCCGCGCGACAGCCTGGTGGTATTTACGGGCGTTTCTGGCTCGGGCAAGTCGTCATTGGCGTTCGGGACGCTGTATGCCGAGGCGCAACGGCGCTACCTCGAGTCCGTCTCGCCCTACGCGCGCCGGCTGTTCCATCAAATGGAAGTACCGGCGGTGGACGAGATCGAAGGTCTACCTCCTGCGGTGGCCTTGCAACAGCAGCGCGGCACGCCCACCACCCGTTCCTCGGTCGGCAGCGTGACCACGCTCTCCAACTCGCTCCGCATGCTGTACTCGCGCGCGGGCGACTATCCGAGCAAGCAGCCGCTGCTCTATGCCGAGTCGTTCTCGACCAATACCCCCGAGGGTGCTTGCCCCACTTGCCACGGGCTCGGTCGCATCTACGAAGTGACCGAGGCCTCGATGGTCCCCGATCCATCGCTCACGATTCGCGAACGAGCGGTGGCGGCCTGGCCTAGCGCCTGGCAAGGCCAGAACCTGCGCGATATCTTGACCACGCTCGGCCACGACGTCGACGTTCCTTGGCGGGAGCTGCCGAAGAAAGTCCGGGATTGGATCCTGTTCACCGAAGAGCAGCCCACTGTGCCCGTGTACGCTGGCTTCGACCGCGCAGAAGTGAAGCGCGCGCTGAAGCGCAAGGAAGAACCGAGCTATCAGGGGACGTTCACCAGCGCCCGGCGCTACGTGCTCTCGACTTTCGCGACCACCCAGAGCGCGCTGATGAAGCGCCGCGTGGCCCAGTACATGCTGAGCACCGAATGTAGCGAATGCAACGGCAAGCGGCTGCGCCGTGAGGCATTGAGCGTGACCTTTGCCGGCCTCGACATCGCCGAGCTCTCGCGATTGCCGCTCAAGCAACTCGAGCGTAAGTTGCAGCCTTTTGCGAATGGTTCGGCCAAATCGTTGGCCCAACTGGAACGAGCACACCCGGAAAAGGCGATCGTGACACGACGCATCGCCGAAGATCTGTGCGCGCGACTGAGCGTGCTGCTCGATCTCGGCCTGGGCTACCTGAGCTTGGAGCGGAGCACGCCCACGCTCTCGCCCGGTGAACTGCAGCGGCTTCGCTTGGCGACACAGGTGCGTTCGAACCTATTCGGGGTCGTGTACGTGCTGGACGAGCCGTCCGCAGGCCTTCATCCGGCCGACACCGAGGCGCTGCTGCGCGCCCTGGATCGGTTAAAAGAAGCCGGGAATTCCTTGTTCGTCGTCGAACATGAAATGGACGTGATCCGCCATGCAGATTGGCTGGTGGACGTCGGGCCGGGTGCGGGATCGTTCGGCGGAGAGGTCCTCTACAGCGGACCACTCGCGGGCTTGCGTGACTGCGAGCGTTCGGTGACTCGTCGCTATCTGTTCCAAGATCGCTTGGTGGTTGCGCGTCAGCCTCGTTCGGCCAAAGGCTCGTTGAAGCTGAGCGGTGTGACTCGCAACAACCTTCAGCGCTTGAGCGTGGAATTCCCGCTCGGTGTGCTGACCAGTGTGACGGGGGTCTCGGGCTCCGGGAAGTCCACGCTGATCAGCCAAGTGCTGGTCGGGCTCCTTGCCCGCGAGCTCGGCGAGCAGCTGCCAGAAGCCGAGGCCGAAGGCGAAGAGCTCGAGCGCGGCGCCGAGCCGGCACTCGAAGGCCGGATCGTCAGCGGGATGGCCCACGTCAAGCGCTTGGTTCAAGTCGACCAGCGCCCGATCGGTCGTACCCCGCGTTCGAACTTGGCCACGTACACGGGTCTGTTCGACCAAGTGCGCAAGCTCTTCGCCAGCACGAAACTCGCCAAGTCGCGCCGATACGATGCGGGCCGCTTCTCTTTCAACGTGGCGAAGGGGCGCTGTGAAACGTGCCAGGGCGAGGGCTCGGTGATGGTCGAGCTGCTGTTCTTGCCCAGTGTGTACGCACCTTGTTCCGCTTGTCACGGCGCTCGCTACAACCCGAAGACGCTCGAGATTAACTACCTGGGGAAAAACATCGCTGAAGTGCTCGGGCTCACGGTCGATGCGGCCTGGGAGTTTTTCGAAGCGGACGCAACGCTGCGCCGCATGCTCGACGTGTTGCGCGAGGTCGGCCTCGGCTATTTACGCCTGGGACAACCCGCTACCGAGCTGTCGGGCGGCGAAGCCCAGCGCATCAAGCTGGCAACCGAGCTGCAACGGGCACAGCGCGCGGGCACCATCTACGTCCTCGACGAACCGACCACGGGTTTACACCCCGAGGACGTCGAGCGCTTGCTCGCCCAGCTCGAGCGGTTGGTCGACTCGGGTGCCACGGTAATCGTCGTCGAACACGACATGCGCGTGATCGCCAGTAGCGATTGGGTGATCGACATTGGCCCCGGCGCTGGTGACGAGGGCGGAAAAATCGTGGTCGCTGATCGTCCAGAGCAGGTCGCAGACTGTGGGGGGAGCCGCACGGCCGGCTATTTGCGGCGATTTCTCGATGCTCGATGATCGCTGTGGCGTGGCATAGCGACGCACTGACTTAAGCGCGGCGGCGCAACGCGAACGCGGCTGCCGCGAGCGATGCGGCGAGCACCGCGTAGGTTCCGAACAGACTCTGACGAGACAGCCGCCGCTCGAAGCCGGGCGTGAAGCGCTGCGGAACCACGTGAAAGTCCGTTGCGTAGGCGAGAGCGGTGACGAGCGTGGCGTTCCGGGCAGCGCCGAGCAAAGAGCGAGGTTCGGGGAGGAAGGACTGTACCGCCGACCACATGCCGATCGCGCCCGCGTTCAGCAGTGTTCCGATCAGCGTGTGGCGAACGTCCCAGTCGTCGTGCGCGAGCGCTTTGTCGCCCCACAAGATGTAGCTGGTGGCGTTGAGCGCTGCGGCTGGGTGCCCCGTGTCCTTCGCGGATAGCAGGAACAGGGCCGCGGTCGTTGCTGTGCTGCCGATGGTGAAGGTAATCAGGGTCCGGGTGAGTCGATTGGAGGTTGCCACGATCGGCCGCATGCAGATGCCATGCCGCGCGAGACGGCGTACAGCCGAGCGGTCACGGCGAGAGCGCTTTCAAGCGCGTCTGCAGACTTTTGAACTCCAGCTCTTCGAACAGCCCGGCCAGCGTGCGAAACGCTTCCCGTGTCGGCACGGACCAGCCGAGCGAGGACGTACCGATCGGCGCATCTTCGCGCAATCGCGCCAGTGACTCGGTGTGCAAGATTTGGGTTTGATGCTGCAAGAGCGTCTCACGCATGCGTACGTTTTTCACGCTGGCGAGGTCAGCGAGGAGCTCTTGGCAACTGCGCTTGCCGAGCAAGAGCTTCTGCGCCGTAGCCGCACCGATCCCGGGCACGCCCGGCAAATTGTCGGAGGAGTCTCCGACTAGCGCCACGTATGAGGGCAGGAACTCGGACGCTACGCCGAAGCGAGCCTGTACCGCTGCTTCGTCGTAGATCAGCGCGTCTTTACTGCGGCGGCCCACGAAGTACACACGCACCGAGCCGCGTGCCAATTGTAGCAAGTCACGATCTCCGCTCACGACCAACGCCGGTGTTTCCGCGTCGCGGGCGCGCTTGGCGAGGGTCGCGAGCAGATCGTCCGCCTCGAAACCCGGGCAACGAAAGGCGGGCACCGCCAGGGCCTCGAGCAATTGCGATAGGCGGGCGAACTGCGCTGAAAGCGCCGACGGAGTCGCGGGGCGGCCAGCCTTGTACTCGTCGAAGCTCTCGTGTCGAAAGGTGGCTTGCGGAGCGTCGAGCGCGAACGAAACGGGCGCCCCTGGTTGCTCGCGCAGTAGCTTGAGCAGCAACGACGACAGGCCATAGAGCGCAGAGGTCGGTTCCCCGGCCTGGGTCGACATTGGCGGTAGCGCGTGAAAAGCGCGGAAAAAGAGCGAATAGGTGTCGAGCAACAACACCGGAGGCCGAGCCTGAATCACGGGTTCAACCCCAGCCACCCGACGCCAAGTTCACACCCGCCGACGTTACTTCGCGTCCCGCTGGTGCAAGAGCCCGTCGGGGGCGACGTCCGCGAGGACGCTCTGCGCGAGCGTCTCGAGATCGACCGGCTTGACCAAATGCAGGTCGAAGCCGGCCATTTTGCTGCGCGCGAGCGCTGAATCGCCGGAATAGCCGGTGACCGCGATCAGCTTGCATTCGGCCAAGCCCTCGCAATTTCGCAACAGCTGACCCAGCTCGTAGCCGGACATGTCGGGTAGTCCGACGTCCAGGATGGCGACATGGGGTCGAAATTCTGCGGCCTCGGCCATGGCTGCGCTGGCACTATTGACGCTGCGCGCGTCGTGCCCGCGCATCTCCAACAGTTGCACCAAGAGATCCGCCGAGTCTGCGTCGTCATCCACGATCAGCACGCGGCGCTTGAGGGTCGCTTCTCTTGCACCGGATGCCGGACCCTGTGAACGCATGCGCGTACGATGCGCGTGCTCCCAGGGCGCGTAAAGCGCCAAAGTCGCTGCGCGAGCTCGCTCGGTTCCGTGGCGGAACGCGGGCTGTGGCGATTATGCCGTCGGCGGCGCCGTCGACCGAGCGGGCGAGGCACAGCAGAGCGCGCTTCGACGGGCCCCGTGGATCGATCTGCGCAGTGCGGGCTCCGTTCAGCATCCGAGCCGACGCTCGGTCAACCGCGCGAGCGGCGGAGTGGCGCCCAAGTTCGAACGCTTGATGCCGAAGAATTCGAGCATATCCGCGCGAGTTGAAATGCAGAGTTTATGTCCCATTCGTTACCGAATGTTCACGGACCGGCCCATTTCAATTTTGTCATTGACGATTGAATCGGGTTTGACCTACGCAGCTGATGAAATTGAATATCATTTTCATTTTCATCACGAGGTGTGGGGCAATTCCGGAGTTCAAATGACTAAAGTAATCTCAGGCAATCACTCGAGAATCGTAAATTGGACTGCGCTGTTCTTGGCCTTTGCGGGCGGGGTTAACGTGACTTCGCTGTCGGCTTGTTCCGACGATGCGCGGACCGACCCGGGTCGGGCAGGTAGCTCGAGTGCAGGCAAGTCCGGTTCAGGTACCGCGGGCAAGGCAAACGCGGGCTCCGGTGGAAAGGAGGTCGTCGATGACGCTGGCGCGGGCGGGGGTGGCGGCTCGAGCGAGCCCGAAGAAGGCGGAGCCGCGGGCTCGAGCGGTGAGGCGGGACAAGCGTGGGATTTGCACCTCAGCCCGACCGCCACGCCGAAGTCCTTCGACATCAGCGCAGGCGGCAACGATCGCTTCTACGGTGTCACGTTCGACGCAGACGACAATATTTACGCGGTGGGCGTGACCTCGACCGGGTTCGACGCCACGGCTGACTACGCCACCGTCGTCGCCAAGTTCACGGCCGACGGCGCGCTCGACAAGTCGTTCGGCGATAGCGGTTATGCAATTCGCAACGTGGCTGTAGGCCTCGCTGGTGAGTTGGCGCGCGGCATCGCGCTGCAGTCGGACGGCAAGATCATCGTCTCGGAAACCGTCGAGCACGCGGATGCGGCGGACGTGCGCGACCGCGACATTGCGATCTTGCGTCTCAACCCAGACGGCACGAAAGACGCCGATTTCGGGGATGACGGCGTGAAAATCATCGACCTCAGCGAAGGCGTCTCGGTCGGCAGCTCGTACCTCGCCGATAGCGCCTGGGGTCTCGCGGTTTACCCGGATGATCGCATTGTGGTCGAGGGTGGCTTAGTGGCCGCCTCCAAGACCGACACCGACTTCGCGCTGATACGCCTGAACAAAGATGGTGAATTCGACGAGACCTTCGGTTCCAAGGGCGTCTTCACCCTCGATACCCAAATCGGGGATCCGTTGGTCAGCAACAACGCCAGCCCGCGCAATCCAACCCTCTTGCCAGGCACGCAAGGCGTGATTGGTGCCGGCTACCAACCGGTCCCCGGCGCCGACACCAAGCCATGCGTTTTTCACGTGACCAACGCGGGCAAGCTCGACACCGCGTTCGGCGTCAACGGCGTATTCAGCGAATCGGTTCTGCCGGAACAAACCGAAACTTATGCCGCCGTTCCGCAGAGTGATGGCAGCCTGGTGACCACCGGCTACGGTCGTGAGTTGGAGAGCGAGACGACGGACATCGTTTCACTTCGCCTCAAGCCTGATGGCACGCGCGACCTGAGCTACGGCAATGGTGGCCTGGTGCGCATCGACGTCGGCGGCTTCGCCGACAACTCTCGGAAGCTCGTGGTTCTGCCCAACGATCACCTCGTGCTCGTGGGTGGCGGCCGTCCCACCTCGGCTGATGTCGACGGTGTCGTGATTGCATTGACTGCGGACGGCAAGCCCGAAACGTCATTCAGCGACGCAGGCTTCAAGACCTTCGATTTGGGTGGTCCCGCGGACTTCTTGTGGGGCGTCGCACTCTCGCCGTCTCGGACCCGCGTGGTCGCAGTGGGGATCAAAGGCGCTAGCGCGAACACCTCCAACGACGATGCCGCGCTACTCGTGCTGCAGCTCGTCCCTTGAGCTGCGTGGCCCATGCGTTCCTTGCGAACCTTTTGCCTCGTCGTGGCGTGCTGTGCAGGCTGCGGCGAGGCGGGGGACCAAGCCAAGCCCGATCCGTTCAGCGGCCCGTCCGTGTGCTCGAGTGGGGTGATTCGCAGCATCAACGAATCGGAGAGTCCGGAGATGGGACCCGGCCGTGCCTGCGTTTCGTGCCATGCGGACTCGAACGCCGCGACCGGCGAAAACGACGCGCCGATCTTTGCCTTTGCCGGCACGATTTATCCGACTGCGCACGAACCGACCGATTGTGTGGCCCCCGCTTCGGACGGCGCAGAAATCGAAATCACCGACGCCGCCGGCCGCGTGTTCGAGGAAGTGGCTAACCGTTCGGGCAACTTCTACGACGACCCGCAGCAATTCAGCTACCCGTACCGCGCCAAGCTCCGCTTCCAAGGTCGCGAACGAGTGATGCTCTCGTCGCAAGTGATCGGTGATTGCAACTCGTGTCACACCGAGTCGGGAGCCGAGGCGGCTCCCGGACGCATTCTATTGCCTTGACTCGGCAGTGAGCGGCGCGCCGCGACGAGTGACCCCTCTGCGCGGCGACCTGCGGCGCGAGTGACCCCGAGCGAGCTCGACGAAAGCGGCGATGTAGTCGAGCTCCGTGTCGGTGCTGCGTAGGCCCAAGAAGATCTGCTTGGGGATGCCGTGTCGCCCCAGCCGCACGGGGACGACCGGCATTTGATGCTCGTATTCGGCAACCAACCACTTGGGGAGGGCAGCCACGCCCCGGCCACTGGCGACCATCTGCAGCATGATGTCGGTGGTTTCGATCGTCTTGTGGCTCTTCGGAACCGAACCCGCCGGCAGCAAGAATTGGCTGTAGACGTCCAGCCGTTCGACCTCGACCGGGTAGGTGATCAACGTTTCTGGTTCGAGCTCGGCCGGGCCCACATAGGCGCGGCCGGCAAAGCGATGCTGCTTCGCGACCACCAGCACCTGCTCGTAGTCGAACACGGGTTCGAAGTGCAGGCCCTTGCGGCGTAGCGGATCGGGCGTGACCAGCATGTCGATCTCGTGCCCAAACAGGGCGCCGATGCCCCCGAATTGAAACCTCTGTTTGACGTCGAGATCCACGTCCGGATAGGCCCGCAAGTAGGGCTCGACCACCTTGAGCAGCCAGCGATAGCAAGGGTGGCACTCCATACCGATGCGCAGGGTGCCCCGTTCACCGTTCGCGAATTGCGCTAGGACATGTTCGGCATGCTCGAGCTGCGGCAATAGACGCTTCGAGAGCGCCATCAAGTAGCGACCGGCGTTGGTCAGGCGCAGGCCCCTGCCTTCGCGTTCCCAAATGGGAATGCCCAGCTGCTGCTCCAGCTTTCGCACGGTGTGGCTGAGCGCAGATTGGGTGAGGCCTAGGCTTTTTGCGGCCGCCGTCAACGAGCCGTGCTGTTCGACCTCGCGCAGCAGGCTGAGGTGAACGCGCTCGAGTATTTCCATTCATGAATCCTATTCATTCACTCATGAGAAGTGACCATTATTCCTCATGACTCGAAGACTGTAGGGTTCATCAATAACCCACGCAAGGAAGCTCGAACATGGCTCGCACGCATAATCTTGGTTTTCCCCGTATCGGCGCTCAGCGTGAACTCAAGTTTGCCCTAGAGAAGCACTGGCAAGGGCTGCTGGGGCACGCGGAGCTCGAGCAGCTCGCGAGCGGGCTCCGACGCCAGAGTTGGCAGCGCCAAGCGGGGCTCGATCTCGCGCCAGTCGGTGATTTTTCCTTTTACGACCAGGTCCTCGACACGAGCTTCTTGCTGGGCAACGTGCCTGCACGAGCGCAGGACGCCGATTCCCAACCGCTCGAGGTATATTTCCGGGTCGCTCGCGGTCGTGCCGCGGGCGACGTGGGCGCCGGCGTGGCGGCCGGCGAGATGACCAAGTGGTTCGATACCAACTACCACTACATCGTGCCGGAGTTGTCGGCGGCGACGTCGTTCGAGCTCGACGCGTCACGGCTGCTTTCGCAGCTGGCAGAGGCGCGAAGCGCGGGGGTCGCATTCAAACCCGTGCTGGTCGGCCCCGTGACTTACTTGTGGCTCGGCAAGACCAAGGATGGCTCCGACCGCCTCGCGCTCTTGCCCAAGCTATTGCCCGTGTATCGTGAGCTCTTGAGCGTGCTGGCGCGGGAGGGCGCAGATTGGGTAGAGTTCGACGAGCCAGCACTGGTGACCGAGCTCTCTGCTGATTGGCAACAGGCATATCGCGGCGCGTACGAAGCGCTGCGCAGTGCGGGCGGCAAGCTATTGCTCGCGACTTACTTCGGTGCCCTGGGGGAAAACTTGGAGCTGGCCGCTCGACTGCCGGTCGACGGCCTTCACCTGGACGCGGTCGCCGGTCGCAGCGAAGTCGAGCGCCTGCTCAGCGCTCTGCCCGCAGGGCGCGTGCTCTCGCTCGGCGTGGTGAGTGGCCGCAATATCTGGAAGTCGGACCTAATCCAAATCTTGAACTACTTGGAACCGATCCATATTCAGCTGCAGGACCGCCTCTGGCTCGCTCCCTCGTGCTCGCTCTTGCACGTGCCGGTCGACTTGGCGAGTGAGCAGAAGCTGGATCCAGAGCTCCTGTCCTGGTTGTCATTTGCTCAACAAAAACTGGAGGAGGTGCGCTTGCTCGCGGCCGCGCTAAACCACGGTCGCGAGGCCGTGGCGGAGGCGTTGGCCGAGAACACGCGCAGTTTGGACAGCCGTCGCAACTCGAGCCGCGTGCACAATCCCCGGGTCGGGGCCGCCATTTCCGAGTTGGCTCAGGGCTCGGGCGATCGTCAGTCGCCATACGCGGCGCGCGCGGCCATCCAGGCGCGCGCATTCAACCTGCCTCAATTCCCAACCACGACCATCGGCTCCTTTCCGCAGACCCCGGAGATCCGCAAAGCACGCCGCGACTTTCGGGCCGGCAAGCTCGACTTTGAGGCTTACCAGGCGCGGATGCATCGAGAAATCGAGCGCGCCGTGCGTGAGCAGGAGCAACTGGGGCTCGATGTCTTCGTTCACGGCGAGGCCGAGCGCAATGACATGGTCGAATACTTCGGGGAGCAGCTCGAGGGCTACGCCTTCAGCGAGTTCGGATGGGTGCAATCGTACGGCTCACGCTGCGTCAAGCCGCCGATCTTGTTTGGCGACATCAGCCGCCCCCGACCGATGACCGTGGAGTGGACGCGCTATGCGCAATCGCTGACCAAAAAGCCGATGAAGGGTATGTTGACGGGGCCGGTCACGATCCTCAATTGGTCTTTCGTGCGCGACGACCAGCCGCGCTCCGTCTCCTGCTTTCAGCTGGCACTGGCGATCCGCGAGGAAGTTCGAGATCTCGAGCGAGCCGGAGTCCGCATCATTCAGATCGACGAAGCTGCATTGCGCGAAGGGCTGCCACTACGCCGTTCGGAGTGGCAAGAATACCTGACTTGGGCCGTCAATTCCTTCCGCATCGCGGCGGCGGGCGTGGCCGACGAAACTCAGATCCACACTCACATGTGCTACTCGCAGTTCAACGACGTCATCGAGGCGATCGCGGCCATGGATGCCGATGTGATCACGATCGAGAGCTCGCGCTCGGACATGGACCTGCTCGATGCCTTCGACCGTTTCGAATATCCGAATCAAATTGGCCCGGGCGTCTACGATATCCATTCGCCGAACGTGCCCAGCGAGCAGCAAATCTTCGATCTGATGAACCAAGCGGCTCAGCGAATTCCCAGCGCGCGCTTGTGGGTCAATCCCGACTGCGGCCTCAAGACGCGAAACTGGGAAGAAGTGCGGCCGGCGCTGAGGAATATGGTGGCCGCCGCTCGCCGCCTTCGGGTTGCGCACGGCAGCTGAGCCAAAGCCGAAGCCACTGTCTTCGTCTGGGACGTGAACCCACCCCAACGCTGTGATAGGGGAGTGCTCCAGCGGTGCTCGAAAGGGGCGTCCCGCCTGCACTTCGAGGTCACCGCGTTGAATGTCCTTCACCATTGGCAAACTTTCGCAACTCACTGGGTTTACCACCACGCTGATCCGCAAGTGGGAAGGCCGGCACGCTTTCCTGCGACCGGTGCGCCTCGACAATGGCCACCGCCGATACACCGAGGACGACTTGCGCGTCTTGCGCCAGGTTCGTACCTTGCTCGAGCAAGGACTGAGGATCGGGGACATCGCTCGGATCGGGCGCGACGAACTCGCCGCGATCGGCGCACCGGAATCGAACCCGCGCGTCAGCGACCGCACGTCGCTCTCGTCGGCGGGCCCCGACTACCTCGATGGCGGGCATCCTGAAATCGCATGGTCGATCTTGGAAGCATTGCCGTACGCCGTGATCGTCACGGATAGTCGTGGCCTCGTGCGCTGGGCCAACCAGGGCGTCACGGCGCTGTGCGGGTATCATCTCTCTGAGCTCCACGGCTTGAAGCCGGGAAGCGTGCTGCAGGGCCCAGGGACCGATCGTCAGGCCGTGCAGGTATTGCACGCCGCCATCGTCAACCGCCGCCCGTGCTCCGTCTCCGTGCTGAATTATCACAAATCAGGTGAACCCTATCTGGCGCTGGTCGAGGTCACCCCGTTGGGTTTCGGTGCTCACCATCTGGGGTTCGTCGGCACGGCGCGAAGGATATCTTCGACGACTCCGCATGCGCCATTGATCACGCAGTGAACTTTCCAGCTATTGGCACTGTGCGTGAACGACGGCTACGGCGTCGAGATCGAATACTCCGGCAGAACCGCTCAAGTCGACACGATCGGTGATGCGCACGAAGCGCGCGTGGGCCACGCCGATGTCGGCGAGGTCGTAGTGGTCGCCGCCGGATAGCACGGGATCGAAAGGGTCGATGCCGTTTTTGGGGCTCGAATGAACGATGCCCACGCCGGCACAAAAGCCGAAGTCTTTGGCATCCTGTGGCGCGCTGCAGGGAAACTCGGTCCAATGCTCGGCGTCCTCGCTGACTGACACGGTGGCGAGCTCCTTGAAGGTGGGCAATGGGTTTTCGAACACCGTGAAGTCGACGCCCGGTCCATCGACGATCGCGGTGCCCCCGAAGCCGAGAATCACCCAGCCACCGTTGCCGAGCGAGACGACCGAGCTCGGGTCGTTCGCGAATGGCGGTCCCAAGAGAACTTGGGGAAAGCCGGAGCTCTGATTCGCATTTTGACCGCCACCGAAAGCGTGGCTGAGCACTTCTGTGGCAAAGGAACCTGGGCTGCTCGCGCATGTGCCGCTCCCGGCGGCCCCGCCCGAATTGGCTGAACCGCCTCGTTCAGCGCTGGGGCGCCCGCCACTGGAGTCGATGGTGCCGCCTTGGTTCCATTCCGGCGCGCCGCCATTTTCTGCTTCGCCCCCCGCGCCGGTCTCGTCGGCCGCGGCATCGGTCCCTGCGTCGAAATGAGAGACGGAGATGACGTCCCGCGCACCCGCGTACGCCGTCGAGCCGACGTCAGAGACTGACGGCTGATCAGCGCCCAGGATTTGCGCGCGCCCGCCGCATGCGCCGAGCGCGGCGGCAACCGCAAAGGCCACCGTGAAAGGACGCTCGTTCATTCGCAAACGGCGTTCTTCCCCCAGCGTTGCTTGAATAGCGCGAAGTCCGCCAAGTCGATCTGAGCGTCGTGGTTGAAATCGTATCCGCCCGCGAAGTTCGCTTCGCCGGTGACGCTGCCGAATGCCGCCATCAGCGAAGAAAGATCGCTGCGGTTGATCACGCCGTCGTTGTCGGCATCGCAGTCGGCAGCGTCGCCCCAGCCATCGCCGTCCGCGTCTTTTTGATCGGGGTTGGGGGTGAGGTAGGCATTGTCGGCGCCGTCAGGGATGCCGTCGCTGTCCGTGTCAGGTGCGCTCGGCGAGAAGAACTGCTGCCCACTCGGGCCGGAACGAGTCATATCGAACCGCGCGCAGTCGGGCGGCGTTGACGTCAAATTGGCGGTGACCACGAGCATGCCGAGCGATGGTGCGTACCAGACGTTCGTCGCATCGTCGTTGTGGCAGGGATCGGGCTGAAGTTTGACGTAGTCCGCGGGTGCCATCGGGTCGGCGATTGCGCCGCCCGAAAGGACGCGCTGCACTGCATCGGCGCTCACGAGTCCCGCGTAGCCATATTGATGGCTATTGCCGAAAACGTCACCGCCACCAACGAACAGATTACCGCTGCTATCAAAACCCAAAGAGGCCGCGCTCGAGGCACCTTCGATCAGTACCTTGCCGGACTCGGGATAGCTGAGGGCGGTGCCGGCCAACGCGGCATCGACCAATGAAGCAGGCCAGATCTTGAGCTGCCCAGTCGCGGTGGTGCCGTAGCCGAAGCCGACACCGGTGACTAAATTGCCCGCGCCGTCGAAGGCCAGGCCGCCCGACGCTCCGGGGATGTCCGGCATGATCGGGATCGGCGCGCCGGTCGTGCCTTCGGTATCGATGGCGTAGAGCTGACTGCCCGCATCGGCCCCGGCATTGATGAACAGGTAGCGATTGCCGCGCCACGCGCCGTCGTACGTGTTTTCGTCCCAAATCTTCACGCCCGGCGCGCTGCGCAAATTCGGCGGTGCGCTGACGCTCAAGAGTGCGGTCTCGAATACGATCAGCGGTTTGTAGAAGCCGACGCCGAGCGCGATCTCTTTGCCATTGGGCGAGATCTTGATGAAGCATGGATCCATCGTGTCGTCAGGACCCAAGGTTGCGACGGGCAACCAGAGATCGGCGCCGAAATTTTTCTGCAAGTAAATGGTCCGACCGACCGCCGCCAAGAATCGACCGCGGAGCGGGAAGCCATCGACACGAATGGTGATGCTACCATCGAACACATCGGCCGCCGTGCCGTAGCTGAGATCCGAGGCGGGCAGCGTGAGCGAATAGGGCGGTTGCGTCGAGTAGCCGTCCACGGCCGAGGCGCGCGAGGAAAACGCGAGAACGAGCAGCGTCGCCAGCAGCAAGTGTGCGGGAGGAGAGAACATTACAGCGCCCCCGCGGTGTACACGGTAAACGGTTGCCCGGAGCAGCCGGTGCTCGCGCTGAGCGAGAGGTTGGCTGGAGGGAGCGCCAAAGCAGCATCGAGTGTGGCCACGGCTGCCGAAGAGCAGACCGCTAGCTGGCTTCCCGACTGGATGAAGTCGAGCCGATAGTTCGCCGTGCCGTCGCTGGCGATCAACGCTCCGCCAGGTGCGCACACGCGGTTGACCAAAAATAACTGCGGGGGGTGAACGGGGGAGGCGACTCCCGGAGGGACCAAGGCGAAGGTGGCCGCTTTCGGGGCGGTTCGCAGCAGGAGCTGGTTATCGGCCGAGTCTGCGTAGTTGCCCACGACGAACAAGGCGCCGCCGGCGGTACAGTTCGACAGCGGTCCGGTGCCGCCCGCGCCTGCAACTCCAGCCGAGCCAGCACTGCCTGCGACTTCACGACCCGCGGCTCCCCCCGAGCCAGAGCTGCTCGCGGTCTCGCTCGCGCCTGCGCTGCCCGGACTTCGGCTCGAGCCTGCGCTATCCGCGGTATCTCCAGAGCCCGCAACGCCGCTCGAGCCCGCGGCTTCATCGGTGCCCGCGCTGCCGACTGAGTCGATGGCAGGGACGGCATCGTTGTCGTGACAACCGATGAAAAGCGCGAAGACGCTCAACGCGACGATTGCGCGCGAGATCGAGCGCGCGAGGACGACGTCCCGCGCGGGGTGCGACTGAGGCATGAACAACGCTCCGCAAATGGCAGTGCCAGCGACGCCACGAAACGAGGCGTTTTTGGCTAATCCGTCGGCTCCCTCGAGCTTTCGGGTCGGCACCGCGGCAAGGGGCGCGGCGGCGCTGGCAGGTCTTCGGGCTCGCGAGCGTTGCGGCCAGATGCCGCGTTCCTCGGCTCACGCTTCCCAGCCTAGGCCAGTGCTCCGTGAACCTCGTTCTCGCTTACCGCTGCGGGGCAGCCCCGGAATTACACCAGGTTCCCTTGTAAGCCTCACCGGAGGGTGAAGCACCAACGCACTCCCCGGGTAACGTAGACGCCCGGCGCTGTCAACTCACGGCTGAGCGCTCGACGGCCGAGGCGCGCGCCAGCTGCCTGGTCGATCTGCGACGATGAAAGAGAAAGTCGCCAGGGCGGCCACGGCCTTTTGCAAATGCTCGGGCTCTACTTTGTCTAGGGTGTCGGCCGCCGAGTGATGCACGTCGAAGTAGTGCTCGAGGTCGAGCATGACACCGAACAGCGGCACTCCGGCCGGTTTGAGCGCCTGCACGTCCTCCCCAGAATAACCGGCGACCAGCGAACCGGCGCCGATCGGCGCAAGTAAAGCGGCGTATTCGCGCGCTTCGCTCAGATACGGTTGTTCACCTTCGGTCATGAACCCGAGTGGGGTGCCGGAACCCGCGTCCATTTCGAACGCAGCCACGTGCGCCACGAGCTCTTGATCGTGAGCCTTGGCGTATCCTGCGGCGCCGCGGCGGCCGTTTTCCTCGTTGCTGAACAGCACCGCGCGCAGGGTTCGGCGAGGGATGAGCCCGAGCGAGCGCAGCGTCGTGAGCGCTTGCATGACCGTGACCACTCCCGCGCCGTCGTCCTGCGCGCCTTGACCGACGTCCCATGAGTCCAAGTGCGCGCCAATCAGCACGATCTCATCGGGTCGTTCGCGTCCGCGGATTTCGCCGATCACGTTGGCGGACTGGGCATCGGGTAAGGTTTCCGGCCGCAGAGTCAGGTGGAGCTTTGGCTTTTCGCCGCGCATGGCCAAGCGGTGCAAGAGCTCGGCGTCTTCGACCGAGATGCAGGCGGCAGGGATGTTCTTGGCTTTACCTTCGAGCAAGCGCAGCGAGCCGGTGTGCGGCGCGCCCAGGCTGCGCGTCGTGAGTGAGCGAACCAGGGCGGCCACGGCGCCCAGCGGCGCGGCGTGCGCAGCGCCGGTGACGCGGTAGGCAATCGCCTCGCCATAAGCGAGACCGGCGTTGCCTTTGGGCGACATGGGATGATCGAAGAGCACGATTTTCCCTTTTGCTTCGGCCTTGCGCGCTTCGAGCTCGTCGAATGAGCTGACCACGAGCAGCTCAGCGGTGACCCCGCCGGGCGGCGTGGCTACGCTGCCGCCCAGTGTCAGGACCGGGATCTCGCGCGTGACAGTGCCGAGCAGTGTTGCCGATTGCGTGCCCCGAACCCAGTGCGGAACCATCACGGGCTCCGCCCTGACTCGCTCGTGACCATCCGTGATGAGTGCGTCCTTGGCCCAGATCACCGCCTGCTCCAACGCGGGCGAACCGCTCAAGCGTGCGCCGATCCGATCCGTGAGGTAGCTCAACTTCTCGAACGCAGCGTTGCTGCCGAGGCTGGCTTCGCGAATCCTGCGTGCAGTGTCCGCGTACTCCGCAGCGGCAGGGCTGAGCGCGGGCCGGGCGACCGCCGTCGGCGTGCCGTTCGACGGAGCCGTGCTCGGCGTAGACAACGGCATTGCCGAGCGCTGGTTGGTAGGCGCCGCAGGGCGCGGAGTGAGCGCCGGGTTGCTCGCCCCACAGTCCGAGAGCAAGAGGCAGGCGAGAGTGGCGATTCGACGGACGTTTTTCCGAGCCAGCACCCGAGCACGCTAACGGTCCCAAAAGCTCAGGACAAGGCCAGCGCCTCGAAACGAACACGAAAATCACGTCCAGCTTTCATTGCTGGAGGGTGGGCCACAGGAAGGCGGGGTGCGCGACCTTCATGGCAAAATCGGGGATCGAGACTGACTTCCACCCGCTCGGCCCGAACGCAAAACCGGGCTCGCGCACGGCACGACCGGTCAGCTCTCGATCAAGGAGCCATTACGGCACGCCGAAAGCGGCGGCGGCATGGCCGGGGCGCGTCACTCATCCAGGGGCGGCGCTGGAGGCTCAGTAGCGGATCGTGTTTCGTCCGGCCTCTTTGGCGGCGTACATACGCTGATCAGCGCGTTCGAACAGACGGATCTCATTGTCGTCTTCGTGGCTGTATTCGGCGCAGCCGATGCTCACGGTGACCTGCAGGCGCGCTTCGCGGTAGCTGATGACTAGCTCGGCGACGGCTTGTCGGATTCGCTCGGCGATGACCACCGCGTCTTCGAGCTTGGTTTCCAGCATCAGGACGATGAACTCTTCACCGCCGTAGCGGGCGGCCAAGTCATCCGAGTGCAGGCAGGACATGACGTGGCTCGCGACTGCGCGCAGCGTGATGTCACCCACTTGGTGACCGTAGCGGTCGTTGACGGTCTTGAAATGATCGATGTCGATCATCAGTAGCGAGAACTTGCGATTGTAGCGGCGAGCGCGCGAGAACTCACGGGCGAGCTCGTCTGTCAAATGGCGCTTGCTGCGCAGGCCGGTCAATGCATCGGTCGTAGCGTTCGAGAAAATTTGCTCGTGCAGCGCGGCTTCTAGATCCGAGGCGCTCAGGTATTTGAAGATCGTCGAACCGACTTGGATACGATCACCCGTGCACAGTTCGGCAATTCCGCTGAGCTCCGAGTCGTTGAGCAGTGTGCCGTTGGTGGAGCCCACGTCCATCAACACCACTCGGTCCGAGCGGCGCTCGATGCGCGCGTGACGGCGCGAAACGCCGTCATCCGCCAACACGAGTTCGTTGTCCGGATCTCTACCGATGCGCAGGGGCAGTTGATCGAGCTTGATGCAACGGCCTGCGCCGCCACCCTCGCGCTGGTAGACGACGACGAGGCAATCATCACTCGCGCGTGCGACGGGGATGGCCTGTGCCACGTCGCTCACTGCCGTGTCCTCATCCCGGCTGGACATGCCGAATTGTGGCCCCGAACATCTGTGCAGGCAAGATTTCTAGATCAATGAAACGTGAGCGAAATAGCCGCGCCGATCCCGAAGCGATGGGTATCAGGTGGGGCGTGCTCTGCCTACATCGGCTCTGCTCAGGAGGGAGTCAACGCGGTGTAGTCCAGGAAATTACCGGACAACATCAGCAGCGAGAGCACTGTCCACGATTCGTCGTAGTAGTCACCGCCGACCAACAAGTTCAGTGTGGCTACGTTGTCGTAGCCGTCTTGGACGAAGTGTACGAAGCTCGCGTTGCTCATCGCGCCGACGATCGCGGGACCGACGAAGGCCGCAGACTGCCCGCCCTGATATTGAGGGCGGGGTGTGCCGTCGAGGTTGTAGCCATCGACGATTTGCTTGGCGCCGATGCCGGCGAAGAACTGACTGGTTTTCGCCACGTAGCTCTGCGCACGTGGCTCGCCGTTCTGACAATAGTCGAGCCCGATGCGGAACGGCGTACGGCACGAGTCGTACTGGTAGTGCGTGGGCGCCATGCCATCCATGAACACGTTTGCGTTGGGGGCACCGTCGCTCGTGCACCACGCCGGAACGAGGCCATTGTCCATGTTCTTGTTGGTGGAATTCAACGCCTTGGCCAGCGTGTCGTAAGACGTTTGCAGAACGTCGTTCCACTTGCTGTTGCCGCTCACTTTGGCAAACACGCGGTAGTACGAGGGCGCGAAATAGGACGGGTTGACCGTGCTCCAACCGCCCCAGCCATCGCCTGGCTTGAGCAGCTTATCGTCCTGGATCTCGGTGTTGTACACCTGTTCGATCTGGTGCTTGGCGATGTTCAAGTACGTATCACTCAAGCTGCCTTTGCCGCCCCATTGGCGGTCGGCCATGAGCAAGGCCCAGGCCATGTCTTCGTCAGCATCGCTGGCAGCGCCGCTCCCGTTGGGCCCGCGGTCTTTGCCGTCGGCGCGAATGTACCAATCCATCAGCCCGTTCTTACCCAGCCACAGCTGCTCGTACTTCCAGAGCGAGTCGAACAACGATTGATCGGCCATGTAGACGGCGATCAACAAGCCGTAAGCAATGCCCTCCGAGACCGTGGAGTTCGCTTCGAGGCTCGGTTCTTTCGGGCGCTTGACGCGCAAGAACCCGCCCGCACCATCGGCCGTGACGGTGTCGGTTTTCCACTTTTCGTAGGCAGCCTTCACGTCCGAGTTGCGGAAGTTCGGGTAGCTGCAATTTGCACTGTAGCGGTTCTGAGGGAACGGGAAATTGACGCCGTTCGCGGCCGGTGTCGGCCCGCGTGGCTCGGTGACGACACTTCCCCCAGCGCCAGCAGCGGGGGCGCTGCCGGCGGCGGCCCCTGAACTCGTCGCGCCGCCGGCCGTGAGGTTGGGGGAGGCGCCACCAGCACCCGAGATCGGCTGGACCACCGTGGGAGCCCCGGCGCTCGAACCGCCGACTGCGGTCCCGCAAGAGGACTCGGCCGGCTGGCAGTGAAGGCACGCGAGGGCGAGTGACAAGAACGGCCAACACGACGAGGCACGAGAGCGGCTGAAAGAAGACACCAGCGCAGCGTAACTCTGTCGGGTAATCGCGCAGCTCGTTTTCGCCTCAGGCATGTCGTTCTAGGAGGTATCTGATTAAAAATTTCCCGATACCTGGAATCGGTTCCAGCAACCGTCTTTCCCCTAGGCCTGCGGCGCCGCCTGCTCAGACCGACTCAGGTCGAGACGCACGCCGTGTGCGTCTCGCGCTCGAGCCCGGTTGCGGGGGCGACGTGCAGGCGATTTCGGCAGACGCCCAAAGTATCGACGAACCGTCGGTCGCGTGCCTGTTCAGAGTGGTAGCGCCCACGCAATTTGGGCCGCCCGCGAGTGGTCACGCCACGCTGCAGGTTCCGGTCGTGTTCGAGAATGCGTCGCGCTTAGCTAGCGTGCCGCGAGGGCTCGAGCGAGCTCCGCGATGCTCGCAGGCGCGCAGCCTTCGGCCGTGTTGTTGACCAGAACCAGCGCGGGAACCCCGTGCGCGAGCGCCTTGCTGACCAACGTGGCCACCTCTGCGCGTGCCGCCAGGTCGGGCTCCGTCAAGCGATTGAACGGTTGAAAGCGGGCTTGTGCGGCTTGGTATTCATCTCCGCGCCGCATCAGCCAACGCACGATCAAGGGCTTGCGGGCCGACGGCGGAATCAGGCGCGCTTGCGCGAGCACCGATGGCATTTCGCCCCAGACGTTGTGTGCATGCAGGGCGCCGGCCGCGCTCAGCGCCTGCGCATAAGCTTGGGTCAAGAGCTCCGGATTGCGCAGCTCCACGGCGTACGGCATGCCGCGTGGCAGTTGCTCGAGGAACGCCTGCAAACGATCGGCGAATGCGCCCGGGTCCCCGGCGTCTTGCGGGGAGAACTGAAACAACAGCGCCGCCAGTTTGTCGCCCAGACCGGCAACGCACGGAGCGACCACCGCGCTCTCGGCGTAAGCGGCGTCGAGGAAACGAGGATTGTTTTCGCCTTGACGCTTGCCGTAGCGCGCATGCTTTGGAAAGCGGGTCAGCGTGCATTCTTCATGGGCCTTGATCAGGAAGCGAAAATCGTTCGGCACCTGAGCGGCCAACTGATGGAAGTAACTCTCGGGCAGAGGATCATAAAATGAGCGATCCACCTCCACGGCGCGCAGCAACGGGTGCTGGCCATACGCGCTGAGGCCAGCTTCCGCGAGTGCTTTCGGCTCAGCGTCTCGTGCGTAGACCAAGCCGCGCCAGCCGGCGAACGACCAAGACATGGTGCCCATGCGGAGCTCGGGTGGCAGCTCCGCCGCGAGCGCGCAGAGTGCGGGATCCGCCAGTGCTGGTTCGAGCGCGCGGGGCGGCAGCGCGAACAGAGTCGGTTGAGCTGGGGTGACAGGCACGGCTTGCAGCAGAGTCGCCCGGATCGCATTTGTGCCGCAAGCTCATCGCTCTCGACGCTCATCATCTGTCGAGATTTGGCCAGGCGCAGAGTCGCAATGAGGCGTTTTGAAGCAGTGTTCGGAATTCGTCGCTGACGTCGATCCGAGCGGCGCAAGGACTCGTAGATTGGTGTTAACTGAGAGCGCGCCTTGGAGCGCGTCAATGCGGGTTGCCTTTGGGAGGGCAGCTCGTGCTGCGACTGGGATGCATCGGCGACGACGTGCAGCCAGCCCATTTGGAGAGGAAACCAAACACATGCTTGATCATGATTTGAGTCGACGGCAGATGCTCGTGCGCGCAGCGGCAGCTGCCACCGCGTTGAGCCTCGCGGTATCCATCAACCTTGCCAGCCGAAAAGCGGAAGCCAAGGTCAATCCAGCCCCCGATCCCGTGAAGGACAATGCGGTCCTGAACGCGCTATTGACCGCCGAGTACGACGCGATCGCCACCTATACGGCGGGCGCGGGCATCATCGCGGCCGACTCCGCCACTCCGCAAGCCACACGCGATGTAGTGACGAGTGTGGCGGTGCACTTCCAAGACCAGCACAAGCAGCACGCGGCCGCGCTGAAGAAGCTAATCCTGGACACTGGTGGCACGCCCGTCACGGACGCCTTGACCGCCAAGATCCCGACTTCGTTCCCGACTGCGGCAACCACCACCGACGTGATGAAGCTCGCCGCAGACAAGGAAAAGCATGCCGCGGTTGCCTACGTGCAAGTGATGAAAAGCATCAGCACGCCCACCGCCGCCAAGCTGGTAGCAGCGATTGGCGGCGTGGAGACGCAACATTTCGTGGTTTTGTACCTACTCGTCGAGGGCCTGATCAGCGCCAACGACAGCACCAAGATGAATCCGACGCTGGTCGTTCCTGCCGCCTTCGTGCTCGATGTCGGCGGCAGCGGCACGACGAATCTGGAAACGTTTCCCGCCCTCGACACGCTGCTCACCTTGGATCCGCCCCCGGTATGACCGAGCGCAAAGGACCGCAGCATTCTTCCCCACTTATCGAGGAGCAGGCGATGAAAGACGTAAGCGAACAGAACGAGCACAGCGAGACGAACGAGACGAAGCCGGCACGAGTAAGCGAACCCACGACTGTCGCTACCCGTCGCAAGCTAATCAACACCGGAGCCGCCGGAGTCGCGGCGGCCTTGCTGGGCGTAGTTGCCGCAGCGTGTGGCAGCGATGACGGTACGACCGGCTCGTCGGCAAACGGCGGCCACGGCGGCGTTGGCGGCGCAGGCAAGGCCGGGTCCGGTGGCAAGGCCGGCTCGACCGCACAGGGCGGTGCTTCTGGAGCCGTAAGCGGCGCCGGTGAAGGCGGCGCATCTGCGGGTGCGGCCGGCGAAGCGGCGGGGGCGGGCGGTGAGGGCGGCGCTGGCGCCACAGCGGACGCCGATATCGTCCCCCTCAACGCGCTGCTGAGCGCCGAATATAACGCCATCACCGCGTACTCAGCGGGTGCTGGCTTGATCGGTGCCGCCACGACGACCGACACGCTGTACGCGCTACGCGACGTGATCACCGACATCGCGGTCTCGATCCAGTCGCAGCACAGGCTGCACGCCGCAGCACTCGTCGATGCGATCGAAGCACTCGACGGCACCCCGGTGAAAGAGGGCGATGTCGCCGGCAAGTTCAAAGCCCCGTCGGCGCTCCTCGCCAACCCCACCATTTCCAATGTGCTGAAGTTTGCCGCGGGTGCTGAGCGCGGCGCTTCCGTGGCATACAACCAAGTGCTGGCCGGAATGGAAGACGCGCAGCTCCGGTTCCTCGCTAGTTCGATCGAAGGTGACGAGTCGCAGCATTTCATCGTGCTTGCGGCGCTGGTGCTCGGCTTGGCCTCGCCCGGACCTAACTTGAGTGAAGCGAGCGCGGTGAAGGTGTTCCCTGAAGCCTTCGTGTCCACGGTCGGCACTCACGCGGGCCTGGACGCACTTCCGGCCGACTATTTCGCCTGATTCGCCCAGAAATGAGCGCCGTGCAAGCAAGTCGTTCCGCGTCGAACCCCGCCTCTCTCCTCGCGCTGTTGGCGCTTTCATTCGGCTGCATGCGCTGCAGCACGGACGCGGGCGATGTAGCCCCAAACCCCAGCGTTGGGACGCCTTCCAGCGCGGGGGCGCTCGCGGGTACTGCCGGGCACTCCAGCGCTGCAGCGCCGCCCGTGCAGGGCGGCGCTGGCGGCGCCAATGATGCGGGCGCCTCGCAGGCCGGCTCGAGCGAGGACAATGGGGGCCAAGGCGGCGCGGGCCAAGAACCAGCGGCGCCGATTCCCGAATTCAACGGCTGCAGCAGCGCCGACTACGTAGACCGCAGTGCGACCGGTGCCGAGCGCATCATCGGCATCGCGACCGAAGGCCTGACGTTCACTCCGCCATGCCTGATCATCGCGGTCGGGCAGACGGTGCGTTGGCAAGGCAGCCTCGGTTCGCATCCGCTGGCTCCCGGCAATCCGGATCATGCAGACGCCGGCAGTGCCGATAGCCCGATCCGCCCGACCAGCAGCGGACAGAGCGTGGAGTTCACGTTCCACGCGGCCGGGACTTTTCCGTACTACTGCGAGCTACACGCGTTCGGGGACGGTCAAGGCATGGCGGGCGTGGTGCACGTCGAGCCTTAGCCGATCTGGCGATGCAACGGTGGCGCGAGCTCACTCACTGGTACTCGTCGCACGGATTGACCACCCCGGAGGGCAACGGATCGATGCGTTTGATCGTGCATTCACCTTCGCCCCGGAAATGACCGATGGTACGAGCGAGCGAGATGACAAAGTCGCCAATCGTGGCCCCGGGTAATCCCGAAGTGTTGTAGACGTCGGTGTCGATGTTTTCATGGCACAGCTCGGCGAGCGAGACTTCACCGTCACCATTACCGTTCGGGCCGTCATCAGCGGCGGCCTTTTCTTCGAAGCGAATTGCGGTGGGCTTGGCGTTGTCGCCGGATTGTAGACTGTCGTAATAAAGGTGGTCGCCGTGCGTGGTCAGTTGGCTGACGTCGGTCTTGTTGGTGGTCACGACCACGCCTTCGGTCGAGATGCCGTTCTCTTCGGTGTGGCAATCTTTGTAGCTGGTCTGCGTCTTGAAGCCCCAATGAAAGATCTTGCTGAGGGACTTCTTGGCGTCGGCGGGGTCCGGCTTGGTGGCCTCGCCTTCGACGTACACGGATAAACCTTCCCGAACCATCATCGCCAGATCTGCCGGCTCGGCACCGCCGACGAGCTCTTCATCCGCGACCGCCGTCTTGATCTGGTAGCTGACTTGCGTGTACGCCTTGGCGTCGACGCCGGTGAACGTGACCAGCTCTTTCTCGCCGGCCTTGGTATTGTCGACGAAGCGAGGCTTATCGAGCTGCTCGGCGACGTGACCGGCCGCATCGGCGACCACGATCTCGTGAAAATTTACCAGGAATTTGCGGTATTTTAGCGACCAGCCGTCGATGAAGCCCGTCGTCCCGTCGCCGGCCGGAATGCCTTCCTCGATGAACTCTTCACCCCAGGTGGTAAATTGCTCGGTTCCAGTTCCCTGACTCGTGGGGTCGCTGCAGCCGACGGCAGCCAAGAACCCCAAGCACACGAATGCGCAGCCGGCCTTCGAAATCATCGCTCGATCCCTTCTCAAAGTAGCCCCGATTGTTTGCTGTAACTGAAGCGATACGCGCTCAGCTGCGTCAGGCCTTGAGAGAAGCCCGAGTTGCGAGCCTCGGTTGGGCTGTCGGCCCTGCCCGGCGCGATCTTGGAAAAGTCGACCAGGTTCAGCCAAATCGTCGGTTTGACTTCGACGTCGATCGTGCCGTCAGCCGTCACCGTGGTCTCGTCCAAGACGCAGCCGTCGACGGCGCCCTCGTTCACGTTCATCGCAATATCGGCATAGTCGGCGATCAGACGAAAGTAGATCGGGTCCGCCGAGTCGTCACCATGCTTGACGGCTTGCCCCACGACCACGGCCAGATGCCCATCGAGCAGCGCATCGGTGGGGGGCTGCTGAGGGAAGACGAAGCGCGCGGAGCGGTAAATGCCCGTGACACCATCGCCATCGCTCAACTGTTCGGAATGCGTGGGAAGCACGTCGAACACGACGGGGGCAGAGAAGATCGCCTCACCCAGCGCCGTGCCGGCCTGATAGTGCCCTGGGTGGGCCCAGGCCGTGCCAATGAGATATTTCGCGAGCTGCTCACCGAGACTGCGTCGAGGCACTTTGAAGCTGGCGGTCGGTGGCGGCCCGTCGAAATAGTAAAACGCGCCGATCGCGACCTTGGCCGCGTCGAGCTTTACGTCCCAGCCAAAGCCGGTCGTGAACTCGGACTGCGCGACGGGTTCCGCGGACACCTGGGTGTGCAAGACGATGCGTTTGCCGGTCGTGCTGCTGGCCGAATCGGAACTACACCCCGAGAGGCTGGCGAGCGAGAGCGCCATGCCAGCGCTGCGTAGACGGAAAATCCGGTGCAATGCCATGCTGAACCTCATAAGAACAGAGAAATGGTGGCCAAAACGCTGCGCGGCGCGCCGACGGTCACGTGGCGTTGCGGAACGAGCGAGGGCGCCGTCCCGCGCTCGAAATTCGAAGCGAAGGTGTACTCACCATCGTACCAATCTAAATTCAAGAGATTGAACGCGCTCAGCCCAAACTCGACTTCGCGCAGCCGCACGCTGGCGCGCGCGTCGATCAACGTGTAGGGATGCCCCATCTCGCCGTACGGCAAGGGGCGCCGCGCGATGCTGGTTTGACCGAAACCGAAGTGCGAAGTGATCGGGCGATTGAGCGCGCGCCCGAGCGTGGGGGTGAACGCGACGTCCGTGCGCATCACCACTTGCGGCGCGTACGGCAGCAAGTCCCCCGCATTGAAGCCAGCATCGGTGTTCGTGAACTCGGAGCGGGTGTAGGTAATGCTTGCGGCAGCGCTGAACCAAGCCGTCGGCTGCGCCGACATTTCCGCGCTCACGCCCGTGCGGCGCGTCGGCGGGGTGCGCTCGTTGCGCGCCGTGACCTGATTGAACGCGAGATCGTCGGAGAGCAGCGTGCGAAACAGAGAGGCGGTCGCGCGTAGGGTCCGAGTTTGGTAGCGAACGCCACCTTCGTAGCTCTGGACCGTCGTGAAAGGGGCTGTTTCGCCGGCTTGCAGGCTGCGCGCTTGAGGGGATCGGAAGCCATCGCCATAACTGAGCAGCGCGTGCAAAGAGGAGGACACGCGAAGGTCGACGGTCGCCTTCTTGCCGATGTGCGCACCCTGGGCCGAGCGGCGTTGACCTCGACCTTGACCGCCGTCGTCCTCCGTGACGTAAGCGAGGCCGTCCATGCGCAGGCCGCCTCGGAGCGTGAGACGCCGCAAGGGATGGAGCGCGACGTCGACGTAGCCTGCGACGTCGGTGGCGTTGATTTTGGCATCGACTTCGTCGAGCGTCACTTGGGAGGTCGCGATCGAGAGCTTCTTCTGCGCTTGTTCGATGCGGTCGTAGCGCGCGAAAATGCCGGCTTCGAAGCTGTCGGCGTCAGCGAAGATTTTCAATGTGCGACGATAGGCGCCGGTCACGCCCAAGGTCGAAGCGTCGTTGACTTGCTGCTCCGAGTTGCCTTGCTCGGAGGCCTTGTTGGCCGCGGCCACTTCGCTCGCGCTGCCATTCGTGGGCGTGAGTAAATAGCCCGTGAAATCTTGCCTGAGCCGCATCGAGCGGAGCACGGCGTAGGGCGTCAAAGACCAGTGCGAGTCGTCGTTGCCTTGACTGATTTCGACGGCGATCTGCGAACGGGCCGAATCCCCACCCTGATTTTGATCGTACGAACCAAAGCGGTCGATCGCGCCGCTCTCGATGTCCGACAAGCGTAGCACGCCGGCTGAATCGAAGCTGGCTGCGTAAGTAGAGGCGAGCACCCTCGCCCGCGCCGCGCCGATCGCAAACTCCATTTGTCCGATCGCGGAAGCGCGCTGCGTGGCGCGCGCGGGCCCGAAGCCGTCGGTCGAGTACAATTCGAACGCGGCGAAAGTGGCATCTGACCAACCTTTCGGATGGTAACCCATGAAGTAGCGCCGCGTTCCGAATTGGCCCAACGAGGCCCGTGCCGTCACCCCTGGCTCGGCATAACCGAGATCGAGCCAGAGCGTACCGGCGACCGCGAAGTCACCCTGACGCGGATCGTAAGTTCCCGGTGCGGATCGGATTTGCTTCACGATCTCGGCCGGCAAAAAGTTTAGATCGGCGTAGCCTTGGCTATGAATGTTGGAGACATCGTTGACCGGCACTCCGCCCGCCCAAATCTCCACGTCTTGGCCGTGCACCGCGTCGAAACCGCGAAAAAAGATCTGATGCGCGGCGCCTTCACCGCTGTGTTGGGTGAGCGCGATCCCCGGCACCGTCAGCAACAGATCGCTGGCCGTGCGGTGCGGTGCGGAAGAAAGCACGCGCTGACCCTGCACGACCTCGGAGGCACTGCGCGGCGGCGGCGTGTTGCGCACACCGAGCACCGTGATCGTTGCTGGCTCCGTGACGGCAGGTTGAGGCTCGACCACCTCGATTGCGGGAGCAGGGGGCTCGCTGACCGGAGGGGAGGGGGCCGTGCTCGGGCGCGCCGCGAATCGCACCAGGGCTCGGACCTTGGCCGGGACGACTGCGCCATCCTTCAGCGCAGGGCGAAACGTCCAACGACTTGCGGCTGCGACCGCCGCCGCGTCGAAGTCGGGGTCGACACTCGTCTCTACCTGCGCGCTTTGCACTCGACCACGGGCGTCGACGACGAGCACCACCGGCACGAGCACGTCCGTGGCGCCAGGTTGGTCGCGAGGCCAGGCCGCCGCGGGCTGTTCGTTCGCCACTGGCGCGCTGAGCTCGGCATGAGCGACAGCCGGCACGCTCAGGAACACCCAGAACGACGCGAGAAAGCAGCACACGCTCGGCGCGGGCACGGTTAGGCGCAAGCAAGCCTCGCCGCACGCATCGTTCCAGAGAGTCTCGCCGGGGATGGCACGTGCGGCTCATAGCACGCAATTTAATAATCGTGTCACCCGTTCTGCCGGCATTTCGCGCGATTTTGCGACAGATTGGCAGCACGAGCGTGACAGTAATGTGCCTGGGCCGGCTGCCACTCAGCGCAGGACGGCCTTGGGCAGGCCCAGCGCATCCGCAACCGCCATCAAGCTGCCCGAGAGCGATGCCGCGTTTGCGTCGTTGGTCTCGCGCTGCACGATCAGGAACAGATGTCCGAACGGCGTCGTTGCGTGCTCGGGGCGGGGCTCGAGGCTGCTCCAGCCCGCGGGCGGTCTTGGCAAAGCGTCACCCGGCAAGGCATCGTATGCTACGCGCAAGCGCTCGAAGCCGGCCAGCACTCGAGCATCGAGCGTTTGCTGACCGCGTGCCAAAAGCCAAGGTTGAAATAGTCGATACGCCGCGAGACAGCCGTCACGGTTGGCACGCAGATCGCGCAGCGTAGTCTGGGCATAGCGTGACTCTTCTCGGCCAGTGGCGGCGCGGTCGACCTTCTCGAGTTGTTCGCGCGTGAGATCGATCAAACCGCGAAACACGAAGGCGATGTCCAGTTCGACGGGGGCAAGCTGGGCCTTGAGCGAAATGACGTCGGTCACCAGCTTGTGTGCCAATTGCTCTTTGAAGGCGCGGGCCTCTGCCTCGCTGCCGGGGTGCGCGGCGGGTCGGTAACCAGGGAGTGCCTTTTCGAAAGCGAGCACATCGCCCGGCACGCTATCGGCCCATAAAATGCGTTCGATCGCGTGCATGCCGGTGACGCCTTCGGCGTCGAACAAGTTTGCGTCGCCGGTGTTGCCGAGCGTGGCCAAGGCGTCGTCGTAGCGCGCGTCCGTGGCCAAGTCGGATTGCGGAAAGAGTGGCGCGAGCGCGCCTTCGACCAGTTCGTAAGCCACGCGACCGCGCGTCCACGCTGCCTTCATGCTCGCAATCGCTGGCGCATCTTGCTCTGCACTCCAGCCTCGCTCGGCGGAGACGGGCGCGGCGCGTTCCAGCTCTTCGGCCGCGCTTTGGAACGCGGCGATCCGAGCCTCGAGCTGCTGCTTCATGCCGAGCTCGACGCGCGACCGTTGGGCGTCGTCGGGCTTACCGCAGGCGCCGAGCAGGCCGCAAAAAGCAATCGAGAGCAGGGTCCGGTTCATGAGTTTCTCGTGGGGTCCACGGCCAGGCCGTCCTTCACAGCGCTTCGACGAAGCGAACCAGGCGCCCGCGCTCGTCCACGGAAAGCGCTCGGTAACGTTGCAACGAATCTCGTCCCTCGGAGCCGGGGGCGCCATGGGCGGCGATGGCTTCGGCGACGTTGTGCGCGCCGCCGTCGTGCAGCAGTGTACTCAGAAAACGCACGCCGATCAGTGGCGCTGTCCGGAATTCGCTGGGCCCTGCCTGTCCTTCGTATTGTCCGTCCGCGAGCGCCTCGCCCATATCGTGTAACAAGAGATCGCTGAAAATGGGCGCATCGGTGTTAGCGAGCGCGGCGACTCCAAAGTGCGCTTCGGTGCGCAATGAAGGGACGTGGCAGAGCGCGCAGCCGACCGCGTCGAACAACGCGCGCCCCTCGCTGTCTTCCCTCTTGCGCAGCGGGATTTCGAGCAAGCGGACGTAGTCACTGATGCGCGCCACGCGCTGCGCGTCGAAATCGATGCCTGGCTTGCCGTCATCTTCCAGGCCTTCGGGGCCGGCGGGTTCCTGTGGGCGCGAGGGTGTGGTGACACCCATATCGCCGTTCAAGGCGTCGGCCGTGAACTCTTCGAGCGTCGCCAAGCGAGCTTTCACGCCAAAACGCCCGATTACTCCGCTCCGTAAGCGATTCACGTGCCCCCGCACGCTGCCGGTGCGCGCTTCGGCCAGCTCGGCAACGCGCTCGATTTCGGTCTCCGCAACGGCTTCGATGTAGCCGCGTCCGAACACTGCGGGCGGTAAGCGCCGAACGCTCCGCACCTTGCGGCTGTCTGGCGAAAGCAATGCCAGCTTTGCGCTCGCGCTGACGAACGGTCGTTCAGTCACTCCGAACGGCAGCAGCTCGTCGAGCTGTGCGCGGGAGATCGCTGTCGTCGCTGCAAACTTGTTGACGAAGCCGGGCCCACGACCGTCCCCCTGGTGGCACGCCGCACAGGAATCGCGCACGTACAAGGGCCCCAAGCCATCGCTTTCGCGCACGGTCGCTTCGAACAGCGTGTCGCCCTCGCGGAAGCGCTTCAGCTCTTCGTCGCTCGCCGCTGTGAGAGGAAGACCCGGGCGATCGATGCGCGCGCGCGGCCTTCCGTCGTCGCTCGACCCGGCACAAGCTGAGCACACGGCGATGTTCGCCAGGATCCAGGCAAGCGCGCGCAGGCGCTTCAGAACTGCCATCGAGCGAGGCATCGCTGCGCGCCGGGCACCAGTCAAATGGAGCATACGACCGTGCGCTAGAGTTTTCCTGTCCGTCACTGATTCGTTTCTGGTCGCCGGTCGCGCTCAGGGCTACGCGCGCCCCTGCGGGTTTCGCGCCCGCTTGCCAACAAAAAAAAGACACGGAAACACGGGCTGGGTCGAGGCGCGGTATACGGGGGTGGTGCCGACAGCAGCCGCCGCGGGAGCGCCATGAATTCAGCCGATTGGTCGTTGCTCGGCACGATGCTGGCGGGCTTCTTCGCGATCATGAACCCGATCGCGAACATTCCCATCTTCTTGGGACTGACGGATGGCTACAGCGCTCAGGCGCGGCGGCGCGTGGCGCTGCGCTCGACGCTGATCGCCTTCGGCACGGTGGCCGTGTTCACGGTGCTCGGACAGCTGATCTTTTCGATGTTCGGTCTCACGATCGCTGCGTTTCGGATCGCGGGAGGAGTGATCATTTTTCTGATCGGCTATCAGATGCTGCAGGGTGAAATCTCTCCCGCACACCGAACGGCGCGCATCCGTGAAGTCAGTGGAGACGCCGCTCGGCCTTCGAGCCCTTCGACAATCGACGACGAGGGCATGCTGTCCGTCGCAATTTCGCCCCTGGGTGTGCCGCTGTTGGCCGGTCCGGGCACGATCGTGACCGCGATCGGATTCTCCGCCGGTCACTGGCGGCACGCGGCGCTGAGCTTGCTGGCCTTTGCGCTGTTGTGCGGCACGACTTGGTTCGGCTTCGTGGCAGGTGAGCGATCGGTGCGCTATCTCGGGAACTCATTTCTGACGGTGATTACCCGCTTGATGGGCTTGATTTTGGCGGTCGTCGGCACGGAGATGCTGCTCACGGGGCTGCGCGCGGCGTTTCCGACCTTGCACTGAGTTCAGGCTGCCGGCGGCGGGTCTGTATCAGTCTCGTGACGATCGAGTAACGAGTGCCGATTGATACACACGCGCGGCGAGGCTTTCGATAGAGAGCCGCCATGGACCAGGTCTTCGGCATCTTCCCCACGCCGTTCATGCGTGCGCCGGGCGCGCTCTCCGGGCCGCTGGTCGCGCGCTTGGTCGAGCACTTCACCGCCCAAGCGACGCGCGACAATAGTTCGTCCGCGAATCTAGCTCACACCGCGATGCTGCAACCGAGCCAAAGCCCGCTGTTGGTCGAAGCCGCGCAGCTGATCACGCCCAAGTTGGTCGAGTTCGGGGTGCACTTGTTCGGCGAACGGCTGCCCTGGCTGCTCAAGGAAATGTGGGTGAACGTGCTGGACACGGGCGGGCGTCAGGCCATGCACAATCACGCCAACAGCTTCATCTCGGGCGTGATTTACCTCACGCCCACGCACCCCGGTTCGCAGACCGTGTTCATGAAATCGCCCGGGGGCAGTGAGTTCATGTTCCGGAACGATCACCCAGGCATGACACCGGGGGAATTCAGCGCGGACAAGTGGATCAGCCCCGCGCCAGAGCCTGGCGACCTGGTGCTGTTTCCGAGCTACTTGATGCACGCGGTGCCGCCGAATCAGGGGCAGCGCCGTATCACGCTCTCCTTCAACGCCATTCCCGCGGAGCTGAACTCTTGGGGTTACGTGGTGAGGTTCAGCGGTTGAAGCATTCGCTCCACCTGAGGCGCCGCTGGGCGTCGCTGTCGATGATGATCGCCTCCGGCTTCGCTGGCTTGGGCTATCAAATCGTTTGGACCGAGCAATGTTCGCTCTGGCTCGGTCACGAGTCTGCAGCCGTATTGGCAGTACTGGCCGCCTTCTTCGGTGGCCTCGCGATCGGCGGCCTCTTGCTCGGCGAGCGCATCGAGCGGAGCCCGCGGCCCGTGCGTTGGTACGTGGGCTGCGAGCTGATGACCGCCGCTTGGAGTTTGTTGCTGCTCTGGATCAGTTCACCGTTCAGTAGTTGGGTGCTCAGCGGGATTGGCGTTCACCCGTCGCCAGTCTGGCATTGGGTCGCGGCTTTCAGCGCCTGTTTTTTGCTATTTTTGCCGGCGACGGTCGCGATGGGCGCGACCTTGCCGGCGATGGAACGACTCGCTCTCACGACGCGGGAAGACGGCCGCTCGATCGCCGAGTTGTACGCGACGAATGCGTTTGGCGCCGTGCTCGGGGTGCTGGGAACTGCGTTTTGGTTGATCCCCGCCATCGGGCTGGCACGGAGCGCAGCGGTCTGTATCGCGCTCAACGCCGTGTGCGCGGCGCTTGCGTGGCGCGTGTTCCCGAAGCTCTCCGAGCCCCCGCGACCGACGAACACTGAAGCCGCAGGCGCACGCCGCGCGTTGCTGAACCTAGCCGTCAGCGGTTTTCTCGGCATCGGCTACGAAGTGCTGGTCGTGCGCGTGCTCAGTCAGGTGACGGAGAACACCGTTTATACCTTCGCGCTGTTGCTCGCCGTCTATCTGATCGGCAGCGCGGCGGGCGCTGCGGCTTATCAACGTTGGCTCTCGCAGCGCTCGGATCGCGCGTTGCTCGGGGAACGGTTATTCGCCGCATTGGCGGCTGCATGTCTCGTCAGTATGCTGGCATTGTATGCTGCGGAAAGCCTGCGCGACGCAGCGACAGAAGCCTGGGGTGGGGAGCTCTCGGGGGCGATCTTTGCCGAAGCGTTGCTAGCGCTGTGCGCGTTCGGTCCGCCGACGATCGTGATGGGCGCGCTCTTCAGTCACCTGAGCCGTTCCGCCTGCGCGCTCGGCATTAGCTTCGGGCGTGCGCTGGGCGTCAATACCCTGGCGGCCGCGGCCGCTCCGGCGCTGTTCGGAGTGCTCGCCCTGCCCGCGCTCGGCGCGAAGGTGGCGCTGCTCTTGATTGTGGTTTGCTACTTGGCGTTGCTGACGCGGCGCTCGTGGTCGGCTGCGCGCTTTTGGCTGCCCGCGGCTGCTGGCCTAGCGCTCGCGGTGTTCGCCCCCCCGCTGACATTCATCGAGATCCCCGAGGGCGGTCACCTGGTCAGCTACCAGGAGGGGACGATGGCCGCCGTCAGCGTCGTCGAAGATGCGGAGGGCGTGGCGCGGCTGCGCATCAACAATCGCCAACAGGAAGGCAGCAGCGCGACGCGCCGGGTCGATGCTCGGCAAGCCTGGCTGCCGCTGCTCTTGCACCCAGCGCCGCATCAGGCCTTGTTTTTAGGGCTCGGAACGGGCGTGACCTCGTCGTCGGCCGCGGAGGATCCGACGCTTGTCGTCGATGTGGTCGAGCTCTTGCCAGAGGTGATCGCCGCCTCCGCTCGCTTTACGGGTGATGCTAGGAGCGACGCCCCGTCGCGGTTGCATGTTTTGGCAGCGGATGCGCGGCGGTACGTGCGTACGAGCGCTCGGCTGTACGACGTGATCGTGTCGGACAATTTTCATCCGGCGCGCAGCGGCTCGGGCGCGCTGTATACGGTCGAGCATTTCGCCGCGGTGCGCGCGCGGCTTCGGCAGGACGGTTTGTTCTGCCAATGGCTACCGCTGCATCAGCTCGATCTAAAAACGCTGCGCAGCATCACGCGCTCGTTCGTCAGCGTCTATCCGCGGGCCTGGCTGATCCTCGCCAGCAACAGCCTCGAGACTCCCGTGCTCGGGCTGGTGGCGCGAAACGATGGGCATCGCTTGGACGTGACTCGGGTGCGTGGGCGCCTCCTGCACCCTTCAGCGCCGTCGCTGCTGACGGAGCTCGGCTTCGATGACGAATTCAGTGTGCTGGGAGAGGTCGTTGCCGGGCCCGCGGCACTGCGCCGTTTTGGGGCGAATGTTCGGGCAAATACCGACGATCTCCCGGTCGTGACGTATGGCGCGCCGCGCATCACCTATGCGCCCGATTCATTGCCGCGCGATCGACTCAGCGCTTTGCTCAACGAGTTGTCCATCGATCCTGCGGAGCTGCTCGTGCCGCCCACCGATTCGACGTTCTTTGCGCGCCTTGCCGCCTACTGGGCGGCGCGCGACCGCTTCATCGAGTCGGGGCGCAACGTGCATGCATCGCCCCGCGTAGAAGAGATGCTCGCTCAAGTTCGCGAGCCGCTGCTCTCGGTGTTGCGCATCAGTCCCGAATTTCGACCCGCTTATGATCCGCTACTCGCGATGTCGCGCGCGCTCGCGGGCAGCGACGCAGCCGCTGCCCGAAGGTTGCTCACCGAGTTGACGCGGCTCTCACCCGCACGCAGCGAGGCGCCGAGCCTGCTGTCGCTGCTCGATGCCCGCGAGTCGAACGCACAGACCGCTCGACACTGAATCGTCATGATTGTGACGAATCGAACCCTCACTCCGGAATTCGGAGACGATTTCCGATTCTCGTAATCGTGCTACGAGTGTAGAGATCGTGTTACGAAAATGCGCGGAAACTGCGAGAAATTGGCGGTTTTCGCAGCTGATGGTACTGGCCTGCATCTTGCTAATCACCCGTGCGGATTAGTGGCGTCCCTGTCTTTTACGGTATCGCCGTCCGGAGAAAAGCAATGATCAGAACTGAAAAGCTATCGATACTGGCCCTGGGTTTCTGCGGCATCACCGCGCTCGTCGGTTGCGGTGACCAGAACAGCGGCACGAACGCGCCCGCTTCCGCGAGCGAAGAGTCGAGCGGTGAGGTCAACCTGGCCTTGCAACTGGCCAATGGGTCCGCGCTGAACAACGCGACCTACACCATCGTCGGTCCGAGCGCCTACTCGAAGACCGGCAGCATCGACTTGTCGTCGGCAACCAAGTTGAGCGCCACCATCGGCGGTATCCCGGCCGGCACCGGCTACACGATCACCATCAACGGCACCACCACCGACTCGTCGACCACCTGCGGCGGCTCAGCCACGTTCAACGTGACGGCGCGCACCACGGTGCCGGTCACCGTCGCGCTCACCTGTCACGAGGCGCCCCACACGGGGAGCGTGATGGTTTCCGGCGTGCTCAACGTGTGCCCGACGATCGACTCGCTGTCCGCAAACCCGAGCGAGGTCGCGGTGGGTTCCACGATTGCCTTGTCCGCCGCTGCCCACGACAGCGATGCGGCCCCGAGCGCCCTGTCGTACACCTGGACGACTAGCGCGGGGACGCTGAGCAGCGCGTCGGCGCAGAACCCCACGTTCACCTGCACCACCGCTGGCACCGCGACGCTCTCGCTCAGCGTGAGCGACGGCGATCCGGCCTCGTCCTGCGCCGACGCGCAGACCGTGCAGGTCACTTGCTCGGTGGCGCCGAAGGCTCCAGGCACGTACGTCGCGGGTGATTTCCACAATCACACCACCTGCTCGGACGGCTCGATCTCGATGCAGAAGCTGCTCAAGAAGGTGACCGACAAGACCAGCGAGTCCCCCTGGGGTCTCGATTGGTTCGTGCAAGCCGGTCACGGCGGCAACGGCAACCGCAACTGCACCTTGGTCGAAGACGCGACCCTGGCCACGCCCGCATACCCGTTCATCTCCGGCAAGGGCCCGACCACGACCTGGGAGAACTCCGGCGTGACGCCCAAGGGCGACGCTTCCGGTACCAGCCCGAACAAGAACATGTGGCGCTGGCAGTCGATTCAGGAGTTCCAATACCCGCTGGTCGAGTACTTCAACGCCTACCTGAACAAGCCCTTGTTCATCGGCATCGAATCGGTCGTCGCGGGTCACGAGCACAGCTCGATGTCCGTGATCACCGGTCAGATCCCGGCTGGGGTCGATACCCAGACGTTGCCCACCACGCCGGGCTACACCGCTCTCGGCAGCGGCACGGCGCTGGCGCAATGGGAATACTGCTTCGACCGCGGCGACACCGACACCAGCCGCGGGGCTGGCAACAACTGGGATTGTTCTGTCCCGGGCAGCGCCAACTCGACCGATGTCAGCTGGAACGCCACCGCTCAGAAGTTGATTCCGGGCGGCACCGCGGGTCGCGGCATCAAGGGTCACTTGAAGACGGTCGAAGCGCTCAAGTGGATGAAGCAGTACCACCCGGATGCTTCGTACTATGTGCCGGCGCATCTCGAGCGCGCGGGGCAATTCAATCCGGACGGCGACAACGGCTTCAACGTCGAGAGCTTGCGCGACTTCAACAACGCGGCTCCGCGGATCGCCTTCGGCATGGAGAGCCAACCCGGTCACGGCGCTTCTTCGAACCGCGGTGAGTACCAAGTGCTGCGCAACAACATCAACGGTGTCCAGACGGACAGCGTGGGTGGCACGACCTACGGCGGCACCGGCGTGTATGCCGGCTTCGTCGGCGGCGTGTGGGACGCGCTGCTCGGTGAAGGCCGCAACTTCTGGTTCTTTGCCAGCTCCGATTGGCACAACCGCGGCAGCTTCGGCCCGGACGACCGCCGTTCGACGCAAGACTTCTACCCCGGTGAGTACCAGCGAACGTACACGATGGTCCGTGCCGGTAGCACCAAGCCGAAGCCGCAACAGATTGTCGATGGCCTGCGCACCGGCAACAACTTCTCCAGCAGCGGTCAGCTGATCGATCGCTTGGCTTTCATCGCTTGCACGGGCAAGGCCGACGCACTGGTCGAAGAGATCGGCGTCAACGCGGCGCTCGGCAACAACGCTCCCAGCGGCGCCGGCTGCGCGACGATGGGCGAGAAGCTAGTGGTCGCGCCCGGCACTGAGATCGTGGTCAACGTGACCCTGCGCGACCCCGCTGGTACGAATTTCTCGCCGTATACCTTCACCAACCCGTCGCTCAAGCAAGTGAGCATCACGCAGCCGATCAACCAACCGGTCCTCGACCACGTGGACGTGATCACTGGTTTGGTGACCGGCTACAAGTCGCCGACCGGACCGGATTACGCAGGTGCGTGGCCGGCGAACACGGCCTGGTTGAAGGCCGATGGCACGACGGCGGATCTGTCCGTGGTGCCCGCGGCAGCCAAGAATGTCTCGGCCGCGATCGCCAAGACGTTCGGCAGCGCCGGTGCTTCCGCGTGGAAGGCCGTCACTTCGCCGGTAGATGGCTCCACGTTCTTGACGATGACGTTCCGCATTCCTGCGGTGGCGGCTTCGCAGTACGTGCGCCTGCGCGGTACCAACATGCCGGCCGCCGTGCCGTTCGAGACCGACGCCAGCGGCAACCCGTTGGCTGACGTCTACACCAATGCCAACGACGCCACTCGCCTGCGCATTCCGTGCACGACGGCGCACAGTGCCAACAGCCAGTTCGATGGTTGCCCGGATCACTTGGCGACCGCCTCGGGTGCCAGCCCGATCGCTGGCCAGAAGGCAGTGTCGTACGACATCGCTGCTTGGGCGGATCTCTGGTTCTACGCGAACCCCGTGTACATCGAGGTCACGGGCTCGACTCCCGTCGCGGGCGTCCAGTGAGTCGACCGTCACTCCGTCATGCATGAGTGACATGACTGTCACTCGAAGGTGACGCCCCCGTCACCGACGGATGGCACGACCCGGAACGGCGCCGCGCGAAAAATGCACGGCGCCGTTCCCTTTTTTCGAACCTCGAAAATCACATGTCGACTCCGACTTTGAACCTCGATCTCGCCCAGTCCGTTCCATCTCAACCTGCTGAGCCTGCGCGGACTGCGAAGCCGCCTTCGCCCCACCCGAGCTGGCTGCGCGAACCGTTGCTACACTTCATCGTGCTCGGCGGGTTCTTGTTCGCGGCCGATCACTTCCTGGCCGCCAAGACCGACGAATCCCATACGATCGTGGTCGGCGCCGATGTCGACAGTGAAGCGACGGAGACGTTCAAAGCCGCTCGTGGCCGAGCGCCGAATGCACAAGAGCTCGAGGCGCTGCATCGCGTTTGGCTGGACAACGAAGTGCTCTATCGCGAAGGCCTGGCACTACAGGTCGACAAAGGCGACCCCGCGATCCGCGAACGCGTGATCTTCAAGGCGCTCAGCGTGGTCGACAGCAACGTGAAGTTGCCACCTGCCAACGACCAGCTGCTGCGTTCTTGGTTCGAGGCCCACCGCGACAAATACGACGAGCCCGCTCGCTTCGATTTCGAAGAGGCCGCGCTCTCGGGTACCAACCCCGAAGCGACCGTGCGTGAGTTCGTGGCCGCGCTGAACAACGGCACGCCGGGGGACGCCAAAGCCGGCCTGCGCGTGTTCAAAGCCCGCCCCCACTCGAACTTGGTCGACAGTTATGGCGCCGACTTCGCCAAAATTTTCGAAGCCGGCGCTCCCGGCACTTGGCAGGCGCTGCAAACGCGCGACGGCTGGCGCGCGATGCGCTTGAACGCGCTCACGCCGCCCAAACCGGCCGTCTTCGAGGTCGTGCGCGGCATGGTGATGCAAGACTGGTCCGATGCGACGGCTTCGGAACAGCGGAGCGCGGCCGTACGGGCCATGAGCAAGAAGTATAAGATCACGTACGAGAAATCCGAGCGGAGCTCCGGCGAATGAGCCCGCGAGCGCTGCGCGCGGCCCGCCTGCTCTTGCTCGGGATGTTGACCCTGCTGCTGCCGGCAGCGGCTCGCGCCCACGAGATGAGCATGGCCGAGATGGAGATCCGCGAGACGGCACCGGCTGAGTTCCTGTGGCTGTGGTCCGCCTCGAGCGACAAGCGCCCCATGGGCGACGATCTCAGGCCGCGTTGGCCCGAGAACTGCCGCGAGGCGGGCGCGAACGTGGTGCACTGCGACGAAAATGGGCTCAAAGGGATCTTCGCGATGGACGGCGTGGGCAAGCGCTACTCCGCCGCGCTGGTGAAGATCGTCTGGCTCGATGGCCAGAGTCACGTCTATACGCTCACGCGCTCGCAACCGTCCGTTCAGCTGTTTGGTTCCGCCGACGACCGCCGCGGTTTGGTCGAGATTTTTCGGACCTACACGGTGCTCGGTGTGCAACACATCCTGAGCGGCATCGACCATTTGCTGTTCGTCGCGAGTTTGCTGTTCCTAGTCGGCTTCAAGCGCCGCCTGATCGGCACGATTACCGCGTTCACGCTGGCCCATAGCCTCACGCTCGCCTGTAGCGTGTTCGGCGTGCTCTCGCTGCGCTCGCCGCCCGTGGAGGCCTGCATCGCTATTTCGATCGTGCTCGTGGCTAGCGAGGCGCTACGTGACACGGACACCCTGGCGCGGCGCATGCCGGCGCTGGTTTCCTTCCTCTTTGGTCTCGTACACGGCCTGGGTTTTGCGGGCGCGCTGAAGAGCGTTGGCCTGCCGCAAACCCATCTGCCGATGGCGTTGCTGAGCTTCAACGTGGGCGTGGAGCTCGGCCAGCTGATGATGGTGCTGCTCGCCTTCCTGTTGGTGAGTGTCCCGTTGCCCAAGCTTTGGTTCGCGCGCGCGCGCGGGCCCGCTTTGTACGCGGTGGGCGTGGTCGCGGCGTTCTGGTGCTGGCAGCGGATCGCAGCGATCGTTGCCTGACGTCAAGCGTTCCGTGCTGCACGTGGCCCGAGCGAACGACCGATCCAGATCAGGCCGCCGGCCAAGAGCGACAACGTGAGTAGCGCCAATAGCGCGACTGAGGACGCCGGAACCGTGGCCACGACGGGCGCGCCCACGACTTTGATCGCGCCCTTCATCGGGGAGTGCGCGAGGCACACGAAGCCGAACGTGCCCGGCGCGTTGAACGTGACCGAACCAGCGTGGTGCGCGCTGATGGGATTGGGGCTGTCGCCACCACTGCCAGCGAGCGGGTGGACCTCCAACTCACCATTCCAAACCACGGTTTGCCCGGTCTTTATCGACATGCAGCGTTCGGGTGCGCTGGTGACGCTGAAGTCCCAGGCGATTTTCCGAACCGTTGCCGCTCCCGCGCTGAGATCGACGAATTGGTTCGGCTGGCAGTCGTTCAGCGCTTGCGCCCGAGCCACACCCGGAGACCCGAGCAGCGCGGCAAACACCAACCCCACGATCACTCGCTCCGCAGTCCGCATCAGCATGCTCGCAACGTATCGCAACGGCGAGGGCCGTCGAGTCACGCGTGGGTGACGTCGCCGGGTCTCCCATTCGATTCCTGAATTCGAATGTCCATTTCCGAGATCTGGAAAATCATCGAGACCGTTTTGGCAATTGCATCGATTTGTAGGCGACAATTGGCGGCACAGGGCTTGCTTGATGTGCGCTCAGATGAAGCGATTCAATGTTGCTTGGCTGGTTGGGCGTGTGGGCTGGGGAGCCTTACTGGCTAGCTTGGTCGCCTGTGGGCAGTCGCCAGGCGCCGGAGGTTCCAGACAGTCCGGCGCTGTCGGCCTTGGTCTGCAGCTCGCCCCTGGCGTCACGGTGTCTCAGGCCGCCTACACCATCAGCGGCCCCAATGGCTTTTTCAGCGGGGGAAACGTGGCCATTGGCGAAAGCACCGAGCTGCTCGTCGCGGTGGGGAGCTTGCCGCTCGGGGTTGGCTACGAGCTGAACTTGACCGCCCGCGCCTCCGACGGGCTGACGATCTGTGAAGCCAAGTCGCTGTTCGACGTTCCGAATGGCAATCCCCAATCAGTGAGTGTTCACCTCGAGTGCGCCGTGCCGAGCGGCGAATTGGCATTGAGTGACACGCTCAATGTCTGCCCGATGATTGACAGCCTCGGTGCGAGCCCAACCGACGTGAAGGTCGGTGGATTGGTGACATTGACGAGCGCTGCGCACGATTCTGACTTGGGACCGTCGTCGCTTAGTTACAAATGGACCATCAACGGCGCGGCTCTGCCTCCGCAGTCGGCGGCGAACTTGAACTTTGCCTGCAGTCAGCCCGGCACCTTCGACTTCGCGCTCTCCGTTTCGGACGGTGATATAACTCCTGGCTGTGTCGACGACCTTTCCGTCGTTGCCCGTTGCTCGGCGCTGTGAAGGCACGGGATGATCATGGCTCACAAACTCGATTACGCTCTCGTACTAGTCGGCACAGGCGCTTGGCTCGGCCTTGCCGCCTGCGGTAGTGAAGCGCCACAAGACGCGCATGGCTTCGAAACGCGGGACACCGACACCGAGCCTGGCCATCTCAGGGCGCCGGGCCAGCGCGCGAATGCCGGCGACACGCCTCGAGGTACGGATGAAGACGCGGCCGGCTCGATCGAACTGTCGCTCAAAATCGGCGACAAGCAGCTCGACTCGATGACCTACGCGATCGTCGGCGCAGGCTACTCGAAGAGTGGCAGCCTCGACATCTCGCACAGCAGCAAGGTGACCGGGATCGTGGGTGGCATCCCGTTCGGCAGCAATTACTCGTTGACGATGAACGGCAAGGGCGTCGGCGAGGCCCCGCTCGATTGTTCCGGCTCCACCTCGTTCGACTTGTTGGACGTCGGTCCGTTGCCCGTGAGCATCCAGATCACCTGCAAAGAACCGGTGGTCGAACCCCCGAGGCCGGCGCCTGCCCCCGTGCCGCCGTTCGCCGTCTTCACGCTCGCGTGCGCGCTCGCTGCACTCGGCATCGCCGCCCAGCGACGCCGCGTTGGCGCCTGACGATCCTCGCAATGCCGAGCGCGCGCGCTCGATTTTGCCGTTGAGTGGAAGTGTTGCGTACAGCTGTTCTTTCGCCGAGTTCGCGGCGCGCCCGCCGCCGGCATACCGACTGGTGGGCCTCCGACGGTGAGGCCGCGTGCCCGTCGCGACTTGAGAACGGCGCAAATTTCTGGGGAGAAAACCCGTTCGGCGTGGCCATGGCCGGGCCGCAAAGCGGGCTAGAGAAAGCGTGCTAAATATCCGGACAGAATCGGCTCGTCCGCCTGAGTCTGCGACTCACGAGATTTTTCTCGTCCCCGAACGGGCGGCTGATTGCCGTAGTCTTAGCTTGCCCCTATGTTCGAGAGTCGCAGCGCGTGAACTCGCAAATTCTAATCGATGCCATCGTTCGCCAAACGATGGTTCTGATCGCGCAGCTGTCGACCGCTGACGGCGTGCGCTCACCGCTCTCGCACATTGCGGACGAAGTCTTCGTCGGCCTGGTTCGGGAACTCGAGCGTCAGAAGCTCGGCAAAAAAGTGATTGCCGATATGTTCGGGCTGGTTCTGCGCTCATACCAGCAGAAAGTTCAGCGCCTGAGCGAATCTGCGACCGCCCGAGGCATCACCCTCTGGGGCGCCCTGCACGGCTTTCTCGTCGAAAGAGAATCCGCTAGCCGCGCGGAGCTGCTGCAGCACTTCAAGCACGACGAAGAAGGCAAAGTTCGCAGCATCTTGAACGATCTCGTGGAGAGTGGGCTGGTCCGGCGTACGGGGACCGGCAAAGAGACGCGCTATCGAGCCGCCAACGCCGAAGAGCTCGAAGAGCTCGGAGCCAGTGATGCTGGGGATTTGGAAGAAACCAATGCCGCCTTGGTCTGGGTCCACCTGTACCCGGCTAGCCCGATCAGCCGGGAGCGGCTGGTCGCGGTCGTCCCCCTGTCGGAGACCGCGCTCGACGCCGCGATTACCCGGCTGGTCGCCGACGAGCGCATTCGCATCGAGACCCGGCCCGAGGGCATCTTTTACGTCACCGATCGCTGCCTGATCCCGATTGGACAGGCAGCCGGTTGGGAGGCGGCCGTCGTCGATCATCATCGCGCCGTGTTGAAGGCGCTGGCGGCCAAGGTCGTGGGTGGGAAACACGTCTCGGCCGCCGCTGACGAGATCGGGGGCACCACGCTCTCCTTCGATCTTTGGCCAGGCCACCCGCGCGAGCGCGAGGTGCGAGCGTTACTTGCGACGGTCAGGCGGCAAGTGGTGTCGCTCTGGGATGAAGTCGCCGAATACAACCAGACGCATCGCGCGAACTCCACGTACCAGGTAAGCTTCTATTGCGGTCAGAATCTGATGGATGAGGGGGAGAGCGAATGACCGCGCGCCAGTTTCTGAACGGGCTGCTGACCCTACTCGTCGGAGCCCTGCTGCTCGGCTGCTCTCCGCACGCCAAAGAAGACGGCGACAGTCAAACCAATTGGCTAAAGGCGTGCGTCGGTGATTCGTCGTGTACGCCGGGCAATCGGTGCTGGTGCGGCGTGTGTACGCGCATTTGTACCTCCGCCAATACTTGCACCGACGCGCAACAAGGCTCGTGTGTCAGCGCGGCGGATCCGGGCCTGATCGTGCAATGCGGGGGCAGCGTGCCACCCCTGCCAGGGCTGTGCATGATTCGCTGCGAGGACGCGAGCGGCTGCGCAAAGGACCAAGCGTGCGTGGCCGGCCTTTGCTCGCCGCTCCCGAAAACGGCGGTCGAGGTCAGTGTCGATCTCGACACGCGCCATCAAGATCTGGTCGGGTTTGGCGCGTCCATCGCGTACGGTGAGGCGCAGATCACCGGTCACCCGCAGCAGGCCCTGCTCTATCAAGCGATCTTTGCCGAGTTGGGCCTGGATGTGTTGCGCTTTCGCAACCGTTATCAGCACACCGGTGATGATGATTTGAAATCCGCGGGTGACTTGGTCGCGGCGGGCAGCGCGACTTCGGGCCGCGCGCTGTCGGTCTTCCTCAGCACTTGGAGTCCCCCTCCTTCGCTCAAGGCCAATGGCGCCCTGGTTTGCAGCGGCAATGTGCAGACCTGCACGCTGACCAAAACGGCCGCTGGCGCTTTCGACTACGCTGGCCTGGCGGATTATTGGTCGGCCTCGCTCGGGGCGTACGCGAAGGTGGGGCTCGTTCCCGACTACATCGGCATTCAAAACAACCCGAACTACATCCCGAGCTCCGCAGAATCGCTGGAAGCCTGTAAGTTCTTGCCCACCGAAGGCACGGTCTCGGTGCCGGTGGGTCTCACGAATGTGCGGGTGAGTTACCCGGGGCTCGCGCAAGCGCAGTCGGCCATGCTCGACGCCCTGTCCGCGCTGCCCAATCGGCCCAAGATGCTGGCCCCCGAAACGAGCGACTTCGGCAGTGTAGCTGACTACTTGCCCAGCCTCGATCCGACCAAAACGGATGCGCTCGCCCACCAACTCTACGGCGTGAATCCGGCGGCCGTGGATCTCGATGCGCTCGCGGCGATGGGCACCTTGGTCAGTAATTACGGCCGCCCAGTGTTCGTCACGGAGATGCAAGCCGACGGCTTTGGTACTGCCGTCTTGCTGCACTACGCCACCGTCGTCGAGGGCGCGTCGGCCTACCTGCAAGCAGCCCTGATTGGTCCGCTGTCGGGTCCGCTCACCAACACCCAAGCTCTGTTCGGCATCGATTCGGCGCTCTTCAAACGTCAAGATCCGTTCCACGCCATGCGGCACTTCGCTGCCCACACGGATCCAGGATGGACTCGCGTCGAGGCCTCCACCGCTGTCGGCACGGGGCTCTTGGTCTCCGCATGGCAATCGCCGACGGGCCAAGACTTGACCTTGATTCTGATCAACACCCGTAGCGTAGAGCTCAGCGCGAAGCTCACGCTGCCGGGAGATTGGTCGACGTCGGCAGTGACGCGCAGCGTTTTCAGCGGCACCGAGCGTTCGAGCACGCTCGGCGCGTTGTCGACCCAGGGGCTGATCCGTATGCCGCCCGAGTCGGTGGTGACCGTGGCACTCTCGCGCTGAGTCCAAACCCGCAGAAAACATCGCCTTCTGGGCCCATTCGTTAGGGTTCGAGGCCGGTCTTTTCGGTTGACAAGCGCCGAGGCTGGTCGACACCATGCCCAGCGGCGTGGTCGATCATCAGCGTGCTTTGGCAGTGGTTCCGGCGACGCTCGCCATCGCTTGGCTCACATTGGCTTGCGAGCCAACGGTGATTATCGGCTCGTGCTCAGCGTCGTCCAGCGCAGCCGTCGGCGAAGCTGGAGCCTTTGGGGCGGCCAACGAAAGCTCGGTCAGTGTGCCCTGGTCCACCGGCTTCGAGGACGGGCTGTGCGGCTACCAGGCAGTGCAGGGGTATTGCTACTCGCGTCACGACGCGAGTATCGAAATCGTCCGCTCGCCCGTGCATTCGGGGACCTTTGCGGCCGCGTTCACTGTTAACGGTAACACCACCACCGCCGATCGCAGCCAAGCCCGCTGCGTGCGGCAAGGGGTCATGCCCCGGGTGGCATACTACGGCGCTTGGTATTGGATACCAGCCGTGCAAATCAGTGATGGGAACTGGAATCTTTTCCATTTTCTGGGCGGTGTTTCCGAGGGCGACTCGCACGCGTTGTGGGACATCTCGCTCGTCAACGACACCGACGGCGCGCTCGAGCTGTCCCTATTCAATTTCTTGACCGGTACGCATCCGCCTCTGTCTGGGGTTCCTCCGCTCCCGATTGCGACGTGGTTTCACGTCGAGATTCGACTCGTGCGCTCGGCTCAAGCCAATGGCGAGGTGACGGTCCTTCAAGACGGCGTAGTCGCGCTGCGCCTGACCAACTTGATCACGGACGATACGGATTGGGGTGAATGGTACGTCGGGAACTACGCGAAGAACCTGGTGCCGACGCTTTCCACGGTCTACGTCGACGACGTCACGATCAGTGAGGACCCGTGAAACTTTGGGCAGCGTCCGCCGGCGCCGGGTTGGCTTTGCTGCTCTTCACGGGAATCAGCAGTGCGCAAGGCGCGGTGCCCGTGCAGCTGCGTTGGCAAGCGCCCGCCAATTGCCCGCAAGAACCGCAAGTACGTAAAAAGCTCCGAGATTTGCTGGGCGGCGACGCGGATGTTGCGGCGAGTCGGCTGCGTGCCGAGGGGCAGATCGATGCGATCGGCGAGCGGTTCCGGCTGACCTTGAACATTCACTATGATCTCGTCAACGGCACGCGCGTCGTGCACGCGAGCTCGTGCGAAGATTTGGGTGGGGTGGCCGCAGTCACGCTCGCCCTCCTGTTCCGTGCCGAGCACAGCTCGAGTTCACCCCTCACGGCTCGTGACCTCGGAGGTTCGACCGCGGTGGCTGCCGATGCCCGCAGCGTGGGCACGGAAAATCGAGCTTCGGGCTCGGAAGAGCCGGCCGCGGACGCCGACCGCGCTGCCACCGATTCGAATCAGCGCGCCGTCGCCGCGGGGCAACGAGCGCCCGCGAAGCCGAGCGCTGACAAACCCGATTCGAGCGATGAGGCTCGCGCGTCCGATTCGGGATCCGGGCCTTCTCGCTTTCGATTCGAATTTCGTGTGCCAGAGTTGCGCGCCGACATCGGCGTGTTGCCTGAGCCGAGTTTCGGCTTGGGGCTGGGAGCGGGCCTGCGCTACGACGCCTGGCTGTTTTTGGTCTCGGGCGCGCTTTACATGGCGCAGGATTACGAACCGGGACCATTCGCCGGTTATGGGGCTCACTTTGGCCGCGCGAGCGGAGACCTTTCGGTCTGCCACAGCTGGCCGTTCGGCAGTTTCGAGCTTTCACCGTGCTTGCAGCTCTGGCTCGACGACGTTTCGGCGCGCGGCACTGGGCTCGGCATTGCCTCGACCGACCCCCGCACCGCTTGGCTCTCGGTAGGGGCGGGTGCGCAGGCGCTGTGGCCCATCAATCGCCACGCGGCCCTTCTTTTTGGTGTCAATGGACGAATCGCGACTTCGAAACCGCGCTTCGTCAGCGAGGGGATCGGGGAAATCTACCAGGTCGGACCCGCGGCGTTGGGCCTCGTACTCGGCTGCGAATGGCGCCTGTAGTGGAAAAGGCCCTAACATTACCGACAATTCTCGGCCGAAAGCGGATTTCGTGACGGCATATCCCCGCACTTGGCACTGCCGTTAGTGAAGAACAGATGAGCGGACACGACCTGGTTGCGTCGGCGCCATTGGCGGGGACCAGTGCGGTCCCCCCAGACCGACCAGCCCTCGTGCAGAATTTTCCCGCTGTCTATCGCGAGTACTTCGATTTCGTTTGGTCGTGTACCCGGCGCCTCGGAGTCAGCGCAGCAGCAACTGACGACGTCGTGCAGGAAGTCTTTATCGTGATTCACGCTCGCCTCCATACGCTCGAACGACCCGAGGCACTGCGCAGCTGGATCTATGGTGTCGTTCGACGCGTGGTGAGTGCACACCATCGAGCTCGGCGCTCGAAATTGGACGCGGCTTTGCCTTTCGAGCTGGCCGAATTGCCCGGTCCCCGACAGCCCACCCCACTCGATCTCGCCGAGCAAAATGATCAAGTGAAGCTGCTCTGGAGTGTGCTCGATGAGTTGGACGACGACAAGCGAGAGGTCTTCGTGCTCGCGGAGCTCGAGGAGATGACAGCTCCGGAGATTTCGGAGGCGATCGATATTCCTATCAACACTGCCTATTCGCGGCTGCGCGCCGCCCGGCAGGCGTTCAACGACGCGCTCGCGCGTCGTGAAGCGAGAGGAGACGTATGTCGGACTTGACTGAAGGTGGCAAAGCGCTGGTTCGCGCGGGCCGAAATGCCGATCGTCCGAGTGAGGCCGATCGGGAGCGCGTGCTCGCCGCGTTGCGAGCGCGCCTGGGAGATGCAGCGGTGCTCGGAGCGGGCGCGGCTGAAGCCCCGCTTGCAACCGGCGGGCCCAGGGCCGCCAGCTCGAAACTCCTCAAATGGGGCTGGGTCGGCCCCGCGGTCTTGGTCGCGGCGGGCGCGCTGTGGTTCGTGCCGCGTTCGGGGCACACGGGCGAGAAAACCGCGCCGGTGCCGAGCGCGAAAGAGCCGAGCGTGGCAGCGCCCAGTGCCCCCACGCTCGGCTCTGCGCCGGAGCTGGCTGCCGCTTCTCCCTCGACGGCGGTCGCCGCTGTCGCTTCAGCGCCCGCGGTGGCCTCCGATGCGGCGAGCCGCCCTGTGGACGCGCAAAAGCCCACCTCGCGCCCGCGCGACGGCTTGACGGAAGAGGTCGCCTTGCTCTCGCGCGCCGAGACCGAGTTGCACGCGGGCCGGCCCGCGAAGGCGCTGGTTGCGCTGGCCGAACACCAGCGTAAATTCCCGCGTGGGGCTCTCGCAGAGGAGCGCACGGCCGCGCGAATCCAGGCCCTGTGTGCGCTCGGCCGAACCGACGAAGCGAACGCACAGCTCCGGCAACTCTTGCATATCTCGCCCAACTCAGCGCTCGAAGAGCGCGCTCGCCAAGCCTGCCGTCCCTGAGACGATCGCGGGTCCGGGCGTCAGTCGGTGGCGCCGCTACTGGCGAGCGCCAGCGTGCGCTTGCTGGCGCGTCGCGAGAACCAATACAGCACGGCCGGTAGCACGAGCATGGCCGAGAATTGCGTCGTCAGCTCGCCGAGAGCGGCCGTAATGCCCATGCTGTGAACCGCGCCGTTGACGCTGAACATGAGCGCGGCATAACCGCTGAGCGTGGTCATGGAGCAGGCCACGACCGCGCCGCCCGTCTCCGTGAACGCGCGTTCGATGCCTTCGTTGCCTTCGAGTTCGCGCCGCTTCATGACGTTGATCGCGTAGTCGGAACCCACGCCGATGGCGATCGGGAGGGCCACGAAGTTCAAGAAGTTCAGCTTCAGTGAGAGCAGGTACAGCCCGCCGATCAACCACGTGAGCCCCAGGAACAGCGTGCCGAGCGCGACCCAGCCCCCGGAGCGCCCGCGAAACGCGAACAACACCACCGCCGCAGTGCCCAGCACGCTCAAGAACGCGACCCGCGGTGCGTCGCGCGCAATCGTGTCGAGCATGTCCGCAAAGATCACCGGATCGCCCGTGCCGCGAATCACCTCACCGGAGGGAAGTTGAATCTCGCGCATGCTGTCCGCCCACAGCTGTAGATAATGAAGATCGTTGACGCTCCGCCCTTTGGTCGGGCCCACGTACAAGATCGTGCCGACCGTGCCGTTTTTCTCGCGGAATGCGCTGACGACCAAGTCTGGCAAATCACGCAGTTCGACCTTCTTCAGCTGCGCGGGCAGGTTCTTTTCGATTTCCAGGTAGTCCGCGTCGGACACGAGCTGGCGTTTGCGCGCGCGATCGATCCGATCTCGGATGTCGGTCAAGAGCTGGATCTTTTCGTCTTGATCCTTCGGCATCAGCGAATACACGCTGACGATTTGCCCGAACGGTTTCGCGTCCTCCGGCGCGCTGTCGCGACGGCGCTCGAGCTCGGTGACCAGCGGCGGGATCTGATCGAGACGGTCGACCAAGACCGCGCGACCACCCTGATTCACCCCGCCCACGATTTTGGACATCCGTGACGAGAGCTCTTGCGCCGAGCTGGGCGACTTGTTCTCGTTCCGGATGTGAGTCATGTCGTACTCCATCGGGTCGTAGATGAAGTACGCCGCGGTCGCCGCGCCCATGCCCAAGGCCGACACCAGGCCGAACACCGAGAGCGGGCCCGCATACCGCTTGGCCAGCCAAATGAACGGCCTGGCGTACAAGCCGCCGAGCCGCTCGCTGACCCCACCCTGGGAGCTCTTGAGTCGCTCGAACAGGGATAGCGCTGCGGGTAACACCGTGTAGGTCGAGATCCAACACAGCAACATGCCCGCCGCGCCGATCACGCCGAAGTGACGAAAGCCGCGAAATTGCGTGGTCATCAGCGCGCTGTACGACATCACGGCGACGCCCACGGCGGCCAACGTCGCGCTCCAGGTGTCGAGCGACGCCGTCCTCAGCGCTTCGGGCATGCTGAGCTGTTGATCGCGCCGCGCCTCCAAGAAGCGAGCCATGTAGATGACCATGGCATTGATGCCATTGCCGATGATCACGCTGATCAGAAAGCCGGTAGCGGTATTGAGATGACCGATCGTCAGCACCGTGAACGCCAGCGTCCACATCAAACCGAGCCCGACACTGAAACCGAGCGCGAGCAACGCGCGCACACGGAAGAAAAACAGATAGACGACCAGCAACACCAAGACGCCGCCAGCGATGCCCACCTCCGTCAAGTCGCGGGTGATGTCCCGGTATTCCTCGGCGCTGGTGACCAAATTGCCGGTAAAGCCGTGCTTGAAGTCTGGATCGACACTTCGATAGTGGCCGCCCTCGATCAGTCGCTCGACTTGGGCTTCGAGCTCGAAGGCGCGCTGATCCATGGCGCGCAGCGGAGTACGGATCAGAATCACCGCCAAGTGCCCGTTCTCTCCGATATAGTAGCCGTCTGACCCGGGCGTGGCTTCCTTGGCCTGATCCAAGCTCTTTTGGAACGCGCCACGCACCGATTGTGCGGTGATCGGCTCGGGTTCGTCGTCGTCGAGCAGGGTATCCGTAGCGCGCGCGACTTCCCAGTCGTAGCGAGAGATGATCTTGTCGTGAAGTTGCTTGAGCTCGTCCAGCCCCGCGTACAAGTGCTTGTTTTGCTCGAAGAACTTTTCGGCCTCGCGCGGGCCGTCTTCGACGCTGGCGATCAGGTCGGGCGGCAAGGTTCGGAGCTTCGGCGCTAGTTCGTCCACGAAGCGCTTGAGCAGCGCCGTGTCCTTCGACTCGGCCGTGACCGCCAGCAAGGACATACTCGAGAGCCTGCCGCTCACCCGCCGCATCTCGACCACGCTCGGTGTGTCGTCTGGAAGCAATTCGCTGAAACCGGTCTTGATTTCCAGCCGTCGGACCAACACCCCAGCGGGCAAGATGGTGAGCAGCGCGAGCGCCAAGATCAAATACGGCCGCGCCACCTGTATCGCGACCAGGCGCGTCAGTACTCGTTCGATGAGCTTCACCATTATCGGCGCGCGGGAAGCTATCACGTGCTTTTTCCATGCTCAAGCCGCTGTGGCAGGCGATTACTGGAGACACTGTCGCAATTTGCGGCACTCGGCTCGGCGCGTGCGCGCGGCCCGTTTTCCCGAGGATTTGGCGATTGTCGCCGTTAGCATCTTTTGCTGCGCTGGAAACCGTGGGGAATAGAGACGCGTTCGTCACCGTCTCGATTCACCGGCACTCTCAAGCGCGAGGCGAACTCGAGATCACATGGACGCTCACTCATTTCTCTTGGCGCTCACGGTCGTTTTGAGCGCCGCCGCGTTCACCACGGTGGTCTTCCAGCGATTGCGGCAGCCCGTCGTTTTGGGCTACATTTTGGCCGGTTTCATCATCGGTCCCAATGTTCCGATTCCAGTCGTGGCCGATCGCCAGATCGTGCAAACGCTGTCGGAGCTCGGCGTGATCTTGCTCATGTTCTCCTTGGGCCTGGAGTTCAGCTTGGGCAAGCTAGTCAAGCTCGGGGCGGGCGCGAGTCTGACCGCGTTGTTGCAATCGAGCTTGATGATTTGGCTGGGCTTCGTCAGCGGTCGACTCTTCGGCTGGACCACCCTCGAGAGCCTATTTACCGGCTCGATCGTCGCCATCTCCAGCACGACGATCATCGCCAAGGCCTTCGACGAGCAAGCCGTGCGCGGCCCGTTGCGAGAGTTGGTCGTCGGCATTCTGATCGCGGAAGATTTGATCGCCATCTTGTTGATGGCGACGTTGACCGCTGTCGCGGGCGGTACGGGCCTGTCCGTTTTGGACATGGCCAAGACCAGCGGCAAGCTGTTCGGTTTCCTCAGCGTGCTGATCGCGATTGGTCTGTTGCTGGTGCCGCGCGCCGTGCGCGCGATCAACCGCTTGGACCGCCCCGAGACCACCTTGGTGGCCAGCATCGGCTTTTGCTTCGCGGTTTCGCTGTTGGCACATGCGTTCGGCTATTCGGTGGCCTTGGGCGCGTTCATCGCCGGTTCGTTGATTGCCGAGTCCGGTGAAGCGAAAGCCATCGAGCACCTGGTGCATCCGGTGCGCGATATATTCGCCGCAGTGTTCTTCGTCTCCGTGGGCATGTCGATCGAACCCGCGGTGATCCTCCAGTACTGGCCGGCGATCGGCGTGCTGACGTTGCTGGTCGTCAGCGGCAAGTTCATCGGCGTCAGCCTGGGCGCGTTCTTGACCGGGCACGGCCTGCGCACGTCCGTGCAGTCCGGCATGAGCCTCGCACAAATCGGCGAATTTTCCTTCATCATCGCCGGGCTCGGGCTGTCGTTGAAAGCAACGGGTCCGTTTCTGTATCCGGTTGCGGTCGCCGTTTCGGCACTCACCACGCTCACCACCCCCTGGTTCATTCGCGCGTCTGGGCCCGTCGCCGACTTCGTCGACCGAAAGGCTCCACGCCCACTCCAAACGTTCGTATCGCTGTATGGAAGTTGGTTGCAGAGCGTCAGCTCGGGCCCGCGCGAGCGGACGGCGGGTGCGCAAGTTCGACGCTTGGCACAGCTGCTGATTTTGGATGCTTTGCTGCTCGCGGTGTTGGCCATCGGGGCGGCGCTGGGTGTCGCTCGCCTCAGCCAGTACTTCGAGGCCAAATTCGCGCTTGCCCCGACGATGGCCAAGATCCTGGTGACGGCTGTGGCGGTCGCTTTGGCCGTGCCGCTATTGGCCGGTGTGGCCCGCCTGGCTCGTCAGCTGGGTCTGGTTTTGGCATTGCGCGCGCTGCCGGTGGCGGAGGGAGCTCTGCCGGATCTGGCGACGGCTCCCCGCCGCGCGCTGCTGGTCACGATTCAGCTCGGGATCGTGCTGCTGATCGGGATCCCGTTGCTGGCCATCACCCAGCCATTTCTGGGTGGGGTATATGCCCCGCTGTTGTTCGCTGCGCTGCTCTTGGCACTCGGGGTGTCGTTCTGGCGTGGAGCTTCGGAATTGCACGGACACGTCCGCGCAGGTGCTCACGCGATCTTGGAGCTGCTCATCGAACAAGCGCGGTTGGGCGGCGGCGCACCAGCACAGGCCCGCGCCCCCTCCGAACAGGATACTTTGGCGCCGATCCGCGCCTTGCTGCTGGGCATGGGCGAACCCACGTCGTTCGAACTCGATGGCGAAAGCCCTGCCGTTGGAAAGTCCCTGGCGCAGCTCAACTTGCGCGGTCTTACGGGCGCCACCGTGCTCGTGATCCAACGGGGCCGCGATGGCCTGTTGGTCCCCACCGCTTCGGAGATCCTTCTGGTTGGAGACCGGCTAGCGCTAGCCGGCACCCGCGCGGCAATTGCTGCGGCCAAAGACTTGCTCGGTTCAGCTGCTCCGAACTGAATGGACTCCGAGCTTTTGGAAAGATACGACTGGCACGCCGATCTATTCGCAGGGCGGGGGCGTGCTGAAGGTGGGCGACACCTACTATTGGTATGGCGTCAAATACGGCGGCGCGCCCAGCTACGCGGCCAACCCCTCGAAGCTGAATAGCGACATCTCCTTCGAAGGCATCATCACTTATTCGTCCAAGGATTTGGTCAACGGGAAGCTGGAAGCCACGGACCTGCCGGACAACACGGGCGACTGGTTCGGCCGTCTGGGCGTCGCGTATCACGCGGGCTCCAAGAAATACGTGCTCGTGGCCCAGGGCGGCGGCGGGTTGTACTTTGCCACCAGCGATAAGCCGACCGGTGGTTTCAAACTCGATAACGTGCAGAACAACTTGCCCGGCATCGTCAACGGTTCAACCGGAGATCAGACCATCTTTCAAGACGATGACGGGCAGGCGTACCTCGTCAGCTCGCGCAGCAGCGGCCGAGCCAACCGCTACGTGTCGCCCCTGCGCGCGGCGGACTTTTTGGCCGCGGAGAACGCCGTCCTCGTTTACAAGGGTGGCGGGCGCGAGGGCAATTGCATGTTCAAATACGGTGGCACGTACTACTTTTGCTCGTCGGATTTGCACGGTTGGAATGCTTCGCCGAGCTACTGCGTTTCGGCGACGAACAACCAGGGGCCATACGGCGCAGAGTTCGTGCTCGACGGTACGGCCGCGGATTTCAGTCACGTGACGCAGAGCGGATTTTTCATCAGCGTGAATGGCAGCGCGCAGACTACGATGATTTTCGCCGGTGATCGTTGGAGTGATTTTGCAGGCAACGGTTTGGGGTTCAATCAATGGCTGCCGCTCACGTTCACTGGCTCGATACCGCATCTCGAATCACTCAGCCAATGGTCCATCGACGCTGCGCGTGGCACGTGGAGCATCGCGCCGGGCAACAATTACGCGCTGAACCCGTCCTTCGAGGCCGATCGCGTCGCCGTCACGACCCCGGCTGGCTGGGTCACCACGAGTGGCAGCAACGTGACCGGCGGTCACACCGGTCGTTGGTCATGGCAGCTGACCGGCACGTCGAGCCTCGGTCAGACGATCGCGTCGCTGCCAAACGGCACGTACCGCTTCTCGGCCTGGGCGAAGAGCAGCGCCGCCGGCGCACAGCTGTACGTGAAGATCGGCGGCGTTCAGAAAACGAGCCCTGTTCCCAGTGCCAACGCTTGGACCAACGTGACCATCACGAACATCGCCGTCAGCGACGGAAAGGCCGAGTTGGGCGTGACCGGCTCGGGCCAGACCGTGACTATCGATGACTTCGAGCTGTCGAGGGACTAGACTAGTTCGAGCCTTCACTCGCAATGGTACTGCCTCGCATGGCGAGCCCGATTTTCTCGGTCAGGGAGGCGGGTGAAAATGGCTTTTCCAGGTACGCGGCTCCAGGGGCGAGTGCTCCGGCGCGCGCAGCTGCGCCACCCGGATAGCCCGACATGTACACGACGCGCATGCGCGGGTGCAGCCGGCTCAGTTCGCGCGCCAGCTCGGTGCCCGTGCACTCGGGCATGATCACGTCCGTGAGTAGCAAGTCGATCGTCGATCCGTGCTCGGCACAAATGCGGCGCGCTTCGGAGGGTCGGCGGGCTTCTAGCACCGCGTAGCCGCGATCTCTCAACACGCGCGCCGCGACTTGTCGCACGGCGGCGTCGTCTTCGACGATCAGCAGCGTACCGCTGCCGGTAAAGCTGCGGATTTCATCCGACTCCTGTTCGCGCGCCGCGCCGACCTCATCCAAACGCGGAAAATAAATCTTGAATGCGGTCCCGTGCCCGAGCTCGCTGTACACGCGAATTTGTCCGCCGCTTTGCGAAACGATGCCATACACGGTCGCCAGGCCCAGGCCCGTTCCTTGTCCGACTTCTTTGGTCGTGAAAAACGGCTCGAAGATGCGGCGCTGGGTCTCCGCGTCCATCCCCGTGCCGGAATCCGTGACCGCCAACATTACGTACTCGCCCGGTGGGATGTCGTGCTCGTTTTCGTACTCGCCGTCGAAGCTGACGTTTTGCGTGGAAATCGTGAGCCTTCCTCCGCCCCGCATGGCATCCCGCGCGTTGATCGACAGGTTCAGGATGACCTGATCGAGTTGCCCAGCGTCGGCGCGTACGACACCCACCGATGCGGCCAGCTCGGTGGTCAACTCGATGTCCTCGCCGATGATTCGGCGCAGCATTTTTTCGATGCCCTTGACGACTTCGCTCAGCCGAAGTTCCGTGGGCTGCACTGGCTCGCTGCGACTGAACGCGAGGAGTTGCTTGGTCAGCGCGGCCGCGCGCCGAGCCGCCGCCAAAATTTCGTCGAGGTCGTCACGTTTCGAGTCTTCCCGCAGGTCGTCGCGAAGCAGCTCGGCATAGCTTTGAATAACGACCAACAGGTTGTTGAAGTCGTGAGCCACACCACCCGCGAGCCGCCCGATCGCCTCCATCTTTTGTGACTGACTGAGTTGCGTCTCGAGATCGCGTTGGCGCGTGACGTCTCTCAACACGGCGACGCCGCCGGTGACGTCGTCGTGGTCACCGACCAAAGGCGTGCCCGTCAAGGCGACCGTCGCGCCGCGCGGTGTGCCATTCTTCACCCAAGCCTCGGTTTCGAGCGTCTTCTCGCCAGATACGGCCCGCAGCAGCGGATCGGCTGCGGCGGGCAGGTTCTGTTTACGGTCGGCCGTGAATACGCCGAAGTCTTGCGCCCAGCTCTGGAGCTTGATTTGGCGCTCGCTGGTGCCGAGAATTTTCGCGGCCTGGGGGTTGAAGAGCAAGGTGTTGCCCTCGCGATCGGCAGCCAAAATGCCCTCGTCCAGGCTGTTCAAAATCGAGGTGAGGAGCCGGCGTTCACGGGCCAATTCTTGGGTCAAGCGAAAGTGATCGGCCGCCTTCTGTACCATCAACACCAAGTCACGCGGGTTCCACGGTTTGGTCACGTAGGCGAAGAGTTTACCGTTGTTGACGGCCCGAATCACCGCGGACAGATCGGCGAAGGCGGTGACCAAGATTCGCTTGGCATCCGACGAACCATTGATTCGCGCGAGCAGCTCGTCTCCCGTCATTTGAGGCATACGCTGATCGCTGAGCACGACCGCGATGTCGTGGTCGTTGGCGACCATCTCCAGCGCTTCCTCGGGTGATGCCGTCTTCAGCACGGCGAAGGCATCGCCCAACAGATCTTCGAGCGCGAGCAGCACTTGTGGTTCGTCGTCTACGAGCAGAATTCTTTGCTTTTCAGCTTGCATGGGACGTTGGGCCTTGGTTGATGGGAAATCGGATCGCGATCGAAGCGCCGCCGCCGGGCGGTTCGGAAAGCTCGATGGTTCCCTGATGTTTGCGCACGATTGAGTAAGTGATGGATAGGCCTAGGCCAGTGCCTTGTCCTACGGGCTTGGTCGTGAAGAATGGCTCGAGCACGCGCTCGCGGAGCGCGGCTGGGATGCCGGGTCCGGAGTCGGTGACGACGATCGAGTATAAGGCGCCCTGCGAGCCGGTGCTGATGCGCAGCACGCCGCTGCCGGCCATGGCGTCGATGGCGTTGGAGATCAGGTTCATCAGCGCTTGATTCAGTAGGCTAGCGTAGCAATCCACTTGGTCTGGCGTGCCGAAGTCGGTTTCGACCTCGATGCCGCCCTTGAGCCGATGACCGAGGATCGTGAGCACGGACTCGACACACTCGCGAATGCTGACCCGCTTGCGCTCACCTTCGTCGAGCCGAGAGAAGGTTCGCAACTTGATCACGAGTTCGCGGATGCGTTCGAGCCCGGGGCCGATTTCGTTCAAGCGCTCGTTGGCGCGCTGCCACTTCTCTTGGGCCGAGGGGGGGAGCGGGCTGGGCAGCTCTGGTTCGAGCTGACTCAATTTGCGGCGCACCGTGTCGAGGTGGCTGAGCACGAACGCGAGGGGGTTGTTGATCTCGTGCGCCACCCCCGCGACCAGCTCGCCGAGCGACGCCATCTTGGCGGATTGAACCAATTGGGCGTGCGTACTCTGGAGATCGGTATACGCTGCTTGCAGTTCGACGTTCGCGGCTCGAAATTGCTCGGCCAGGCTGGCTTTTTCGCTGGCGAGTGCGCGCAGCTCGGTGTTGCTGCGCTCGAGCGCGGTCTTCGCCAACGCCACCTTCTGGTGTGCCGCGTGCAGCTCCAAGAACACGCGCACCTTGCTGCGCAAGACCGAGGCATTCAACGGTTTGAACAGAAAGTCGACCGCGCCCGAGCCGTACCCGCGAAGGACCATGCCCTCGCTGTTGTTGGCGGCCGTCAAGAAGATGATCGGTACGTCACGCGTCGAAGGATTTCGCCGCGCGTGATGCGCTACCTCGTAGCCGTCCATCTCCGGCATTTGGACGTCCAAAAGGACGACGGCAAACTCACGGCGAAGCAAGTGCCGCAGAGCATCGTTGCCCGAGCGTGCAAACACGACGTCGCAATCCATGTCCTCGAGCAAGGCCTGTAGGGCCACCAAGTTGGCCTCCACGTCGTCGACCGCCAAGACGGCAGGTCGGCTGCGGTCCGTCCCCGGGGCGAGTGAGTTTTCGAGCTTCATGCGGCCCGCCTTCGGAAAATTCGTTGCCGTTCTGCGAACTCGGCGAAGCTGGCCGTCGCTGCAGGCGAGAGCGCTTCGTTCATGCCGAGACAAAGGAAGCCAGACCGGCCCAGGCAACCCGCGAAGGTGGCGAGGGCGCGTTCGCGCAGCTCTGTCCCGAAGTAAATCAGCACGTTTCGGCAAAACACCACGTGCATCTCACCGAGCGCCTGATCGGAGGTCAGATCATGCTGAAAAAAGACGACGTTTCGCCGCAGCTTTTCGCGCACGACGATCCGCCCGTAGGCCTGCGAGAAGTAACTACCGAGGCGGTCCTTGCCGCCGCTTTCGAGGTAGTTGTGCTCGAATTCGGCGCGGCGCTCCTCGGGGTACACGCCCTCGCGAGCCATCTCGAGCGCTTTCGGGCTCATGTCGGTGGCGTAGATCTGCGCGCGCTCGTACAGGTTCTCCTCGGCGAGCAGGATTGCGGTCGCATACACCTCTTCACCCGAGGCACAGCCGGCGTGCCAAACCTTGAGCTGCGGATAGGTCCGTAGGATGGGCACGACGCGTTCGCGGAATGTCCGGAAGAAGACTGGATCCCGAAAAGCTTCGCTCACCCGCACCGTGAGATCGTCGAGGATCGAGGCAAAGAAACCCGGGTCGAGCAAGATTTTGTGCTGGAGCTCACCCAAATGAGGCAGGCCCGAGCGCGTCAGCGCCGCGCGTACGCGGCGTCGCATCGAGGCTTCCGCGTAGTCCACGAACTGATAGCCGTAGCGCGTCTGAATCGCCTGCAACAAGAGGCGAATCTCCAGATCTTCCAGCTGACTATCCGCGAGCATGGTTGGCTCCCCCGGGCAGCCAGGCCTGCACCGTCTGCAGCAGCTTGTCGCTGTCGATTGGCTTCGTCAGGTAATCGCTCGCGCCGGCTTCCAAGCAGCGCTCGCGCTCGCCCTTCATGGCCTTGGCGGTGAGGGCGATCACCGGTAAGGCTTGGAAGCGCGGATCTTCTCGCAGCCGTCGGGTCGCCTCGTAGCCGTCCATCTCGGGCATCATTATGTCCATCAATACGGCGTCGACTCGCGGATTCTGCGCCAGTAGCTCCAATGCTTCTCGCCCCGTGTCGGCGACCAATACTGTGGCACCTTTGCTGCTGAGCAAGGCCGTCAGTGCGTACACTGTGCGCATGTCGTCTTCAGCGAGCAGCAGTGTCACCCCTGGGAGTGATAGGTCGGCGAGCGCGGGCGGGGGCGGCATTTGCGAGCGCGCGCGCGGAGATAGCGAGTCTTTGACGTGGCTCACGAAGAGCCGGATTTCCTCCATCAGCCTACCGGCTGAGTCACCCTCTTTCAGCACGACGGCCTCGGCGTACGCTTCGAGCTGCTTGGTTTCGCGCTTGTTCAAGGCACGACCGGTGTGAACGATTACCCGCGGCGAATTGGCTTGACCACGCGCACGCAAGGTTTCGAGCACGGCCAGGCCATCCATATCGGGCAGACCGAGATCCAAGATCATGCAGCCGAAACTGGTCTTTTCCAGCACGTCGAGAGCGGCCTGCGCGCTGCCCACGCGCAGCGCCTCGAATTGCTCCTGCCGCAGCCGCTCGCACAGCGATTCTCCTTCCGGAACGTTGTCTTCGACGACCAGGACGCGGCGGGTCGCGCCATGCGAACCCGGGGCGAGGGCGCGCACGGCCAGGGCGAGCTCGGCGTGCGTTGCCGGTTTCATCAGATAGCCGATCGCGCCGAGGGCCAGGCCGCGATCGGGTGATTCCACTCCCGATACGAAGTGCACCGGGATTTCGCGCGTGCGTGAGTCTGCGCGTAGACGCTCCATGACGCTCCAACCGTCGACGTCTGGCAGCGTCACGTCGAGCACGATCCCTTGGGGCCGGTAGCTGCTCGCGAGCAGCACGCCTTCCTCACCGGTAGTGGCCACGAGCGCCTTCAGCCGCCGCGCGCGGATGATCTCTACCAGCTGCTCGGCAAGAACTGGATCGTCCTCGATCACCAATAGGTGCGGGGCGTCGGGCTGGAGGTGATCTCGGTCGTCGACCACGCTGCTCTTATTTTTGGGCTGGGGCGGACGCGAGTCGGAAACTAGCGCGGTGCTGATCGGCAAATAGCAAGTGAAGGCGCTGCCCGAGCCCGGCTTGCTCACGAGCTGCAGCTCACCACCCAGCAACGCGATCGATTCGCGCGAGATCGCCAGACCGAGGCCGGTTCCAGAATAGCGGCGATTGGCAAGCGACTCGAGCTGCTCGAAAGGAGCGAAGACCCGTTCCTGAGCGTCCGAAGCGATGCCGATGCCCGTGTCGGACACGGTCAGCGCGAGGCACGACCGAGCGTTCAGCTCCGGCCGGCTGAATTGCACCGAGGGCGACGGCCAACCGATGTGCAACGCGACCTCGCCTTGGTCGGTGAATTTGATGGCATTACCGAGCAGGTTGGTGAGGATTCGTTCCACCCGCAGAGGATCGGTCAGCACCGAATGCGGGCAGCTCGGGTCCAGCGAGATCCCGAGCCTGAGTGACTTCTCCGTTGCGAGCGGCTCGAACACGCGTCGCGCGTGATCCACGAAGCGCGTCAACTCCACTGCTTCGAGATTGACCTCCTGACGCCCCGCTTCGATCTTCGCCAAATCGAGAACTTGATTGATCAGGTTTAGCAAATCGCCACCGGCGGAGTGGATGGTCTTGCTGTATTCGACCTGTTTCTCGCTGAGGTTGCCGAGTTCGTTCTGCGAAAGCAGGTGCGAAAGCAGCAGCATGCTATTGAGTGGGGTGCGGAGCTCATGCGACATGTTGGCGAGGAATTGCGACTTGTAGGTGCTCATCTTGCTGAGCTCCTCGGCCTTCGACTGCAGGCGAAGCCGCGCCTCTTCGAGCTCCGAATTTTGCTGGCTCAGGATCCCCCGCTGGGCTTCCAATTCCGAATTTGCGACGCGCAGCTCCTCGTGCTGGCTGTGTAGCTCTTGGTTGTTGGCTCTGAGCTCTTCTTCTTGCGCCGTCAGCCGCTCTGCCTGGCGTTGGCTGCGCTCCAAAGCGTCGCGTAGCGCTGCGCGCGAGCGGGCCGCCTGAAAACCGATCACCAGCATCTCCTGCACGGACGCCAAGAGCTCGCGGACATCCGTGATATCGGCTTTGAAGAACGCAAGCTCGAGCACGCCCACGCTCTCTTCGGATCGAGCCAGGGGTAGGAACAGAAGCGAGCGCGGCGACCCTTCGCCCAGCCCGGTCCGTATCTTGAGGTAACCTTCGGGCACGTCTTCCACGACCAAGAGCGACTTCGAGCGCATCGCCTCGACCAGCAGGCCTTCGCCGTGACTCGGGCTTTGCAAGGGATCGAGCGGCGTGAAGTCCGTGGCTGCTTCGATGCCGAAGCGACCACGCAAGCGAAGCCCGCCGTCTTCCAACAAGTACAGTGCGGCCGCGACTGCCCCCGTGCGGCGAGCCAGACCATGCACCACTCCGTCGGCCAGCGCGCCGGGTTCGGCGCCGCCGCGCATCACGTTCGACAACAAGACTTGGCTCTCCTTCAGCCAGTCTGCGCGATCGCGCTCGCGAGCGAGCTGACGCAGATTGGCAGCCATTTGATTGGCCTCGCGGGCGAGATTCTCCAGCTCGAGCAGGCCCCCGCTCGGTAGCTGCTCGCTGAAGTCGCCCGTCGCGAAACGGGCCAACCCGCCCGACAGCACTCGCAGACCGCGAAATACGCTCTTCGACACCGACAACGACAGCGCTAGGACCAGCGTCAGCCCGGTCAGACCAATTGCTAGTCGGAAATGATCCGCTCGCTGGATGGCGCCCCCAACCAAAGCGAAGCTGCCGGCCAGCTCCCCGCGGCTGAGGCCGGTGGTTTGCTTGATCAGCGTATCGACCTTGGCTTGCTGCGCTTGCATGCGGGCCATGCGCTCGACCACTTCTTCGCCCGTATCGCCAGCGATCAGGCGTCGCGAGACGTCCTCGGCGCTCTGGTAATAATCATGAATCGTCCAGCGCAGGAGCGCGGCGTCACTCGGGTCGAGTACACCGCGGGCTCGGGCGATTATTTCGAAGATGCGATTGCGGTCGGCGATGGTTGCTGCCAGCGCTGGCGCATCTTGGGCCGCCACTGCATCTTGCATGGCTTGATGAAGGTGGTCGAACTCCGTCTGTAGTTTGGGGCCGAGCTCGAGTTTGGGCACCAAACGTTGTTCTACGTCTCTCAAATTGCGCGTCTGTTGTGCGCCGATCAATGCGCTGCCCACCAACGTGAGTAGCAGGGCCGCCGCAGCCGTGCCGACGATCAGCAGCAGCCTCGCGCGCAAGGAGCCCAGCACTTTCGTCCGCTGGTCCATCATTGCACCAGTATCGATTTTGCGCGGTCGAGCTTGGCGCGGCCAGACACGTAGCCGATCGCTCCGCGGTGCTTCAGCACGTAGCTGACTACCGCTTCGTCGCTGTCGAATTCGGGTGGCGGCAAGTCGCGGCCCGAGAAAATGCGCTGTTGCCAGTAGCGCTTGACGGCCGAGACCGAACGCCGAAGCACGTCGTCCGAAAACGATTTACGGACCCCGGAGTCGGCGCGCTGATCGACGGGATGAACCGCCTCACCATCGCGCCAACGCGTGACGCGTTTCAGAAACAAGTCGGTCACGAAGTCCTTGCTCAGGCTGGTCGTTGGATTCTCGGGGTGAATCAGCACCCGGAATTCGGGCGCCGCTTCCGCGCCAGCGGAGCGACCGCCCAGAGCGCACAGCCCAAAGAGCGACCAAAGCAACGAGCGCCGCGTCGGGCGCGGGCCGTGGAGCTGACCGTGGAACGGATTTCGGATCATCGCTTGGGCCTTGCGACGCTTCAGAAATAGGCCGTCGTCTTGGCGAGGAAGACGCCCCAATCCTCGGTCAGGCTGGAGAGCGGCTGATTGCCGTTGAGCGCGGAGCTCAGCCCTGCCGTACCGTGCATGTAGTGGCCCTCGAGCTTGAGCAGCCAAAAGGAGTTTAAATCGTACCTCAGCGTCAGGGCCAGATCGTGCTGATAGGCGCCGCGGCCGAGCGGCGGCGTTCCTTTCGGGGTGCCGTACGGTGCGTCGTTGCCCTTTCGATCGTCGACGTTCCCGAACAACACGGAGTAATACACACCCGGCGTGAACCAAGGCGTCACGTGGTAGGCCGACATGAGATAGAAGCGTTCGCTCACCGTTTCGGGGACCGAAAAGGAGGCCACGGTCGAGCTATTCAGGCTAGCCCACCAACGGCTGTATTCAGACGCGACGAGCAGATCGTGTGCGCTGTATTCCAGCGAGGCTACGGCCAGCGTGGCGGGGATTTGGAACTTGAGCGGACCGCTGAAGTCGCTCGGCAACTGACCCGCCATTTGCAGCTGTGCGATCTGCGCAGGGGGAAACACGGCGTCGCCGTCGAGCCGCAGCTTCTGGGCACTGGCCCCGACCTGTAAACCTTCGATTGGGTTTTGCCACATCAGCCGAGCACCGAAAATGTAAGGGCCCCGGACATTGCTGAGCGTGGACGATGCGTCGGCGGTGTCGTAGAAAATGGCACCACCGTATAGGCGGTATTCCAGGCTACCGGCGCCGGCCAAGGGCACGATCCCGTAGGCCTCCGCGCCCGTCAACGCGAGCAGAAAGTCGCGATTGGAGACTGGATATACGGACTGCGGGAGCAGGATGGGCACGCGGGCGGCATCGATGTCACTGCTCTCGTTGTAGAGGCCGAACGGCAACTTGGTACGGCCAGCGCGCAGACCCAGCCAATCCCAGAACCGGTAGTCCAGGTAAAACCAGTCGAACCGCGTGCGGTAATTACCCAGAGGCCCGAGGTCGTGGGTGAAGAGCTGCATGCCGACGCGCATGCGATCGGTCAGCTGCTTACTGAAATTGATGCCGACTTCGCTGAACTCGAAGCTTCCCTTCGTGGAGTCTTCGGCCAAGTAGTTGTTGCTACTGGTCTTGATGAAGCCCTGGCTCACGAACGCGTGGATCTCGATCGGCAGAGGGCCCGTGCCGTCAGACGAGTCATCTGCTCGTGCGGGTGCAGGCACCGCGAAGGCGGTGGCGGCACAGACGATTGGGCCAACCCACGAATCGTGGCGGAGCCACCGCGACCGGCGGTCAGCCACTCGAGCGCGTCTCGGTTTGCATTTTGCGCCGATCACAGGTGTAACCCACGCGGGTAGTGTGAGTCATATCGACTCTGAAAGTCGAGCGGCGGTTCTCGTCATGTTCGAGCGCGTGGCTCACACGGTAGGACATTGTGCTCCATGCTCGCCCACATCCGTGCGAACAGATTCTTACAGTTTGTTGCTGGCTCGAGACGTTTTGCGAATTCGACTCTGCGCTGCGAGAAACCCGCGATTCGGTTCGCGCGAGTGGGCATTTTGACGAGTTTTTCTCGAAGCGGGCTGGCGCGACATTTTGGACACAGTCGCGTGCTCGTGGCGATGAGTTCATACTGTGGAGTTGAGCGCTGGCGCGTCGCTGGCGCCTGCACTCGTCGTGCGATAAACGTGACGTTCGGGGAAATCAGATGCAATTGATTGCGGCTCGAAGCTACGGATACCTGGTCATTCGCCCCCCACCACTGGGCAGGCGAGTTCGCGGCCTTGACTTTCCTTGCGAGTCCACATGATCGTCAAGGATTTGGAAAAAGGGAGCGAAGCTTCTCCGACCGACGGCGACAACGCCGTTGCGAACGTGTTGCTGGTCGATGACGATCTGAAAGTTTTGGCCATGCTCGAGCGGGCGCTTGCGTCTACGACCATTCGCGTGACCACCGTGAGCACGGGCACGGAGGCTCTTTCCCTCCTTCAAGTGCAGACTTTCGACGTGGTGGTGAGCGATATTCAGATGCCGGGCATCAGCGGTCTGAAGCTCCTTCGCGCGGTTCGCGAGTATGATCTCGATCTTCCAATCGTGCTCATGACAGGCCAGCCGAACCTCAATGGAGCGGCGATGGCGGTCGAATACGGCGCCTTGCAATACCTGATCAAACCCGTTTCCATCGAGAAGCTGCGGGCAATCGTCGCGCGCGCGGTGGGCTTCGGCCGGATCGCGCGGTTGAAACGACAGTGCGCGACGGAGTACGGCAGCGGCTGTTTTTACGTCGGCGATCGGGCAGGCATCGAGGCCAAGTTGGATCGGGCGTTGCAATCGCTGTGGATGGCATATCAACCGATCGTGTGCGCGGATGGCGCGGTCTTTGCCCACGAAGCTTTTCTGCGTAGCGACGAGGCCATGCTTCCGCACCCTGGCGCCGTATTGAAAGCCGCCGAGCGGCTGCGCAGGATCCCCGACGTCGGGCGTGCCGTGCGCGATTTGGTGGCGGCAGATGTCGGCGCCCGCCCTGACGCCTCGCTGGTCTTCGTTAACCTGCACACGGAAGATTTGTTGGACCCTCTGCTCTACTTGCCGAGCGCGCCGCTCTCGAGAATCGCGCACAAAATCGTGCTCGAACTCACCGATCGCGCGCCGGTCGATGACGTCAAAGACGTGGCGGTCCGGATCCGGCGGCTGCGCGAGCTGGGGTTTCGAGTAGCGATCGATGATCTCGGCGCGGGCCAGGCGGGACTTGCGACCTTATCCCAACTCGAACCGGAGTTCGTGAAGCTCGATATTTCCCTGATTCGCGACATTCACCGCGACTCGACCAAACAAAAAATCGTCCTCTCGTTGATCCAGGTCTGCCACGCGATGGACAAGGCAGTCATCGCGGAAGGCGTGGAGCGCGAAGAAGAGCGGTCCGTGCTCGTGGCAGCCGGTTGCGACTTTTTGCAGGGCTTTCTGTTCGGGCGCCCAGGACCATTTCTCGGCGCCGAGGCGAGAGATCTCGCCGCTCGGGGTGCGGCGTGAGAGAGCGCGCAGCTCAGCCCCATCAGCGAGCGAACGAGTCAGACAGATTCACCGAAAGAAAATGAGGTCGCACGCGAGCAGAACAGCCGGTGGCGAAAACCGCCGCCCTTCGATCGATTCGGTCACGTTTTGTTACATTGGAATTGGGCCAAACTCGTTTGCTGCGTGGGCGAGCTTTCGATGTATAGGTGGCTGATCGCTCGAGAGTGGATCCTTTGAGTTTCGCGCCGCGGACAGGAGATCAGGGATGCGACCGACCAAACTACCCACGACGCATCCTGCCCCTCACTCAGAGCGACGGACTCGCCTTGGCGTCGGCCTTCGAGAGCCGCGTGTTGCAGAGTGGCTCTCTGTCGCATTTGCTTTGAACCAGGAAGACTAGCGTGCAATTGGCGAAACAACGAGTGCTACTGGTCGACGACGAGCCGCAAATCCTCATGGCGCTCGAGGATTTGCTGGGCGATAGCTATACGATATTCAAAAGCGAGAGTCCCGAACGCGCGCTCAGCCTGGTCGAGCAGGACAAAGAGATCGCCGTCGTAATCACCGATCAGCGGATGCCGAGCATGAACGGCGATGAGTTCCTACGCAAAATCGGCGAAGATAGCTTGGCACTCCGGATCATGGTTTCTGGCTTTGCCGACTTGCCCGCCGTGCTGCGCGCGGTCAACGAGGGCAAAGTCTACGCCTATGTAACGAAGCCCTGGGACGAGGAAGATCTGCTGCGCAAGGTTCAAACCGCGGCTTCGCACTTCCGACTGGCACAAGAATTGGAATACGAACGCCGGTTGCTCCGAGACCTGATGGACAACAGCCCGGACGGGATCTACTTCAAGGACTCCGAGTTGCGGTTTCTGCGTGCCAATTCGTCGTTCGTTCGTGGGGTCGGTGGCGCTGATCCCGACGCGCTCGTCGGCCGACGCCTGTCGGAGTTCCTCGGAAATGATCCGGGTGAAGACGAGGAGCGAAGTATTCTACAACAACGAAAGCCGGTGTTGGACGTGGTTCGACGCCACAGCTCCGGCGGAAAGACCTACTTCACGTCGGAAACCAAGGCGCCGATCAAAGGCCGCTCTGGCCAGGCCCTCGGCATCGTGGGTATCACCAGAGATGTGACCGAGCGCGTGAAGACCTCGGAGGCGCTGCGAGAGAGCGAGGCGTTGCTCCAGCAGCAAACGCGAATCCTGAATTCCATTTTGGATGGGATGGGGGACGGGGTCGTGGTGATTGGTCGCGACGGGCGAACGTTGCTGATCAACAAGGAGGCGGGCCGTGTCCTCGGACTCCCCGCGCGGGACGTGCCGGTGGCGGATTGGCCCCAAGCTTTCGGTTTGTACCTGGGGGATGGCAGCGGGCTCTTACCGCTCGAAATGAATCCACTCCAGCGTGCGATCAACGGTGAGCCACTGGTTCAGCTCGAGTTGCGGGTGAAAAACTCGGCCGTGCCGGGGGCGATCGTCGCCATCACGGCGACACCCCTCCGGGATCCCTCCGCCGAAGTGATCGGCGTGATCGCGCTCTTGCGCGACGTCACTCAGCAACGGAACCTCGAGCAACAGCTGGCGCAATCGCAGAAGATGGAGGCAATCGGCCAGCTCGCGGGCGGAGTGGCGCACGACTTCAACAACCTGCTCACGGTGATCGTCGGCTGTAGTGAGCTGGCGCTCGAAGACTTCGAACCCGAAGATGCCCGCCGCACCAATGTCGTCGAAGTCTTGGCGGCAGCGCGCAACGCCACTCTACTGACGCAACAGTTGTTGGCGTTCAGCCGGCGGCAAGTGATTCAGCCCAGGCCGCTGCAACTGAACGATATCGTCGCCAACATGAACGGCGTGCTGCGTCGCTTGATCGGCGCAGAGATCGAGTTGACGGCGGTGTTGGCCCGCGACTTGGGTCAGGTCCACGCAGATCAGAGTCAGCTCGAACAAGTCGTGTTGAATTTGGTCGTCAACGCCAGGGACGCGATGCCCGGGGGAGGGGTCATCCGACTGGAGACCGACGAGGAAGCGTTGAGCGAAGCCGCCGCCGTTGAATTGGGCGTCAAGCCGGGGAGATTCGTGCGTTTGACGGTCGTCGACACTGGCTTGGGCATGTCCGAAGAAACGCGGCTCCGGCTCTTCGAGCCCTTTTTCACCACGAAGGACGCGGGCAAGGGGACCGGCCTCGGGCTGTCCACCGTGTACGGGATCGTCCGCCAAAATGGCGGACACATTCAGGTCGACAGCGCGCCCGGGCAAGGCACCGAATTTCGCGTCTTGCTGCCGCGCGCGGTCGCGGTCGGCCGCGGTTATCCGAGCGCACCGCCGGAGGCGGGCGGCCTGGTCATCGGAAATATCTTGCTCATCGACGGTGACGACGCGGTTCGTCAAATCACTGCCCGCATGCTGCGTTCCAAGGGCCACGCAGTGCGTGAAGCTTCGACCCTGATCGACGCCGGCAAGCTACTTTCTGAAGACGGCGAGGTTGATTTGGTGCTGACCGACATCGGTTCGACGGGCGCCGGGCTCGCGAGCGAGCTTTCGGCGCTCCGAAAAGACGTTCGCGTTCTGCTGATGACGGGAGGCGGTCCGATCGTCAAAGGCACCCAGCGTGCACTCACCAACGACAGCACACTTTTGGCGAAGCCATTTTCACGTCAACAGCTGCTCGAAAAGGTGGAAGAGGCATTGCTCGGTACTCAGAAAGCCCCGCATGCTGGCGCGGACTAGGGCAGGCGTCGAAGCGCTGAGTTCTGGCGAACGGCGAGCGGTTCTGCTCTGCCAGGTGGGCTCGGTCGTGTGCGCGCTGCCCTTGGAGCATGTGGCGGAGACCATGCGCCCGCTGCCCATCGAAGCGCTCGCTGGCACGCTGCCATTCGTCGCTGGCGTGTCGATCATTCGGGGGGCTCCGGTTCCCGTCGTAGACCTCGCGAGGCTACTCGGCAATGAAACCGCCGAAGCGCGAACTCGGCTGGTCGTGGTGAGAATCGGCGAGCGCCGCGCGGCCCTCTCCGTGGGCCAAGTGATCGGCGTTCGAGCCCTGCCAGCCGGGCTGGGCGGCGAGCTGCCCCCGCTCTTGGCGGGCGCGAGCTCGGAGCTGATCAGTGCCGTCGGAGCGCTCGATTCTCGGCTGCTCTTTCTGCTCGAGACCTCGCGGGCTCTTCCCGATTTCAGCTGGGCGAGCTTGGAAGGCGCGCACTCGTGAGTTCGGCGCCCTCCGGAGACGTGGAGAGGTTTCGCGACGCACTCTCGCTACGAATGGGGTTTTCTTTCGACGACGGTAAGCTCGAGTTCCTGAGTAATGTTTTGGAGCGGCGCTTGCGGGCGCAGGGTGAGGTTGCGGCGCACTACTTGCTGCGCCTCGAGCGAGATGCGGATTTGCAACAAGAGTTGCGGGAGATCGCGCTGGAGGTGACGATCGGAGAAACGTACTTCTTTCGTCACAGCGATCAATTCCGAGCGTTCTCCGAGGTGGCCTTGCCGGCCCGCATCGAGGCGCGCTCGGCGTGTCGCCAGCTTCGCTTGCTGTCGGCTGGCTGCTCGTCGGGCGAAGAAGCCTACACGTTATCCATCCTCACGCGCGAGCGCGTGCTGGACAGTCAACCCCCGTTTGCGGTCACGATTCGAGGCGTCGACATCAACCCGCGGGTAGTCGAACGCGCACGCGCCGCAACGTATTCGTCCTGGGCGTTGCGCGAAACGCCGGAAGCGATCCAAAAACAGTACTTTTCGCTGGTCGGTCGCGACTACGTCTTGTCCAGGGCGATCCGTGACAGCGTGCTGTTCGAAGAGGAGAACCTCGTCGCTGCCGACTCGTGGGCGCCCGAGTGCTACGACGTGATCTTCTGTCGCAACGTACTCATGTACTTTACGCCAGAGAATGCGCAGCGCGTGGTGAAGCGATTCGCGCGCGCGTTGGCTCCCGGCGGTTACCTATTTCTGGGGCACGCCGAAAACTTGCGCGGCCTCTCGCTCGACTTCGAGCTCCGGCACACGCACTCGACGTTCTACTATCAGCGAAAGCCGGTCTTCGGCGAGGCGTCGCGGATCGTCGAGCCGCTGCCGTTGCCGGCCCCTGCACCGCGCGCAGCGCTCGCGCTGGACTGGGCGAGCACCTGGCTGGAGACGGTGCAGCGCTCGTCGGACCGCATCCAAGCGTTGACGGTCAAAAACGCCGAACCGATCGAGACGGCGGCCGCCGTGGCTCAAGCGAACCCACGCCTCGATCTTCGGCGGTCACTCGAGCTCCTGTCGCAGGAAAGATTTGCCGAAGCGTTGGAAGTGCTTCCAAACTTGCCCTCTTCCCAGGACGTCGACGCGGCGCTGCTGCGCGCCGCGCTCTTCACCCATTGCGGTCGGCTGGAGGAGGCGGAGGTCGCGTGCGCCGATCTGCTGGCGATCGACGGGCTCAACGCGGGGGCGCACTACTTGCTCTCGCTGTGTCGCGAACGGCGAGCAGATAGCCGAGCGGCCATCGAATACAGCCAAATAGCTGCGTATTTGGAGCCTACTTTCGCCATGCCGCACCTGCACTGGGGTCTCATCGCCAGGCGAACGGGCGATCGCAGCACGGCCCTGCGTGAGCTGACGCAGGCCGTGCTCCTGTTGCAACGAGAAGATGCGTCGCGCTTGCTTTTGTTCGGCGGCGGCTTCAGTCGCGAGGGGTTGATCGGCCTGTGTCAGTCCGAGTTGAGCCGTTTGGGGGGCCCGGGCTGATATGGCTGCTACGAGTGCCGAACAAAAGCTTGCCTCGCTGCGTCAGGACTTCGATCAGTCCTTTGCGCGAGCCGCAGGAGGCCCGCAGCCTTCGCAACTCGACTTCCTGGCGATTCGGGTGGCGGGCGATCCGTATGCGTTACGGCTGTCCGAGATCCAGAGCTTGCACGCGGACCGAAAGCTGGTGACGGCTCCGAGCTTGCTTCCCGAGTTGCTCGGCGTGTGTGGTTTCCGCAGTGTCCTCACGCCCGTTTACGACCTGGCGCAGTTGCTCGGTTACGGAGCCGCGCCCTCCGCGCGCTGGCTGGCGATTGTCCAAAACGCTTCGCCGATCGCCTTTGCGTTCGCTGATTTCGACGCCCACCTGCGCGTCGCGCTCGATAGCGTCTCCGCCCCGGACTCATCCAGCGGCGGCACAGCCGCCATCGCTGGTGCCGTTCGAAATGCCGGGAGCTCGCTACCGCTGCTTCATCTGCCCTCGCTCGTCGAGGCCATAGCACAACGAATCAAGGCCCTTGGGCCATCGCAGGAACGGTGAGGGATGGGAATCAATTGGACGTTCGGACGAAAGCTGGCGACAGGATTTGCGATCGCGGTGCTGACGCTGCTCTTGATCGGCTTCTCGGGCTATCGCAGCACGGAGCACTTGATCGAAAACGATCGCTGGGTTTCGCACACTCACGAGGTGCGCACGAACCTGGCTGATTTGACCTCCTTCCTCAAAGATGCGGAGACCGGACAACGGGGCTTTCTGATCAGCGGCGAGGACGCCTATCTCGAACCCTATCGTGCCTCGCTGCCGGAGATCGCGCGACTCTCGACCGATTTGCGCAACCTGACCGCAGACAACGAGGTCCAGCAGCGTCGGCTGAACACGCTTTCCCCGCTGATTGACGGTAAACTCGCGGAACTGAAGAAGACCATCGATGTACGGCGAACGCAGGGGCTCGAGCCGGCGTTGAAGGAAGTCGCGGCTGGGCTGGGCAAGGGCTTCATGGACCAGATTCGGCAGGTGATCGGTCAAATGGACGCTGACGAGTCCGCGCTGCTCAAGCGTCGCAATGCCGAGGCCGAGCAGAGCGCCGAAAACACGAAGTTGGTCATCTTGTGGGGTAGCGTATTGGGCATCGCGCTGGTCGTGGGCGCTGGGGCGTTGATCTCACGCTCGCTGGCGTCGCAGATCGGTGCGGCGGTACATCACATCCAAACCTCGTCCGCGGAGCTGCAGTCGGCGGCCAACCAGCAAGCCACTGGCGCCAAAGAGCAGGCCTCGGCCATGAGCGAGATTTCGACGACGATCAGCGAGCTGCTCGCGACCTCGCGGCAGATCGCCGAGAGCGCGCGGCGGGTGTCCGAGATCGCCGATCAAACGGCGATTGCGGCCAAGACCGGGGACCTGACGGTCGAGAAAGGCCGGGAGTCGATCAACGGCATTCGCCGTCAGGTCGACGTGATCGTGCACCACATGCTCGATCTCGGTAAGAAATCGCAGCAGATCGGGTCTGTGCTCGAGATCGTGTCCGAGCTGGCGGAGCAGACCAACATCTTGGCCATCAATGCGACCATCGAGGCCGCTGGCGCGGGCGAGGCCGGGCGCCGATTCGGTGTGGTAGCGGACGAAATTCGAAAATTGGCCGACCGCGTGGGGGGCTCCACCAAGGAGATCCGCGGCCTGATCGATGACGTTCGAAGTGCGGTCAATACCACGGTGATGACGACCGAAACCGGATCCAAGGCAGTCGAGGCGGGCGCGGACCAATTTGGACGGGTGGCGGCCGCCTTCAGCCAAATCAGCGGCCAGGTTTCGACCACGACCGAAGCGGCCAAGGAGATCGAGCTCTCGACCAAGCAGCAAGCCACAGCCGTCGAGCAAGTCAACGTGGCCATCACCAATGTCTCACAGGCGACCAAGGAGACGGAGGTCAGCACGGGGCAGACGTTGCGCACCGCGGCGGAATTGTCCCACCTATCACGCGAGCTGCTGCGCTTGGTACAGCCGCAAATTGAATCGGTCGCGCGTCCCAGCCCGAGTCATTGAACGATGGCGGATCCCTACAGGTACTTCCGCGTCGAGGCCGCGGAGATCCTGGAGCAGCTGCAGCGAAGCCTGCTCGAGTTGGAGAGAGGTGCGCCGCCCGGGGAGGTCGTAGCCAAACTCTTGCGCCTCGCGCACACGCTCAAGGGCGCGGCTCGGGTCGTGAAACAAAAGGGCATCGCCGATCTTTCGCACGCGGTCGAGGACTTGCTGGTTCCCATCCGAGATAGCGGACAAGCGGTGGATGGGCGCGTCGTTGCGATTTCGCTCCAGCATGTCGATGCCATGCGAGTGCAGCTGCAAGCGTTGACGGAGCCAACGAGCAACGCGAAACCGGTCGCGGCTCAGACGCCTGTACGGGCCGAGGAGCCGTTCTGGGCGGCCAAGGCGAATAGCGAGGAGCTCGATGTGCTGATGGACGGCATCGGAGAGCTCAATGTTCGGCTGGGCGGCGTGCGCGAAACCCGTGGCCGGCTCGAGCACGCGCGGAACCTCGCCGAGCTGCTCCGGGACCACTTGGCGACACGGCGTCGTCAGCAAGCAAGTGACCCGGAAACCGCTCGCTTGCGCGCTCTGGCCGATGAGTTGGAGAGCGTCCTCGTGGTTGCCGAGCGGCAGGTCTCCACCAACGTCGAGCAAGCGTCACGTGAGCTGGCCCAGGTGCGCGATGCGGCGGAGCGGCTTCGGCTCGTTCCTGTCGCAAATATGTGGGGCTCGCTAGAGCGGACGACGCGCGACGCCGCGCTCGGGCTGGGCAAGCGCGTGCGCTTCGAGGCGGTGGGCGGCGACGTCCGACTCGAGGCCGAGCTCTTGGCCCAGGTTCAGCGAGCTTTGCTGCAAGCCGTGCGCAACGCGGTGGCCCACGGTATCGAGGGCCCAACCGAGCGCGAGGCGGCGGGCAAATCCGCGGAGGGCGTGGTGACGATCGCGGTGAGGCGCCACGATGGACAGGTGGTCTTCTCCTGTCGTGATGACGGCCGCGGGCTGGACTTGGATGCGGTGCGCCGCAGCGCGGAGCGGCAGGGCATTCATCCCGCCGCATTGGCCGGTCTCGACCTCGACGGGCTCGCGCGCTTGCTTTTGCGAGGTGGCATCAGCACCTCGGCTAGTGTGAACGCGGTCTCGGGACGTGGGATCGGGCTCGATTTGATCCGCGAGGTCGCCGAAAAGCTCGGCGGGACGGTGTCGCTCAAGAGCGGCGTGCCGAGTGGGACGGTGCTCGAGCTTGCGGCACCCGTGTCCTTGTCGGCGCTATCCGCGTTGCTCGTGGAGGTGACTGGCACCGTAGTCGCTCTGCCGCTCGGCGCCGTGCGCGGCACGGCGCGCCAACTGGCGGACGAGATCACTCACACTGCCGAGGGCGACACGGTCGTTCTGGACGGCAAGGTCGTCCCATACGTGGGTTTGGATCGCTTATTGAGCCCGAACACTCCTGAAGCGATGCGCAGCACGAATCACACGGCCGTGATGGTCGTGGCGGAAGACAGCACGCTCGCTTTGGGAGTGGAGCGTTTGCTGGGAATCGAGAGCATCGTCGTGCGTGGCGTGCCCGAGCTGGCCTTGATGTCCGCGATCGTATCCGGTGCGTCGTTCGATGCCGACGGCAGCCCACGCATCGTCATCAGCCCAGAGGGGCTGATGCGCGCCGCTCGGCACAGTACCGCTGCGCCGCGGGCTCCTGCGAAGCTGCAGGCCCCCATCCTGGTCATTGACGATTCGCTCACCACGCGCATGCTCGAACAGAGTATCCTCGAATCGGCCGGCTACGAGGTGGAGCTCGCGGTTTCGGGTGAAGAGGGCATGGACAAAGCGAGGTTGCGTAAATACGCGCTGTTTTTGGTCGACGTGGAGATGCCGGGCATGGATGGTTTCACGTTCATCGAGCGCACGCGCGCGGACCCCGAGCTGCGCCAGGTTCCGGCAATCCTGGTCACATCGCGAGCCTCGGCCGAGGACTTGGAGCGCGGCCGCGCGGTGGGCGCGGTCGCGCATATCGAGAAGCGAGAGTTCAACCAGACTGATCTGCTGGCGCGGATCCGAAAGTTAGTGAGCTAGGCATGCCGAAAATTCGCGTCCTAGTGGTGGAAGACTCGCTGACGGTGCGGAAACGTTTGGTCGAAGTGATCCGCTCGGATCCCGATCTCGAGGTCGTCGCCGAAGCCGAGAACGGTCGGCAAGCGATCGAGCTGTGCCAAGCGCTGCGCCCCGACGTGATCACCCTCGACATGCATTTGCCGATCCTGGATGGGGTTTCGGCTACCGAGCACATCATGGGTCATTTCCCGACGCCGATTCTGATCGTGTCGTCGTCGACCAATCGCGGCGATCTGTTCAAGACGTACGACGCGCTCGCGGCCGGGGCCGTCGACGTGCTCGACAAACCGTCGCCCGATGAGGTCGACGGCGCCTGGGAGAGCAAATTTTTGTCGGCGATCAAACTGGTGTCGCGGATCCGCGTGATCACCCACATTAGAGCGCGCTTGGGCAGCGTGGGTCGAGCCTCGCCGCCACGCCTCGATCTGCCCCTGCCGCCGGCCCACGGTGTCGACCAGCCCTATTCGGTGATTGCGTTGGGCGCTTCGACGGGCGGCCCCGGTGCGCTGGTCGACGTGCTGCGAGGCATCCCGATTGGGCTACCGGCAACGATCCTGATCGTGCTCCACATCGACGAGCCATTCAGCTCCGCGTTCGCGGACTGGTTGGGCAATCAGACTTCCCACCAGGTGAGCTATGCACGCGGTGGTGAGACTCTCGCTCAAGGCCGGGGGCGGGTGTACATGGCGCCGCCCGGTCGCCATCTCGCGGTGACCGCAGGTAGCATCTGGCTGTCGTCGGCTCCAGAGCGGCACTCGTGTCGCCCGTCGGTCGACGTGCTGTTCGAAACCCTGGCCAAGGATTGCGCCCGTGACGTCGTGGCCTGCTTGCTCACCGGCATGGGGCGAGACGGCGCGGACGGTTTGCTCGCTCTGCGCCGCGCCGGCGCTCACACCATCGCGCAGGATGAGGCGACGTCGGTCATCTATGGCATGCCGCGCGAGGCGGCCTTGCTGGGAGCGGCAGAGAGGATCTTGCCGCTCTCGGAGATCGGCGCTGCCGTGACGCGCGTCGCGGCCAAAGGCGGGAGGTAGGCGTGGCCGCGTCGGTCTTGGTCGTCGATGACAGCCTGACGGTGCGCATGGATCTGTCCGAGGCCTTCGAGGCCGCCGGATTTTCGACCTTGCTCGCCAGCAGCGTCGCGGAGGCCAGGAAAATTTTGGCCGAAAAGCCCGTGTCGGCGGTGATTCTAGACGTGATCTTGCCGGACGAAGACGGCATCGAGCTGCTCCGTGAGATTCGCGCCACGCAATCCAGCGACGCTCCGTTCGTGCTCTTGCTGTCCACCGAAGCGGACGTCCGCGATCGGATTCGCGGCATCCGCGTGGGCGCCGATGATTACGTCGGCAAGCCCTATGACACGAGCTACGTGATCGCGCGGGTGAGGGAACTGCTGCGCTCGCGGCAACCCGTCGAAACGCCCGCGCGGCAAACCATTCTGATCATCGACGATAGCCCGACGTTTCGCGGGGAGCTGGGCGCTGCCCTGGAAGTGGCCAACTACGCCGTGGTGATGGCCGCCGACGGTGAAGAAGGCCTGAGAATCGCCGATAGCATTCGTCCGACCGCGATTTTGGTCGATAGCGTGATGCCCGGCATCGATGGGGGAACGGTGATCCGGCGCATCCGGTTGGATGCCGCGCTGCGAGCTACGCCCTGCGTTCTGTTGACGGCCTCGGACGATCGCGGCGCCGAGCTGCGTGCGCTCGAGGCCGGTGCCGACGCATTCGTCCGCAAAGAGGATCTCGAGTTGGTTCTGGCGCGCGTTTCGGCGGTCCTGCGCGCCACCTCGCTCGACCCAATGCTGGCCGCCAGCCTGCTCGGTCCGAAGCGGATCCTGGCCGTCGACGATAGCGCGACCTACCTGCATGAACTGCTCGCGGTGCTGCGCGGCGAAGGCTACGACGTGGTTCCGGCTCGCTCGGGTGAAGAAGGCATCGAGATGCTCGCCACCCAACCGTTCGACTGCATCTTGCTCGACTTGGTGATGCCGGGCATCGACGGCATCGAGACCTGCCGCCGGATCAAAGCGTCACCCTTGCATCGCGATGTACCGTTGATCATGCTCACCGCGGCCGAGAACCGAAAGGCGATGATCGAAGCGCTGGTGAGCGGCGCGGACGACTTCATCTCCAAATCGAGCGAACTCGAGGTGTTGAAAGCACGCGTGCGCGCTCAGCTGCGCCGCAAGCAATTCGAGGACGAGCACCGCAGCGTGCGCGAGAAGTTGCTGCGTTCCCAAATCGAGGCCAGTGAAGCGCGCGCCGCGCGTGAGCTGGCCGAGACGCGCGCCAAGCTGGTGGAAGAGCTGGAGCTGAAGAACCAAGAGCTGACGTTTGCCTATCGAGATCTGCAGACCGCGCAATCGCAGCTGGTGCAATCCGCAAAGCTGGCCTCTCTCGGTGAGCTGGTGGCGGGCGTGGCACACGAGATCAACAACCCCTTGGCGTTCGTGATCAGCCACCTGGGCACCGTGCGCCGCAGCGCGCTCAAAGTGGACGAGACACTTCGCAGCTCGCTCGCGCCCGACTTGGTCGGCGTTTGGCAACGCGCGCTGGATCGGCTGGGGGAGATGGACATCGGGCTGCAGCGGATGCGCGATCTCGTCCTCAAATTGCGTACTTTCTCGCGGCTGGACGAGGGGGAGCGCAAAGTGGTCAGCATTCGCGAATGCATCGATTCCCTGCTCACCATCCTCGGGCATCGCTTCAAAGATCGCATCGAGATCGAGACTCACTATGGCGAGCCGGATCTGATCGAGTGTTATCCCGGACTTTTGACGCAAGCGATCATGAACCTGGTGGCAAACGCCATCGACGCGATTGCCGAACGCGGCAAAATCACGATTTCGGCCGGCATGCACGGGGATTTGTACCGGATCAGCGTGGCGGACACCGGAACCGGCATCCCCGAAGCGGTGAGGCACAAGATCCTCGACCCGTTCTTCACGACCAAGCCGGTGGGGCAGGGCACGGGGTTGGGCCTTTCGATCACTTACTCGATCGTGCGTAAGCACGCGGGCAAGCTCGAGTTTCACGAGGTCGAAGGGGGAGGGACGGAGGCTTCTATCCTGTTCCCGCTCGAGGCTCACTCGACGTGAACTGGGCCTCGCGCTTCGGCTGCGCCGCGTCTATCTCTACTTCACCATTGCGACCTTGCGAGCATGATTTGGCGCCGGGCGCGGTCGGTCGCCCGCGTGTGGCGTGCGGCGGGTGTTTCCCTTTGCGCTAGCATGTGCGTACCATTCGCGCACCTTGGGACGCACCATGACTCCTGCCCGTCAATCGAAACAACGACAACGACTCGCGGTCAGCGCGAGTGCGTGCCTTTCGTGCTTGGCATTTCTTTCGTGCAGCAGTTCCAGCCCGACGAGTTCCAGTTCCGCTGGCGGTCCTGGTTCGGGCGGCGCGCCTGCCATGGCGGGTGCGGCTTCCGTACCCGGCGGCGCGTCGAACGCGGGCAGCAGTGGCGCGTCCGCTGCAGCGGGCGCGGGCATCGGCGGAGCCGGAGCCGGTGGGGGCGGCACAACGAGCGCGGCGGGCAGTGCTGGCGCGAGCCCGAGCACAGCGGGTGCAGTGGGTGCGGCGGGTGCAGCGGGAACGCTGGGGGCGTCTGGCGCGAGCGGCACGGCGGGCGCTGGCGCGGGCGGCGCTGCCGCAGGGCCGGTAGTGCCGGTGCTCGCGGCGGCCGACCACTACCGCTTCAGCGCCGGTGACGCGATCTTGGAGATCGACGCCAAAACCGGCGGGCGCGTGTCCAAGCTTTCGCTGTCCGGCGCGGACATGATCGTCACGACCGCAAGTGACCCCACCACCTGGGGTTCGGTGTTCTGGACTAGCCCGCGCACGGGCACCTGGATGCCTGAATGGCCGCCGCCCGCTGCGATCGATAACAGCCCTTATACACCCGCGATCTCCGGCGCGCACTTGCTGCTCACGGGTACCGCCGACGCGACACTGGGTGTCTCGATGGCCAAGGATTACGCGCTCGACTCAGCGTCGGGCTGGATCACAATCAATTACACAATCAATGCCAGCAAAGCTCAAAAGGCCGCTCCTTGGGAGGTGAGCCGGGTTCCGCGTGGCGGCATCGCGTTCTTCCCGTTGGGGGCCGCGTCGTCTCTGAAGGCGGGGCCGCTCACCGTGACCCAGTCGGCGGGCATGGTTTGGTTCGACGACGCAGCGAAAACGGCGACCAGCCCCGACGGCGCGAAGCTGGTCGCGGATGGGGCCAACGGTTGGGAAGCGTATGTCTTCGGCGGCAACCTGTTCTTGAAGCGCTTTGCCGATCAACCGGTCAGCGCGCAAGTGCCAAACGGCGAGGGAGAGATCTGCCTTTACCCAGGGACCAGTTGGGTCGAGTTCGAGGTTCAAGGCCCCTACACGCAGATCGCAGCGAACGGCAATCTGCCGTGGAAGGTGCAGTGGAGATTGGTGAAGATCCCGAGCACGGTGACGGTTGCCGTCGGCAGCGCCAGCCTCCTGACTTTCGCGCAAGAGCAAGCCGCGATCCCTTGAGCCGCCGACGCAGCGGATGGCGCCTCGCCCGCGCGCGTCCGCCGGCCCTTCCTCACTTGCTCGGCACGGGGCGTAGCGTCTTTTTCAACCCTTTGCCGACCGTCACAAGGATTTCCCGAGACAGGGCGTCGTCGTTCGTCGAGCGCGCCAAGCTCAATGCGCCCACGAGCGTGGCATAGACGAAAATCGCGGCCGCCCGCGCCGCGGGAGCGCGCCGGTCATCGAAGACACGGCTCAGCTTTCCCAATAGGGTCTCCAGCTTGTTGGTCGCCACCGTGCGTGCGTCGGCCTCAGACCGCCCGAGCTCGCTCGAGAGTGCGGCAAACAGGCAGCCCTCACCTGGGTGATCGCGGTGTTCGAGGCTGAGGTAGCTATCGACGAGCGCGTCGAAGAGGGTTGGGTTCGCATGCCCGCGCGCCCGCGCAGTCGCGAACACGCTATCCCAACCGTTCCCCATTGCCCCAACCGCCTCTGCGATTAGCGCGCCGCGCGATGCAAAGTGCTTGTAGAACCCGCCGACGGTCAGGCCGACCTCCTGCATCAGATCGGCCACGCCGATGCCACCGAGGCCCGCTTCGCGAAAGCGCTTTGCCGCGGCATCCAAGATCTTCGCGTGCGTCTCTAATTTGCTCTCCTGGGAATGTCCCATGCCGACCGGCCTTTCTGCATGTCGATCGTAATCCAGAACGTCCGGGCGCGCCAGCGGGGCCTTGACGTTCTGGATTATGGTCGTAATCCTTAGCATCGGTTTGCGATGAAAGGACAGCGTCATGAGGTTATCGAACAAAGTCGTGGTCGTTACGGGTGGCAACAGCGGCATCGGTCTGGCGGCAGCCAAGCTGTTCGTGGCGGAGGGGGCCCAGGTGGCCATCACCGGGCGCAACGAGCGCACGTTGACAGAAGCCGCGGAGGCGCTCGGTCACGGCGTGCTCGCGCTGCGCGCGGACAGCACCGACTATCCCGCGACGCAGCGCGCTTTCGCGCAAATTGCGGCGCGCTTCGGTCAGCTCGACGGGCTGTTCGTGAATGCCGGCATCGGCGGCATCACACCCCTCGGCAGCACCACGCCCGAGGCGTTCGAGGAACTCGTGCGGGCAAACTTCAGCGCTTCGTTTTTCACGACCCAGGCAGCGCTCCCGTACCTGAAAGACGGCTCAGCGCTGGTGTACAATGGCTCGGTTCTGGCCACGCTCGGCATGCCGGGCTGGTCGGCCTATGGCGGGGCGAAGGGCGCGGTGCGCTCGATGGTGCGCGTCCTCGCTTCCGAGCTAGCGCCGCGGCGCATTCGCGTGAACCAGGTGACCCCCGGTGGCACACGCACTCCGATTTGGTCGGGCTTGGCGCCCAGCGCGCAAGCTTACGATGCGCTCGACGCCCGGATCAGCGCGGCCACTCCGCTCGCGCGCATGGCTGAACCGGAGGACGTTGCCCGCGCCGTGTTGTTTCTGCTCTCGGACGACTCGGTTCACGTCACCGGCACCGAGCTGATCGTGGACGGCGGCGCGACGCAGGCGCCGGCCGGCGCGCCCATTTTTCGCTCCGCATGAAGCCGCGCGGACTTTCGTCGTCGCTGAATAGGTCGAGCGTCGTCGCCAGCGCGGCGGCGAAAGTCGGCAACCGCAGCTCCCGCCCGCCTCCCTCCTGATGCAGCGAGGATACAAGCTGGCAAAGATGTCACCCCTTTGGGTGAGCAGCGCGTGGCTCACGTCGTTGGGGTTCGGCTCGTCGCTGATGAAAAGTACTTTCGGCGGAGCGTGCTGGGCAAGCTCGCCGCGGCAAGTGGCGCGGCCGTCGAGCTAGTCGAACGCGCGGCCAGCAGAGCAACGCTCACCGCCAACGGAGGCATGGTCATCGCTGGCCGGTAGCACCCGAGCACGCTCAGCGCGCCTCGAGCCACTGCTCGACTGCCCCAGTCGTTCGCGCCGCCGAAGGCTTTGTCGCCAAATTGACGCGTTGTGTGACCATCAACAATAGGAATTCTGCACGCGGAGACCGCGACGTTTGTGTCGCGGTGGGGTGTTCGGAATGCAAATGACGACGGCGTAAATCGCCGAATTTTCAAGGGGTGGTATCGATACTCGAAATTGCTGGGGACGGTGTACTTCAGAGTTGGTTTTGCGCTTGACTCGCCCGTATCTTCTGGCACACCGTCGTGCAATGCGAACACGTAGCTTGTTGTGGGAACGGATGGGTCGTGTGTGCCAAATTTCTGCTGGGCCCGTGCTCCTCACAATGGCTCTGGCCAATTGTTCGAGCGACACAACGCCGAGCGGAGGCACCGCGGGAGCTGCTCCTGCCGCGGGCGGTTCCGTAGGGGCTGCTGGTAGCCCCACGACTCCGATCGCTGGAGCAAGCACCGGCACGGCGGGTGCTGGTAACGTTGCCGGAGCTGCTCCGGGGACTGCGGGCAGCGGCGGTGCGGGGCCAATTGGCACAGCGGGCGCGTCGACCGCCGGCTCTGGTACCACGGGCGGTAGCAGCCCGGTTGGCGGCAGCACCGGTGTGGCTGGCGCGGCCGGCGCCGCAGGCGGCACGAGCTCGACCGGCGTCACCGTAAAGCTCGACGGGGTGCACCAGACCATTCAGGGCTTCGGCCTGAACGACGCTCTGTTGAGCGCAACTTGGTCCACTTCTGTGCTGGATAACTTGTTTACCACCAACGGCGCCAACGCGATCGGCCTGCAAGTCCTGCGCATCGGCATGAATTCGAGCGGCGGCCTAGCCGGCAGCACCCCCAGCAATATCTCGGGTGCCAAGAGCCGCGGCGCCAAGATCATCGGTTCCACTTGGAGCCCGCCCGCCAACTGCAAGACCAACAACAGCACGATCGACGGCGGCCACACCAAAGACACGTGCTACGGCTCCTGGTCCGATACCATCGCCAAGTTCGCGAAAGACAACGGCCTGTACGCGATGTCCATCGGTAACGAGCCTGATTTCGCATCGTGCGGCAATGCCGAGCCCTGCAATGGCAACTACGACACCACGCTCTACACCGCCAAAGAGATGGTTGCGTTCCTCAAGGTTGCGGGCCCCAAGCTGCAAGCCAACAACGTCAAGGTGATCGCACCCGAAGCGTCCGAGTGGATCCATACCTGGTCCAATGAGTCCGCAAAGGGCTCCGTGCCGGGCAACAAGAACAGCTCCGACCCGCTCAAGTGTGGCTTCCCTGCGAGCAACGCCGCCTGCACCGCCGGTGATGGCTACGATTACGGCCATTGGATGGCCAAAGACGCGGACGCTTGGAAGGCGCTCGATATCATCGGCGTCCACGAATACGACTCGCAGCACGCCGAACCGTGGCCCAGTGACGTGAGCGGCGGCAAGAAGGACAAAGAAGTCTGGCAGACCGAAATGTCCGGCGTCAAATGGTGGCCGGAGCAGGGTACAGGCACCGGGGACAGCCTCAAGGGCTCGGACAGCATCGACAACGGCGTCGCCGTCGCCACTTGGATCCACTCTGCGCTCGTCGTGGGTGAGGCCTCGGCCTGGCTCTGGTGGTGGTACAACGCGTACAACACCGACGACAACGAGGGCTTGCTGCTCGGCAAGACCGGAACCACGCTCACCAAGCGCTACTTCACGCTCGGCAACTACAGCAAGTTCGTGCGTCCTGGCTACGTGATGGTGGACGTGACGGGAAATTCCAACGCGGACGTCTTGCTCTCGGCGTTCAAGGGCACGGATGGCACAGTCGTCGTCGTTGCCATCAACAAAGGGGCCGCAGCGGTCACCGTGCCGATCGCCATTTCCGGAACGGCACCCGCTTCGATGACGCCGAACGTGACCTCTGCCACTGACAATCTCAAGGCGGGTACTGCCGTACCCGTCACCGGCGGCAGCTTCATGGCTGCGCTCGCGAGTAAGACCGTGACCACGTTCGTCGGCAAGTAAGCCTGGACCTTCCGCCTTCGGCCACTAAGGTTTCAATCCAATGACTAGACTCTCCATTTCGAATTTCGGACTTCTCTCGCTCTCCAGCCTCGGGCTCGTACTCGCCGCGGGTGCCTGTAGCTCGGATCAGACCACGATCACGCCTCCGGGCAGCGCCGGCTCATCGTCAGTTGCGGGTTCGTCGAATCCGGGCGCGGCGGGCACGTCGAATCCGGGCGCGGCGGGCACGTCGAACCCGGGCACCGCGGGCGCCTCGGGTTCGTCGAATCCGGGCACCGCGGGCACTGGGAACAATGCCGCGGGCGCTGATACCGGCACCGGTGGTGCCGCTCCGGGCACCGCGGGCTCGTCGAATCCAGGTGGCGGCGCGTCTGGTAGCGCTCCCACAGCCGGCAGCGGCGGCGGCCAAGTGGTCGTGAATCTGCCTCCTTTGGTCACGTCCGCGCCCGGCGCGTACTGGAAGACGGACGCGACGCCGACGGACTCGACGGCAGCGGCCACGGTGACCGTCAACGATACCGCGGTCGCCCAGAATTGGGACGGCATGGGCGCGGCCTTCAACGAGCTCGGCTGGAAATACCTCACCTCCGACGCGATGAAGACGAAGGCGATTGGCCTGCTATTCAGCGCGAGCGACGGTGCGAACTTTGCCTGGGGCCGTATTCCGATGGGCGCCAGCGACTACGCGGAAATCCGCTACACGCTCGAGGACATCGCCGGTGCCGACCCCGCGCCGGATAGCACCGAATCCAATCGCCCCGCGGCGGACACCGCGCTCGCCAACTTCTCGCTCGAGCGGGACAAGACCAAGCTGATCCCGTACATCAAGGCCGCGCAGGCCGTGAAGCCCGCGCTGCGCTTCTGGGCCAGCCCCTGGACGCCTCCGGTGTGGATGAAGACCGGCTACAAGAAAGACAGCGGCGCCCAGCCCACGCCGACCCCGAATGTGCCGAAGAAGCCTTCGTATTACGACGGCGGCAACATGAAGAGCGACGCCGCGATCCTGGCGGCATATGCCCAGTACTACACGAAGTTCGTCCAGGGCTATAAGGCCGAGGGCATCAACGTCGAGCTCGTCTCGCCGCAAAATGAGCCGGGTTACGACCAGAATTACCCGTCGTGCTTGTGGGATAAGACCACCTACACGACCTTCATCGGTAAGTACCTTGGCCCAGCCATGAAGACGCTCGGCGTCAATGTGATGGCCGGCACGCTCTCGAACGAGTCCGCCAACAAGGACGCCGACAATGCGGCGATGGCGCTGGCCGATGCCACGGCAAAGCCGTTCCTGACGGTGATCGGTGCGCAGTGGGGCATGCTCGATGCCAGCAAGCTGGCGCCTCTGAATTCCTCGCTGCCGGTTTGGGCCACGGAGCACAAGTGCGGCAACTACCCGTGGATGACGTCGTCGTACAACAACACTCAGGCTCCGAACGACCAAGCCTACGGCGTGGAGAGCTGGGGCTACATCCGTGACGCAATCAAGAGTGTCAAAGTCACGTCGTACAACGCCTGGAACATGGTCCTCGACAAGTCGGGCTTGGGGAACGACACCAGCCGTGATTGGAAGCAGGACGCGCTCTTGGTTGCAGACGGCGGGCAAGTCACGGCCACGCCGGCCTACTACGTGTTCCGTCACATCTCTCAGTACGTCAATCCGGGCGCCAAGGTGGTCGGGACCACGGGCGGCGATGCGGTCGCGTTCAAGAACCCGGACGGCAGCTTGGTGGCCGTGATGTTCAACAGCGGCGCCGCCGTCGCCAATTATGTGGTCGCCATCGGCGGCAAGAAGCTGCAGTTCGCCATGCCAGCCAACGGCTGGGCAACGGTGAAGGTCAAGCCATAACCCCGGCGAGTTATCGTTAGCAGCCAGTGAGATCGCAACGAGCGCGGTGCCGAAATAATCGGTGCCGCGCTCGCTGCATTTGGGGCGATCGCGATCCCGCCACGCACCCCACGGTGCGCGTGGTTTCCGCTTTGGGGTAGCCCGCGCTGAAATGTGGAGTCCGCCGCGTCAGCTCATGACCCGTCCAGCACCTCGCGCACGCGGCGAGCCAGCTGATCGACGGTGTAGGGTTTGGCGAGAAACTCGATGTCTTCCTTCAGCACTCCGTGGTGTACGATCACGTTCTCGGTGTAGCCGGAAACGAACAGCACCTTCATTGTGGGGAGCAGCGAGCTGACTCGCTCGGAAAGTGCCCGGCCGTTCATGCCCGGCATCACGACGTCCGTCACCAGCAAGGCGGGCGCAGGGCTCAACTCTTGGAGGGCGGCCAACGCATGGGCCGGCGCTGGGAAGGCATGAACCGCGTAACCGAAACGCTCGAGCACGGTCGTCGCGAAGGCCCGAACTCGCTCGTCGTCCTCGACCAGCAGAATCGCCTCCCCGCCACTGCGCGGGCTCTGCCGGTCGGGCGTGCCGAGCTCCCGGTCCGTGGAGGGCACTCGCGGTAGGTAGATCTTGAATGTCGTGCCGTGCTCGGGTTCTGAGTACACCTCGATTCGACCACCGTTTTGCTGGACGGCGCCGTAGACCATGGCCAGCCCGAGCCCGGTCCCCTTGCCGGGTGCTTTGGTCGTGAAAAACGGTTCGAACAGATGCGCCCGTGCTTCTTCGCTCATCCCGGTCCCGCTATCGGACACTGCCAAGAGCACGTAGTCGCCGAATTCGACGTCGGTGTGGGTGTCGACGTAACCCTCGTCGAGACGCACATTGCGAGTCTCGATCGTCAATCGGCCGCCCTCGGGCATCGCATCTCGCGCGTTGACGGCGAGGTTGACGATGATCTGCTCGACTTGACCGGGATCGAAGCGCACGAAGCCGAGATTGGGCGAACAAAGGGTGCGGAGCACGACGTCTTCACCCAATAGCCGTTGGGCCATGCGTTCGACACGAGCGATGACTTCGTTCAGGTTCAGGACCTTGGGCGCGATGATCTGCTTGCGCGAAAAGGCGAGCAGCTGCTTGGTCAGCGTCCCCGCGGAATCGGCCGCATTTTCTGCGTCGGCCAGGTATTCATGCGCTGGATGGCCGGTGCTGAGCTCTCGCCGTGTGAGCTCGATTCCGCCCAAGATCACCGTCAACAGGTTGTTGAAATCGTGCGCGATTCCGCCGGCGAGGCGGCCGACGGACTCCATCTTCTGCGCGTGCAACAGCTGAGCTTCGAGACGCTTTTGCGCCGTTACGTCCAAAAAGGTGGCAACCACGTTCAGCAGTTGCCCGTTCGAATCACTGATGGAGTGGGCGGACAACCGCAGTTGCATGGGCGTGCCGTCCCTGTGCTTGCCCGTCAGATCACCCACCCAGGAGCCATGTGCACGCACGCTCTCCAATATTTTCGGCGCCTGTTGCTCGTCCGCAAACTCCAACGGAGACCGACCGAGGACTTCGTCGTCGGACGCGTAACCCCAAAGCTTGAGAAAAGCCGGGTTCGCGTACACGATTTTGCTGCTGGCGTCGCTCATGGCAATGGGCACGAGCGAGGTCGCGATGGCTTGGTCCTTCAAGCGCAGCGCTTGCTCGACGCGTTTACTGGCGGTGATGTCGTTGAACGTTGCGAGCACCTGGGCGAGCTGGCCACGCGCGTCGCATACGGCTTCTGCGACCACGGCGACGTCGAACGCTTCGCCGTTGCGGCGCCAGCCCACGGCTTCCGTGTGCCACGTCCCTTTGCGAAAGATCTCGGCGATGGCCTCACCTGCTCCTTCCCCTGGTTCCCAGAACTCGAACAGCGAGCGGTCGATCACGTCTTCCCCCCGTTCATGCCCCCAGAAGCGGACGAAAGCGTCGTTGGCAAAGGTGAGGCGCCCACTTGGATCGGCAATCGCGACGGCTCTGTCGCTGGAGCGAATGACCGTATCGAGGATGCGCAATTGAGCATTCGCGTGGTGTCGATCGGTCACGTCTTGCACGGCACCGATGGTGCGCACGGGGTGCCGTTCGGAGCCTCCCCCCGCGAACAAGGTCGTCGAGCGAGTCAAAAGCCAGCGCAGCCGGCCGCGTCGGTCGATGATCCGATGTTCGATGTCGAACGATCCGTCGCCATCGGGGCTATGGGCACGAATGGCGGCATGCTGAACACGCTCCAAATCTTCCGGGAAGCATTGCGCGGCAATCGTGCGCATGGTCACGGTCTCGTCGGCCGTGAAGCCGTAAAAGGCGCGCAGCTCCGCGGACCAATAGATGACGTCCGAGGCGTGGTCGTGGTCGAAAATGCCAATGCCGCCGGCTCTCACGGCTTGCAGTAAACGTTCGTCGTTTTCGCTCATTGGCTGTTCCGTCCGGCAAGCCCGCTGATCCGCGTTTGGCGGAACGTTCGGAGATGGTAGTCGGTCCGCCAACTACGGGTCCAGGTTTTCGGTGTCGGACGCAATCCGAATCAGAATTGAACGCCCCTTTGCTCGCCCCTGCGCGCCGCCAAGCGGCTCTTTGGGCAAACCGAGCGCCGGAGGCTCGCGCCGACGCGAAATCAGTCACCGAGGCAGAGCCGACCCTAGCACTACATTCTGCGCGTACAGGCTACAACGGCGGCTCGGCTCGCTGAACCAGCTCAACAAACACTGGTCGGGTTGCTCGCGGCAGCGACCATTGTCGAACATACTATGGGCATGGCAGACAGCCCGGCGCGAGAGCTCATCGCTCGAGCGGAGCAACTGCTCGCACAGGTCGCTGGCAAGACCCTGACACCGGTCGAGTTGGGCAAGCGCAGTGTCGAGCTGGCGCAGACCTTGCTCCCACTCGTCGAATATTTCAAGACTCCGCGCGACCTCGAACAAGCCCGGGTATTGGCTGGCATGATGCGCGATCCGCGGGGCCAGGTGTTCACCACGATGCTGGCTGACCGGGCCTATCGTTCCCGCTCTCGGAAGCGCACCGTGGAACAAGCGCGTTACTTGCTCCAAGTACTCGGCGCGCCCGCCTATTTGGGGGCCTTGGATCGACTGAGCCTGGCCGCGCTACGCTCGATCGGCACTTGGCTGCCTTCGTTGAGCGGTACGGCCATGCTGAACCACATTCGACAAGAGACGACCGCCTTCATTTTGCCGGCCGCGGATGCCGAACTGAATGAGTACTTGAGTCGGCGCCACGAGGCCGGGATCCGGGTGAACATCAACCACCTGGGTGAAGCGGTATTGGGTGAGGGCGAGGCCGCCCGGCGCGTCGCTGGCTACGTCGAGCTGCTCGGGTCGCCGCAGGTCGACACCATCAGCGTCAAGGTCTCGTCCATCTTCAGCCAGCTGCAGCCGCTTGCTTTCGAGCAATCGGTCACTCGGATTGCGGAGCGCTTGCGGACCATTTACCGAGCCGCGCTGAGCCAGCGAGGACCCGACCAGAAACCGAAGCTCGTCACGCTCGATATGGAGTCTTATCGCGATCTGCCATTGACGGTGGCCGCGTTCCAACGCGTCTTGGATGAGCCTGAGTTCTTGTCTCTGTGCGCTGGGCTCGTGTTGCAAGCGTATCTGCCCGATTCCGACGGCTATCAACTTCGGCTCTTCGAGTGGGCGAAGCAGCGCGTCGGGCGCGGCGGCAGTCCGATCCGCATCCGTATCGTCAAGGGAGCCAACCTCGCGTTCGAAAGCGTCGAGTCCGAGCTGCGCGGCTTTCCCTCGCCCATTTACGGCAGCAAGGCCGAAGTCGACGCCAATTTCAAGCGTTTGACGCTGCGCGCATGCCAGCCGGAGAACGCCGCCTGCGCCGAGCTCGGCATCGCAAGCCACAACCTGTTCGACATTTGCTTTGGATTGGTTGCCAGCAGCTCCCAAGAGACGGCGCAGCACCCCTGCTTCGAACTACTGGAGGGCATGGCCAACCCGCTCGTGCGCGCGCTGGCGAAAATGGGCAAAAAGGTATTGGTCTACGCGCCGATCGTGGCCGAGCACGAGCTGCCGAGCGCCATCGCGTACCTGACACGCCGCTTGGACGAGAATACCTCGGCGCAAAACTACCTCGCGCATAGCTTCACGATGCAAGCGGGCAGCGCCGATTGGGAAACCGAAAAGGCTCGGTTCCTGAGGGCCTGCGCGGAGACGAACACGGTATCGAGCGTGCCGCGGCGCAGCCAAGATCGCGCGAGCCCCGCGCTGGCTTTGGATCCAAATGCCCCCTTTCAGAACGAGCCAGACACGGACTTCGGGCTCGCCCTGAACCGCAGCTACGTGCAACGCTGGCTTTCGCGAGCGGAGGAGGCGCATTTCTCCGTCGCCTCCAGCATCGCCAGTTCCGCGCTTCCCAGCGCGGAGGTGCGAGCCGGCTTCGATCCATCCCGTCCTGGTCATGTTCCCTATGCCATCCATCTGGCCAGCTCCGAGGCGGTCGATCAGACCTTGGAGCGCGCGCTCCAAGCCTTTCGCCACGGTGGCTATGACGACGGCGAGCGTCAACTTTGGCTCAGCCAAGCGGCACGAGCGCTGCGCAACGCACGTGGCGAACTGATCGCGCTGATGGTCCTCGACGCGGGCAAGCGGGCCGAGGAGGCAGACGTCGAAGTGTCCGAGGCCATCGATTTTGCGGAGTACTACCTGCGCTGTCATCGCGAGCTCAAGGCGGACGCGCGCATCAACGCTTCGCCTCGCGGAGTGGTCGTCATCACGCCGCCCTGGAACTTCCCGTTGGCGATCGGCCTGGGCGGCGTGTTTGCGGCGTTGGTCGCAGGCAACGCCGTGATCCTCAAGCCCGCGCTCGAAACTCCGCTCGTCGCGCAGCGCGCCTGCGAGCTGCTCTGGGACGCAGGCATCCCCGAGTCCCGGCTGCAATACGTGGTGTGTGACGATCCGGTGGGGTCGCGCCTGATCCGCGATCCGCGGACCAGCAGTGTCGTGCTGACGGGCGCCACCAGTACCGCGCGGCTGTTCCATCGTCTGCGTCCGGAGTTGCATTTGGTCGCTGAAACTGGCGGCAAAAATGCGCTGATCGTCTCTTCCATGTCCGATCGCGAACAGGCGATCCAGGACATTTTGGCTTCGGCGTTCGGCCACGCGGGCCAGAAATGCAGCGCCTTGAGCCAGCTGATTTTGGAGCAGGAGGTGTACGCCGATCCCGCTTTTCGTCGCAACCTGGAAGACGCGGCCCAAAGTCTCAAGGTGGGTTCGGCCTGGGAACTCGACAGCTTCGTCACGCCCTTGATCCACCCGCCTTCAGGGGCGCAGTTGCAGGCTTTGACCGAACTCGAGCCCGGGGAGTCTTGGTTGCTCCAGCCCCGCTTCGACGCCGAGAACCCACGGCTCGTGAGCCCCGGCATCAAGCTGGGCGTCGAGCGAGGCAGTCGCAGCCACCGTACGGAGTTCTTTTGCCCGTTGCTGGCCGTGTTGCAGGCGCCAGACATTCGGGCCGCGGTCAGCCTAGCCAACGATACCCCGTATGGCCTCACGGCCGGGATCCACAGCTTGGACGAGCGCGAGCAGCAGTATTTCACCGAGCACATGCAGGCCGGCAACTTGTACGTAAATCGCAAGATTACGGGCGCGATCGTGCGCCGACAAGCCTTTGGCGGCTGGAAGGAATCGAGCTTCGGACCCGGAGCGAAAGCGGGCGGGCCAAACTACGTGGCTCAGTTCGTCGAGCTGAGCCAATCGTCCGCGGCTTCGCCGGGCGCGCCGCGCGCGCCATTGCCCGCGCGCGTGGAAAGCGTGTTGCGTCTCCTGAGTGGCCTTCAGAGCGTGCCCGACTTGCGCGCCGCGGCCGTCGAGTTGGTCGAGGCCCACACGCGTTATTTGGCCAGCGCGTGCGACGAGAGTCAGTTGCGGGGTGAAGACAATCTGCTCGCGTACCAGCCGATCGCTAGCTTGTTCGTGATTGCCGACGGACGCTTGTCGGAGCAAGAGCTCGCGCTGATCACGCTCGCGGCCGTGGTCACGGATTGTCCGTTGTCGCTGGTCAGCGTCGAGACGAGCCCCGCTCACGCATTGGCGCTCGCGCTCGGTGCCACCACCCTCGGTCGCGATCTCGACACCGCCGATCCAGCTTTGTGCGCAGCGCTCGAGGCGACCACGGCTGAACGCATTCGTTGCCGTGCGCCGCTCTCTGCTCGCGCCCTGGGTGTTGCGCGCCAGCGCGGGTTGCATGTTTTCATGGAAGCGCCACTCGTCGGGCGCTACGAAATGCTGCACACGCTGCGGGAGCAATCGATCAGCGTGAGCTACCACCGCTACGGACACCTCGGTCTACGCGCTTTGCCGAAGTGACGGCGAATACTGGACATCATCCGCGTCCCCGTCGACGACGAAGCGGCGCGCAGGGGAGGAATGCCTGCGCGCCTCATTGGGTTCAGAAGCCTCAGGCGAGTGCGAGGCGGCCGTCCGCTTCGCGACTAGCCTTACGCTCCGCCGCCGGCTGCTCCGCCGCTGCCGGCACTGCCCGCTTTGCCAGCGCTACCGACACTGCCTGAACTGCCGCCGGTGCCGCTGCCGCCGGTGCCGCTGCCGCCCTGAGCGAAGCCACCGCCTTGAGCGAAGCCACCGCCTTGTCCGAAGCTGAAGCCACCCTGACCGAACGAGAAGCCACCCTGGCCGAAGGAGAAGCCGCCCTGACCAAAGCCGCCTCCTTGACCGAAGGTGCTCGTGTCGATGCAGAAGTACTGGCTGTTGAGACACGAGCAAATCACGGTGCCCGAACTGCAAGCGCCGAATGCCCCGGGATTGAAGCCGCCACCGGCGCCGCCCGCTTCTGGTGCCGTACAAGCATCGCCCGTCATGGGCGTACCCGAACAGGGATCGAGCGCGGGGAATCCGCCGCCCTGGCTCCCGCCAGCGGTCGATCCCTGACTCGAGCCGCCGAAGCTCGGCGCGCCGCTAATGTTGCCGGAGCCGGCGGAGCCGGGCGGGTTCGTCGAGGAGCCGGCAGTTCCTGTCCCGGGCGAGCCAGCGCTGGCATGAGCTCCGCCGCTGCCGTTGCTCGCTCCTGCAGTCGCTCCGGAACCTGAGTTGTCACCGGAGCTACCGCCGCACGCTGTCACTGCGGCCAGCCCGAGCAGGATGATTCCAAACCGATTCATTGATCCTCCGCGCCTTGGCGAATTTGAAAGATGAAATTAATGGGGTTCGCGAATGGTGCGTCTCGCGTCTTCAGACTCGATACGGTCGCCATGTAACACCGTACCCAAAGCGCCCACAGAGCAGGCGGATCTCTGCGTGTTCATGCACTTTCTCCGCGTTTGGGGATGTCATTTTTGGCCCTTGCGGAGCGCTGCTTTTGTCGAAGCGGATGCGCTCCCGCTCGCGTCCGAGTCGTGCAATTTTCTAGCGCGAGCGTCGCGCGCCGTCTCATTGCGACGCAGACGCGCGGCGAGGACTCGCTAGAGACCTGGTATCACCCTTGGGGTTAGTGTGGGCAGTCGCGACGCAGCAGGAAGCGTGCGATTTAAAATGCGGTTGGCATTGCGCACCTGTGAGCACACTTCGCGCGCTTCGGCGGCACAGGCGTTTGTTGGACACGTCCCTCGCCAAGGTGCGGACACGTGGTAGCCTCCGTTCGTGTCAATCGATCGGCGTTCGAGCTTGTGCGTCGGCTTGCGCTCGCGCACTCGTCCTTCCCCGCTAGGTTTGCTTGCTACGCTCAGCGCGCTGTTGCTTGCGAGCGCCTGCGTGTCTGGCTCACTCACCGGTACTGCCAGTCAGCGCGGGGACGGCGCTCAGGGCGGAGGCAGTTCGCAAGCGCCGGGCCAGGCAGGGCAAAGTGCTGCGGGCACGGCGGCGCAACAACCACCGGGTAGCGCGGGCGACGGAGCCACGACCGAGCAGGCGCCGACCGCGCTGCCCGCCGAAAATGCCTGCAGCAACCCGGGTAGCCCAGGCCCGCGTGTCCTGAGGCGGCTCACTGCAGGCGAGTTCGCGGCGTCGATCGCCGATCTGTTCGGTGACAAGAGCGCGCCCGTCGCGCAAGTCTTCAACGATTCGCGCGTGCTCGGTTTCACGGTCGATTCGAGCACGCTGCGGGTCCAGGATTTGAACGCCGACCAATTGATGACCAACGCCGAGGCGGTGGCCAACTGGGTAGTGACCACGCCGGCGCAACTCACGCAGCTCACGCAGCTGGCAACCTGCAGTAGCCACGATGCCAATTGCGCCAAGCTGTTGGTCAAGAACTTCGGGCGCAAGGCGTTCCGCACCGCCATCCCCGATGGAGATTCGCGGATCGACTCGTACAGCGCCTTGTTCATGGCGGAGACCGATTTTCCTAGCGGTGCCGCGACGGTCATTTCGGCCATGTTGCAGTCCCCTTATTTCCTGTACCGAAGTGAGTTGGGTGCAGTGGGGGCAACGGGCGCGACAATCCCTCTCACTCCGTATGAAGTCGCGAGCAGTCTGTCTTACCTACTCACGGGCAGCATGCCCGACGACACGCTGCTCAAGGCGGCTGATGCCGTGCAGGCCAACGACTCGGCGGCTTTGGCCAAGATGGTCGACCAGCAGGCGGCGCGGCTGCTCGCGCCATCCGCTTCAGACCCGCTGCCCGCAGCCGCGCAAGACGCGTTGATGAACTTCATGAGCGGTTGGCTCGGCCTCGATCGCCTGTACACGAACGTCAAAGACAACACCGTCCAACAGCTGACTGACGACCAGCGCGCGGACATGGCGATGGAAACCAGGAAATTCGTCCTTTCCATCTGGGGCGCCTCGAGCGGCAACACGGTCGGTGACCTGTTCGGCGCCAATTATACGTTCCTGAACCAGAACCTCGCGAATTATTACCACCTGCCCGCGCCGAGCGGGGATGCCAGCGCGTTCAGCAAGGTCTCGCTGCCGAGCGGTCGTGACGGCGGGATTTTGGGCCAGGCAAGCATTCTGATTGGGTACGCGCGTGCGGACGTGTCGTCCCCGACTCAGCGCGGTCACCTCGTGCGTTCACGCATCCTGTGTCAGGACGTTCCTCCGCCGCCCGCCGGCCTCGACACCAAGTTCACGCCAAACAGCGACTTGAAGACCACGCGCGATCAGTACCTGCAAGGTCACGCCGCGCCAGGTCATCAACCTTGCTATGGCTGTCACAAGCTGATGGATCCGATCGGCGTCGCGTTCGAGCACTACGATTCGTTCGGCAACTACCGTACGACCGAAAACGGGGTGACGATCGACTCGACCGGCACCATCTACGGGGCAAGCCTCAGCGATGGCGACGTTCAGATCGACGGCCTCTCGGGCTCGCAGGGCCTGGAAACGTACCTGGCCAAAAGCGATAGCGTGAAGGCGTGCCTCGTGCGTTATTGGTCGTACTACGCGTTCGGCAGCGCTAGCTGGGCACAAGATGGTTGCACGTACGACGCGATCCGCACCGAAGCGGCCAGCAAATCCTATGCGCTCAGCAGCATCCTGACTGCGATTCTGCACGCGCCGCACTTCACCTCCCGCGTCGCGGACCAGTAGCGCTCAGAACCGCTCGGAATCGGGCCGTTTTCGCGATCTTTGCGCGCCCTCCCTCAAATCGTGCAAATCTCGCGGCTCTTCGCGCCCCATGCCCCGCGAGCCGCTTTCGCATTCGAGTCCTCGATGGTCGTGCCTTACCGCAGCGCTAGCCGTGGCATGGTTCACCAGCTGCAGTCGCGCGAGCGCGAAGCTCAGCCCCGAACGGACAGCCGCGTTCCTCGTGACTTACACGGAGATCGCGAGTGCCGGCTACGCGGCTGCGCTCTCCGATGCACGCGCTCTCGCGGTGTCGATCGATCGCTTCGTGCGAGAACCGTCGGCCGAGCACTTGAGCGCAGCCCGCGCGGGCTGGCTCGCTGCTCGAAGGTCTTATGCACAAACCGAAGTCTATCGCTTCTATGGTGGCCCGATCGATGCGGTGGAGCTACTCGTGAACACGTGGCCGGTGGACGAGAATTACCTCGAGTCGGAGGATGGCCGGACCGGAATCATCGCCGATGAGCAACTTTACCCGGAGCTCTCTCCGCGCACGCTCGCGGCGGTGAACCTCCGAGAAGGTGAGACGAGCGTGAGCACGGGCTATCACGCGATCGAGTTCTTGCTTTGGGGGCGGGATCGCAGCGCGACCGGCCCCGGCGATCGCTCGTTCCACGATTACGACACGGCGCCGCTCGCATGTCGGCGCGCCGAGTATTTGCGCGCGGCTGCTGCGCTATTGGTCGAAAACCTGGCCGCGGTCGACGCGGCTTGGCGAGGGCAATACCGCGCGGCGTTCCTGGCGCGCCCCGCCGAGCAAGCTCTGGCGCTGGCCGTGAAGGGTCTGGGCTCGCTGAGCGGCGGCGAACTGCTGGGCGAGCGGCTGACCGTCGCTTATGAAACTCGCTCCCAAGAAAACGAGCACTCGTGCTTCAGTGACAACACCCACGAAGATCTCAGACTGAACGCGGTAGGAATTCAGAATGTGTGTCTGGGGCACTACGCGGATCTCGTGCATGGGGTGGGGCTTTCGCAGCTCGTGCGCGATCTGAATCCGTCGCTCGCAGACGAACTCGAACGGGACGTCGCCGCGGGGGTGTCTGCGCTGAGTGCCATTCCGGCGCCTTTCGACCAGGCGATCCTCGGCGACGATAGTGCAGCGGGGCGCGTGGCCATTCAGCGCGCGATGCAAGCCCTGCGCACGGAAGCGGACGCGTTCACGAAGGTCGCGGGCACGCTGAAGTTGAGCATTCAGCCGGTTTTCGAGCGAGCGCCATGAGCTGGGCCGCCTTCGCTCGAGCGGCGCCTTGGCTGCTCTTGAGCGGATGCCGCGGTTCCGGGGGCGCGGAGACGCCCGCGGCGGGGACGGCAACGGTGGTCGACGCGACGCGGGACGCCTTCAGCCAGCCCGCACCGAGCCTCACGCCAGCGCATCGCGCCGCGTTTTTCGTCGGCAATTCACTGTTCAATCGCAGCTGGGTCGCGGCGCCCGCGTCGGTCGAGGCACGCGATGGACTTGGACCCCTGTTCAACGCGCGCTCTTGCTCGGGCTGTCACTTCAAGGATGGACGCAGTCGGCCGCCCGTGCCTGGCGAGCCACTTCGCTCGATGCTCTTGCGCGTGAGTATCCCCGGTCGCGGCCCACATGGCGCGCCGCTGCCCGATCCGATTTACGGCGACCAGATCCAAGGCCATGCAAACCCGGGTGTGCCTGCGGAAGGAGACGTGGTCGTCAGCTACGCGCCGGTTCGCGGCGTGTTCGCGGACGGCCAGCCCTACGAGCTGACGAAGCCCGAGTATCGCGTCGAGCGTCCCGGTTACGGCGAGCCGTCGCGTTCGTTGTTGATGTCGCCGCGGGTCGCTCCCGCTCTGATTGGCCTGGGCTTGCTCGAAGCAATTCCGGAACAGGTATTGCGTGCACGCGAGGATCCGGACGATCAGGACCAAGACGGCATCTCCGGGCGCGCCAATTGGGTCTGGGACATCCAGCGCGGCGCTGAGGGATTCGGCCGGTTCGGTTGGAAGGCAGAGCAGCCGACCGTGGAGCAGCAAAGCGCGAGCGCATTTTTCGCCGATCTTGGCGTAACTTCCACGCTCTTCCCAGACGAGGGCTGCACGTTGGCCGAGCTGCGTTGCAAAGAGCAGCCGAACGGGGGCTCGCCCGAAGTCAGCGCTGAACTACTGCGAGACGTCGTGCTTTATGCGCACGTGTTGGGCGTTCCCGCTCGGCGCAACACCGGCGACGCGCTCGTGCGCGACGGCCGCGCGCTCTTCGAGCAGGCAGGCTGCACGGGCTGCCATGTGCCAACGATTCGAACCGGCGGGTCGCGGGACATTCCCGAACTCGCAGACCAAGAAATCCATCCGTACACCGATTTGCTACTGCACGATTTGGGCGATGGCCTTTCCGACCAGCGCCCGACCTTCGGCGCGGACGGCCGCGAGTGGCGCACCGCGCCGCTCTGGGGCCTCGGCCTGGTGCAGACCGTGAACGAACACACGCGGCTACTCCACGATGGTCGCGCGCGCGATGCCAGTGAGGCCATCCTCTGGCATGACGGCGAGGCGCGAAAATCCCGTGACGCGTTCGTGCGCATGAGCCGTGCGGAACGCCAAGCCCTGCTCGCATTCCTCGATTCCTTGTGAGCTTCGAGCCGCATCGCCGTTACCCCCGTCAGGTCGCAGGGCCAAGCTCGGAGTTGGCGCAAGTCTTGCTGGGGCCGATGAATGCAAAGCCAAGCAATCGATAAAACCAGCTTCATCGGAGACCGCGTGCGTGACCATACGGCGCCCGCCGTGACCGAACGCATCGATCGCATGACCGAAGCGGAGCTCGACGCCGCCGTCGCCGCCGGGCCTGCGGCAATCCAACGTCGCATGATCAAACTCGAATCGGAGTGGGACGTCGACCGCGCGCTGATCGTCAATTTCGCCATTGCGGGCGCGGTTTCATTGGCGACCGGGCTAGTGCGCTACCAACGAACGCCCGCTTTCTCTCGGCGGCGGAAGGGGTTTCTCTACCTCTTCGGCGCTCAGCTCGGATTTCTGCTTTTGCACGGCACGGTCGGCTGGTGCCCGCCAGCGTCGCTCTTTCGCCGATTGGGTTTCCGAACCCAACGGGAAATTGAGGCGGAACGCGCCCAGTTGCGCGACGCTCTGGCCTTGATCCAAGCGGCTTGAGCGTCCGCACGGCGCGCAGCTGCGCGGTTGGCAAATCGGCACAGCGTGCGACATTGTCTCGGCCCACCTGAACGGCGGCGGCCGAGCTAGATGCCGTAGTCCTTGCCTCGTGGCCGCGTGGGACTCGGCGCCGTTCTGGTCTGTGGCGCCGGTGTGGCTGAGCCAACTGCTCGCTCCACTTTGGCCACCTCTGGCGTGCCAATCCCTTCTGCAGGGCGAGCGCTCGGCTGCTCTGCGCAGCAGAAGGGGAGGCGCGCGCGGACCGACGCGGCTTCCTGGTTCGACGCAGAGACACGACGCTGCGCTATTCGCGGTGCTGTGGGTTTGAGCGTGTGCTCGCCCCGGGGGGCAAACACCAGCCCTCCGCCGAGGGCACAAACGATCAAGACCATCAGAGTGGTCAGTGTCCGTGCGGACGGCCGGCGCGGCGGCATGGCTGGCAGCGAGGTGCGGGCGACCAATGCCGCGGGCGTTACGGGTTCCGGTGAAGGCGTCGCGGGTCCCGGTGAAGGCGTCGCGGGTTCCGGTGAAGAGACGCGCGTCGGGACCGGCGTGGGCGACTCGAGTTCCTGCGTTGACGACGCTGCAGTCGTGTTCGCAAACGGTAGGGGTGGCGGTCGCGACGAGCGCAGTGGCGGAGGCAACGAGCGCGGTGATGGAGACGACGAACTCGGTGGTGGAGACGACGAACTGGGTGGTGGAGACGACGAACTGGGTGGTGGAGGCGTCAGGCCTCGAGGCGGGGATGGAGGCGGCGGAGGGAAGGCTTCCTTGGCGACCGGCAGGGGAACCGACGCCATCCGGAGCGTGACGTTCATCTTCAAGGTGCTCTGGCGAGGCGCGCCCGACGTTACAGGGCTTGGCTGGAAGGTCGAAGTCGCGACCGGCACAGCGGGCAGCATGCGGAACGTGCCACCACGACGCGCGACCGGTCGTTGCTGCGAAACGGGAGCGGCGCTGGGTCGCGCGGGGCTTGGCTCGGGTCCGGGGGCGGTCCTGAAATTCGACGCAAAAAAAGCGGCAATCTCCGCCTGACTGGCCACGCGATCTTGGGCGATGCGCAAGATCGCCGCCGAGAATTCGGCGCAGTCGGCGAAGCGTTGTTTCTCGTTCACCGACAGTGCCCGCTCGACTTCGGCTTTGAGTGGGGTGGCCCAGGCCAACTGTGGCGGTAGCGGCGGGACGCGCAGCCTTTGGCTCATCAAGCGATCGACGATCGAATCGACGCTTTGCAGCTCAGTCAATCGTCGGCCTGCCAGGGCCTCCCACAGCAAGACACCGGCACTGAACACGTCGGCGCGGATACCGACCTGCTCTCCGATCAGGCGCTCGGGCGACAAGAAGGCAAGCGCGGCCCGGGGCGCCTGGACGTCGTCGGAGATGTAGTGGCGCGTCGTGAGTGGCACGAGCCGACACACGCCGAGCGGGTCGACCCGAAACTGCGAGGGTGTGAATTCACCGTGTGCGAAGGGCATTCCGCTCGCGGTTTTGGTCTCGTTGAGCGCGCTGAGCCCACGCATGGCATCGAGCAGTAAGCCCAAAGCACGACCGAGGCCGTAGCCGGCAAAGCCACGGCTCGCCGGTAGCTCGAACCAATCACCAGTGGCCGGATCGATCGAGTAACCCACGCCATTGCTTTGCATCGGAACGAGCCGCGTGTGCATGCGCGACAGCCGGATCTGCTCGGCGAAAGGATCCCGCGTCTCGGAGCGCGAAGCGCTCGCCTGTGTCTGGCGTGGAAATGGGGGGGCCATCGGACTCGACCAACTGCGCCGGGCAGACTAAACGATTGGCAGTGGTGGGCGATGACTTGCACGTAGCAACTTGGTGCGACAATCGTGGGCTGATAGCGCTCGTGAGTCGCTTTCGCGATCGCTCCGCGGCGAACCGGCAACGATTCACGCCCGCTGCAATGAACACTTGCAAGGTCGGTAGTCGACCCACTCGCGGCGGGTCGACTCGGATTGCGCCTCGGCTCGAGTGGTGGCAAAGACATCGCAGCGGTCAAGGCCTAGCGCCGGGCCCGCAACGCGCAGCACCGCACTCCGGCCGCCCTCGCGTGACCGGATCGAGAACCGGGTTGGGGTTCGAACGTGGTTTGCTCGATCCGAGTGGGCGATCGCGATCCGGCATCGCAACTCTCGACTCCTCAGGGTAGCCGCAACTGGACGCCGAAGGCTGTGACGACGCGCGACGTGCTCGCGTGACCATCAACCAAGCAAGCAAACCGAGCGCTGAAACCGCGAACTTCTGCTCACTTGTTCGCGGCTTCTCGCCGTTTGTCTTTCTTGCTCTTGCGCTTGCCCTTCACGCCGCCGTTCGGGTCGAGCCCGGGAGCGGGAAGACGAGCTCGAGGAGCATCAGTGGGCTCGAAGCCGGCGAGCTGTTCACGAACGAGCGCGAGTCGATTGCGCTTCTCGATCAACCGAAAATGCTCGGCCGTGTCCGCAGTGACGAAGCTGATGGCCACGCCATGCTCACCCGCGCGGCCCGTGCGGCCGATGCGGTGAGCATAGTCCGTCGGGGAGCGCGGTAGATCGTAATTGATTACCGCGCTCAACCCGGCAACGTCCAGCCCGCGCGCTGCCAAATCGGTGGCGACCACGACGCGCACGCGCAAGGCCTTCAGATCCTCGAGCGCTTGGGCACGTGCACCTTGGCTCAGCTCGCCGTGCAACGGCAGTGCGCTGACGCTCGCGCGCGTGAGCTTGCTCGTCAGGTGGTCGACGCCGTGGCGGCTCGCGACGAATACGAGCACGCTCGGCCAGTCGTGAGTTTCGAGCAACCGGCGCAGCAACGGCGTGCGCGTCCGCGTGTCGACTTCGAGTACGCGCTGGTCGATGAACGACGCGCTCGGAGTCGGCCCCGCGTCGACCGCAATGCGCTCAGGCCGATCCAGCAGCCGTTCTGCCAACTCGCTGACTTGCTCGGGGAACGTGGCTGAAAATAGCAGTTTTTGACAGTCTGCGGGCAACAGCCCCAGCACCTCCGAGAGCGTCTCGGCAAAGCCTTGCGAGAACAGGCGATCGGCTTCGTCGAGGACCAAGATCTCGAGCGACGCCAGCCGCGCCGCATTGTTGGCGACCAGGTCCAAGAGCCGGCCCGGCGTGGCCACGAGCAGATCGGCGCCGCCGCGCAGAGCCATCAGCTGCGGATTGATCGAAACGCCGCCGACGGCGACGCAAACTTTGAGCGAACTCGGCAAGTAGCGTTGCAAACGTCGACCAGCGTCCTCGATTTGGCGCGCCAGCTCGCGCGTGGGCACGAGCACCAAAGCGCGCACGTCGGACGACTCCCTGGGCGCCGCGCTCAGCCGCTGCAAAATCGGCAGCACGAACGCCGCCGTTTTACCCGATCCGGTTTGGGCTGAAGCCCACACGTCTCGGCCATGCAAGATCGCCGGAATCGCCGCCAGTTGCACCGCAGTGGGTGTCTGATAAGAAAGTTCGGCGATTGCCCGCAGCAGGGGCTCGCTCAGGCCAAGGGAAGCAAAGGTCATTTTCGTGCCAGCATGGCACGGCTTGCGAGCGAGCCCGGGGCGTCAGCCGCCACCCCGGAGATTTGTCGAACAGATACGGCGAGGTCGACGGCACACGTCGCCGGCTCTGCGCGCTGAGTGCGCTCAGCTGAACGGGCCGAAGGGTCGCTCAGTCTCCGCTGCCCGCGTCTCCCCGCACGCAATCGCCGTTACTACAGCTCTTGCCGGGCGGGCACGCGATGTCGCAGTGTCCGCAGTGCTCGGAATCGACCAGGATATTGGTGAAGCAGCCAGCCTGCTCTTCCGGACAGTCGAAGCCAAGGAGGCAAGCGTTGACCACGCAGGTTTCGCCCTCGCAACGAGGAATGGCATTGGTCAGCCGGCAAGGGGCGCAGCCCGTCGGGGTACAGCCGTAAGCTTGGTCGGTCTGGTCGACGCATTTGCCCGCGCACAGCTTTCGACCGGAGCCGCAGCCCTGGTCGACGTCCGAGGTATCGACGACCAAAGAGCAACTCAGTGCACACAACCAGCCCGCAGCAAGCAGCGATCGGATCAGCGAACGTCGAAACATCAAAACTGCCCGCGCCAAAGCAGCGAGAGCCCTTCGCGGCTCGCGCTGATCGTGGGACCGGAGGCACGCGCTCCCGTGAGTACGACGGGCCGACGCAGGTAGCTGTAAACGGCGAGCCCGCCCAGCACCAAGCCCGCGCCGCCAGCGATGTCTGCCACCAGCAGGCGCCCCTGAATCGACGTACGAATGTCGTGTGCGCAGGTCGGAGCGCAAATTTCTCGGGCGTCGGCGCGCTCGTTCAGTCCGGCGACGAGGAATGCGCCGGAGGTCGCGAACGCAGCGAGCGCTCCCGCCGACAGCCAATAGGTGGCCGCCGGCACAGGGCGCGCGGGGACCCGAATCGGCGCGGGCGCGGGTGGCCGGACAGCTTGGCGCGGTGTGAAGCGCACGCGTTCGATGTGATTCTTCTCGCCCTTCGCCAGCGAGAAATTGACCACGGCCGGCTCTTCGCCGGGCAACTGGAAGCGCAGCTGATGCGCTCCGGGCAATAATTCGATGGGCACCGGAGGATCTTCCAGGGCCACGCTCACTCCGTCGAGCTCGACGCGCAAGGCGGAGTGCAGGGCCCCCAGGTCTTCGCCTTCGACGACGACGATCAGCGTGGGCATCAGCCTTTCGACTTCATCGAGCCAGGCGCGGCAGTCGGCCGCGATCGCCAAAGGGCAGTGCTCTTCGGCGCAGCTCACCATCGCGGAGCGCGCGGCCTGCCACTCTTCGCTCAAACGCAATTGGCGCGCGCTATCGTGCTGTGCGATGCATTGTTCGACCTCGGCGCGCGAGGTTTCCCGGCTGGCCTCGGTCGTTCCCTGAGCCAGGCAGACCGAAGCGAAGCAGGTCGTGAGTATCAGTGCGAGCGGGGCGCTGCTTGGCTTCATTGCGGTTGCTGGCCCTCGGCGATGCGCGCCTGCCAGCGCTCGAGCAGCGGTAGCGTATTGCGAAGTAATGAGAGGACCGCATCGATGCTGGCTCGCGACGCGCCGTCCGCCGTCATGTCCGAGAGCCGCGCGCTCAAGTCGTCCGGGTAGTACGGGGGAAAGAGGCCAGAGGTCGCGATCGATTTGTGGATCTGCGGTGAATCGAAGTCTCGCCAGGTCTGCGCGGCGCGTGCACCCAGGCGCTCCTGAACTAGGACCGTTGCGATATCGGCGCGCGCCGGAATCGAGCCTTTTTCTTCGCTGAATGCTAGCTGAGCCTCGGTCGAAGCCAGAGTTTCCAGTAGCTCCTCGCTCTCTTCCGCGTAGCGTGCTGCGACGGGCAATGGAAACGTGTCGGAGGTGAATACGAACGTGCCCTCGGAGCCGGGAAATGGGCGTGCATCGACCCGCTCCTCGCTGAGCGCCTGTCTGAGCTCGCCGTTGGCCCAATCACCCATGATGCTGAAATCAGCATCGCCCGTGTCGACGCGATTCAGCGCGTCGGCCCAGCTCAGCTGGTCATCGCGCAGGAACGAGCGCGACAAATATTGCACGCACTGTAGCGCGTGCAGTACCGGTTCGTGCCACTGCTTCTCCGACAAATTGCCGAGAAAGAGCTCGTCATACAAGGTGCCGCCGGTGACTTCGTTGTAGGGGGTGGCACCGGCGACGGCCGGCAATACGTTTTCGAGTGCGAGCAAAGTCAGCGCAAAGCTGTCTTTGGTGCCCACGGCGATTTTGAGCTCCAGCCGTTCGTCGGGATCCTCCAGCCGCGTGGCCACGTCGTTCGGGCACAGCTCCGCGGCGTCGAGAAACGAGCGGCCCGCGTGAGCGCTCTTGTAACTGTCGAGCGCGCGGGTGCCGTAGTAGATCAGGTTCAGGCGGTGAATGTTGAGCGGAACCGCATAGGGCCGGCGCTGAGGACCCGCCAGCACGGCCTCATACAGATCGCGCGGTAGCGCTTCTTTCAGACCGGTTCGCGAGAACAGCTCGTCGAGTGGTGAGATCCGGCTGGAGCTGGGGAGCGCGAACTCCGTCGTGTCCATCGCCGTCCAGCGCAACAGATCGGCGCCGGCATTGGCTTGGAAGGTCGATGGAGGAGCGCCGGCCAAGAGCCGCGCGGTCAGCGTGGCTCGCACCTCGTCGGCGTTCACGTCTTTCGTCACCTGGTTGACTGCCTCCGAGTCCTGGTGCCCTGCGTTGTAGATCGCGAGCACGCGATCGAAGGCTTTCTGTTCGGAGGGCCGCGTCCACCAGCTGTACGCTTCGAGTCGATCCTTCTCGCGCGTCGGAGTGGCACAATGAACGAGGCCGACGGCGCACAACAGCAACGCCCAGATCCGATGCCAATCGCTACGCCGGCCGGGCGCCCTTGGCGGGCTCTGCGGGGACATGGTGCTCGGCGCTCCTCTGGTGTATTTACCAATTTCGCCTGCCCGTGTAACCGGGCAAACTAGCCTCAGCTGCGAGGAGCAAAAAAATCGTCAGCCGGGCACTTACGCGCCGAAGGTCTCACGGGGCAAGCACTCTAAGTCGGCAGGAAGGGTGTATCGCGAGTCATGACTAGCGGAAGTGGTGCAGAACCCCCGCGGTTGGCCAGCCGGGATGACCCGGCGGGGCAATTGCTCCGAGCGGCGGAATCCGCATTTCGCTCGCAGCTTTCGCCTGAAAGGAGCTGGCAGCGGTACCAGGCACGGCGGCAACGGCGCTGGGTTATCCGCTTTGCAGTGCTAGCGGCAGCGATGGCGGGCCTGCTCGTGTTCGCTCGTCAGCGGCTGGCCGTACAACACGTGCCAAGCGACCCCCCCACGCTCGTTGCGGAGCAGGTGCCCGTTCCGGAGCCCAACCCACTCGTGTCGCCTCGAGCGGCTGTACTGGAACGGCGGGTTCCGCCACCGGCCTCAGCGTTGCCTCGTCGGTTGCGTGCCTCAGCGCCGTTGGTTCCATTGCTGCGTGGCGCGGTCGCGCCGCTCGCCGCAGAACCGCTGACCGACGCCACCTGTCGCGGCTGGGCAAGCCAAGGTCGCGCCGAGCGCGCGGTCGATTGCTACCAGACCCTGGCTCGCGAATCGGGCATCGGCGCTGAGGTCGCGCTGTATGAAGCCGCGCGCTTGTCGGCCGAGGCGTTGGGTGACGCGCCCCGCGCCCTCGCGCTGCTCGAACAGCACGGCACGCGCTTCCCGAATAGCGCGCTGCGCGTCGAGGTCGAGTGGCTCAAAATCCGCAGTTTCGAGCGCGCTGGGCAGATCGAGAACGCGTTGAGCGCGAGCGAAGCGCTGCTCGACTCGAACGCGGGGCGCGCACTTGCTCCGAAGTTACACCTGCTGCGCGGGCGGATCTACGCGGGCGTGCGCCACGCGTGCGAGCTGGCGCTGCCCGAGTACGTAGCGCTCTTGGGCGAGCCGGGGCCGGCCGGCGATGAAGCCGAGTTCAATCGCGCTCAGTGCCTCGAGCAATTGCACAGACCCGAGCCAGCGCGGGCCGCGTACGAGCGCTACCTGAGCCGAGTCGATGCCCGCTCGGCGGAGGCCGCACGAGCTCGCCTGCACGCACTTGCGCAGGACGCGCAGCCGGCGGAAGGGCAGCCGTGATGGGCGAGTTTCAACGCCTGCTCGCCTGTTCGCCGTTCGTCGACTTAGACGTCTCGAGCGAAGCCAGGCTCGAAGTGCGCGATCCGGGAAACACGCAGGAAGAGCAAACCCGGGAACCGCCCGCCCATTGGTCGAGGCAGATCGATTCTCACTTACTCGACGACTGCCTAGAGGGCGACGAGTCCGCGTGGCGCCATTTGCACAACTTGTGTTACCCGCGCACCGCTGCGTTCTTGCGCAAGCTCGGGGTCCGTGAGCTGGATTTGGAAGACGCGGCGCAGGATGTGTTCGTCCAGCTGTTTCGCTATTTGCCGAGCTTTCGCCGTGAAGCCGAGCTGTCGACGTGGCTGTATCGAATTTGCATTAGCCAGGCGCGCAGCGTGCGGCGCCGCAAGCGAGTGACCGAGACCTTGGCGCGCCTGCTCTCCCTCGGCGTCGCGCCGACGCTTGTCTCTACGCCGTCTCTGCCCGACGAAGTGGTGCGCCGCCGCGTCGAGGCTGCGTTGTCCAAAATGACGGGCCGCGACCGCGCAGTGTTCGTGCTTTACGAGATGGAAGGCGTGCCAGGTAAACGAATCGCCGAGATCGTTGGTTCGCCGGAAGCCAGCGTTTGGCGTCGGCTGCACGGCGCTCGCCAGGTTTTTCGAAGCGCACTCGAAGCCGAAGACGAATTCTGTTGACGCCCACTCGTGAATTTCCGAGCCAGCAAGCCAGTGCAACGTGGGCCGCTTTCACTTTGGTAGAAGGTGACTCGTCGTGACGTCGCGAGGTTTCCTCGCGGACGACAGGACGAGTTAGCGATCTAGCCCACCCAATTGGCGCGCCTCGCGCGTCGCTCAGCGCGCAGTGACTGGCGCGCGCAGGAGAAAATCCATGCTCAGAAAAGTGCTCTCCAAGGCCCTGCTCGCCGTTGCACTGCTGCATAGCGCCTGTTTGCTGAACGGCTGCGGCGATGCTGCTCCAGCTGACGAGCGGGCTGCGAGGGGCATCCTTACCATGCCGCTGGTCACGACGGTGGGCGCGCACACCTATCATCTTCAGGGGCAGCTCACCATCTACGGCTCGAATTATCCCTACTATCAGTATCTCAATCTCAATACCGACGACCCCGCACTGACGACGGCGATGGCGACGGGGGACTACACAGCCTACCTTCAGTACTGGTCGCTGACTCGCGACGACGGAAACGGAGGGCTTGCCCCGGTCAACGCAACACTGGTATCGGCGAGCCAGGCTCCGTTTACGATCTTCAATCGAGCGACAGCGACCCTGTCTTTCGAATTCGAAACCGACGGCGAGCTGGTCACGATGGGCGCGGGAAACCTCGCCATCGACGTGCAAGTGCACGAGTCCGTGCCGGTCTGCACGCCGCTCGGCACGGATTGCCCGGCCGGAAATTGGTGCGCCCCCAGCGAGCTGACGGGAGCCGCGCTGCGTTGTATCCCAGAGGGCAATGTGCTGCTCGGGGCCGCCTGCCGCTCGCCGTTGGACTGCGCAGCCAACGCTTCTTGCTACGACCTCGGTCAAGGTCCGGTGTGCATCGCCTTGTGTGCGAGCGCGGATTTCAATCTGCCATGCGCAGCGGGGGGAACCTGCACCGCGCAAGGAATCGATTACGGCATGTGCGTGCCGTCGCCAAGCGACCCCGGCGATCTGGGCGGTGGTGGGGGCCAGGGCGGCGCCAGTCCCTAGCGGTTGCCCGATGCGCGCTCGCCTCAGGGCAGCAGCTGTGCGGTGCGCAGCGGCGTTCGGCTCGAGACCGTGCGCGGGCCTCGGAGCCAACGCCGTCCTTCGTCTTCGGAGCCGAACAGCGGCATAAGGACAGGGGTGGCATTGAGTCCGATCAACAGATTGGCGACGGAGCGGGCGACCGCGTTGCTTCGCCTGCGCGTCGTGCTGCTACTCTTTAACGCCGCAGCAGTAGCCCGTCTCTCCGTCGGATTCGAGCGTTCCGGCACCGCACGAGGGCGATGGTTTCGACTTGCCTTGACAGGAGTAGCCCACGAAATTGCCTGGACAGACCACGTCGGTGTCGATTCGGCAGGCACTCACGTTCGCGCCGTTCGTGTCGCTGCCACACGCGGCCGCGAACGGCCAGGCGAGGAGCAGCAGGACGCTCGCTCGCCGAGCAAAAATCGAGGTCATGCTCAATCGTTTCACAGATTGTTCGAGACGCGAGCGAAGGTTTCGAACACACGCTGGATAGTCCGCCTCGGACTGCCTCGGCTCATGAACCGCCGACACATTTCGGCCTCAGTTGCGTCCGACCGAGTCCGTTCGAAAAGAAACCCCGGCCCGCCCGAGCCGGGGATTTCAGGTCAGGCTCCGAAGCTCGGCAGCGTTTATTGGCTGAGTTGCGAGTCCGGGTCGAACGCGACGTCTTTGCCGCCGACCGCGCCCACGATGGTGTTGCGACTGCCGATGACGACGCCACCGTTCGGAGCGGTGATCGTGACCGGAAGTGAACCGACACCTAGACACGTATCGTGACGGCGATTGTCGGTATTGCCGTCAACCCCGCGCAGCCAACAGGCAGAGCGCGATGAGCCGAGTGCAATGCGGAATCTGGCAATCAACGAGAACGCTGGGCGCGGACGCGCGCCCCTTCGAAACTGTATGCACGACTTTCATCGTTCGACCCTCTGCCCGCGAGCTTCGTACTCGTGGCTCCCGCAAGCCCTCGCTCGACCCTGAGATCGACTCTAGATCGAGCCCTTCGCCGAAAGCAAGCGACAGCGTGATGGAGCCCCTCACAGATGGTCTCTCGATTGGCGGCACGTTCGTCACCAAAGACTTCTGGACAGCACTGCAAGACGAACCCGAGCCGACGCACTGAGTGCTTCGCGGCAAAGGCGGCCCGCGGCGAGAATGCTGAGCTGCCCCGAGGTGCGTTGCGGGGGCCGCGAGCGCCCGCTTGATTTTTCCCTTCCGGGCCGCTGGAACAGGGCAGGGGCCGCCCGCGCTGCTAACCCCTGCCTTCGACTCACAGCGTCGGTTCGGTGACGGTACTGCTCGCGAGGTTGACCGCAGTCTGCGCGAGCAATCGGCCATTGATCGAGGCGCCCGTACCGAGCGTGATGGCGGTCTTGCACAGCACGATGCCCTCGGCGTGCGCGGTGGTCCCGAGGTTGACGGCACCCGCGACCTGCCAGAACACATTCTTGGCTTGGGCTCCGCCACTCAAGGTCATGGCTTTGGCGGCACTCAGCGCAAGATCGCCGGAAACCTGAAAAATCCAAACGTCGTTGGCGGCGCCCGCGAGCTGAATATCTGCCGGGATCGTCAGTGACGAAGCCCAGTTGTACAAGCCGGGCACCAAAGTCAGGCCACCGATCGCGCCCGCGCCGAGGTTCACGAAATTCGGGGACGGACGCCCGGCCGCATCCGTGTAAGCCGTTTGCATATTGGCGATGGCCGTCGTCAAATTGCTGGACGTCGGCGGCTCATTGTCCGCAGCGAAGACGCCGCCAACGACCTGCGGCGAAGTCCAAGTCGTACCCGCTTTCGTCAACGAAAAGCCCGTCACGTAGCTGGCCGCCGCCGGGCTCAAGCCGAGATTGCCATGGATCGCCGACGTGGGCACATTGGCGATCGCGGACTGGGCCAAGATGGCAAAGTTGCCCGCCGTACCCAGCTGGACTGCGGCTGGGCCAAGCCCTGCGAGCGCGGCCGTAGTGAAGCTCCAAGCGTACGTTTGCGTGAGCGCGTTCCCCGCCAGATCCTTCACCGAGTTGCTGACCGCAACATGGTAAACTTTGCCTAGGACGAGTGGGCTACTGGGAGTGAACGTCGCCGTCTGCTGGAAGTAGCTGATTTGGCCTGACACGGCCGCGCCGTCCAGCGTGACCTGGAAGCTCTGACTGGTGATCGTGCTCGCGTTCACGACTTCGCTGAATGTCACGCGAATCACGCTCTGGCTGCCGACCGCGAGTGAACCGTCCGGCGGCGAGCCACTCAGCACCGTGGGTGCAGTCTGGTCGGTCGCGCTCGTCTCACCGGCGGTACCTGCTTGAGCGTCTGCGCCCGCCGAGCCTGCCGCGTCAGACGAACCGCCTTCACCTGACGAGCCCGCGGCGTCAGACGAATCGCCCGCAGCAGACGAGCCGGCTGCAGAGGAACCGGCCGCGCCCGCTATCCCGCCTGCGCCCGCTCGACCGGCAGCGCTGGTAGAACCCCCCGAGCCCGCAGAACCCGGATCGAGCGTGTCATCGTCGGAGCATGCCCCCGCGAGCAAAGCGAAGCTGGGCAGCGCGGTGAGCAGTAGACGACGGACAAAGGGCGACGAATTAAGCATTGAGCACCTCGTAAAGAGCTCCGTAGGCGTCGCGACTCGAAAAAGAGCCGCGCTCAACTCGGAGCTTCGAGCCTTCACACTAACCAGTGAACTGCCAACTACAAGTGTGGCAAAACGCCAATCGTCTATACGCGGACCCGTTCGATCACCTGCTCCGGAACGTTCACCGAGCCGGCACTCTCGAAACCCGTACGTCGCTCAGAACGGCTTCCACGAGACCTCGGACCGCCCCGTACGTACCATCGCGCTCGCGCGCAGCGACGTTGACGCCGAAGTCGGACGCACCGTCCACACTCAGTGGGGAGGGCGAACAAAAGTTTCGCTGACACCGCTTGCCGCGCAAATTCGAACGGCTGCCATGCGCTGCGCACGTCGACACCGGCCGTGACCGATAGTGGTCATCACGGCCTGCTCCTGGTCAGGGTGGCTTGAATATCACCTACGTATTTCGTCAGTGAGCGCGGGAAGTTTCGCGTTTGCGGCGTGCGCGTCAACGCGGCACGAGCGTTGCTTTGCGCTGTGAAGTGTCCTACGAAGCGAGCGCGTCGGCGGTGTCATGAGCGGTGTCGGTAGATCCGAGCGTAGAGCGCGCAGCTGGTTGTTGCTGCTCGTTGCATTGGTTACCTTTTGGTCTGCGAGTGCGCGCGCTACTACCAAGCGCGAGCCGCAGGACTACGGCGGCCCACCGCCTCCCACGGTGGGACCGGCGTTGCTGTGGGCGCCGCGGGTGGTGCTGTTTCCGCCTTGGCTCGTCAGCGAATACGCTCTGCGCCAGCCGATCGGCGCGTTGACACGGGCCGCGGAGAAAGAGCAATGGCCCGAGAAGGTGGTCCAGTTTTTCACCTTCGGTGACCGCGGGCAGATCACTTTGTTTCCGTCGCTGCTGTTCGACTTTGGGCTCAAGCCTAGCGTCGGTTTCAACTTTGGTTGGAAGTACTTTCTGGCCGAGCCGAACACGTTGCGCGTCCATTTCGGGTTCTGGGGGCCTGATTGGGTGAGCACGCGCGTGATCGACGAATACCAGTTGAGCGCCACACAAACCCTGAATTTCGAAGGGCAGTTCGTTCGTCGCAGGGATCGACCGTTTTACGGCATCGGCCCGGAGAGCCCGAGCAGCCCCCGCCTGCGCTATCAGGCGACGACCTCGCAGTTCTCGCTCGGCTATCAGAATGATTTTTGGCGCTCGAGCGCCCTTGCCGCTCGCATCGGCATGCGCTCGCTGAGCTTTGGGGCCGGCAGCTGTTGCGGTGAGCAATCCATCGACGAGGCCGTTGCGAGCGGGGCGATCCCCGCTCCACCAGGGCAGGGGGACGGTTACATCGCCGAATTTCAGGGCGTCTCGCTGGCTTTCGATTCGCGTCGCCCGCGTCCCGAGAGCGGCACTGGCGTTCGCTTGGAAGCGCACGGAGAAGCCGTATTTGCGCCCGCCCGCGGCGAACACGAAGGGCGGGCATGGGCGAGCTACGGCGGGACCACGGGCGCTGCGCTCGATGCAGGCGGAGGCCGAGTGTTCGGACTCGGAGTGAACGCGGAATTCGTCGATCCGATGCTCGGCACGGTGCCGTTCACCGACCAGGCTTCGCTGGGCGGGAACCAACCGATGCGCGGCTACTTGCAGGGGCGGCTGATCGACCGCAGTTCGATCGTGGCCAGAACCCAATACATTTGGCCGGTCTGGTTTTTCTTGAACGGCGTGGTGCAGGTCGACGTCGGTAACGTGTTCGGTGCACATCTCGATGGCTTCAAGCCGGACCTGCTGCGCTTGAGCACGGCCATTGGTATCCGTTCGAATGGCCCTCCCGATTCGGGTTTGGAGATCTTGATCGCAGGTGCCAGCGATCCTTTCGAGAGCGGCTTTCGCTATTCGTCCTTTCGCCTCGTGATTGGGTCCCATCATGGCTTTTAGACGCTCGATTCTGGGCCTCGCGTGCTGGGCTGGGTGCACTCTGTGCCTGCCGGCTTGTGCTCACGACCCGCGCACCTTCCGCCTACGCGCCCCCGTGCTGCGCGATCAAGATCTGGACGCCGTGCGCGTCGATTGCCCGGCGAACGGCGAGCAGCGTGGCGTACAAGGGGCGGCTTGCACGCCGGAGCCATACGAGTCGTCGTTTTCTTGGGATGCCGTCGACAATTCCATCTTTCGACCGATGTCGAAGTTCTTTCAGGTGGACTCCTACGGCGAAGCCGAGAACGTGAACGCATTCGACGAAGTGCCTGACTCCAGTTGGTTTACCAACCGAATCGGTGCGCGTCCGCTCGCACCCAATGAGGTGGCCCGCGGGTATTGCGCAGAAGGCCCCGAACTCGAGTCCGACCCACCCGACGGAAGCTGGCCAGTCGACCACGGCAAGGACAACGGCGCCAACCCCGGCTTCCGCGTCAACATCCGGGGCACGAAATTCCTGCTGAAGACCGACGACGCGCAGGCCGAGCGCGCCACCGGCGCGGCAGCCATCGCCGCGCGTTTCTATTATGCCGCCGGTTGGTGGGCGCCCTGCGATAGTGTCGTGTATTTCAAAAAATCAGCCCTCAAGCTCAAGCCCGGGCTGTTCGTCAAAGCCAACGTGGGGCCGGCCAGGCCGTTCGACCAGAAGCGGCTCGACGCGATCTTGGAGCAATCCGGGCGTCGCGGCGAGCTGTATCGCGCGGTGGCTTCCCGTTGGCTGCCAGGTCTCCCACTCGGCCCCTTCACCTACGAGGGCAAGCGCGCCGACGATCCCTCAGACGTGATCGCCCATGAAAATCGGCGAGACCTGCGCGGCGCACGGCTGATCGCCGCTTGGCTGAATCACTTCGATTCGCGCGAGCAGAACAGCATGTCCACTTGGATGGCCACGAACCCCAAGGATGGGACGAGCGCCGGCTACGTGCGCCATTGGTACATCGATCTCGGTGATTGCTTCGGCAGTGAGTGGAGCTCGGACGCCGTTTCGCGCTCGCTCGGTCACGCGTATCTGTTGGACTTTAGCTATATCCTCGAGGATTTTGCGACGGTCGGCGCGATCCAACGGCCATGGGAGCGAGCTCAACGCACGCCGGGCGCGACCAACTTCGGCTACTTCAGCGAGCGAGACTTCGAGCCGGAGCTGTGGCGCGGGGAATACCCGAACCCAGCCTTTGGGCGCATGACCGAGCGGGACGGCGCCTGGGCGACGCGCATCATCGCTCGCTTCACCGAGCCAGACATTCGAGCTGCGGTGGGCGTCGGCAACTTCACGAATCCGGCGCACACCGAGTTTCTCGTGCGCGTGTTGCTGGCGCGGCAGCGACGCTTGCTCGCGCGCTATTTTTCCAAACTCTCACCGCTGGCGGACGTTCGCGTCGATGGCCGCCGCTTCTGCGCCACGGATCTGGCTCGTAGCACCGGGACCTTTCCGAGCGCGTCGTTTCGCTATCGTGCGCAGCTCGAGCGGGGCACAGCCGACGCAGCGACGGTTCAGACCGTTGCAGGCGCGCAAGGCGAAACATGTGTCGAGCTCGGTGCGTCGCACGTCGCGAACACCGTTTCCGATGAGTCGCCGGAACGCTATCTGAAGCTGCTGGTCCATAACGGCGTTGCGCCGGGGCCGCTGGTCGTTCACTTCTACGACCTGGGCGCGGAGCGCGGGTTGCGTTTGGTCGGCATCGAGCGTCCCGGATCCTGAGCTCGCTCGGCCTCGCCTTGACGGCCGACCATCCGTGGCCAAGTTGCTTGCGCTGGCATCCGTGGGCGTCAGCGTCTGGAAAGCCATGTCTTGTGTGCGTCGAGCCAGCTATTTGGCCGCCTGTCTGGTGGCTGCGTGTAGCACCCCGGAGCCGGCCGCTTCGCCCAACCGACTCAATGGTTTCAGCGACGATAGCGTGATCTGCAAAGCGGTGAAGGACCGCTTCGTCGGCATCCCCGGGCTCGAAGACGGCACGGCGAGCGCGCAAGGCAACGCGCTGCGTGGCAGCTGGTGGATTCGCGGCTGCTCGGCGAAGCGCGTGGAAAATGGCATCCGTGTGCGCTTCGAAGGGCCGGGCTGGTATTTCCTCGACCAGCGAGACGGCGATTTCGAGCTGCGTCAACAAGTGCGGTTCACGCTCGGGCTCGAGCTGGAGGGCGCACCGGAGTTGACCGTCAACCAAGGCGTCGCTGCGCTCCGCTTCCAAACCAAAGCAACACCCGAGGTCGAGCTTCGGGTGACGCGCGACCTGCACGTCCATGCGACGTCAGCCTGGGGCTCATTGGTCGGCTTGGTACCAATGGTCTCGGTGCGTGAACGGGTGGCTCGGCGTCTCTCCGCCGTGGCCGTGAGCGCCCTGCGTAGCAAGCTGCTCGAAGGCGCAACCGCAACATACGAACTCGCCTCGGGCCAGCGCGACGTCGCGCTCGGTACGCTCGCTGACGGGCAGACGCCGCAGGCCGCGTTCACCGACCGGATCCCGTGGCTCGTCAACGAGCGTGTGTTTTTGCCTGCCAACGCGACCCAAGTCTTGGGTCCCATCGATCCGGGATCGATGCACATGGACGCTCGCATCGAGCAAGGCAGCGGCTTGGTCTTTCGCACTGTGTGCCAAGCTGACATGTCCGCGGACTATCCGGCCATCGCCAGCGCTGACCTCGATCGTCTGCCCCCGCGTGCGTTGGCCGCGCAGGGCACGATCACTGGCAGCGGTGAACACTCCGCGATCGTGCAAGTCACTGGTTGCAAGTTCTTCGTCGTCCTAGCGACGCTGGGTGAGTCGACGACGGTGGCGGCAGTGCGCGTACGTGGATAGCTCAGTGCAGCCTCGCTCGCCGCTTGCCTAGCTAAAATTACCGCGACCCAAGAGAGATATCACAGGCCCCACCGCCGGCAGACCACGGGCGGGCTCGCAGAGCGCTTGTTCTGTGGGATCAGGGATGGTGAGCGTTGAAGTGACCAAGCTACTAGAGCGCGATGGGCCCGGGCTGGCCAAGAGCCATTGCAACTACCGTTGATGTAGTCCGTGAGGCCACCCGTGCAGCATTGAGATCCTGCACTAGCCTAGCTAACCCTGCGCGCCGTGGCATCGTCGGTGCCGTCCTTGCAAGCGTGCATGATGCAGTGGTTCTTATCCGTGTTTAGCACACGGTTGGCGCGCCATCGTTTGGGTGATCGATGCTGTGCGCCCCGACGACGATAGCCGCCATGCAGGTACGCGGTTAGCTAGTTGTAACCATAGGGCGAGCCGCGCTGTCTTCTCTGCATGATCGCCTCAGCGCGCAGCCTGATGGCTCAACGTGCTCACTCAGCGTGTTCGATCAGCGTGTTCGCCTCGGCGTGATCGCGTGTCAGGTGTACACCGCGTTACTCGTCCACGTTGCCCCGCGCTGCGGCCCAGGTCGAGAGCTTGGACGTGACGAGAACCGACATGCTCGTGATGAGCTCAATGCGATGATCTTCTGCCACGGTTATCTGCAACCATCGAGCAATTGCTGTGGATCAGTACGAGGGATGAGCTAGGGTGAGCTCCAGAAGATCAGGCGGTGACGGTCTTCCGCGGAAGATGGGATCGAATGAACATTGGCGTTCACAGGGGTGGGGCTCGTTCGCCGCGTTTGACGAAGCTGGTCAAAGAGCATGCGGCGGCGGTTCGGCGCGCATTGAGCCGGCTGGGCATGAATGCGGCCGATATCGAAGACGGCGCACAGATCGTGTTCATGATCTGCGCGCGTCGAATCGACGACCTGGCTCCCGGCTCGGAGTTTCCTTTTCTGCTCGGCACCGCCCGACGCGTCGCGGCCAGCCATCGGCGCTCGTTGCACCGGCGTAGAGAAAACCAGGAAGATGGCGAGATTGTCGAGCTTGCGCCTGCCGATCTCAGGTCGCCCGAGCAGATGCTCGAGCGCAAGCGAGAGCGCGAACTGCTGTCCCGAGTCTTGGCAAAAATGTCGGACGCGCGGCGCAGCGTATTCATGCTGTTCACTTTCCATGGCTTCAACTTGGCCGAGATCGCGTCGCACCTGCAGCTGCCCTATGGCACGGTTGCCTCACGCCTATCCCGAGCACGGCGTGACTTCGAGACCCTGGCCATGCGTGAAGTCGTATGAATCGTCATTTGGCGGGATAGAAAGCGTCCGGCCTGGCCATTCCTGGCATCGAGACGACCAGCGCTACGGTCTCTCGCGGGAATCCAGAAAACCTCGAAAGGGAGCAGGACAATGGTGATGCTTGTGAAGCAGATCGGATCGAGAATGAATTCGCGGCTGGCAGCCGCAGCCGTCGCTGCCGGTGCGGTCCTAGGCCTCTCCGCAACGGCGCACGCAACGGTTATTTCCAACAGTGTCTCCGTCGGGCCTGGTCAGACAGTGAGTCTCGACACCAGTTGTGCCGGAAACGGCAACGTGGTCAGTGGCGGGGCGGTGACCACTACGCCCCTACTCAGAGTATTCGCCTCCTATCCACTGACCGACTTCGTCACTTGGCGGGTCAGCGCCACCAACACGACCTCCGGCAGCCTGACTCTCTTCACCAATGCGCTCTGCCATAGCGGTTTCGTCAGCTATGATATGCGGGCACTGAACGTGACAGCGCCCGGCGGTACTATTGGGGACGTATCCGCAGTCTGCAGCGGCTCGCGGCAGGCCATGGGAGGAGGGTTTTTTACCACCAACGCGAGCGTCCCGATCATCGGCTCGCGTATCCAAGGGAACGCTTGGCGGGTGCGTGCGTACAACGTCAACTCCGGTGCCGCGAACATTACTGCGTTTGTCACCTGTTCGGGGTCGCTGCCAACGCGCGCGGACACCTCGCCGCCTGATACTACGACCGTCGCTCCGGGCGGCACCTCATTTCCCACGAAGTACTGCTCCTCGGGATGGCTGGCATCGGGCGGCTTTTGGTCCACTGTCGATACCAATTGGACCATCGTTACTGGCTCGACGCCCAACGAAGATGGCAGTGGGACCCCCCTTTGGAAGTGGAACCTCAGGAACTTGGACTCCGTCTCTCATACGTATGAGCGGACCATTTCCTGCTTCTGATCTGATGTGATTTTGCCGGGTCCGATAATCCGGGCCCGGCGGCAGCTTGGGGTTTGATGGTCACGAGGCCGTTCGCGCTCGTCTCTGCCTGCGGCGTCTAGGTGCGGAACCCAGCGAGCTGCGAGGTGCGATGCGGGCTCGCGAGCGCCCGATTCAAAAGAAGATCGCGGCCGACGCGTCAGGCAGCGATTGTCTGATTGTCGAGGAATCTGATCTCCGATGCGCTGCCGATGCGCTGCCGATGCGCTGCCGATGCGCCTAGGAGCCAATGTCGGGCTTCAATCGCGCCGTCCGCGGGTTTCGGGCCGCCCGCGCGGACGCCCCGCGTTGGACGACGAAAGTTAAAGCCATCTTCCGCTGCCGACGACCCCCGATTGCGTGGTGCTCGGCGAGTGTTGCCCACGCTTGATGCTCGGCGTTCGGAAACGAACTTACTGTGCGTTGGCCAGCAAAAGACCCCGGTTCAGAGGGGTCGCGAGCGTGAGCTGCCCGGGCGCCCTGATTTACGGACCCGGATCGGCTACACTACTCGTTCGAGCTTGTATCAACCCTTCCCCATGCTCCCGGGGCGCCGCGCGCAGGCCTGGCGTCACCAACCGGCCTATCGCCGCCCGCGGCACTTTCATCCCGAGCCGGAGCTGAACGCGGTTTGCAAGGGGAGCGCAGTCATTGGGCTTGGCGATCGCGTGGTGCGGCTCGGCCCGGGCGGGGTCATCCTTTTTCACCCGGGTCAAGATCACGTGCTGCTCGAAGCCAGCGCCGATCTCGAGCTGTGGGTGGTCGCGCTGCGTCCGGACCTGGCCGGCCAGGCGCTGCAGTCACTTTCGCGCGTCGCGAGTGTTGGCGAGAGCTTATCTGCCTCCGCGGTGACTACGCTCGAGGACACGCTCGCGGGTCTCGCCCAGGTGAGTGATGCGGCCGTCGTGGAAACGAGAACGGTAGACATCTTCTCTATGATCATTGCTCAGCTCTCGACGAACCACGTGCTCAGTCGGCGCGCGCTCGAGCAGGCGAGTGCCAGGCCGAACGCCGCGGGCGCTGAGCTGGCGCAACATTTCGGTGTGGATCAGAGCCTGCTCAGTCGCAAATTTCATGCTGCTTTTGGCGTGACCTTCGTTTCATACCGCGCGCGGCAACGCGCCATGGCCTTCGTTCGCCTGGTAGACGAAGGCCAATCCTTGACCAGCGCCGCGCTGGCGGCGGGCTTTGGCAGCTACGCGCAGTGTCATCGCGTGCTGACGAAGGTGCTCGGTTGCTCGCCCAATCGCTATTTCGCGGGCGAACGCACGCGCATTGACGATGCGACGATCTAGGCGTCGCTCCGCTCGTCTTTCGACCCGCGTGCAAGCTCGCGCCCGCACAAACTGCAAAAAATGATAAGTCTGCGGGCTTATGATCCGCCAACTTGCGGCGCGCTGATTGAATTCTGATCGGCAAGGGCCGCTCCGGCCATAGGATCATCGATGAAACGCCCCCGCCGTCTCGCCTCTGCGTACCTCCTCGTTCCCACTCTGTGCCTGGTCGCGTTCGGCTGTACCGCGGCCAGTGACGGCCACTCCTCCGCGCAGGCTGGCCAGGGCGGCGCGCCGCCCATGACGTCTTCGGCTGGCCAGAGCGGTGCGCTCGCGACGGCCGGTGGCAGCAGCGCGGGGGCTAACAGCGCGGGGGCCGGCGGCAGCGCAGGCCAAGTGCTCGAGGGCCTATTGGTGGACGATTTCGAAGATGGCGACGACATGCCGCTCATCCCAGGGGATTGGTACGGTTACACCGACACAGACAACCATGGCCTGTCCACGTTGAGCTTTACCGGTGCGGCAGACGGGGCGGTCGCCATGAATGGCGCGGGCTTTCAATCGCAGAAGTCGCTGGAGGTCAGCTACACGCTGGCGAAGGGAGCTTCCACGATCGATCCGTATGTCGGCTTTGGCGTGGCGCTCGGCAGCGCTGCTGCCCCGTACGATCTCACGAACTATACCGGTCTCTCGTACACGTATCAGGGCGGCGCGCACCGTGTGCAAGTGCAGGTCACCGACGTGACGGACTACGACGACTTTGGGCTGAATTTGCCCGCGTCCGCGGCTTGGAAAACCGTCGTTCTGCCGTTCGAGACGTTCTCCCAGGAAGGGTGGGGCAAAAAAGCGCCGTTCGATCTCAGCCACGTGATGAACATCGCCTTTTCAATCAAGGGGACTGCCGTGACGAGCGGCGCCCTCAAGATCGACAATCTGATGTTGACGCGAGCGACGGGCATGGCAACGCCCGACATGACCATTCGAGCTGCAGCGCCGCCAGCGGACGGAGCGATCGACTCAATCGTGATCGACAATCCGCTGCAAGCCAAGGCCATGCAGTACCTGACGCGTGGCTACAACGTGACCAACTGGCTGGAGCAGGACCGCTTTACCGGCTTCACCTACGACGAGGCCTTCGTCACGAAGTTGGCGGCGGCTGGCTTCCGCAGCTTGCGGCTGCCGATCGACCTGGATTTGTACGTGGCTTCGACCACTGGCACGGGCGACTCGCTGGCGATCACGGTGTCCGATGACCTGTGGCAGGTGCTCGACGCATTCGACACCTGGACACACACGCACGGGCTCTCACTCACGATCGATTATCACCAGTACAGCACCTTGCCTGACATTGCGAATCCGGACTCGGTGCAAACGGCGGTGCTCTTGTGGGGCCAGGTGGCGGCACACTTTTCAAAGAACGCGCGCGAAGATCTGTTTTTCGAGTTGATGAACGAACCCGAGCTCTCCTTCGGCGGCACCGACCCCACGCAGGCGGAGTGGGGAGCCATCGCCGACCGCATGATCGCTGCCATCCGCGCGCAGGACTCGACGCACTCGATCATCTTTGGCGACGTCGCCTGGTATGGCATCGACAAGTTGGTGTCGCGCAATCCGCTCTCCGACGCGAACGTGATCTACGCTTTTCACGACTATGAGCCGTTCATTTTCACTCACCAAGGGGCCTCTTGGGCCAACCTGGGCGCCACTCACGACCTGCCATATCCTTACGATCCGGCGCGCTGGTCGCAGTATTATGCGGGCCTCGGCTTCAACGCCGGCATGGAAACCTGGATGCTGGATGCGCTCAAGAGCTACTATCGAGACGGCAGCCACGCGGCGCTCAGAAACCACATTTTGGCCGCCAAGCGTTGGGCCGTTACCCACAACGTGCCGGTGATCTGCAACGAATTTGGTGCTTATGACGCGACATCGCAACTTGCCGATCGCGCTCGCTACTACAGTGACATGATCGCCATCTTCCACGAGCTGCAGATTCCATGGCAACAGTGGTTCATGATCATGTCCGCCGATGGGACGGTGATCCCGGAGTATCGCCAAGCGCTGCTGCTCGACGAGTGAGCCCCTCGGCGTCGTTACCCGCCTGAGACTAGTAGTGGTGGACGACCACGACTTCGCGGTGTTCGGGGTGGTGGTGGTAATAATGCGCATGCTCGGGACGGGTGCGGACGACGCAACCCACAGCGGAAAACACCACGCTCGCCAAAATAATCAGGGCACCAACGCGCTTCATGTAAACCTCGATTCGTTGCTGGGTTCCTGTCCCAAGGTGCAAACACCGGGCCACCCGTGCACGCCGAATATCATCGGGCAAATGCCGAGAAAGGCCAGATCGTGGCTACCCGCACGCCGCTCGACGTCGCATTTCGTCTCGGCGATCGGCGCTCCTTTTGGGGGCGCCCGCGACCCCGCCGCGCAGCGCATCCGGCGTCGCGGTTCCCGGCGTTTTGACGTCGCCAAGGTGGTCAACGAAACTCCTCGGGATGCGGGTTTTGACGTTCCGCAGGGTGGGCTGCGGCGACGCGTTCGATCACACAAATCTGGCGTGCCCGTGGCGGCTGCTCGCAAGTTGTGGTGGGAGCAATGGCGACTCTGCTGGACAAGCCGGCGCAGCCTGCCGCGTCGTCGACGAATAAATAGGCGCGGCCCGCCCGCGCGTTGGCTCGAAAATCCAAACCTTCCAAAGTAGTCCACGAACCGCGGCAATCTGCGGCGCGACGTGTTCGGCGAGGCGAGTGTAGTCGGCGGCGCTGCCGTTGAATGCGAAGTCGCTTTGAACGTGCGTCATCGATTGGGTCATGGTCTCTCGCGTGATTGCTTTCGTCATCACGCAGCGCCACAATCGGTCGCTGCGGCGGACGACCTCGCACTTATCCGTGACGCTCTCTTTCCCGCGGACAGTTCCCGCGGACAGCACGGCGCACGGCGTGGAGCCCCCCCGACGGGAGGATTGGCCCGCTACGCAAGAAGCTCGGGCCATACGCAGCTTCTGTCGAGACGGTGATTGGTCACGGCTACCGCTATCGAGATTAGTGGCGCGCGGGCCGCCCATTCGATCATTTCGGCCGAGGTTTCGTGCACTTCGGCGCTTTTAAACACCGCTGTCGAGGCGCCGTGCGCGAAATTTCGCGTACGAGACGGCACCCGAGCGGAAACAGTTGCGAAACAGTCGTGGGCCCATCCTCGGACGCAATCATGCAGCCTTTGTCCTTGGGTGCTCGTCCATCGATCGCAGCAAAATCCACCGTCGTGCCCTCACGGGCGAAGAGCTTCGTCGCAGTGATCGGGCATGGTCCGATGCTCGAACGGGAGGACGGTGCTTCGTCCACGCTGAAGCAACTCGGTGCCACCGTGCGCACGCTCGACCTCTGGGATGACCCCGTCGAGCTGATCGGTGACGACGACGATGAACAGGAGATTCGCCCCCGTGTGCTGGTGTTCGAGGCGTTGGATCGCCCGGATCTCGCCGTGGCCGCGCTACGCGCCATTCGGAAGGAATCCTACTTCGACAACGTGGGGGCGCTGATCGCCGTCACCGTCGGGCAGATCGCGCGCATCGATCCGGCGAGCGGCTTCGACGACTTCTGCCTCCACCCGTACGTGCCGGAAGAGCTGTACGGTCGCATCCGCGCCCTGGAATGGCGACGCAGCGAGTTCGCGACCGAGGAGCGGCACAAGGCTGGGGGCATCGTCGTCGATAAGGGCAGCCACGAGGTGTACGTGGATGGTCGCCCGATTGCTCTCACGGCCAAAGAGTTCGCGCTGCTTTCCTACTTGTTCGAGCGCCGCGGGAAGGTGCTCTCACGTGAGCACCTGTTGGCGCGCGTGTGGGGCAACCGCTACGAAGGCGGCCCGCGCACTGTGGATATTCACGTGCGCCGGCTACGCGCCAAGCTGGGCGAAACCCTACCGCTCGAAACCTTGCGCGGTTCGGGCTACAAACTGCGGGCCCCGCACGACGAGAAATCGCGCAGCGGAGCCGAAGGTGCCGACCCCAGCGACACGATGGACAGCGAGGAAAAGCCGCCCCGAGCGTCGCTCGAGCCCAAGCTCGCTTCATAGTTCGGGAAGCACGTTCACTGGCTCGGCGATGCGGCGCGCGGGCCGTAGAGTCACGGATCCGGCAAGTAAATGCGGGCCCATTGGTCGGGAGCGGCGATCCCCTCGGCAATCATGACCGCACGCGCTTCGGGTTCGCCCGAGCGCAATCGCATCGCGGCCGCGTGGACCGCCATGCCTGCGCGCTCGAAGGCCACGACGGCCTTGCGCGCAAATTGGCGACCGCTTTCCGGCTGCCCGCTGGCATGCGCGAGCCCTGCCCTTAGGGTGGCGGCATAGCCCTCGGTGTACGCGCGTTCGGTCTGCTCGAGCCAAGCGGCAGATTTTCGGACCCGGGACAAGTTCGCCTGGGGGTCGCCGGTCGCTTGCCGCCAAAGCTCGATGCTGCCCTCGAGGAACGCTGCTTCGGCGCGCATCAGCTGTACCCCGAGCAGGCCCGACTTGCGAAGAGCAGGCCACATTTCGCGGAAGCGGGCGTGGGCCGACCCCACTGCGCCTTCGTAAAGATCGCACCAGATCGCCGCCTTGACCGCGAACAAGTGCTGGAACGTAAACTCGCGCGTGCCCCACTGAGGGAGGACGTGTTCCGCTTGCGCGCGCGCTTCGGCAGGGTGGCCAGCGGCCAGCTTGAGCTTGGCGTCGAGGATGGTACCCACCAACTGCGAGAACCGATCGCCGTTGTGTTCGGCGCGATGGCTGAGCGTTTGGATCTGCTCGCGCGCCTGGCGGAAGCGGCCGAGCCAAATTAATGCTTGAACCACGCAGTGATCGCTGACCGAAAGCTCCCAGCCCGCGCCCACGCAGGACTCGAGTGCCGGTGTCACTCGATCCAGGTACTCGACCGACTCGGCGAAGCGTCCGAGCGCGGTGGCGGCCACGCCTTGTGCCAAGCCGATGCGCGCGCGGAGCAGTGGGTCGTCCGACTCGAAGGAGAGGCGCTTGGCGGTATCGAGGACACGCGTGGCACGGCGTTCGTCTTTTGGCTGGCCCGCGTACGCGCCCATCACCCCATAATAATCGAGCCCCACGATGATCCCGCGCAGGTATCCGGCACGGAGCGAGCGCGTGAGCGCCTCGAGCGCGAAATATCCGCCCAACGTCGGGCTGAATGTCGCGTAGCCGCGGTTGGCGGAGAGCAATAACTCGATCTGATCTCGAGCCGCGCGGGGCGTGTCCGTGCGGACGCGCGCATCGGTTCCCCGGACCCAGAGCCACAGCAGGTTTTTGACGATGCCGAAGATGGCCCGCAGCCGGCTCGTGGGAAAGTGAAGTCCCATGTCGGCGAGCAGCAGTGACAGGACTTCGGTGCCGCGATCGATTTCGCCGCTGACGAGGTAATGTTCGGCGGCCAAGCGCCGCAACTCGAGGGAGCGGCCAGCCGAGCCTTGCGCCACCATCGCTCGCGTGATCGGCTCGGAAGGCGTCGCTGCGGCATGTTGGGCCGCGTCTAGATATGCGTCTGCGGCGTCCTTCGACCGGCCCAAACTCGCCAGGGCACGAGCGAGCTTCTCGCGCAGCTCGGGCTCGTCGGGCTGCTCGGTTCCGAGCGCAAGCGCGGTGCGGTACAGGCGGGCAGCTTGGTCGAACGCCAAAGCATCGAATGCGCGATCGCCGGCGCGGATCGCAAGCTGCGCGGCACGGCTTCGATCGCCGCTTTCGGCGAGGTGGTGTGCCAAGAGCTCGGGGTCGGGATCGGGCGCACGCTCCAGCGCTTTTGCCAGCGCCGCGTGCAACGCACGGAGCGACTCTTCGCCCAGCGAAGCCGAAACGGTTTCTCGGACTCGATCATGGTACGCGGTGAAACGGCGCCGCCCGCCACTCGAGCTTCGAATCAGACGGGCGCGCTGCAGCCAATCGAGCGCGCCGCTCGCGTCTTGGACGTCGGCGGCGGCGATCACCACCTCGAGTTCGACCGGGCGCGCGGCGAGGCTGATCGCTTCGAGCACCCGGCGCGCCGGCGCCTCGAGCGTGGCAATGCGCGTCGAGAGCACGCGATCGAGCGTCATGGGTTCGCGGCCGCCGCCCTGGCGGGACCATTGCGCGAGCTCGCGAAGGAAGAAGGGGCTGCCGCGGCATTCGTCGCTGATTGAGTTGGCGGTGTCGGCCGCCGCCGCGGTGCCGAGCAGTGCGGCGGCGAGCGTTCGGGTATCGTGGTTGTCGAGCGGTCCGACCGAAAGCGTGCGGACGTTCGCGCCGTCGATGGCCCGAGCGGCGGCGAGCAGGCCCGAGAGCGGCGCGCTCGTGCCGACCTCCTCGGCCCGGTAGGTGCCGATGAACAGCAGCGGTGGCGGCTCTGGTGGGCTGAGCAAGTCGATCAGCAAGCGGACGCTGTCGTTGTCGGTCCACTGCAGATCGTCGACGAACAGCACCACTCGTACGTGATCGGCCATGCGCACGAGGAGCTGTCGAAGGGCGCCGAACGCGCGTCGCCGGAGCTCATTGGGATCTGCGGCATCATCCGGACGCCCCTGGGCACGCGCCACGACGTCGACCCGGCTCAGCACCGGGAAAATGCGCGTCAGCTCGTGAATGTCGCGGGGCACGAGCAACGCGGCGTCCGCGGGTGGCAGGTGCCCGAGGTATCGGGTCAGCGCATCGATCGCGCCATCCAACGCCTTGTAGGGCACCGATTCGCGCTCGTAGCAGCGGCCGGCGAGGACGACCGCTCCATGCGCGCGTGCTTCGTCCACGAACCGTTCGACGAGCGCGGTCTTGCCCATGCCGGACGTGCCTTGAACGAGCACGAGCCGCGGCTTGCCCTCGGAGCGATCGAGCGCTTCGCGCAGACTCTCGAGCTCGTGGGTACGGCCCACGAACGCCCCTTCGCGCGGCGACTGCGGGGCGGAGCCCACGGCAACGGATGCTGAACCGTCTCCGAGGTACTCGAGAATGTCGTCTCCATCTGCCCGGTCCGACGGCGTGCGGGCGAGTAGCCGCATGCACAGCTCGGCCAGATCGGCAGGCGTGGCCGGCGAGAGCTTGGAGATCGGCTCCGCGTCGCGCGCGACCTTTGCCAACATCACTTGGTTGCCGCGTCCGGTGAATGGCGGGCTGCCGCACAGGGCTTCGTAGAGCATGCCGCCCACCGCGTACCAATCGCTGGCTGCGGTGGTCTGCTCGCCGGACACCTGTTCGGGGGCCATGAAAGCGGGCGTTCCGGCGACACCGCTCTCGAGCGTTTCGGTCGCTTCCTCACGCGGCTTTTCGCCGATCAGGCCGAAGTCCAGAATGACCACGCGCCCGTCAGTCGTTACCAAGACATTGGACGACTTCAGATCGCGATGGAGCTTGCCCGCGGCATGGATCGCCTGAATGCCCGCGACGAGCTGCAGCAGCGCACCGCGCAAGCGTTCCATGTCGAGCGGTGGGGGAGGGGAGTAAGCCTCGGCGGAGCGGAGCGTTACATCCGGCACCTCCGCGTCCGGGTGCATCGAGATCGTATCGTTGGGCATGACGATCGTATCGTCGAAGGCGCGCGTAAAACCCGCGCGCACGTACTCGAGAAAGTGCTGGCCCTCGACGACGTCCATCGTGAAAAACCAGTGACCGTCTTGGGCAAACAGCTCATGAAGCGTTACTAGGTTTTCGTGACGAACATCGGCTAGAGCCCGAAATTCTTGCTTGAAGCGGTAGATCCCGGGTCCGTCGCCTTGGGTCAGTATCTTGAGCGCGACCTGGCGCCTCGTGTTTCGGTCGAACGCTTCGTACACGATGCCCATGCCTCCGCGTCCGAGGCGACGCTGAATCACGAAGCGGCCACCGAGCAGCCGAGCGCCCAGCGACGGTTCGGATCCGTGTTCCCAGGGAAGGGCGCTGGTTTGCGTCGATTGGCCGTCGTGCGGGGCATCGACTGACGTCGCGTCGGTCAAAGCGGAGTCGAGAGGCGCGGCGCTCATCCCGCCCTGTGGGCTGCCGTTCGTTCTGCCCCCGCGAGGGAGGCCCGGTGGCTGCTGTTCGTCGAAGGCTCGCTCGACTTGAGCTGCATCAGCGTCGCGGCGATCGTGGCCAGCTCGGCCAATGTCGGCGAGTTCTGCTGCAGCGCATAGCCCGAAGCGAGGAAGCTCAACGTCGCGGTCGCGAACTGCGGTTGCCAGGCCGTCATCTGCTCCATGTATGCCAGAGCCTGAGCTTGCGTGAAGCCCGGCGCCGGCTGGGCGGGCGGCGGCGAGAGCAAGCCATTGGCCACCAACGCTCCGACCAGTACTTGTGTGAGCCAGGCTTGTAGCGCCGCGGGATCGGTTTTCGAACTCGGGGTAGCGCTCGTGGGGGGCGCGCTGGCGGCGTACAGGCTTTGGCACAGCATGCTGAGCACGGCCAAGACCGTCGCTTCGGGGACGGCTGTCGATCCGGATAGCGCGGCTCCACCGGCGGGCGCGATCAGCGGGGAGGGAACGACACGCCTGGCGACGAATTCAGCGCTGGGCTTGGCGATCGCTTTTTCTCGCAGCGACAGATCTTCGAGTACCTGATGGGCGACGAATCGCCCGCAGGTCACCGCGCCATCCATGTAGCCGAGCGACTGACGGAAGTCCGAGTAGGTGCCTCGCTGCCCCAGCGATTGCCAGTCCGGTGAGAAGCTCGGCCCAGGGCTGCGCCGGGCCGCCGGAGATTTGCAGGACAGCTCGGCGGCCGCGAAGTACAGCTTGCCGTCGACGGGCCGATCGAAGGCCTTTGCCGGCGCGTCCTCACCGGTCAAGATCCCGGGCGTAAAGACCGTGTTCGGGCCGCCGGGGATGAGCGGCGTGCGTTCGTCCCAGCTGAACCACCTCAGGTCGAGGTACTCGCTGGAGCTGGCGAGCGCGCGGCTATCGTTGAACAGATCACAAAGGGCCGTCGTCACCCAGCGGACGACCTGCTCTTTACTCGGGTCTTTGAGCAGTGTTTGGGCTTCTGAACCGATGGTGAAGGTCATCAAGGCATAGCAGCCTTGGTCGCGGTAGTCCGGCGCGGGACCCACCGGGCTGTAGTCCATCACCCAGATCACCGGATAATCGTTGGCGCCGCAGTAGCCGGTGTATTGCGGCACCCCCTCCAGGAGGGGGTTCGCTTGCTGCGGTACGTTGCGCCACCATGGTGTCCGGTAAAAGACCTGGCACTTCACCGTCGTACCCATCGCTTGCGAGGTGACCTTTTGCCAAGCCGCTGGCAACGGCGGCTCGATCTGCAGCTGGTGGACGCTGGCCGGTGAGGTCGCCAAAACCAGCTTCTTCGCGCGGAAGGTGCGATCGTCAGTCGTCACGGTCACCGAGTTTGGCTCCGTGTAGTCGACCGTTCGCACCACCTGCCCGCGGTAGATCCGGTCCGCCACGGGCGCTGCGAGCTTCTCGACCAGGTCGTCGAGCCCGCTCGACAGGTAGTACTGCTGCGGCCCGTTGTTCTCGTCATTCACCTCGTTCAAGAAACCGCCGTTGCAGGCGCAGTACCAGAGGAAATAGAACGCAGACACCTGGTTCGCTTCGACGCTGATCACGGCCTCGACCGAGACTCGCAGGAGTGAGACGGCGCCCGGCGGTAGGCCGAAAGAGTGGATCCAATCCAAGAGCGTGATTTGGTCGAGGTCGGTCACCATCGAAGGCGAGTCCCAGGGCGACAGCACGTCGATGGCTTGTTCGGCGGCCTCGATCACTTGCACGATCGCCAGCACCCCGATCACGTCCCAGATGCCGATCCCCGGCGGAACTCCGCCGATGCCGAACAAGGCTTGGTCGCGGTTGTACGGGTAGCGCTTGCCGGCGATCATCATCACCTGCTCCTTGTACGGGAGACGGGCGGCGTAGCCGTTGACGAGGGCGTCTCGCGGAATTAGCCCTTGTTCGATCGCGCGCTGGATCAGCTCCCACAGCGCGGTCTGCGTATTGCCGACGTACTGAGCCCCGTGCTCGAAAGCCGTCCGACGCTCGACGCCTTGCTCGTCGGTCCACTCCCAGTCGTAGCTATTTGCCCTGCCACCCAGCCGACTCGCGTGCCCCTCGAGCAAAGCGAAGCTCACGGCGCTATCGGGGTGGGAGCCGTTGTGCTCGTGCAACGTGAGCGCGGCGCTCACTCCGGTCCAGCCACCACCGACAATCAGTACGTCGACATCCGTGATCATCAGACACCTTTCGTTGCGTCCACCGCCGAGGAGTCTAGACCAAGGTTTGCCCCGTCAAATGTCTTTCGCCCCTGCCCGTTCGGTGAAGTGCGATGCACACTGACATGCCCCGCCCCACACTCCTTCGCTCGCTTTCAGTGTCACTCGCAGAACAGAGCCGCCCGTTCTGAGTTCGTCATTGGGCTGACACCGTTCGCAGAAAACCTATTGCGCGATCGTGCGTTCGCTTGTTTCGAGCAGGGCTGATTGAATTCGCTCGGTCGGTCCGTTGATTGTGGGCGACCGTGAGCCGCCGCCGGAAGAAATCGAGCGCATCTGGCTCGCCATTGTTTCGACCAGGAATCTCGTGCGGTTACCAACGAGGTCCAGCCAAGTCCCAGGGAGCCGGATGACCGATTCGGCACCAGGCTTTGAACGGTTCGGCCACGAGCGGGCACGGAGGGTCAGAGAGCTTGCCGCTTGGAGGAGGTCAATCGAATGTTCAAACAACGCAATGGTCGATTTTTGCTGTGTGTTTCCAGCCTGGTCTGCGGATGCAGCTTTCACGAGCCGAATCTCCACTCCGAACAGTTCGAGATCCAGGAAGTTCCTCGCTCGCTGGTCGTCGACGTCCGGGCCGGTGACGTCTCCTTGCGCGGCGCTGACGTCGATTCGATCCTCGTGAGTGCCAAGATCGACGGGCCAACGAACCACGTCGCTCATCAGCAGGGGCAGGAAGAGTTGACCGTGTTCGACGAATGCCACGAGGATCCGTGTAGCGTCGACCTCTCGCTCGAGGTGCCGCGCGTCCTGGCGTTGACCTTGCGCACCGGTGCGGGCGACGTGCGGCTGGAGGACGCACGCGGGGAGATCTCGATTCACAGTGGCTCTGGTGATGTCAGGGGCCTAGGGTTGGCGGGGGTCAACTTCAGCGCGGAGACCGGTTCGGGCGACGTGCGCCTCGAGCTTGCGCCAGCGCTGAGCGTGCACTTGCGGACGGAGTCGGGTGACGTCGCGCTCAGCGTGCCAGGCGGTGCCTATCGCCTGGGGGTTTCGACGGGCTCGGGCGATCGAGAATTCGAAGGCGTCAGCAACGATCCAAACGCATCCGGGGCGATTGACGTGACGACGGGGGCTGGGGATCTCAAGATCACTGGCATTTGAGCCTCTAGGCCCCCTGGGGCGTCCAGCCTGAACGAACGCAAGTTCGTCATCCCGATTTCGCCCCCAGGGCCCCCACGACGCTTTTTCGCGGCGACACAGAAGTTTGCAGTCGCTGCGTTCGGCAGACTTCGCTCGTGCGCGGTGGGATCCGGTTCCCGCTGCGTTGGTGAGCGGGCCCGCCCGAGCGAGCGGCGCTCGAGCCGTTCATGCGCGCCAAAGTTGCAACGAATCGTGAGCGGTGCGATTCGCCATCGACTTGACTTGCATGTGCAGTGCGCGAGGTTGAAGATAAAGCATGTCAGTTGGATTTCGTTGGGGCGCGCTGTGCATGCTGTTGGGAACGCTCGGGGTGGCAGCGTGTAGCACCGCGTCGTCGACGACCCAGACCCGACCGGTCGGCACTGGTGGCGCGGGCAATAGCGGCGGGGCTGGCAACAGCAGCGGCAACACGACCGGTTTTGCGGGCGGCATCACCATCAGCACGTCGGCTTGCGGCGACCACAAGTTCGATATGGGTGAGGCGTGCGACGACGGCAACACGGCAGCGGGCGACGGTTGCTCCGCCGCGTGTCAGATCGAAGCCGACTGCACCTGCGACGACAGTAAGACCAGCTGCTCTTGCCTGGTCGTGTGCGGCGATGGCTTGCTCGCGAGTTCCGAGACCTGCGACGATCACAACACCAACAGTGGGGACGGCTGCTCAGCGGATTGCAAGGCGGTCGACCCAGGTTGGGTATGCCGCGTTCCAGGGCGGGCGTGCATTCCGCTCTGCGGCGATGGCATCATCACGGGCACCGAAAAGTGCGACGACGGCAACGCCGACAGCGGTGATGGCTGCTCCAGTACGTGTTTGGTCGAGCCGGGCTATGCTTGCGACCCGGTCAACACACCCTGCGTCAAGGCCGTTTGCGGTAACGGCAAGAAGGAGGCCGGCGAGTCGTGTGACTTCGGGGACCTCGTTGCTAGCCCTGCAACCGGGCCGAACGGCCTGTTCAACGGGCTTTTTCTGGGTGATGGCTCGGGCTGCTCCAAGACTTGCACGCAAGAGCCGACGTGTCGCAGCGCGGCCGGCGTCACGCAAGCCTGCACGCCGCGCTGCGGTGACGCAAACGTCGACCCGGGCGAAGCGTGTGACGACGGCAACCAGGTCGATGGCGACGGTTGCTCGGCGATGTGTGCGATCGAAGCCACCGCCGGCTTCACTTGCGCGAGCGTGAGCAAACCGGACACTCAACCTTGCAAGATGGGCACCGGGCAGTGCCTCGAGCTACCGATCACGTATCGCGACTTCAACGGCTCGAACCAAACCACGGCCACGCCGAAGGGCCACCCGGACTTCTTTTTCTACGGGGCAAACGGCCCGGACGGCAGCAAGGCCATCTGCGTTCCGAACGCGAGCGGCTCCAACTTGATTACGCAGTTGGCGAACGGCACTTGCCCTCCAGTCGATGCCACTAGCCCCTGTTCCGGGCTGGCCGCGGCCACTTTGGACACGGACGGCAAACCCAAGCTCGGCGCGAGCAACAAATGCGCCTGCATTTTTACGGATTGGGATGGAACTGGCATTCTGACGGGAGCGGCCGGCGTCAGCACCTGCAGCTCCGGGGCAGCCAGTCCGCAAGTCGTCGGCTGGGCCAACGGCGTCGCCGCCCCGCTCCAAGTCGCGGTCATCAAGGACAACGCGAGCTTCAAGCAGTGGTACTCGGATTCGGCCTTCAGCATCAAGTCCGTGAGCACGCTCGAGCTTCCGCTCCTGCCGGGTACGACGAATCAGTATCAGTTCAGCAGCGGAACCACGGTCTATGACGACATCTACGGCATTCGCGTGAACGGCACGGGCACGCTATCGAGCGGGTTCTTCCCTTTGGAAGCATCCGCGGGCGTCAAGATGTGTAACTTGTGGCCGTACTGGGCCACTGGGTTGACCAATGCCAATTGCGTCGCCAACGCCACCAATCCCATCCACCAGCAATGGGATCCTCGCTTCATCGCCAATTCGGATAACGGTGGTCCGGTGACGCCGGTCACCGGAGTGCCCCGCAACTTCTACTTCACCTCGGAGATTCGCTACCTGTTCCGCTATGCGGGCGGGGAAACGCTCACCTTCTTCGGTGACGACGACGTATGGGTCTACATCAACGGTCACCTCGCGCTGGACCTCGGTGCGCCCCATGAGCGCTTGCAGGGCACCGTCACCATCCAACCGGGCGGGAATACTGCGACTTCCGCGCTGGCAGTTTGGAACAACCAGACCAACGTCGCGGTTCCGATCCCGGGCTACACGGCGATCGCTAGTAGCGGCTTCGGCTTGAGCGTGGGCAGCACCTACGAGCTTGCCATCTTCCACGCCGACCAGCATCCGCGTGAGTCGAACTATCAACTCACGGTGTCGGGCTACGCGACAACGACCTCCGCCTGCGTCCCGACCTGCGGCGACGGCAAGGTGGCGACGGGTGAAGAATGCGATGACGGCAACGGCGGCACGGCGCCGACGGGTGGCCCGTGCGTTGGTCTCGCTGACGCCTGCAATAGCGATACCGCGTATGGCGGTTGCACGACGATGTGTAAGTTCGGCCCGTTCTGCGGCGACATGATCGTCAATGGGCCTGAACAGTGCGACCTCGGCCCCAAAGGAAACACGGCCACGTACGGCACGCGCGGCTGCACGGCAGGTTGCATGAACTCGCACTTCTGCGGCGACGGCATCGTCGACTCGGCGTTCGGCGAACAATGCGACGCCGGGGCCAACAACCTGGACGGCAGCGTCTGCAACTCGAAGTGTCTGCTCACGCCGAAGTGAGCGCGCACGCGCGGGGAGGCGTGTCTTTCGCTTTGTCAACCGAGGACCCAATTTGTCACACTTTTTTTGTGGGCGCTGATTGCCGGCGATTCTGCCGTTCTTCGCTCGCAAACGCCGCCGCTCCTCGAGCCGCGCTCCTCAACCCTCAGGGTGAGCGCGAGCGACGCGAATCCGAGCCGCACGAGCGGCGCGCGAGCCCATTGTCGCCTTGACCGCGAGGGTCAGTTCGTCAACGATGGCGCGCATGGGATGGTTGACGCGGAGCGGGTTGGGCCGAGGCTTGTTCGTTCTCTGCGGAATCGCCTGGGGATGCACCGGTTCCGCGCGAAATTTCGGGGAAGCGGGCCAAGGCGGCGCCGCGGGTGCCGGCGGCTTCAAAGCCAGCGGCGGGGCGAGCGTTGGCAGTGCTGGAAAGCCGGCTACCCACGCTGGCGCGGGCAACCAAACGAATGACTCCGCGGGGGCGCCGGCGTCGGGGGGGGCCGGGGGAGAGGGCGACGGCTCTGCCCTGGTCGACGGAGCGGCGTGCAAGGCAGACGCCCAATGCACGAACGCGCACTGCATCGACGGCGTCTGTTGTGCGACGAGTTGTGCCGGCTGTGACGCCTGCGCCAAGGACCTCACCGGCAAAGAGGATGGCACGTGCGCTCCGGTCGTCAGCGGCAAGGATCCCCACGACCACTGTTCGGACGACACGGCCACGAACCCGTGTGGCAACGACGGGACCTGCGACGGCAAAAGCGAATGCCGCAAAGTGGGGGCCGGCCGCGAGTGCTCGGCGGCGGGCTGCAGTGCGGACGGCAAATCCTATAGCCCAGCGGCCAACTGTGACGGCGCCGGCACTTGCGTGGCGGCCACGGCTCAGGACTGCGCCGTTGCCCAGTGCACGCTCGAGAACGGTTGCCTCACGAGTTGCACCAGCTCCGCTCAGTGTAGGAAGGGGTTCTTCTGCGATACGGCGAAGGCCACGTGTACGACGCAAAAGAAAAACGGCATCACGGCGACGGACGCAACGGAGTGCGCCTCGGGCGTGATCGCTGACGGCGTGTGCTGCGACAAGCCGTGCCCGGGCTGCTCGGCGTGCACACTCGCGCTCAATTATCAGACCGGCAGCGCAGCCGACGGGCAGTGCCTACCCGTGCTGCCGGGCAAGCCCGCGCCACACAATGCCTGCCCCTCGAGCAGCAGCGCTCCCTGTGGGCCCGACGGCACCTGTGACGGCGCCAACGCATGCCGCGCGCCCGCCGCGGGAACGACCTGCGCGAGCGCGTCGTGCACGGGCTCCACGCTGACCACGAGCACCTGCGACAGCAGCCAAAAATGCGCGGCCAAAGCGGCCAGTTGTCCGAGCTCATTGATTTGTAACCAGGCAAAAACCGGCTGCTTGCAGAGCTGCTCGAAGGACGCGGAGTGCGCGCTCGGCTATTGCGTGGGCGGCACCTGCGCGGGCACCAAGAACGTGGGCGACGCGTGCGGCGGCTCGGGCGAGTGTCCCAATGGCTATTGCGTCGACGGTTACTGCTGCAACGCCAAGTGCGACGGTGATTGTCAGTCTTGCAGTCAGACTCCGGGCCAATGCAAGACGTTGACTACGCCGCGCACGAGCTGCGCCGGCAGCGGGACCTGCGGAAAAAAGTACTGCGACGGTACTCACCCCTCTTGCGTATTCCCGGGCACGCAAACCGCTTGCCCCAACCAGTGCAGCACGGACTGGAGCGCGGTCATGTCTTCGAGCTGCGACGGCTCGGGCAGCTGCGGCGCCGGGACGGCGAACAATTGCAACTCGAGCCAATATTGCAGCACGAGTAGCAACCAGTGCACGGCCAAGATCAGCGGCACCACCACGGCTTGTACCAAGGACATCCAATGCTCGACGGGCAAATGCTGCAGTACTTGCGTCAACGCCAGCACCGATAACAACAACTGCGGCGGTTGCGGCACCAAATGCGGCGCCAACCGCGCTTGTCAGGGCGGAAGCTGTGCCTGCAGCGGATACACCTTTCCCGCAGCGTGTGGGAGCACGTGCGGCAGCTGGAGCTTCGAGTCCGGCACGAGCGGGACCGAAGGTTGGAGCATGATGGTCTCGCCGCAAGTCAGCGGCTTGGGCCAAGGCGCGTTGAACGCGGCCATCTCCTCGAATCGTCCCGCGGGCTATCCGGGAACGGGCAGCTATTCGCTCGTGGTTCCGCTGAACGTCAATGGCTCGACCACCGCGATTGCTTCGGTCGGCGTGCAGTTCTGTCAGGCCGGGAAATTTACCAGCGTGGGCGGGTACACGCTCTCGGGCTACGTCTACTTTTCGGGGTCGACCTTTCCTAGCTTTGCCTCGTTCTCGGCCTACACCTGGGGCGCGACCTCGTCGGAGGCGGCGCAGACCGTCATCCTGTTGAATGACCAAGTCGTCCCCAACAAATGGATCTACTTCACGCGGTCCATGGACTTCGGCTTCCAGTACGATCGCCTCGCTTTAGGTCTGGGACCGAACGGCTCCTGGAATGGCACGATGTACCTCGACGACATTCAGTTTACGGGCCTCTAGCCAATAAGGACGCCACTCTGGGGTGCGGTCCAACACGGCAGTCCCGCTCGAAACTTACAAGGGTGGTATCACCCCTATGGTTTAACAAAACGACTGACGATTTCTGACCCAACAATGGCGCGTCGGGATGCTGCATAGTGTGAAGTTCCCAGCAGCTTCGGAGGCCACATGCGCACCAATTACTTGAAATTTGTCATCGCAGTTGAATTCTTGTTGCTTGGATGCTCGGCGAGTCCCACGCAAGAAGCAGACGGAGACGACGGTGCGGCAGTTGGCGGCGCGCCGGCTCGAGGTGGAGCGGTAAATTCTAGTGGCCGGAGCGGCTCGAGCACGGCCGGTGGTCCCGTGATGACCGGCGGTAGCTATTCGAGTGGAGGCACTGCCGGGAAGAGCAGCGGCACCGGTGGCAGCGCCGCTACCGGCGGAAAAGCGCTCAGTGGTCGAGCCGGCGCGGGTGGCGGCACGAGCGGCGGCCACGCCGGTGCGGGTGGCAGCACGAGCGGTGGTCACGCCGGTGCCGGTGGCAGCGCGAGCGGCGGCCGAGCAGGCGCCAGCGGCAGCGCGGGTGGGGGACAGACAGGGACCGGTGGCAGCGCCGCCGTCAACTGCTCAGCGCCCGCTTTGACCGGCGGAACGCAGCACTGTTCATCGAATGCGACCGGCAACAGCAACGGGTTTGCCTACTCGATCTGGTCGAGTGGGAGTGGCGGGTGCATCACGACTTATGGCGTCGGCGCGGCTTTCAAAGCCACCTGGAACAATTCTGGAGATTTCCTTGCTGGCATGGGGTTCCAATGGAACGAGACCAAGAAATACGACCAGTACGGCACCATCTCGGCCGACTACTCGTACACGAAGAGCGGTAGTGGCGGGGGTTGGTCCTATATCGGAATCTATGGCTGGTCCAATAACCCACTGATCGAGTTTTACATCGTCGATGACTGGTACGGGTCCAACCCGCCCAACGGCGGCGGAAGTCAAAAAGGGACCCTCGACGTCGATGGCGCCACGTACAAGATCTACACCCACCAACAAGTGAACCAGCCATCGATCCATGGCACTACGACCTTCACGCAGTACTTCAGCGTTCGACAGACAGCTCGCCAGTGCGGACATATCTCCGTCACGGAACACTTCAAAAAGTGGGCTGCTCTAGGTATGCCATTGGGCAACATGGCCAGCGCCAGGCTGCTCGCCGAAGCAGGCGGCGGCTCGGGAAGCATCGACTACAAGGTCGCAACCATGACCGCGCAATAGGGCGCACCCCGCGCACCCTCGCCCACGCGAAGGAATCAGTGATGGTCACTATCTTCATCGAAAAGTCCGGATGCAGCTCGAAAAGGAACGCCCAGATGGGTACTCATCGGCGCTCCGTTCGAAGAAGGCTTCGATGAATTGCTCGGATTTAGCGGCAACCCCGTGACCTGCGGTTTCGTGGTCGTCGCGGAAAAGTAGCAGCGAGGCTCGTGGGTGGCATCCCGCCGGCTGCTCGCTTTCGCTCGGCGTCGCGTTGCGATCGGTGGGATTCCAAAGCACGTTACGGCGTGTCGTACGCGCAGCGCAGGCCGATGAACGGTAAATGATAGTGGGCTTCCAAGCCATCGCGCAGCCACACGGATAAGCTATCTACGGGTGAGTTCCAGCTGCCGCCGCGCACCGCGCGCGGGTTTTCGGCGTGGATCTGGGCGACGCTCGCGCAATCGTCACAAGGGAAGGGGACGATACCCGTGTCGTAGGCGTCGAAGGCCCATTCTGCCATCGATCCCGTCAGGTCGCGCTGACCGAAGCGACCGGTCCCCGCTGCGAACGAGCCGACAGGCGGAACGAGGCACGGTGTATCCGGCAAGTGCCCGACGCATCCGTACATCGCCAAGCCGTGGTTCGGTTCGTCGTAACCCCAAGCGTAGGGCCAGTTCTTGTCACCGCCGGCGGCCGCGTATTCCCACTCCAGTTCTGTCGGCAACCGCCCACCATCCCAAATACAAAACGCGGCGGCTTCGAAGAAGCTCACGCAGTTGACCGGCTGATTCGAAACGTCGGTCTGGAAAGGAATGTCCAAGCAGCCCGTGACTTGATCCTTGATGTCCGAGCTATGCATATCGAGGCCGTAGCGCTCCGGCGGATCGTCAGCATGTCGTAACCAGCTCGGGTCCCAACCCGACCCCGGAATCAAAGGATGCCGCCCCGCCCCGGCTCGCGGCTCGCCGCTCGCGCGCCAGGCGTCATAAGCGTCCAAGAACGCGTGGAATCGGGCGACCGTCACTTCGAACTCTCCGAGGTAGAAGCCGGAGACATGACTCGTCGCTGACTTGGTTTCAACCTGGCTCGTGCCTCCGGCGATGAACTCGCCAGCGGGTACGTAGTCCACCGCGCAGCAGCTTCGACCCAGCAACTGCGAACCACAGATGGCAGGTTTCGGGCCGCATGATTTGAACTTGTCGTTGCTCGCGCCGGCTTCGCCACTCGCGCCGCTCTCCGCCGCACCGCCCTCTGCGGCACCGCCCTCTGCGGCACCGCCCTCTGCGGCACCGCCCGCGGGGGCTCCCGCGCGGCCGGGCACGCCACCCGCGCCTGCGTCGTTTTCGCGGCCGGGCCGAGGGCTGCCACCTACAGCACCCATACCGCTCGACGCGGCGGCATCACCCGCGCTGCCGGGCGCGCCGCCCGCGCCCGCGAGCGCGCTGTCAGCGCCGGCGGCGGCGTCGGCTTCGCTCGCGCTGGTCCCGCCAATCTCTTGGCTACGGGCCGTGGTCTTCCCGTACTGGCCGAGTTCGATGCGGCCGCACGCCGAAAACGCGCTCGCGAGCGCCAGGATCTGCAGCCAACGTGTCACGGTTTGAGCCTTTCCAAGCGGCGGCGCGCATCTTCGGCGTAGGGCCTTTGCGGCTGCTCCAGATATTGAGCATACAGAGCGGCCGCTTCTGGCGCGCGACCGAGGGCCTCGAGACACAGCGCGCGAAAATAGCTGAGGTCGCCGCCGCGCGCGCCCGCGCTTTCTGCGAGTGCATACTCGTGCTCGGCGTCTGCGAATCGCGACTGCGCTTTGCGCAGAATGTGCCCCCGCAGCAGATGCAGCTCCGCCGCGCGCTCGCCGGACGAAGAGGAAGAAAGCAGCTGATCGCTCTGCTTCAAGGCTTCGTCGCTACGCCCGAGTTGCAGCAAGAGCTCGAGTTGCGACATGTCCACTTCGCGGCGTAGCGAGCCGCCCGGGAAGCGGGTTCGGTATTCGGCGAGCGCGGCGAGCGCGCCGGGTGCGTCCGCGAGTACGTCGCGGCGGAGGCGCGCCACTTCGTACAACGCCATTTCGGCACTCAGACCCGTGCCTTGGGCGCGCTTCAAGAAGCACGACTCCGCGTCGCGGGTCTGCCCGCTGCGCGCCAGGCCCAAACAATCGGCTGCCGTCCCGGTGTCCGCCGACGCGGCCGGAGGCGCGGCATTCGGCCCGCCCGCAGCGCTGGTGTTCGGCCGAGCGGCGGATAGGGGTTCGACTGACTCAGCGCCACTTCCGGCTGCACTCCGACGGTCGCTACTCGCTGCTAGGGGGCTGGCCACGCCGGGCACATTCGGCTTGGCGCCACTCTCCCGCTTGGGGCCGAGCGTCTCAGAGCGCGGCAACGGCGCGGGCTCGGCCCTGGCGAGTGAGCTCGCGGCAGACGCCGCCCCGGCGGGCTGGCTGCGGAACGCGCGCAGATCTTCGGCGACCAAGGCGGGCGCGGTTTCCGCCTGCAGACGGCGCAAGATCATGGGTAGGGCGACGAACGTGGCCAGCACCCCGACCGTCGCTGGCACGAGCCAGAACGCGCGGCGCGGACAAGGCGCGCGCCCGGTGGACAAGCGCTCGGTGACGCGGAGTAGTGCCGCGTGTTGATCGAGCCCGCCCACGAATTCGCGGTTGGCCTCCTCGAGCAAACGGCCGAACCGGCCCTCGACCAGGCGCACCGGATTGGGTGTGTGCTTGGCTGCGCTCACGCGCTCTCCTCCGTCCGTGCCGACGCTTCGAGCGCTTCGACGAACTCCTTGCGCGCGTAGTGCAGGCGCCGCCAGAGCGTGCTCTCTTTGCAACTCAATATCTCGGCCACTTGCTTACCGGGCAGTCCCTCCAAATCGTACAGCGCGAGCGCCGTGCGCTGGCTTTCAGTCAACGAATCGAGCGCGGCTTGAACGCGGCGCCGCGCCGATTCTTCACAGAAGCCGGGCGAGCTCACGTTGGTCTCGGGTCGCAACGAGAACCAGGCGCGCAGCGCAGCGCTCATCCGTCGTCGGCGACGCAGGTGCCGTGCCTGAGTGATGCACAGGCGATATAGCCACGTCTTCAGGTCGGCGTTGCCTCGAAAGCGGGGCAGGTAGCGGTGCATCTGCAGGAATACCTCTTGCGAGGCGTCCTCGAGGTCCAGCTCGCCCACCCCCAGCTTGCGCAGAAAAGCAATCGTGATCGGGTAATAGTGGAAGTGCAGCGAGCACCAAGCGTCGTTGTTGCCTCTCACGCATTCGAGCAACAATGGCGACTCGCAGTCGGCATCCCATTCCTCCAACGGGCGAGCAGCGGCGGCACACATCCTAGTCCGTTAGAGCCTCGCGCGATTGAAACCTTCGCTCGCAAATTCACTATTGTCCCCAGACGTAGCCGAAACCCAGCGCGCCCCCAATATTCAGCTCATTCGGCGACAGCACCTCGCGGTTATCGACCAGGTACTGTCCGGCCGCCCCCGGCAAAAGAAAGTCCAATGAAGCCAAGCCCTCGATGAATAGATGGCGAGTGAGCGGCACCACGAACCCTGCTTCCACGCCTGCCATCCACAGCGCACGGGTGCGTTCGGTGGGCGACTGCAAGCCGCTCGTCGTCGCTCGCTGGATGGCCAAGGACAGCGCCGGGCCGAAGTGCAGCAAGCCCGGCGGTAGCGGAAACCGCCAGGCCAGGCTCGCGCGCGTCGACGCGGTTTTGGCTTCGATCCGGGCGCCGCGTGGTTCGAGCTCCTCGATCGAAGTCAGGCCCCAGCGCAGCCCGAGCCCGGCTTCCAGCCGCTGCCCCAGCCCCACGTTGAAGCGCAGTCCGACGAACGGTTGCGCCCAGGTGACGGCGTATTCGGCGGACAAGCGCGGCCCGGTGCCGGTCACGGGTCGCGATACGGGAGCTAGCGCCTTGGGGGGCGCTTTCGGAGGTTGCTCAACGGCTGCTGGGCGCTCAGAGCGCGGCGCCTGTGCCGCGCGTTGCGAACTCGCATCGGTTCCGGCTGCATCCGGCGCATCGCTCGTGGTCAGGCCTCGGAAGTGCCGGTCCAACACCAGCGCGATCACCTCCGACATCGTGCGGCAAGAATCGCCTTCGATCGGCAGGTCGCGCCGCAACTCGAGTCCGCCTTCGGGATTGAATAGCTCGAGCCGCACGAAATCTCGCGGGTTTCCGGCGGGCGCATGGCCGATCGTGTAGCGCGCAAGCCAGCCCTTGCGCCCTTCGACCACCAGCGAGCCCAACCGTCGCGCCACGATCTCACGAGTCGCTTCGAGCTCGGGACAGAGCGCGTCGGGCGATCCTGTTTCGAGCGTGAAAGCCCCCGGATCGGATTCGAGCGCGTGCGCCACAGAAACGCACAGCAGCTCGGCAGCGCAGAGTGGCGCGAGGCCCAGCCAAAGCAAACGGAAAAGACGGCCCACGTGCCCCTTAGGTCAACGGCAAGCAGCGCGCCGGGCGCCGAAAGAGTGGACGATCGCGGTTCACGGCAATTCTCGTGTGCAACCGAAACTACACCGCTTCTCGGCGCCATGGATGATTGAACCGGTGCAATTCACTGGCCGGTCGGCCGCGGGGGCAGTTCGCTCGGTGAGCGATGCCTGGATGCGTACAATCACAACAGAGGTTCGAGGCGCTCATCGCCCAACCCCCACATCGTTCAACGAGCAACAAAGGAGAATGAAACGTCATGGCAGCTTCGCCTACGGCTGGCGACGAACAAGTGGCACTGTGGAACGGGGCTTCCGGGCAATCCTGGGTCGAAGCACAAGAACTACTCGATGAGATGTTCGCTCCATTCGAAGAGCCACTCGTGGAGGCGGCAGACACGAAACCGCGCCGGCGAGTACTCGATGTCGGTTGTGGTACCGGTAGTACGACCCTCGCGATCAAGCGTCGACTAGGCCCCGAGGCTGAGTGCGTCGGCATAGACATTTCACAGCCGATGCTCGAGCGCGCGCGCGCTCGGGCGAAGCGAGCTCGGGTTCAGGTAAACTTCCTCTGCGCGAACGCGGAAGAGCACGCCTTCGATCAAGGGTCGTTCGATCTGATCATTTCCCGCTTCGGAGTGATGTTTTTCACGGACTCGATACGCGCTTTCGAAAACCTTCGTCGCTCGGCGAGCGAAAATGCGGACCTGTGCCTGATCGCTTGGCGAAGTGTCTCGGAAAACCCGTTCATGACCACGGCTGAACGCGCGGTCGCAGCGATCCTGCCCGGCCTCGCGGGGCGAGATCTCGACGGGCCCGGCCAGTTCCGCTTTGCCGAGTCGAAGCTCGTGCGACACATCCTCGAGCGCAGCGGTTGGGGCGAGATCGAGATTCACCCCATCGATGTGGAATGCCGCTTTCCCGAAGCCGAACTGATGCATTACGTCACGCGCCTGGGGCCGCTCGGTCGCGCCATGCGCGAATCCGACGAGGAGACCAAGGCTCGTCTCATCACCGCAGTTCGCCCCGCGTTCGCGCCGTATGTGGAGGCAGGCGTGGTTCGGTTCAGCGCAGCGTGCTGGAAGATCGGGGCCCGCGCCTCGTCCACACCAGCCTAGTTCCCACAGCAGCCCAAAGTCGCGACGTCATTTCGAAATCGGCGAACGGCCGGCGCCGCTAGTCTAGTCGTTCCCGAGTTGCGCGGGGCCGTTGGGGTGAACGCAGACCGCGATGAACCTTCGCCGCGAGGCACCAAAAAATGACCATGGCGAAAGCGCGGGGACGCGTCGGAAACTCGCGAACCAGCATGCCGAACGAAGAGCGCGATCTGCTGGGTTCGAGGAAGGTGTCGCTTCCCTGGAGCTGGCTGTTGGCTCTCTACCTGGTCTTGGTCGTGGGTTCAGCCGCATGGATGTTGATTGAAGTCTTTCCTTCTCCCCCCCACGACGAGCAGAAGACCGCGCACAAGGATGAGCCGAAGAACAAAGGCACCGGCGGCGCCGGCCCGAGTTCGAACGAGCCAACCGCAGGCGGGGCTCGGTCATCCGCGTCAGCCGGCACTTCAGGCCAAGGTCCGGCGGCCGGCGGCGCTGGAGCTGCCGAAAACGGCACGGGCGGAACAGCAGCAGGAATCGCTGGAACTGCGTTGGCATCGACCGCGGGCGGGAGTGTCGCGCGAGCTCAGAATGGCGGAGCCACCGTCTCGGAAAAGCCCGCCGCCTCCGACGAAGATCAGGATCGACCGTCTTGGCCGACTAATCTAAAATACGGCACGTTCGCGCACTTGGGCATCAGGATTGCGCCCCAGAGTAACGATCAAGGGATCCTCATTTTGGCGTTGCTGGCCGGGATTCTGGGCAGCTTCATGCACGCGGCTCAGTCGCTAGCGATCTATGTCGGCAATCGAGATCTGCGTAGGAGCTGGGTGCTGCTGTACGCGCTCCGGCCTTGGATTGGCGGAGTCCTGGGCTTGCTTTTCTACTTCGTGCTTCGCGCGGGCTTGATTCCTGCGGCGGCTGCTTCGAGCACGGACGCGGTTAGCCCCTACGGAGTGGTCGCCTTTGGTGCGCTAGCGGGATGGTTCTCCAAACGCGTCACGGACAAGCTGGCCGAGATGGTCGATATGCTTTTTAGGACGCAGCAAGACGCCTACAAAGACAACACCGCGCGTGATGGCAGACCGGATATCGTGAGCGTCGTTCCAGATAGAATCGCGGTCAGTATGGCCGCACCAAATCAGGAGTTCATGGTTACCTGTGGTCGAATCTTGCCAGGCGCTTGGTTCGTTCTCGAAAACAAGGAATACAAGGCAACGTTCAAGGGCAACATGAAGATTTCGTTCACGTTACCGCAGGCAGACGCTCAAAGCTTCGCCGGCAAAGCGACCGTGATGCTGATCGTTTACAATCCGCCAGACCCCGGAGCGGACGCGGACTCGAAGCCGCGGCCTTCAGCACCTTTCGACATCACCGTCGTGCCTTGAGCGCGGTCGGGTCCCCGCGCGTGGCTCGAACTCCGCATCTCAGCGCGATTGTAGCGTCGAAGCTCGACGCCCATGGCCGAGCCTAGATTCGGACTTCTGCGCGGGTTGGTTCGCGCACCAGCGTCCAGAGTAGGGCGGCGCCGAGCACGTCGAGCAGTGGCAGCGCGACGAAAAAGGGATCGTAGCCGTAGGTAGAGACCAATTTCCCGAGCAGCAGGGTGAAGATCATCGTCCCCAAGTTGCCGCAAGTTCCGGCCATGCCGGTGACGGTCGATACTTCGTTCTGACGGAACAAGTCGGTTGACATCGTGATTACGGTTACGGACAGGGTTTGGTGCGCGAAACCACCCAGGCACAAGAGCCCGACCGCAAGATAGGGGCTTTCGACGCTGCCCACGAAGGCGACCGGCAGCATCAGCAGGACGCCCACCGTGAACGCGGTGCGCCGCGCGTTCACCAGCGACAAATTCGTGTGACGCTGCACCGCCGAGGCGATCAGGCCACCCGACAGGCTGCCGACGTCTGCGGCAAGAAACGGCATCCAGGCAAAGATCGCGAGCTGCTTGAGATCGAAGTGACGCGCGGCCACGAAATACGAAGGCACCCAAAAAGACAACGTGGCCCAGGTCGGATCGGCGAGGAAGCGCGGTAGGCCAATGCCCCAAAAGTTGCGCTGCCGGAGCAAACCGAAGATCGAAGGCGGCGCGCCGCCGCTCTGCAGGTGGCGCTCCTTGCCCGCCAAGACGTAGCGGCGTTCGTCTTGGCTGAGCAGAGCGTGCCGATCCGGGTCGTTGTACAGCGCGAGCCACACGGCGGCCCAGGCGATGCCGATGCCACCGGTGACGACGAAGGCGGCCTGCCAGTGATAGGCGTAGATGGCCCATGCCACGAGCGGGGGAGCCATCACCGAGCCAAAAGAGGCCCCCACATTGTAGACACCGCTCGCCAGGCCCCGCTCGCGGGCTGGAAACCAGGCCGAGATCGTTTTCATCACCGCCGGATTGGCCGACCCTTCCGCAAACCCCATCAGCGCGCGCAAGGCCGCGAGGCCGAGCCAACCACTGACCACCCCGTGGGCCATGTTGACGACCGACCAGGCGATGGCGAACAGGGCGAAGCCGACACGCAAGCCCAGCCACTCGAGCAGGTAGCCGCAAATGGGCTGCAAAATCAGACCCAACTGAAAGCAAGTGAGGATCAGAGCGTACTGCTGATCGGTGAGTCCGAGCTCGGCCGACAGCGTGGGCTTCGCGATCCCCAGCGAGTTCCGAGCCAGAAAATTCACGATCCCGCCCAGCATGAGCAGGACGATGATCCACCAGCGAAGCGCTTTGATCCGAGGCATACGAGAAGTGCGCGCACCCTATACGAAACAGCGTTCAGTCGTGGGTGTGTGCTTCGGAGGCTCGCACATTTCCCAATCGGAGGTCAGGGCATCGGCCCTCGCGGGGCGCTATGCGCCCGCGACGTTGTCGGAACCGCCGCCAGTGCTGCGCAGGCGCATTGCGTCTCGCGCAGGCGGCAAACCGAACAGGCGCGCATATTCGCGGCTAAACTGTGAGGCGCTCTCATAGCCGACGGCATAGCCGGCGCGGGTGGCGTCCTGGTTGGCGATGAGTAGGCGACGCGCCTGCTGCAGGCGCAGGCACTTTTGATATTGTAGCGGGCTCATCGCGGTCGCGGTCTTGAAATGGCGATGGAACGAAGCCGTGCTCATGCCGGCCAACTCGGCCAGTGTTTCGATACGCAGCGGCTGATCATAGTGCTGGCGAATCCAGGCCACGGCGCGGCGCACCTGGCCGAGGCGGCTGTCGCTGCGCGCGATCTGGCGCAGCACCGTGCCTTGAGGGCCTTGCAGCAAGCGGTACAGGATTTCGCGCTCGATCATGGGCGCGAGCACGGCGATGTCTTGCGGCGCGTCGAGCATCGCCATCAGCCGAAGCCAGGGGTCGAGCAATTGCGTGGTAACGGGACTGACGGCAAAGCTCGGCGTTTCGCCCTCGGCGACGGCCGGCGTGTCGCTGATCAGCGCGGCCAACGCTTCAGGAGCGAGCGCCATGCTGAGCCCAATGTAAGGATGGCGCGCGCTGGCTTCGATGACGCAGCCGGAGGCCGGAACCTCGAGGGAGGCGATGAAATAATTGTTCGGGTCGTAGCGCAGGCGCCGCTCACCGATGGTGACTTCCTTTGCGCCCTGCAGCACCAGGCAGACGCGCGGTTGGAACACGCCGATGGAGGGCTGCGTGGGTTGGCGAGCAAGGGTGATTGCGACGCCCGCGATGGCCGTTTCGACCGTGCCCTGGCCGGCGTGGCGCAACACCTGTGCGCGGAGCCGCTCAATCTGCTCTTGCATGCGCAGAAGATCAGGCCGGACGGCCCCGGTGGCAAGGTGGGCGAGGTCGAGCTTGAGAGGATTGGGCAACAATTCGATTCAATCCGGCGTGCCGTGGATGGATCGGGTTCCCAGACTCTCGGCAGCACGGTTCCCAGGCGGTGCCGTCACAGGAGGAATCTCATGACCAAACCATTCGGCGCTCTTTCCACCACCGACGAAGTGCTTGCCGGTGTCGATCTCGCAGGCAAGCGGATGCTCGTGACCGGCGTTTCGGCTGGCATTGGCGTCGAAACCGCGCGGGTGCTCACGGCGCACGGCGCGCGTGTCATCGGCACCGTGCGTGATCTCGCCAAAGGACGGCGCGCGACGGCCGGCATTCCTGGCCTCGAACTGACCGAAATGGACCTCGCCTCGCTCGAGAGTGTGCGCGCAGCGGCGGACGAGCTGAACGCGAAGGGAGACAAATTCGATCTGGTGATCGCCAATGCCGGCGTGATGGCGATCCCGACGAAGACGTTCACACTCGACGGCTTTGAAACGCAGTTCGGTACCAATCATCTCGGACACTTCGCGTTCGTCAACCGCATCGCGGCGCTGTTCAATCCAGGCGCGCGGCTGGTCAACCTCTCTTCCGTCGGGCATCGCTATTCCGACGTAAATCTGGAAGATCCCAATTTCGAGCGCAGCGAATATACCGACTTCGGCGCCTATGGCCGCTCCAAGACCGCCAACATCCTGTTCGCGGTCGAGTTCGACCGCCGCCACCGGGCACGCCAGGTGCGCGCGACAGCGGTGCATCCGGGTGGCATCCAAACCGAGCTGTCGCGTCATATGGCGCCCGACGCACTCAGCCAAATGGTGACGCGCATCAACCAAGACAACGAGAAAAATGGGCTCCCCCCGTTTGCGTTCAAGACCATCCCGCAAGGTGCCGCGACGAGCGTTTGGGCTGGCGTCGTGGCGCGGGCCGAGGAGGTGGGCGCCCGCTACTGCGAGGATTGCCACGTCGCCGAGATCATCGACGCTGGCGCCGATCTGCGCGGCGGAGTGCGCCCTTACGCGCTCGATGGCGAACGCGCAAAAGCGCTCTGGGCCAAGAGCGAAGAAATGGTCGGCGAGCGCTACTAAGCAGCTGTTCGTCGTGTCCGCCCGCGCTGCGCTCGAGCGTACCAGAGCCAGATCAACGTGGCCGCACGGCGCGCGTGGCGACGAAGGCCGGGATGTATTCGGAGAGCGGATCGCAGTCGCTGGCTGCTCGGGTGTCCTCGAACATGCGCTCGATGACGAAACCGGCGTCGAGTTGCCCGCCGATTTGATCGCGCAAGGTGTGGCCGAAAGTCAGGGGTTTGTTCGAGCCGAGGTACGGGGCAAGGCGTGGGCCGAGGTTCGCGAGATCCGAATAAGGAATGCGATGGCGCACCACGAGCTCGCGGCGCTCCGGATCGAGCACGTCGTCGAAGAGGAAGGCGACCGGATTCACGAAGCCCGCGAGCAGAACGCCGCCCGGGCGGAGCACGCGAAACGCCTCGCGCCACACGGGCAGTATGTCGGGGACGAAGCAGTTCGAACACGGATGAAATACGAGGTCGAAGGACTCGGATTCAAAGGCACGAAGGTCTGCCATGTCACCCTCGACGAGCGTGAGCTCAAGCCCGTCCCGCTCGGCGACGGCGCGATCCTGCGCGAGCTGCGAAGGGGAATTGTCGAGCACCGTGACGCAGGCGCCGGCAGCGGCGAGGATCGGCGCTTGCTGCCCGCCCGACGCTGCGAGGCCAAGTACGGAGAGCCCTCCGAGCGGCGGAAACCAGTCCCTCGGCACGGGCTTCAGCGGCGTAAGCACCACCTGCCAATCGCCTTCGCGTGCGCGGCGAATGATCTCGGGCGACACGGGAACGGTCCAAGGGTTGCCTCGCTCGACCTCCGCATCCCAGGCCCCGCGATTGTAGCGGCGAACGTCGACGTCCATGGCAGGTGCCTACCACGGAAAAATGCGCGCCTACATTCGAACGTCCGCGCGCGCTGGCGTCCAGAGAAGTCCTGCGCTGAGCACGTCGAAGTGGCAGTGACGAAAGGGATCGTAGCCGCAGGATCCGAAGGACGCCCACCGTGAACGCGGAGCGCCGCGCGTCGAGGCGGCGACGCTTGGCCGGTCCGAGTGCCGGCTAGCCCGGCGCTCGCGCTTGACAAGAATATGAGCGTGATTATGGGTCGAAATGTGAACCCTCTCGTGGGGTTACCGAAAGGAGGAAGCAATGCGACCCGGGCGTGAAAATCTATGGATTGAATACGATCAAGCCTCAGAATCAGACCCGACCGACGAATGGTTCTTGCCTGAACTCCGTTCGGCCATGCGTCGCCGCCGGCCAGCGGAAGACTTGGGCCTGCGCCGGCTGCTCGAGTTCCCGGAAGCGATCGCGCCACTCAGCCGCCGCGTACGCCGAGTGGGCTCGGAAACACGGAGAGAAACCTACGGTCCGGACTTACCCGACGCCGCGTGAGGGAGAGAGGAGGTGAGCATGTTGCGCGAGCGTCTTTCGCAGCTGGCGTCTCGGGCGTTGGCCAAGGTGTGGCGGGCCCAGCGAATCCCGGTCGTTCTCGATCGTTCGCCCGGTCCACGCCGTGAATGGCCCTCGCTTGCTCCCGACTTCGAAGTCGCGCAAGGGCCCTCGGAAGTGCGGGTATCGTGTGATGTTCCGGGGGCTACGCGGGACAACGTTCTCGTGTGCTGGGACGAATCTCTCAGCATTCTCTGTATTCGCGTTGCACGAGCCACTGTCGGCGGTGTTCCTCACGACTGGTACCTCGAGCTTCCGCTTTCGCCCACGGTTGATGGTGCAGAAAGCAAATGCACGCTGCTTGGCGAAAACGTACGGCTCCATTTGCCGCTGAGCGACACGCCGGCTAGCACCGGTCTCGCCTTACTTACCGTACCCGAACATCATCGGCCGTTCGCTGGGGTCCCTTTATTGGGTTCCGCGTTAGCGACGGCGCGAGCCTGACTTGACAGCGCGTCTCGAATATTTATTTCCAGAACCGGGGCGGCGTGGCCGACCCGATCAACCAACCCCAAATCCCAAAGGAGGCAAAATGTTGACCGCATTGAATCGCTTTTCGCAACTCGAACGCTATTTCGACCAGGTGATGGATGACGTCATGGGGCGCCCCATTGGGGGCAGCCTCGTCGCGTCTAGCTTCGAACCGCAGTCAGACGTGCGGGCGAACGAAGCCGAGGTCGTGCTTACGTTCGACGTCCCCGGCGTCAAGCAAAGCGAGCTGGAAATCAGGCTGGAGAATCGAGTGCTCACACTCAAAGGCGAGCGTAAATACGCGGGCAACGCCGATGAGCAGGCCTGGCTTGGGCGCCGCTACGGTTCGTTCAGTACATCGTTGTCGCTGCCGGATTCGGTCGACGCAGAGCGCGTGACCGCTCACCTGAGCGATGGCGTCCTGACTGTCCGGCTACCGAAGCATGAGCGGGCGAGGGCGCGAAAGATCGCGATCTCTACCAACAGTGCCGACTCAGACACCAAGCAGCTTGGCCAGTGAGCCCGCATCGCCCACCCGCGGCCATGAAGTAGCCCGAGCGTCGAGCCGCGTGGCACCGCCCTGGCCACGCTGAACTCTGCGCGCCCGGGGCAACGATTGTGGTTTTCGATGCAACGGGTTGTCGCGCCTCGCCGCGCGGGGCGAGGCGCGAGGCTCCGCGGGACGTCGCCGTCACGCCGGAGCGCCGGCGCGGGCTTATTCAGCCGCGTTGTCGGTCGCCAAAGCTGCGTCGGCCGTCGTCTCCTCGTAATTTTTGGGCAAAATCGCCGCATACCCCTTCTTCAGCACTTGTTCGAAGCGAGTCTCCATCTCTTCTCCGAGTTTTTCTAGCTCGTCGCTCTCGAGCTCTTTTTCTACCTGCGGGAAAAGTTCACCTTCTTCCTCTTCGACGTGGTGCTCGATGAGCTCCTTCAGCACTTTCACGCGAGCGTCGAAGGACTCATCGTCCGGGTCGGTCGCCAACGCGCGCTTCAGCGCGGTTTCCGCGATCGAGTGCTCCTCGTACGCCTCGAGAATGGCGTCCTCGTCGATATCACGGGATTCCGGGTAGAAAAATTCATGCTCGATCGCCATATGCGCGGCAAGAGCACTGGCCAGGTCCTTCAGCGCCTCCGGTTCGCCGGCTTCGATTTTGGCGAAAAGGGCTTCGACATTGCGGTGTTGTTGCTTGAGTAGATCGGTGGCTTTCATGCCCAATCCCTAGGCAAGACCCGGTCCGAACCAACTGCGCTATCCCGCTCGTGAAAACGGACTGCGCCGCCCTGCCTCACACGAGCCCGCCGCAATCGTCGGCAGGGCCGTGTTTTCCACGATCGACCAAGCCGGTGCAAGCGCTGCTTCTGAGTTGCCCTCGCGCGACGATGTCGAGTCGCGGCCGATCAGGGCGCGTGCCTGAATCCCTCTTCGCAACGCGGGACGGACTGGGCCGCCGAAGTCGCCAAACCAACGACCACGGTCATTCATCCGGCGCTGCATCAGCGAAGTCGGACAACGCGCGCGTTCCGGGGGCGGCGTTGCGGCAGGATCGCTGCGCTCGATGAAAACTGAGGCGTGCTCCCAAGCCGTGGCCAAACGTCACGCCACAACTGGTCGGAACCGGTGCGATCCTCTCGGTCGGCGATTTCGAACTCGATTCGAAGCGCTCGAGACAACTCAGCGCTTCCGGCCCACCCGGAAAGCAAAGTGAGCGCGCCGAGGGTGAGCGATAGGCCCGCGCGCTCGATGGACCCGCTGGGCGAATGAAAGCGCAGCCTCCGCTCGAGCCCTTCGCCGGGCAGACCGCTGCTAGCAGGCACACCGCCCCTCGCCGCGTTGCTGCCCGTAGCCGCCGATGGGCGCCTTAATCGGAGGCTCCGCCACCTCGACCCGGGTTCTGGGCAGATTCGCGACTTGGCCAAACGCGACTGCGCATCCTACGCGCGCGCCAAGGTCTGCCCAGTGCATGAAGCCGCGGCCGTGCAACTGCAGTCTGGTGACGGCAGGGGTTCGAGTATCGCGCGCCTGCGCCGTCGGTAACCGCAACTCGCGGGAACGACATGCCCCGCGAGGTGCAGCGCTGGATCGCGATCGCCCCTTTCTCCAGCTCGCGTAGATCGATGAGTTCGAGCGATGTCGGTCCGGTTCTGGCGGAGGCCGCGACCTGCCTGAGCAACAAGCCGTCCCAGAACTTGGCCGGCGGTGCTTCCGTGCCGGCTCGTCAGTATTCGGACGGGGCGTGCTTCTGCAACGCCGGCAGATGGATCTGCCTCGGCGGCTGAGCGCCGGAGACGCTGCGATCTCGGTCGATCCAAGGGTGCGCTTGGTGTGCCTGAACGTGCCCCGCCACGGGCGATGATTGAATGCGCGGCGCGCAAACCCATGCAGGCCTTGACGGCGTAGGCCTCGTGCGTAAGCGTACGCGGCGATGACGCACGTGTTATTGATGGTCGAACCGGTTGGGCAGCGGCAGTCCCGCACCGAAGCAGAGGGGCGCGCCGCTTACGCCCAAATGGAGCGTTGGGCTGAAAGCTTACACCAACGTGGTTTGCTCGTCGCCGCCCAATCCCTTCGCTCACAATCCAGCGCCAGCCGCCTCCAGGTACGCGCTGGGCACACTCAGGTCCTCGACGGTCCCTTCCCCGAAACCAAAGAAATGATCGGCGGGTTCTTCGTGATCAACTGCAGCGGGGATCAGGAAGCCATCGCGATTGCGGCCGAATGCCCAGCGGCAGAGTGGCTTACCGTCGAAGTCCGAGCAGTCGCGGCGTGTTTCGAGGAGAGCCAAGGGCCTGCCCCCGCCCTTGGCTCTGCGTGACGCAGGAAGTGCCGGCGAAATTTTTACGGTAGCAAAGGCACGTATTTGCTGCGTATCGGGCTGAACCAAATCCGCAGCTGTCGCGGGCCGGTGGTGAACTCTGGCACGCTCGTGATCACTTCGTCGAGCACCATGAATCCGTCCACTGATGGGGTGTGAGAGATCAGGTCTTCGCTGCCCGGCGGGAAATAGGCCCAGGTCTTCTCGTAGTCGACTCCGGTACGTCGTACGACTTGCTGAGCTTCATCGGTCGTCAGCGGGTAGACTTTGCCGTCTTCCGTGAACTCGACCCCGAGGTCCTCTCCCGCGATTTGAGGTTCGACACAACGGCGCCATCGGCCAATCAGCAATGCATTCAGCTCCTCGGAAGTGGAGTAGGTCTCGTATGAATCAGGGCTGGCCGAGCAATCGGCGAGCACGCTGAAGCCACCCGACGCACCGCCCGCACCGCCCGGTGCCCCGAACACGCCGGTGTTTCCGGCAAAGCCTGGGGCGCCCGCGCCTGTACTTCCGCCGCCCGCGTCCCCCACGATGACGTCCCCGCTGCACCCCGACAAAGCGATCAACCCCGCAATCCCCATGATGATCAGTTTCATGTTGCATTCTCCCTGTTCAACTCGATCAATGGCTTCGACTCGCGAATTGATCACGGCAGGGTCGACAATTTCGAGCGCACGCGCTCCGCGTACGCGCTCCGCGGGTAATGGACAAGAAAATTCTGTCCTTCGCCACGTGCCTCGCGGCGGCCCGCCGCCGAGAGTGCATCGAAGCGAAGGACCGTCGCTTCTTCCGATAAGCTCGACGCTGGATAGCGAGTGACGAATCGATCGAGTAGCGAAAGTGCGCGCTCGGGCGCATGTTCGGCAAGGGCGCGCCGAACCGCGCGCAGCTCCTGCAAGGGCTCAGCCGCGACTTGGTTCACCTCCGGCGCGGGTGGGGGCCGATCCGCTGCTCGCAGCGGACGTGAATCGGACGGCAGTGGCGCTTTCGCGGCTGGTGCGGCACTTTCCGATGCGGTGGGCGCGGCTGGCGCAACCCGGTTGCGATTCGGACGGGGCGAGAGCGGATTTGCGTTCTGCTGGGCAGGAACTGGCGGCGTGGTTCTCGGTTCGGAGAGCACGCGCACCACTCGTTCAGCCGAAAGCAAGGTCGTGGCGCCGGCAAGGAGCCCGAATCCGAGCCACTTGAACACGATGCCTCCTGCGAAATGGCTGCCGACGCTCGCCGAGGTCGCGGTCTGCGCGGTGACGGTCGTGGCCGCTACGACGACGCCCAAGTTTAAAGCTTGCAGGGCGCGATCCGCCGCGCCCGGCGCCGAATGGTCCTCGAGCGCAGACTCGAGCAACAGCCGAGATACGGCTTGATTCGACGCGAACTTGAGCGGCCGGAGCGCGGTCATGATTCTGTTCCTGAGCGCGTGAGTTGGCGCGCCGCGCTTTCGAATGTGGCTCGGGCTCGGCGCAAGCGCGAGGCGACGGTGCCGGGAGCAAGCCCCAGCACCTCTGCAATGTTTGCCATGGTCATCTCCTCGAGTTCGAACAATACGAACACCGCGCGTTGCTCGTCCGCCATCTGGTTCAGTACGACATCCAACCAGCGCCGCGCTCGGCTGCGGTCGAGCAGCTCGTCGGCTAGCGGTGTCGAGCTCAGCTGGGCGGCGACTGCGTCCGGATCCAGATCTTCGCGAGCTCGCACGCGCTTCTTGCGAAAATCCGCGGCCACTCGGGTCGCGGTTGCGATCATGAATGCACGTTCAGCGCCGGGTCGGATGTCTGGCAGACGATTGGCAAAGACGATCAGAACCTGCTGGGCGGCGTCCTCGACCGAGGCCTGCGCGACCCCCAGTCGACGCAGCAGGCGCCAAACCTGCTCGTAGTGCGCGGATACGGCTGCCTTCAAGCGCTCGGACCGGGTCGTGCTCGGCGGCTCCGGCTCCGAAAGCGTTGAAAGTCGCAAGTTCACCCAATCTACATGGCCTCAATCTCGCGTTTGATCACCGAATTCGACCCCGAGCGCCAGTTCGCCCACCAGACCCAATACGGGCACGTCGTATACCGGAGTGCTCGGCAAAATCTTCACATGGTCGCGAACGGTGGGGAACATCACGGCCGCGCCCCATTCGATGAAAGCTGGCCCAGCAAAGCGCCAGCCCACGTGACCGGCCAGGCCGAGGTCGAGGAAGCCCCGCAGCGCTTCGCTCCTTCCCGGCAGAGGCTCGAGCCCTTCGGCGTTGCGCGTCCCGCCTTGAGCCCGCAGACAGGGCAGAAGAGTCAGCGCCCCGCGTCGCAGCGCGCCAGAACAGGCTTCCAAGCTCAGAAACGTGGTCGTCAGCGCGACCTGACTTGGTGGAGACTCCACGTCGACGGTCTTTCGCGCGTAATTGCCGCCCAAGCGGAGGCGCGGCGCCCACGCGACGGAGTTCAGCCCTGCCTCGGCGTACACGCCGCCGCCCCAGGTCACGGCGGGCGAGCTTGCGCCGGCCGCGAAGCCCGCGCCTGCCACGCTCCACCGCCAGCGAGCGCGAGAACTGAGCGAAGGAACGCCCGTGCGCGCTTCGGTCGCAACCGGGACCGGCAGAGATACGGGGAGCGGCGGTGGGCGCGGCGGCGGAGCGCTTTGCAATGACGGAAAGGTAGCAACGGCGTCCACTGGTTCGGGCGGATGCGCTTCGGGGTCGGCTGCCAACGCGACCGCAAATGCGAGCAGCTCAGCGACTGCGCGACACTCCGCACCGTTCGCCGCGCGCTCACCCCCGCTTCCGCCGTCGAGCTCCAGATGTCCCTCGGTGCCGCTCGCTTCGATCACGACGTCGAAGCGACGCGCTGATTCGCCTTTGCGAGCTAGCCGCAAGCGCGATGTGGATCGCTCGATTTCGGCCACAAATTCCTCGAAAGAGGGACACGACTCCGGTGCTTGGTAGCTCAATGCGACGGGTTCGAGCTCGCTCTGCGCTAGCGCAGAGCGTTCGCCGCCGAGCGCCAGCAACGTGGCAAGCGCCAAAGTGCCCCGGGAGAAGGCCCCCTTGCAGGTTTCGAGCATTGAGAAGCCGAGGGCTAGTGCCGTTCCTCATCTGCCCGCAAGTGCGAAAGCAGCCCCTGGATTGTAGTGCTCTCGAGTAGCGGGTCCGCGGCTTGGCTTTGCGGCGGTTTGGATTTTCGGTATATGCTCGTCAGATAGCGTGGACATTGTGGCGGTGCGCGGGGCGTGGTCGTTGTTGGGTGCGTTGGGCGTGATGGCTTCCCTGCCGCAAGCGTCGCTTTTTTCGATCAGACTTCCTGCCCCACGAACTGGGCGGCGTATACCGCCGCGAACAATCGCATCATCCTGCCCGCAGCTGGCGCGTCCGGGGTCTTGGTCGGTAACGGCACCAGTGGCCACCATCAGCACTCGATCGACTTCACGATCAATCTGCTCGCTTCGAGCGCGGCGGTCGGAGCTGGATCCTTTTCTCCGATCGCGACCTCGGGGCTCGTGATGTCTACCTCGCTCAGTGATTTCGGAAATGACGGAGTGGACCAGCCGACGCTCACGCTATTGGCGTGTCGCAAATCAGCCGCAGCAGAAACAAACGCGGTGGCCGCGGGGCAGATCTTGGGCGGACGCGAACTCGAGAGCGATGCCGGCTCTTGTAGCGAGCTCGACTCGGCGGCGGTGTTGGCGATCGCGCTGATCGTCGATCCCGAGCGCAGCCAAAGCCCGACGCAAGTGGTGGCTGCCGCGCCGCCGAGCCCCGCGACCGTTCCGATGCGCGTACCCGTCGTGCGAGCCGAGCCGGCGCGTGTCCAGGACAGCGCCGTTCGGGTACTCGAGCCTCGTTTCATTCCGCAGCGCAGCGTCGGCGCCGATGCGGTCGTGCTGTCGGGCATCTTACCCGCGACCGCGTTTGGCGCGCAGCTCGAGCTGTCGCTCCCGTTCGTGGGCGAGAGCTCGCTGCGCCTGGCGGTCGCTCACCGGTTTTAGCTCATAAATTTCTGAGCGGGCGGCTACTCACCAGCGTGTCGAGTCCACGCCAAATGCCCACGTTCGAGACGTTCTTCGAGACGCAAGCGCGCTTCGTGTGGCGCGTGCTTGCGCGTTTGGGCATCCCAGAAGCGGATCTGCCGGATGTGAGTCAGGAAGTGTTCCTCGCTGCGCACCGCCTGCTGCCGACCTTCGAACAGCGCTGTTCGGTCACGACCTGGCTCTATGGGATCTGCATCCGAGTCGCCTCCACTCACCGGCGTAATCTTTGGCGCCGGCGCGAGCAGGTGACCGCCGAGCCGGGCGAGGGCAGCTCCTCGAGCGCTTGGCACGGCGCTGAGGTTGCGGTCCAGCGTGAGCGCTTGGAGCGTGTGCTGTACACGCTGCCAGAAGAACAAGCCAACGTGTTCGTGCTGTACGAGCTCGAGGAGCTGAGCATGTCGGAGGTAGCCGCGGCGCTTGGCACTCCGTTGCAGACCGCCTATTCGCGGCTGTACGCCGCTCGCAAAGCCGTACTGATGGCGTTCGATGAGCGTAAGAGGAACCCCGACCCATGAGCTATTCCGACCCCAAGAGACTGAGGGCAGAAGATGGTTTGTACGAGCCCCTACGTGAGGCGTTACGGGAGCTGCCCAATTCAGACCCGACCGCTGCGCAGCTCGAGTCACTGCGGCTGCGTTTGGGAGCTCGTGCGGCAGCGCGCAACGAAGAGCTCCCGATCCAGGAGCTGCCGCTATCGTCGCCCCGCCGGCACACGCCGGCGCGCAAGCTGCGTCGAACCATCGCCGCGCTGGTACTTTTCCCGGTTGCGGCCACCGCCGCCGTGGGCGGCTTCGTCGAGCTCGTCCAGCGAGCGACAACGCAGCGGAGCCTCCCACCGACGCCGAGGGCCGCAGAATTGCGGCCGAATCAGCGACAGCACGGAGTGGCCGGCGCGGCCGAGTCGACGGCGTCGGTGGCTTCGCCCCCGTCTCCAATCGCGGCCGATGACGAGCCTCCGTCGGCGGCGGAGGTCGCGCCCGCCTCGCAGCCCAATGCGCTGCGCACGGCAACGAGCGTTGCGACTGACGAGCTGCCAGAAAAGCCGCCGCCACCGGCGGTGAGCGGCGCCCCGCCGGTGGCGGCGTTCGACACTGCGCCTAGCACCTCACTCGCGGCTGAGACCGCGCTGTTGCAGCGCGCCAATGCGGCCTTGAAGGCCGACCCCGCGACGGCCCTAGCGCTCGTCGCACAACACCGTCAGGCATTTCCCGAGGGGAAGTTGGCGCAGGAGCGCGAAGTGATCGCGATCAAGGCGTTGCAAGCGCTGGGCGAAACGCAACGTGCGCGCGCAAGCTTCGCGAGCTTCAAGCGTAGCTATCCGCACTCGGCGCACGTGTTGGAGCTGCGCCAAATCATTCATTGAGATTTGTGCTGGAAGCGCTCATAAAACGAGCCGCCCCCGGCTACCCACGGTTGTCGCGTACGAAGGGAATGAAGATGAAAAAGGCTGCATTGGTCGTGGGGTTGATCGCGGGGTTGGGGGGGTGCAGTGGAGCATCCGTTGGCGGCGACGGGGCGGCGGGGAAGGGGACTGGGGGTATCGGCACCGGCAACCCTCCCACGCAAGGAGGTGGATCTCCGACCAACGGGGTCGTGGCGGGGGGGCGCGTCGCCAACCGGAGGCGCGGCGCCAACGGGCGGGACCGAGGATAATGGCGCTGAGGCGGGTATCGTTGAGAGCGGAGGCAGCGGGGGAACGGTGGTGGGTGATTCGTGCTCGTCGACAATCGACGCCTGGATTGCGTTCGACTCCGATGCGGCAAACTTCAACCGTGACTTGTACTTCATTCGTCCCGATGGTTCACAACTGACACGGCTGACGACAGATGCCTCTGTCGAACAAGAGCCGTATTTCGCCCCAGATGGCAGTTTCCGCTCGTTCACTTCGGATCGCGACGGCTCGCCGCAGATTTACGTGATGAATCTCGCTACGCGGGCCGTTACTCAAGTGACGCATCGGCAAGAGGGCGCAGACAACTCGAGCTTCTCCGCCGATAGCCAGCTGATCGCGTTCCACAGCGGTCCCTCCGTGTACACCATCAGGCCGGATGGCTCGCAAGAGGCGCTCGCCGCGACCGGCCTGGACAATTTCAACGCTTACTTTGGGCCGCGCTTCATCGGTAGCGACCAACTCGTGTTCGATCGGAACAACGAGATCGACGCTGTGAACGTCGACGGGACGAACTTCCGAAACGTCATCGGCAACTGGACGATCACCATCAAAACTCCCACGGTTTCGCCGCAAGGCAGCGAAATTGCCTACACCGCCCAGTGTGGCGTGGGCCCGAACCCCGCCCCCGGGCGCGAGATTTGGACGGCCTCGGCAACCGTCAGCAGCCAGGTCTGCAGCGGCCAGCGGGTGACACCGGTCGGCGACTCGTTCAGCAACGAGCGCCCCGCCTGGGGGCCGAACAACCTGTTCGCTTACCAACGAGTAGACTCGGCCGCCAACATCGGTCGCATCGCGCTGATCAGCCGAGTGCGTAACAGTACCCCTTGCGTGCTCACGGGCCCAAGCGAAGACGCACGCAACCCCAACTGGTCCGCGCTGGGTCTCAAGCTCGAGAAACCGACGAACTAGCTAGTCGTCCGGGTGCGCGGCCCGGTATTCTTCGACCATCTCGGCCGATACGTCCTTCGGGTAGCACAGCGGCTCCGCTCCCCCCGCGCGGCTGTACGCACTACGGCGGCCACAGCGCGAGCCGTTGCGTGCCGTATGGTACGGACACGGACAATTGCCAGAGTAGGCGGCGATCGACTCGTCGATCAGGATTTGCTTGATCTGCGCTTCGCTGAGCTTCTTCGCTCTCTCCCTGGCCTCGAGCGGAATCGCCCGATCAGGGGCCGCGAAGGCCGCCCCGTTCGTCGAGCAAATCGTGCACAAACCCAGCAGCAGCGGTGCGACCCTCATCCGTTCAGAATACGCGTCGCGCCGAGGGCGGATATCGCATGACCATGCGAGTCAGCAACTGGATCGTGTGGGCGCTCCGAGACACGTGCTCGAGGTCCGCCGATGGTGTCCACGTAGGTCGAGGTGTTCAGCCGCCGACGTATGCGCTGACTGGATCGCCGGGAAGGGGCGATCAGCGCGGAGCAGGCTGCCGTTTCGCCGACGTTCGGCAACGTTCTGGCACGAGACCTGCTTTTCCGTGCACTCCGGAGGTAACCGCGACATGGGCAGGCAGCACACGAGTATCGATCACCACCGAATCGCGAATCTAGCGTACAGCTACTGGCAAGCACGGGGCAGGCCGTTGGGATCATCGGAGGAAGATTGGTTCAAGGCCGAGGCGGCCCTCGCCGTCCACGAAAGGCTCGACCTCCCACTGTTGGGTGTGAACTGGGGACCCGACGAGGGGCCGTGGTGCTGAGGGAAGCGAGCGGCGACGCCGATCACGCGGCTCAGTCGCCAGCGCGTCTCGCGGATCAGGTTGCCAATGGGCCGAGATGCAGCTTCAGGAAATCCGCGGTCCGTCCATTGGCTAGCATTGCTGCGTCTTTGTCGTAGTGCGCCCCGCGGTGTCGAGCAAAGGCATGCCTGCAACCGGGGTAGGTGAACACCTGAGCAAAGGTGTTGTCTTTGAGCGCGGCGATGATGGCCGTCCGTGCGTCCTTGCCAATGTACTCGTCTTCCTCACCCAGGTGCATCAAGAGCGGGTTCTTGATGTTGGGCGCCTGATCCAGGTGCTTTTCGGTATTGCCTCCGTAATACACGACCGAGGCGTCGGCACCCTTGCAAGCGGTCGTGATGAAGGTCATCAGGCCGCCAAGGCAGTATCCCATCAAGCCCAGCTTTCCGTTGGCGCTGGGCAGCGAACGCGCGATCTCCATGGTCGAAACGATGTCTTTGACGCCCAAATCGTAGTCGAAAGCCGAGTACAGCTCGAAGCCCTTTTTCCATTCCGCGTCGGTACGATCGGACATGTCCACGTTCGGCTCCAGCCGCCAGAATAGGTCGGGGCTCACGGCGAAGTAGCCTTGCAAAGCGAGCTCGTCGCACGTGTCACGCAGGTCGGCGTTAACGCCGAAAAGCTCCTGGATGACCACGATCGATGGCGCAGGCAGTGCCTTGGGCCGCGCGGCGTAAGCGCGAAATTGTCCGTCAGGTGTATTTACGGTGATGTAGTTGCTCATATTTTTTTTTCTCTCGGTCTGGTGTTGGGGAAGCGGAGCACGTTGCATGCCGACCGAAGGCGGGTTCGCGCGAGTCCGAGAACGTCGTTTTCGCCGAGCGCTTGCCCATCATTTGGCAGTGTCGACCACCGATTGGCCGAACAGGCACGCGCCCGACCGCTCGCCCCGACGATTGTCGGAGCCCGACGCGCGCAAGTTAGCGGCCGACGTCGGATCCGCCAATCTCTGGCTGTCGCTGACTTCGGTGGAGTGAAAGCGGTTGGCTCAACCCTGGTTGAAGACCAACGGGAAGTTGGTCTCTTCGCTCGCTCGATCCGCCTGATGATAGGTGTGGCGTCGGTTGCTCATTGCCCGATGGCGTGCGCACCAGAGCTCGCTACCGCCCGACTCGCGGCGCGTTTCGATGCAGTCCGGACAGGGGGGCTCGATGACCGGCACGAGCGAGGCTTGCTTCTGTCTGACGACGAGCACTGGGCAGGATGCGAGCGTTACTACGGCGTGGGCCACGGAGCCCATGATGAAGCGCGCGATGGCGGTCCGCCCGCTCGTGCCGACGACCACCAGATCGGCTTCTAGGTCGCTCGCCAACTGCACTATTTCCCGGCTGGGTGCGTTCATCCGCACGTGTGACACGACGCGCGAGATGGGTGCGGAACCGAGCGCGAGCCGCGATTCCTCGAACTCGGTCACGTCGCTCGTCACTAGCCGATGTAGCCGCTGGAGCGCTTCCCGGAAGTCCGGCTCGTCCGAGCCCGCGTCGGTCGCCGGCTTCGCGAGCTCGCTCGTTCCGGCACCGGCGACTCGGTCGGTCGCGGACTCGACGTGGACCACGTGGATCTCGCTGCCAGCGCGCCCTGAAGCGATCTCCAGCGCTTGCCGAAAGGCAAGTCGGCTCACGTCCGAATAGTCCAAACCGACGACGATGGTATAGGGCGACTTCATGGCGATCCTTTGCCAGTGCTTGATGGGCCGTTGGACAATCCAACAATCAGGACTGGCTAACGTGCTACGGCGGAGCACGATCCATGCCCGTGCGCTCGATCAGGCGCATTCAACGATCGCCTGACGAACGGATGCAATGCGCTGACAATAGTTGGTCAGCGCGGCCAACCGCCGACGGCACGATTCGATGCACCGACCTGGTGCCAGCCTGGGTAGCGGCGGCGGCTTTGATGAACACGAAGCGGGCACGGCTCATGCAACGCCTGCTGTCGACGATGAAATTCGCAGCCTGCCAATCGAAAGTGGTGTTCGTGGCCCTCGAGCGGACGGCAACTTGACCGGGCAAATGGGGCGTCCAATGACGATGATGGACTTGTCACAGGCGGTCCAGCCCGATGATCACTCGTGTGGCCCACTAGCGGCATTGGTGACCTTGGTCGAATATGCCGACTTCGAATGTCGCCAGTGCGCCGATGCGTTTCCGATCGTGCGTGAACTGTCGGCACGCTTCGCGCCGTGCTTGCGCGTCGTGTTTCGACACGGCCCGAGGAGCTACTACCATCCACGTGCAGCGCTCGCTGCGGAGGCCGTGGAGGCCGCCGCGGAGCAGGGCAAATTTTGGAGCATGCACGATTGCCTCTTCCAGCACGAGGGCGCGCTCGAGACCCGCGAGCTCTTGGCCTACGCCCGCGTGCTCGGGCTCGACGAGCAGCGCTTCGCCGAGTCACTAGGCGCTCGGTCGAATAGAAACCGGGTGCGGCGTGACCAAGTGGCCGGTATGCAAAGTCGGGTCAGCTCCAGCCCCGCGTTCTTCATCAACGGCACTCGGTTCTCGGGCGGTGTGAATCGTGAGGCGTTGGCCGCTGCCATTGCCGGAGCGCGATATGACGTCACGCGCGCCCTCACCGAGCAGCGCTGTGCGACGAACTTCGACGCCCTGGGCCGCTTACTTGGGCTGACCACCGCGCTCAGGGATGCCTATAAACTCCACTATTGGTACGGCTTGACCTTGCCATTGGCGAGATTGCGGATGGTTCTCGGTTGCCACGCGCGCGAGCAAACCGCTTTGATCGAAAGCATTTCGAGGCGCATGTTCGCGGTGCGCCCGGTTTCGGTGTTGCGCGCGGCCCGAGAGATTGGCCCGTGGGGACCTACGAACTCCGGCGAAGCGGAGCGGGTCGAGCTGCGGCTCGCGCGCCTGCTCGAGGCACATCAGTTCGTGGTGATGCGCTCGCATTGCCTGGCAAACCGTCTGCGCGAGCTCGGCGATGTCGAGAGCACCGAGCTCGTGATCCGAGGGATCGTCGCTACGAACGAGCGCCAAGCGGCAGCAATCATGGAGCGGGTATTCGCCGAGCGCCTGGCGTCTGACCTTCACTAGTGGTGGCCTCGCGGCCTCTATGTCAGTCAATCAAGCAATTTTCAGCGAGGAGCACTCAGCATGCCTGGCCGACCTACTCACTTCGTGCTCGTGAAGCGACTCTGTTCGTGGGCAACCCCGAGCAACAGGTCGGTCCCGACGCATCGAGCTTGTCAGGGCTGGTTCGTGTGCGCTGCCTGGACACCGCGTGCGCCGCGCTGGATCGTATCGTGGTCGATGGTGAGGGTTCGAGCGGCGATTCTGCTCACTCGCACTTTCATCGTTTCACGGCCATTCGTCGGGAGTTTGTCGAGCTGCAGGCCCAGCGCGAGGGCTTCGCGCCAGCCCGACCGGCAGCATACAGCCCGGTCATGCGCGCGCCGCCGACGCCAGAGGGCAGGGTTTGGATCACCGCCTCGCCCGCGGCCGATCTGTTGGATGTCGTCAACGCCATCTACATGCACATGCTGCGTTTGCTGCTTCAGGCCAACGCGGAAAATCGCGGTCTACGCAAACAAAGGGAAATGGCGACAGCGGCCGCGGAGCTCATGTTCGCCATTACGCCCGTGGCGAGCGCGCTCACCCGCTTTCCGGCCCAGGACGGTCAGCCAGTGCCGACCGCGGGCATGAGCTTCGCGGTGCCGCAGCAGAGCGCCGCGTTGCCGGTGGGGCCCGTCGCCGACCGCTTGATGCTCGAACGGCTCGACGAAATTGTCACGCGAGCGACGGCGCTCAGCCAGGGGTCGGTTTGGCTCGCGCCCGTAGGGCAACGCATCGCGCGTATCCGAGAGCGGTTGTCCAGCTCGTTGGGCAGAGCAGACGATGCAGCGCCGTCTGCTCCGCCCAACGAGCGCGAGGGCCTTGTCGCCCCTGGGCTGCCGTAGTCCGAGCAAGCCGCCCGGACCGACTCGATTCCAGGCAATTCCATCACGATTCATTACCGGAACGGGCGCTGCATCCATGCCCGGCACTGCGTCCTCGAGCAGCCAGCTGCCTTCAAAGCGAACGTACCAGGGAAATGGATCGACACTGGTGGGATGTGTTGCGCGATCTGCCACGGAATGCAGGGTGGGCTCTATTTTAGCGTCCTGGCGTCATCAAGCGATGGGTGACCTCGGAAATGCGTCAGAAGAGGTCGACGGATAGACGTTCACCGCTACATTGCCCGTCGACTGCTAACGATAACGGGCCGCCCCAGGCGCGCCCTGAGCTCGGTGCTCCGCTCACCCTGGAAAGTTCATGAATCGAAACTCCTTGTTCGCTCACGTCGTCTTGCTCGCGGTCGGTCTTGGCGCCAATGCCTGCTCCTCGGACGGCGCCAGTTCTGAAAATGGTGGCGGACATCCGGGGACCGGGGGGCTGGCCGCGGCTGCAGGGTCGAGCAGCGCAGGCGCAAACTTTGCTGGCGGTGGTGGGCGGAGTCAGGGGAGTGGCGGTGCACTCGGGACCAGCGGCTCAGGGACCGGTGGAGCCCCCGGAACGAGTGGGTCCCCTGGGACGGGCGGGGCATCGGGTGCAGCGAGCGGTGGGGTGAGCGGTGCCGCGGTCGTTGCGGGCATGGGCGGGGTCACCAGTGGCGATGGAGGACGGGGAGGGGCGGGCGGCAGAGCCGGCGGCGGCGGGGCGAGCCAGAATGGAGGAGCGTCCGGCTCTTCGATGGGAGGGGCCTCTGGGTCGAACCCGTGCAAGGCCAGCCCCTGCGTGGTGCTGCCCCTCGGTGATTCGATCACCCACGGTTTCAGCTCGACCGACGACGCCGGTTACCGCTCGGCGCTGTTCAAGCTCGCCGTCGCGGCCAACCAGAAGGTGACATTCATCGGCTCGCTGAGCAATGGGCCGAGCACCGTCTCGGGCCAAACGTTCCCGAAGAATCACGAAGGTCATGACGGGATCACGGTCACGGGTATTACCGGCTACGTTCCGCCGAAGAAGGCATTTACGACCACGCCGCACATCGTGTTGCTCCACATCGGCACCAACGATATGACCAGCAACGCCAACCCGACGACCACTGCCAGTCAGCTCGACACCCTGGTGACGAACATCGTCCAGGCTGCGCCCGACGCCTTGGTCGTGGTCGCGAAGATCGTGCCGCTTGGCTACAGCAACACCAACTACGATCAGTATATCGCGAAGATCCCGGACGTCGTGAAGGCTCATGCGTCCAAGAACGAGCACGTCATCATGGTCGACATGAGCACGCTGCCGAGCTCCGACATCCGTGGCAACGGCAACGTGCACCCTACCGACAAGGGCTACGCGGACATGGCGGACCTCTGGTACGGCGTGATCAAAGGCTACTTGCCGAACTGACGGCGAGCCGGCGCAGCCCCCTCGCAGGACTTCGCTGTTTGCTGCTCGCTTGTCCGGCCAGAATAAGCGCGGTCGTCGCTAGCGCTCGCACGCCGGTCGCGAATTTCCCGGCGGACGCGACGTTCGTGCAGGGCGAGATCTCCTCGCTCGCGGGCGCGCGAGCAGTGGCCAAGGGCGCGGTGGAGGCGCTGGGTGGTATCGATATCTTGATCAACAAAGCGGGCGCAGCCGTCGCCTATTCGGGAGGCGTGCTCGCCATTGACGACGAGGCCTGGCTCGACGCGTTGAATGCCAACTACCTCTCGGCGGTACGACTCAGGGCCGCGCTGCTGCCTGCGATGATCGCGCAGAAGAGCGGCGTAATCGTCAACGTGTCGACGGGGGCTGCTTTCTTGCCGGTGCCTCCACTCGCGCACACTACGGTGCGGCGAAGGCGGCGCTCAACGCGTACACCAAGAGCCTGGCTTCGGAGATCGCGCCGCACGGGGGTTGCGCGATGGTGATCTCTCCGGGCAACGTAACCAGCCCGCGCGCCGACAAGATCCGCGGCGATCTCGCCAAGGGCATGTCGCTCGATCCCGCCGCGATGACCGCCGGCATCCCACTTGGCCGGGTTGGCGTGCCGTCCGACATCGCGGAGATGGTCGGATTTCTGGTCTCCGATCGCGGCGCCTGGATCACCGGCAGCAACTTCCTGATCGACGGAGGCGAAGCCCCCTTCGTGATCTGAGATTTCACCGAGCTGGTCGACGCACGCCTCCGCATCTCGGCGTTGCCGTCAACCGGAACGGCTCGCCACCGCGCAGCTTCCACTCGCTGGCAGCGCGATCCCCTCCTATTGAGTCACGGTCCGTTCTTGCAGCACCGAAAGCCGAGACTGGGTAATACGGCATTGGTGCTGATGCGATCCAAATTGAAGGCGCAGATCAGGCCGTTGCCCGGTGACAAGTACGAGCCACCCTGCAGTGATTGAATTGGAAGATTGAGAGGCGCGCCGGTATTGCCGACTACGGTGCTGGTCCATTCATTGACGTTGCCGGAAAGGTCGAACACGCCGTTTGCGGTCGAGGCGGCGGTCTGTTGCGAGACGCAGCTAGTGAGTGAGCCGGTCTTGACGGGGGCGCCGGCATTCGCCGCGTAGTCGAGGCCATTGCACTTCTGCCCATCGTAAGCGCTGCCGTATGGGAACGGGGACTGCGCGACGCCGATGCACGCTTCCAGCATTTCGGCGGCGCTGCACAGGCGACGGCCGCTCGCTTCACACGCGGCCTTGGCACCCAGGTAGCTGGCGCCAGTCCAGGGCAGGACGCCCCCGTTGCTGCACACGTGTGATTCGTCGAGGCCCACGCTGGCGGGCTTGGCGTCCGGGCGCGAAGCCTCGTACCGGTCGATGTAGAAGTCCAAGGAGTTGCGCGTGATGCGCACCATGTCTTCGGAATTTTCGTCGACTTGACCGTTGCAGTTGTCGTCCGAGCCGTTGCACGTCTCGAACGCGAAGGGCGCGCCGACGGCGGGATCCGGACCGAGCTTCAGGTTGCAGAGCGTCTTCTTGGAGTCCGCGGGGTCACAGGCGATTTTGCCCAAGTCTTTGCAAACGCCTTGTGCGCCGTTGTCGCAACTCTGGCCGAGCGTTTGGAACGCTTCGTCGACGTAGCCATCGCAGTTGTTGTCCACGCCATCGCACAGGCTTTCAGTCGCGCTGACTTTGCCCGTCGCGTCGAGCTCGACGCTACTGTCGTAGAGACACTGCCAACCGAGTGTGGCCATGCACTTGACTTGCACGGTGGCGCAAGGCGTCCCTGCCTTGTACTTGCAAAAACTGATCGGCGGCTTTTGGGCGTCGATCACCGACGGATTGTCGACGATGCCGTCGCAGTCGTCGTCGGCGCCGTTGCAACTCTCGGCTGTCGTCGGCCAGACTGTGCACTTCTCGCAGCCTGGGCTGGCGGGGTCATAGTCTTTATAGCCATCGTCGCACACGAGTAGCGTGCACGTCGAGTTGACGCACGTGCCGACGGCATGGCTGAACTGTTCCGTGCAATTGTTGCCGCAGGCGCCACAATTGCGCGGGTCGGCGCTCAGGTCGAAGCCATTGTCGATCACGCCATCGCAATCTTCATCCCTGCCGTCACAGGTTTCGAGCGTGGGGCCCACGCCTGGGATGCAGATCGTAGAACCGGCCACGCACACCTGCGTGCCAGAAGTGCAGAGCCCTTTGCACACGCCGTCGGGGCAATACGTATCGCAGGCTTGCCCGCCGCCCGGATTGCCATCGTCAGCAACTCCGTCGCAATTGTTGTCCAAGCCGTCGCAAATTTCGACTCCGCCGTTGCTCGGGGTGCATTCGTACTCGCAGCCGTCGGCGTCGATCTGATTGACATCGTAGGCACCTTGGATGCAGCTCGTGAGCTTGCAGCTCCCGCCGCTACAGCTCGCCGCGCCGTTCGGGACAGCGCACTGGTTACCGCACGCGCCGCAGTTTTTAGCGTCGCGTTCGAGGTCGAACCCTTCGTCGACGCGTCCGTCACAGTTGTCGTCGAGGTCGTTACAGACCTCTTTCGAATCCACGCTGGGTACACAGGCGTACTCGCAGCCATCGTTCAGTTTACCGTTGATGTCGTAACGGCCGAAAGTGCAGTCGTCGATCCGGCATTCACCGGCGACGCATTTCGGGCGAGCGCCCGAGATCGCGCATTCGTTGCCACAGCGACCACAGTTATGGGGATCGGTGTCTAGGTCGTCATCTTCGCAGGAGCTGGCACCCGCGTCCCCGACGCCGGCAGCCCCGCCGTTCCCACCAGGAACTTGAATGCCGCCGTCGGTGTCGATGTTGATCGAACCGCCATTGTTTTGCACGGCTCCGCTGCCCGCATCGCCGATGCCGCTGTCCGACTCGAGCGTGCAGTCGGCGAAGCAATAGGCGTTGGTCGAGCAGGCCGGGGCGAAGGCAAGCGCCGAACAGCCCAAGAGCAGGCCGAACAGTGCGCGTCTGATGCGCGGCGCGACGGTGCGCATCACGCAGCCTCCCGTGCGCCGCGACGGCTGCGTCGCAAGCGAGCCGCACCGAACAGCGCGACGCCGAAGCCGAAGCCGAACAGCCACGAGCGTTGGGGGCGCTCCGGGCCGATGTGACACGCGCAACCTCCGCCGCCCGTGGCGAGTCCGAACTTCGCATTTGGGTTTCGATTGTCGATGGGACCTGCGTTGGTGCCAGCGCTGTTGCCCGCACTGCTCGGTTCCGCGCCGCCGCCTCCGCCGAGGTTACCCACTGTACCTCCGTCGCCGTTCATGCCGGTTTCACCAGCATCGCCATTCATGCCGGTCTCACCAGCATCGCCCTCGCTGCTTCGTCCGCCTCCGCCCTCTGTCGCTGGGTCGACACATGCGCCCGCTTTGCAGATCTTGCCCGTGGCGCAGGTTACGGAGTCACAGCTGGTGGGGATGCAGTAGCCGTTGCGGCACGCAAAGCCGCCACCACAGGGGAACTCTCCCGAGTGGCAAAGCTCGACGCATATCCCGGAGACGCAGGCGTTGCTACCGGGGCAGGGCGCCGGCGAGTCGGCAATGCCATCGCAGTCATTGTCTTTGCCATCGCAGATTTCCCGGTCCGGATGGACTGCGCCTCTGCAGACATAGGTGCCGTTGACGCACTCGGTCTTGCCGGCTTTGCACGGGGTTTGATCGTTGGGGGGGACCGGCGCGTCGCACGCGGCACCCACTGCTACGTCGTTCGTGGAAACGTCAGGCTCTTCGTCGACTTGACCGTCGCAGTCGTCGTCGAGCCCGTTGCATACTTCGGCTTTCGTCACGCCGATTGACTGGCATTCGAAAGATTTCGTCGCCGGATTGCAGACGAGCTTGCCCGCGCAACTGCCAGCCGTGGTGCACGTGTCCTTGCCCGACTTGATCACGTCGTCGGTGAGATCATTGCAGTCGTTGTCCACACCGTCGCAGATTTCGTTGGTCGGCGACACCGCGCCCACACATTTGACGACTTTGCCGACGCACTGATAGGTGCCAAACGTGCACTGACCCTTGCCGCACGGAACGCCGTTCGGGCAACACTGATCCCCCGTGACTTTGCCGCTGCCCGCAGAGACGCCATTGTCGACTACACCGTCGCAGTCGTTGTCTTGGTTGTCGCACACTTCCGGAGTCGGAGTGACCTCGCCCACGCAGCTGCCCCATTTGGGCGTACCGCTCGCGGCGACCGCGGTGCACACTTGCGAACCGCCGTGGCAAAGCCCCACGCCGAGCGTATCCTTGCCGCCCGCCGTTTTCGCGCCGTCGTAGCAGGCCTGCGTCATGCCGTCCGTCACGCCGTCACAGTTGTTGTCGTAGCCATCGCACACCTCGGGCGTGGCGGAGACGCCGCCCGTGCAGCCCAGAGTGCCTGCGCTGCACACAGTGACCCCAGGCTTACACACGCCGAGGTTCTTTCCGCAGGGGAGCCCCACATCGACCAGGTTCTGCGGCTCGTCGATTTGACCGTCGCAGTTGTTGTCTTTGCCGTCGCATACCTCTGGCAAGGGCACGCAGCTCTGGCAAGAGATCCCCTCATCGATCAAGCCATTGCAATTGTCGTCGATGCCGTTACACACCTCGGGCTTGGCCGTACCGCCAGGGATGGCAATTTGGCAAAAGGTGCCGCTGCCGTCCGCCTTGCACAGCTTGGCGCCAGTGCCTTTGCAGGCGCCATATTTGCCGTCGTCACAAGCTGCACCCTTGTCGGGGAAGTCTTCGTCGATCAACGAGTCGCAGTCGTCGTCGGCGCCATTGCACTTTTCGAATACGAAACTGCCGGAGATGATGGTCGCGAGCGCATTGGCCAGATCGTCGCGCGTGCTCACGAAGTAGGCCGAGGTCGTGCCGCCCTTGGAGGCGATGTCGTTCAGTTGCGCTTTCTCGCTCGCCAGCACGGAAAAGCCGATCACGTAAGTCTTCACGCTGATCGGCGTGCCGCCCTTCATGATGCCGGCGTTCAGCTGCTGCGCGACCGCCGCCGGGTTGCCTTGGCAGCTCTCGGCGCCGTCCGTGAGGAGCACGACGCTGTATTTGCGGCAGGGCACCGCGTTGTCGCAAGCAATGCGTGGCGTGAGAAAATCCTTGGTCGCCGAGAGTGCGCTGCCGAGCGGCGTTGGCCCCGTGGCGCGCAACTCGCAGTCACCGCCAGCGCAGTCGGTGCTGGGTTTGAAGTTGCTCTCCTTGTTGTCCAGCCACTTCAGGTAGTTCCCGAGTGGTTTGCCGAAGTCGACCAGATACTGCGCACCTCTCTGGGGCGGACCGCAGGAGCCCGCGTAATTGATGCAATCGGTGCGATTGGGCCACTCGACATTGATGTTGCTGCTGAGTGAAGCGAGCGAGCTGTTCGCGGTGTACAGCTGGGCGGGGATGCACTTTCCGTCCGGGAAATACGAGGGATAACCATTCGAGTACAGAGTGCCAGCGGTGGCCGTGTTGTCGGTCGGATCGTCGTAGCTGCAGCAGCTGTTCGCACACTCGAACCAATTGGCGGTTTGACAACTGCGTTGGGGGCCTACGTCTTGGTAATAGCGACCGAGCGCGTAGTCGCTCTCGGGGAACGCCGCCAGCACGTCGGAAAGGGCACCCTTTGCAGTGAACAAGCGCGATTGATCTCCACCAATGCCGGGGAATTCGAGTGAACCATCACCGAAGTGTGGAACTCCGCTCTGATCGAGGAGCATCGAACCGGAAGTGTCCAAGACTACCGCGAAGCGGGGGCGGGTGTCGGTGACCGAGCTTCCGCAGCCGGTGACCGTCGGACAGGTCGCGGGTACGCCAGCATTGCAGGCCGGGATGCTGCTGCCGTCAGGACAGGCGATCGGCGCGAGGCCTTCGTCGATCTGGCCGTCGAAATTGTTGTCTTTACCGTCGCAGATTTCCTCCACGTACGCGGCGTCGATCTGTAGCTCGCCAGCGCCCGCGCCGGCTTCGCCCGCGCAGATCGGGCAAATGCCGCCGTTGCCACCGCGAACGTCGAAGATGGCACGAGGGTCGATGTTGTTCGTGCGCGATTGCACGTTGACGATGCCGCCACCGCCGCCACCGGCACAGTCGTCGCACGTGCCATTGTTTTGGGTGGCGCGACACTCCTCTTCGGTATTTCCGAAGTCGAGGTAGTCGCAAATCGGCGTGTTCTTGGGCACGCAGCGTTTTCCGGTGGTGCCCCCCAAATTCAAGCAATCGCAACCGTTCGCTGATTTGCACTCCGTAGGCTTCTGCTCATCGCAGCCGGTCTGATCGGTGCAGGCATTGTAGTTCATCGGGTTCAAGCCGTTTGGAACGCACACGTCCATCAGGCTGCCGCCGAGGTTGATCTTGGTGTAGCCCGCGTCGCAGGGAGCGACGGTCCCGGGCTTGCTGGCAGGCGACACGCGCGCCGGCGTGCAGTTTGCCGGATCGCAGCGTTTGAAGGTCTTGCCCGACGCTGGTTCGGTGAGCGAGCGACAGAATTGGCCAGCCGCGTTGGCATTGTTCGCCGTGCAGTCCGTATCAGTGGCGCAAAGCAACGCCTTGGGTTGCGAGTCACCGCCGCGACCGCCGCGCGCGCTGATGCGCGCCGTGTCGCTGACGTTCACGGTGTCGCCGATGATCAAGATCGTGCCACCGGCTCCGCCACCTGCCGAATCGTTGCCTGACGCGCAGCCGCGAAAGCCGTCCGCGTCGACCCGACCGGCGATGTTGATGGTGCCGGTTTTGGCCGCGTTCGCCGCAAATAGCACCACGCGACCACCGCCGTTGCCGGAGGTGAGGGTGGTGTCGAAGCCGTCCCGACAGCCCTTGTCCCCGCCGGCCGCGCCGAACTCGACGTCGAAGATGTTGTGGATGAAGGGCTGCCCCGCGACGTCCGGCAAAGCGTCACCCGCGGTGCCGACGTTGGTGGAGCCGTAGCAGTTGGCGGTTTGGGCGCTGCAAGTATTGGCCGACGTTTTGCTGCCGCAGGCCTCTTCCCATTCGTTCGGGAACGTACAGCTGACGTCTTCGGTCGTTCCGCCACCGGGGTAGATGAAGCAGTCCTTGGTGCCTTTGCCGCCTTTGCCGTAGTGCGCACCGCCGCCACCCGAGTCGAGCACCGAGCAACCACCGCGACCGCCGGACAGCGGGTACGCCGCAGGGCCCGGACCATCGTTACACAGATCGGCCTTGTACCCGCCACCCTTGGCCGTGATGCGCGAGGTCTTGTCGACGCTGATACTGCCCAGACTTTTCAGCTCCAGGTTACCCTTGGTCGGCTTGTTGGCGACGCTGTTGTCGTATCCGGTGACGTAGAGCACCGCGCCGTTGATCAGCGACACGTTGTCGAAGGTCTTACGCCCGCCGTACTCGCAGGCGCGCCCTCCGTCGCGAACCACACCGCCATCTGGGCAGGTGTTGGCTGTCGACGAACCATCGATGGTCAAGGTCTGTCCGGCCGCTGCGCGCGCCGGCAACGCCGCGCACGAAATTGCGATGGCCAACAGTGCCGACGCCCAAACCCGAAAGCTGCTGGAAGACATGAACTCTCCACGCTACGCGCGAATGCGTCGACATGTAAGAGAATGGTTTGCCGACATCCGCGCACCTACCCACCTGCGGCGTTGTTGTTCGGTTGCGTTGTTGCGTCGTTGCACGCCGCGAGCGCGTGATCCGAGTCAACTCGTACGGCCTGAATTGCGAGCCGCTTAATAGCAAATCGGCAGCGTGAAGTAGCCGGGCTCGCGCAACTCGCCGATGAGGACCGGCGCCGAGCAATCGCGAGCGCCGCCATTGCGGATGCCACTGACAGCGTGCGAACCTGGCATTGGATCTACCGAGTATGCGCTCGTCGTGCGCGGCCGAGGTCAGGAGGAAAATCCGTTGCTTCGTAAATCTCGTCCGCTTTTCGCGCTATCAGCACGCGCTCGTGCATTGTCCTTCGTCCGCAGCCCACTTGCACTGTCGGCTGCCGCGGCCTTGCTCACCACCTCCCTGGTCACGCTGCCGGCCGCTGCGCAGGCCGTGTCCGGTGAATTTTCGGTTCAACGCTTCGATCCAGCGGTGGGTCCGCACAACTTCATCACCACGCGCGGCGTGCGCATGGATGGCAAGATGGCGTTCAGCTTGGGCTTGATGGCGAACTACGCCTACAAGCCCTTCGTGGTGCGCAGCTGCGTATCCGAGACCGACTGCAGCGCCGAGTCCCCGAGAGGAAGCACGGGCACCACGGTGGTTGAAAGCCTATTTAGCGCCGATCTGATGGGCGCGCTCACCATCATCCCGCGCCTTCAGGTGTCGCTGCGCGTGCCGTTGACCTGGGTGAAAGGTCTTGGGGTCAACGACCAGGGACTGAATACGCAGGGCGGCATCAACGCCGTGGGCCCCGGCGACCCCATGCTCGAAGGCAAGCTGCGCCTCTACGGTGAGGTCGATGACCCGTTCCTGGTTGGCGTGAGCGCGTTCGTCACGGTCCCTCTCGGTCATCTGGCGAGCGAGGGAAGCTACATCGGTGACAGCTTGCCGAGCGCGGGTCTGCGCGGGATCTTCGATGCCGAACTCGGGCCAATCATCTTCGGTGCCAACCTCGCGGCCGTATATCGGGACGCGGGCACCGTCGGCTCTACCACCGTCGGCTCCGAAGCGCGCTATAGCGTCGCGGCGGGCTACCGAGTGAGCCCTGTCGTGCGGATCGTCGTAGACGTCTTCGGCGCCACGCGCTTCTCGCTCAATCGCGGTGAAAACAGCGGCGAGCTCGATGGGGGCTTGCAAGTCGCACCCCTCAGCTCACCCGTCACCATCAGCTTCGGAGCCGGGACCGGCATCATCGAAGGCGTGGGTGTCCCCAAAGTGCGCGCCTTTGCCGGCGTGGGCTACAGCTTCGAAAAACGTGACCGCGATGGAGACGGCATCGACGACGCTCGGGACCAATGCCCGACGAACGCCGAGGACAAAGACGGTTACGAAGACGGCGACGGCTGCCCCGAGCCGGACAATGATTTGGACACCGTGCCTGACGCCACGGACAAGTGTCCCAATCTCCCCGAAGACCAAGATGGCTTCGAAGATCGCGATGGTTGCCCCGATCCCGACAACGACAAGGATGGCATCCTCGACGTCTCCGACAAGTGCCCGCTGCAAGCAGAGACCAAAAACGGCTTCCAAGACGAAGACGGCTGCCCCGATGAACCCGACAAGGACTCCGACGGCGTCCCGGATTCACGCGACCGCTGTCCCGACGCGGCCGAAGACACCGACGGCTTCGAAGATACCGACGGCTGTCCCGATCTGGACAACGACGGGGACGGCATTCCAGACGCGGTCGACGAATGCAGCGACGAGCCTGAAACGCGAAACGGTTACCAGGACGAGGACGGGTGCCCCGACGACGGGCCTGGTAAGCCGAAGAAGAAGTAACGACTCAGCGAAAAAGTCCCCGGCATACGGCTCGCCGGGTGGCTACTCCTTGTTGTGAGCCTGAATGAGGCGCAAGTTCGTTCCGTGCTCGAGGTGGTAAGTTGCGAAACTATGCCGAAAGGTGTGAGGCGTCACGCCTACGAGGCCAGCTTCGCGCGCAGCAAGTGTCACCGCGCGTCGAGCGACTTCGGAGTTCGCTGCGTTGCCGCGCGATGATGCGAACAGCCAAGGTGCAGGGGGGCGTACCAACCGCCAGTAACCCCTGAGGTGAGCGAGGAGATCACTCGTCAGCGTTACCAGCCGTTCGCGTTGCCCCTTGCCATTCCGCACGTGGATAACGCCTCTCTCGGCTTGGATATCGCCCGTTTGCAAGCGACATGCCTCGCCCAGACGGAGCCCCGTCGCGTAGAGAAGCAAGCAAAGCGTCCGATACTTTGCGCTTTTCATGGCCAACAGCAGGCGCCGGATCTCGCTCGCCGCAAGCACGCGGGGTACGCGCACTCGGTCCCGTGGCCAACCTAAAAATGCAGTGACCTCGGGGCGGCCGAGGGTACGCACGAACAAGAACTTGAGGGCAGCGAAGTGCTGCCGCAAGCGCGGAGCGCTCAGGTTGCGCATAGTCAAATTGTCAACCCAGGCTCGTGCTTCGTACTGTCCCGCCTGACTGAGTGAGAGCTTATTGAAGCTCGCAAAGGCAGCTATCGAGCACAGGTAAATATCTGCGGTGCGCGCTGCCAGCCCTGCGAGCTTGAGATCCTGACGCATTCGAACGAGCCATTGATCCATTTTGGCCTCCTCCAAAAGCCACTGGATCAGAATCTCGACCAACGCCACGTCTCGAGATGGTGAGATCTTCTGACTCGAGCGCTCGTCGCTTGCATCAACTTCGTTCAAGCGATCATCGTACATGTCGGCATGACGGATAACGCCACTTCACGAGTACGACTCGCACATTCAGTATATGTGCGTGCTCCCGCCTCGACTACGTTCCAACGTTCGAGGAGTGCGTCCAAGTGGCAAACCAGGGCAAGCTGAACACGAGCCAGGCGCCAAAGAAGAACCGGAGAGGGCGCACGAGCCCCTCGGAAATGCTCAGCGACCAATGGCGGCTATTGCTTGCGATTCAAGGCAGCGTGCGAGGGATCAGCGTGGCTCAGCTCGTCGACAAGACCGGGCTGAAGCGCTCTACCACCTATCGGTATCTGACGTTCCTACAAGAAGCAGGCGTGCCGCTCGCAATCGAAACGCGCAGCGGTAGAGCGCACTATCGATTTTTGAGGCGTTCCGAGCTACCCGAGATGGGGTTCAGCGCGCTTCAGATTGCGGCCCTGCGTCTAGCCAGGCAAGAGCTCGAGCCATTGGCGGGTGCCGCGTTGGTCAGCGAACTCGATGCCTTCCTCGAAAAGCTCCGACCCGACGAACCCCAGCAAACCCTTCGCTTCGCGCCGCGAGCTGGTGGTCAGCCGGATCTAGTGAAGGCGGTCGACCGCGCTCTCCACTATGGGCGCCGTGCTCGCATCGAGTACCGCGCAGCGTCGCGAAACGGTGCTTCGAGCTTCGTTCACATCGAGCCGCTGCTGCTCAACGTCGCTGAAGGCGAGCCGTATCTCCGTGCCTTCTGCGTAGAGCGGGGTGCGGAGCGGACTTACAAAGTGGCGCGGATTGCGCAGTTCGAGCTGACGAACGAGCGTGCGACCTATCGCTCAGCACAAGCACCCGAGCAGACCTTTGCGCATTCGGTGAAGGCCTGGTCCGGTGAGCTCGTGACCGTCAAGATCAGGCTCGACCCCGAAGTCGCGTGGCGCGCACGCGAGTACTCCCTCGTACCCGACCAAACCCTCGAAACAATGCGCGACAACAGCGTCGTCGTCGTGGCGCGTGTGGCTGGCATCGTCGAAGCCACCCACTGGGTATTGTCCTGGGGAGGTGCAGCAGAGGCTTTGGAGCCGCCCGCTCTTCGGCAAGCCACGCATGAGGCGCTCCTGAAGGCGCTCGGAAAGTACGACGGCCCGGGGCCCGCCAAAGCCGCCCGCAGAAAATCGACAGAGCCAGAAACACGCAGTCTCGCGGATGGTGGGACGCGCGGCGCGTAGGGTGGGGGCAATGAGCGGTGCAGCCAGGGCAAAGTGGGCGGACGCGCGAAGCGAGCGGTTTTTGGTGGTCTTGCGCGAATTCGCCGCTTGGGAAAAGCGTAGAACACGAAATGGATCCGCGACCTTCCCACATTCATTCGCCCGAAGCCGGTTCGCGTTGGTGGGGGGCTGAGATGCGCGTGCTGGTTGGACTCGAACTCGGCGGCGCTAGCCTCACCGGGCACGATGACTTGTTGCTCGGCGGCGGGGCAATCGGTTCGGTATGTTGGGGGCCGACAGAGCTGCTGCGCGATCTGGAGCTACGGCTCGGGCTTGCGCTCCCACGGGCACCGCATGCGGTTCGTGTTGCGTGCTTCGCGGCCCGCATGGCCAGCCTTGCCCCCGCGGGGCGCTACTACTCACGAGCCTTTGCCGTCGACGCGTTGGGCACCGCGTCGGCGATGCTCGCGCTGCGCGACGTGCTGATTGAAGCGGGTTGGACCGGGCTGCGCATCAAAGACGCGGGCGAACGGCTCGATGCGCTCCAGGAGCTCGAGCAACTGCAAGAACCGGAGCTCCCTGCAGGACCTGCAGACCGCTTGGCTGCGGTTGCAGACGAGCTCAATCGATGCAGTTTCCGTGTTTATGAGCGACTGACGCTGGTCGAAGCGAGCGGGGAGTGGTCCGCGGCGTGGCAACGAATCTTCTCGGCTCTGAGCCGTAGGGAGACGCCTCTCGACGTCGAAAGGCCCTTCTTTTGTGGGGCGCCAGCGGAGACTGACCTCGGCCGGTTGCAACGCGCGTTGCGCGGCGAGTGGTCCAAGGACCAGCCGCTAGACCTTCACGGAGACGGCTCGTTCGCTGTGATCGAGGCCGAGACGTCATGGCAAGCTGCGCACACCACTGCCGCGATCCTTGCGAATGAGCGCGAAACAGACACGGTCGTGATTCGAGAATACGATGCCTCCGCGTTGGACAATGCGCTCGCCGCACTGGGCATCCGCACGCAGGGCCTTCGCACCAATAGCGCCTGGCGTTCCGCGCTTCAAGTATTGCCCCTCGCGCTCGAACTCGCGTTCGAGCCTAAGGACCCCTATCGCGTGCTCGAGTTGCTGACACTCCCCGTCGGCCCGTTTGACGGATTTGTCGGGCACGCCCTCGCTCGGGCGCTCGCGCAATCGCCAGGCATCGGCAGCCCCACTTGGGAAGCGGTGAAGGAACAGTTGTCGAGCCGCGAGCAAACGTCGCGGCACGCGGCAGAACACCTAGTGCGGATCGCCGAATGGCTCGAGGCCCCAGGGGTCGAGGCCCGAGTCGGCGCGCTCATTGCGACCCTGCTCGCCGTGGTGCAGCGCGTCCGCGACTGGCTTCTGACGCGAATTGCGAGCACTCCCGAGGATACGCAATTGCTCGCCGCCGCGCAGCAGGCAGCGGCGTTGCGGGCCGCGCTCGAGAGTGATCCGAGAGCCACCCTGACCTTGATTCAGGTGCGGCAATTGGCGGAATCGATTCTTGGCAGTGGAACTTCGGCCCAGCTTCTAGGCGAGCCCGCGGGACGGCTTCCGTACGTCGATTCGCCGAGCCACTTGCGAGTCGCTCGTGGCCGTGTGCTGTGGTGGTCGTTCACCGCTTCTCCCAACGCTCAGCGCGCGACGCGTTGGCGCCGACAGGAAGCGTTGGCCCTGGCGAAGGCGAACCTCACATTCCCGGAGCCGGGACAGCGGCTCAGCTCGCGCGCTGCCGCTGCCCGTGATGCGTTTTGCTGCGCGACTGAGCAGTTGATGCTGGTAATTCCGCGGGAGCGGGCGGGCAAAACGTTGGGTCGCCACCCCCTTTGGGAAGAGCTTTTGGCCGGCGCTCATCTCGATGAGCCTGCGTTCGCGCGAGTGACGGTGAGCGCCCGGCAGCTCTGTGAGCCGGGCACCCGTGCGCTGCTTCAGCCTTCGCCCCGGATCGTGCGACGTGAAGCGCTGGTGCTACCTGGAGGACAATCAGAGTGGCGTGTTCCGACGGAGCAGGTGGCGCTGCCCGAGTACTTTTCGCCGACGAGCCTAGAGGCGTTGCTCGGGTGCCCGTTGGAGTGGGCGTTACGCTACCGCGCATTGGTTCGCCCCGGTGGGCATGCGCTTCCTCCTCTCTACCTGCTCAACGGCAGCCTCGGTCACCGCCTAGTCGAGCTGCTTCACGGTGCAGGAGCCTTCGAAGCGGACGAAGTCAGCCTTGCCACGCTCGCCGAGGCGCAGCTGAAAACATTGTTCGAGCGCGAAGGCGCGGTGTTGCTTCGCCCCGGACTCGGCTTCGAGCGCGCGCAGCTCGAGCGGCAGCTACTCCGCGCCGTGCTGGAGCTGGCTCGGTTGCTGCGTGGCGCGGGGCTCCGCATCGTCGCGGTGGAGCAGAGCATCGACGCTCCGTGGCAGGATGGCCGGCTCAAAGGGCAACTCGATCTTTTGGTGGCGACGGAGCACGGAGAACACGCGATCATCGACATGAAGGGTGGCATGTCGGCCTATCGCGATCTCCTGCGAGACGGGCGGGCCGTTCAGCTCTCGGCTTACGCTTTCGCACGCACGACGGACGGCGCGCCGTGGCCCGACGCAGGGTATTTCTCTCTCAAACAGGGCAAGCTATTTGGTCTAGCGTCGCGGGTTCTCCCCCACGCCGAAGTGATCTCCGGACCGAGCCTAAGCGACACTTGGCAGAGCGTCGAGCGCTCCATGCGATACGCGCTACCGCTGGCACAGGCCGGCAGGTTCGCTGTGACCGGCGTGCGCGGTTCGCCCCCGCTGCTCGATGCGCTGGGAGTCTCCAAGACGGAAGCGCCACGGCACTTCGCACTGCCCAGCGGAGCTCGCTGCCAGTACTGCCACTACGACGGTCTGTGCGGTCGTCGCTGGGAGGTGCTGCAATGAGCGGCAATCCCTCGGCTTCCGGTGTTCGCTTGATCGGCGCTAGTGCCGGCAGCGGCAAGACCTACCGGCTCACGCAAGAGGTGACACGAGTTGTCTCGCCCGGCACGCCGGGGGCGATCGAGCTCGAGGGACTCGTCGCCGTAACCTACACGAGAAAGGCGCAGGCCGAGCTCGAAGCGCGCATTCGCAGCGCCTTGCTCGAAGCCGGCGCATTCGAGCGAGCGAAGCAGCTCCCGCTCGCGTACCTGGGCACCGTGCACGCGACCGGCCTGCGCTTGATCCAAGAATTCGCGCTCGACGCGGGGCTGTCGCCCGAGCTGGACGTGATTCCCGGGAACGAGGGGCGCCGGTTGTTGCAAGCGACGCTCGAGCAAGAACTCGAACCGGCGCTGCGCGAGCGTCTCCAAGACTTGTCTTTCGATCTCCAATTGAATTGGGACTCGCGCACCAGTCGCAACGATTGGGTCATGCCCGTTGACGACATCATGACGCTAGCTCGCGGTAACCGGATTCGCCCCGAGCAACTTCCGGCCATGGCGAAGCGCTCCAGCGAAGGCTTGCAGGCCGTCCTGCCTGTCGCGGCTCCAGACGGAGCCGAGCTAGAGCGCGCGCTGGCCAGCGAACTCGAGTCTGCGCTCGCGCAGCTCTCGACCCTGGGCGATGACACCAAGAAGACCACAGAGGTCGTCCAGCAGCTGCGCACCGGGCTGCGCGAGCTTCAGCTCGGCCGTCTCACTTGGAGCGGTTGGGCGCGCCTCTCTCGGCTGGAGCCGGCTAAGCGAGCGCTGCCCTATGTCGTCCGGGTCAACGCGGCGGCCGCTGCGTACCTCGTTCATCCGCGCCTGCACGCTCAGCTCGTCGAGCTCACCGAGCTTGTCTTCGACGCCGCTCGTATCGGGCTCTCGACCTACGCGGAGTGGAAGGCCGAACGCGGCCTAGTCGACTACGTCGACATGATCGACCGCGCGCTCGACGTGCTCGACCTACCGGGTGTCGAACGGGAGCTGCAGGAGCGCTTGCGTCTGCTGGTAGTCGACGAATTTCAGGATACGAGTCCGATTCAGCTCGCACTCTTCACTCGCTTGCATGCTATTTCTCGGCGTTCCGTCTGGGTCGGCGATCGCAAACAGTGTATCTTCGAATATGCGGGCGCTGATCCGGCCTTGATGGACGCCGTCACGCGCTGGGTGAACACCAACGGTGGCGAGCAGGAGACCCTGGAGCTCAATCGTCGTTCACGGCCGGAGCTGGTGCGGTTCAACACCGCGCTCTTCTCCGCGGCCTTCGCAGCGCACGGCTACACCGCGCAAGAGCTCCAGGCGGCGGCATTCCGCCCGGCGCTCCCGGAGCTGTCCGCGCTCCCCCCGCTCGGTCTTTGGTGGTTGGAGGGCAGGGACCAGCTCGTTGCACTCGCCCAGGGCGTCTCACGACTTCTCGGCGAAGGCAGCATGAAGGTCTTGGATCGCGCGACGCAGGAGGTTCGCCGCGTACGTCCCGGTGACATCGCAGTGCTCGTCTATTCGAACGCCGAGGCCGAGCGACTGTCCTACGCACTCAAGGAGCGGGGCATCCTTAGCGTGCTTCCGCGCGTCGGGCTCCTGACCACACCGGAGGGCACCCTGGTCGCGGCGGCGCTCTGCTACTTGGTCGATGCCCGTGACACACTCGCGAGCGCGGAGCTCGACGCGCTCACCGGTTTCGACGGCCTCACTGCTCACGAATGGCTCGGAGCGCGGATCAGCGCGGCGAGCATGCCCAGCACGCTGATCGAAGGGGCTTCGAGCGTCTCCGGTTGGAGAGCACGCCTGGAATCCCTGAGACGCGAGCTTCCGGTCCTAGCTCCAGGCGAGGCGCTCGACCGTGTGCTGGCCGTCTTGGATGTCTGTGCACTCGCCGTTGCCTGGCCCGACCCAGACCAGCGCTTGGGAAACCTCGAGGCGTTGCGCGCCTTGGCTGGTGCCTACGAACAGCGCTGCGCCTATCAACGCGAAGCGGCATCGCTCCCGGGGCTCTTGCGCTACTTCGAAGAGACTCAACAGATCATCCGGCAGCGGGACGAAGAACGCGCGACCGACGAACAACACGTCGGCCACGGTGACGACGCAGTCGTCATCTCGACCTTTCACAAGGCCAAGGGCCTCGAGTGGCCGGTCGTCATCGTGGCCAGTCTCAACCGCGAACGCAGGCGCGACGCCTTCGACGTCACCCCGGAGAGCGATTCCGAGCGCTTCAACGCAGCCGAACCTCTCGCGGGCCGCTGGATCCGCTACTGGCCCTGGCCATTGAGCCCAAGTCAACGCGGCAACGGTCCGCTCGCTGAGCGCGCCGAAGCCTCCGAAGCCGGTCGCGCGATCGCCGAGCGAGAACACCGCGAACGCGTCCGCCTGCTCTACGTCGCGTTCACCCGCGCCCGCGACCATCTCGTGCTGGCCGTCCCATTGCGGAAGACCAACGGCCCCGCGACGGCGTGGCTCGATGAGCTGCGAGACGCACAGGGGCCGCTCCTTACTCTTCCCGAACCGAATGCTAGTAAGCCAGAGCTCGCGATCCGTGGGGTCGATAACCGAGTTGTCGTTGAGCCGAGAACATGGCGTCTCGATGCGCGGGACTCGCGGGAAGACCCAATACCGCCACCTGCCCCTTCGGCTCGCTATTGGTTCGCGCGCTCCACTTCAGCGAGTGAAACCGAAATTCCGCCGTATCGCATCACGCCGTCAAAAGCCGGAGAAGGCTCGCTCGTGCTTCCCACAGCGCGCGTTGTCTCTGTGACGTGCTTCACGCGTCGTATGGCCTTTACTCACGCCAATGGCACGACCTGGGACGCCATCGGCACTGCGCTGCACGGCTTCCTTGCCGCTGATCAGCACGATCTTACTGCTGAAGAGCGTGCCGCGATCGCGCAACGCATTCTCACGAACGCAGAACTGGGCGCCATGTTTGCGGCGGATACATTGATCGCCGCGAGCGACGCATTCCGTAACTATGTCGAGAGTCGATGGCCTGGTGCCCGGTGGCATCGCGAGATACCGATCTCTGCGTTGCTCGACACGGAGCACGGCGCGCGGCGCATCGAGGGCACGATTGATTTGTTGTTGGAAACGCGATCCGGATATGTGATTGTTGATCATAAGAGTTTTCCTGGGCGGCAGGAGCACTGGGCGGAGCGTGCGCTCGGGTATGCGCCGCAGCTATTGACGTACGCGAAGGCGATTCGAATGACGGGCGCAGAGGTGTTGGCGATGTTGGTGCATTTTACGGTGGGTGGGGGAGTGGTGGAGGTGGGAGGTGGGTGAGAAAGAGGACTTTTATCGATGTTTCGAAGCGCTTACCGGGTACGCGCCGTTCCCTTGGCAGTACGCTTTGTATAGGCGCTTCGTCGCGAACGACATTCCGGCAGGATGTGACATCCCCACGGGTCTCGGGAAGACATCCGTGCTTTCAGTGTGGCTGCTCGCACTCGCTTACCACGCGAAGGCCGGCTCAACAGGCTTCCCACGCCGCCTCGCGTACGTAGTGAACAGGCGGACGGTTGTCGATCAGGCAACGCGTGAGGCGGAGGCGTTGTTGAAACGGATAGAGGAACCTACGCTTGCTGAGTTCTGGGCAAATCTAGGGTCTCTCCGAGTTCAGGACGGACGCAAATTGCAGCATCTGCAGGCTCCGCTTGCGATCAGCACGCTGCGCGGGCAGTTCGCCGACAACGGGACATGGCGCGCTGACCCGTCCCGTCCCGCGATTGTCGTTGGCACCGTCGACATGATCGGTAGCCGCCTACTCTTCAATGGCTACGGTGCGGGCTTCAAAACCAAGCCGTTGCACGCGGCCTTTCTCGGTCAAGACACGCTGATCGTGCACGACGAGGCCCATCTGGAACCTGCATTTCAGGAACTGCTTCTCGGAATTGAACACGAACAGCAGAGCGCGAACAGCACGCCCAGCGACGGGTTCGGTCGCCTACGTGTTTTGGCGTTGACAGCCACCTCCCGCCACGAGTTGGCAACGCGCCCTGCCAGCACGTTCCGACTTGGCGACGATGACAAGGCACACGACGTTGTGAGGCAGCGGCTGTTCGCGAAGAAGGCCCTTACGTTCCATTCAAGCGAGGCGACGAAGGTTGCCGAACGTGTGATTGAGCTGGCCCTCGCGTGTGAAGGAAGCGGAAGAAGCGTACTCATTTTTCTCCGAAAGTTGGAGGACGTGCAGAAGGTCGTCCAGAGACTGCCAAAGGGCGCTTCTGCGATGCTGACCGGGACCATTCGTGGGCTGGAGCGCGAGCGGTTAAATCGCGATCCCGTCTTTGCGCGCTTCGACCCCAAGTCCGTGCTTGACCGTGAGCAAGCGCGTACAGGCACTGTCTATCTCGTCTGCACTTCTGCTGGTGAGGTAGGAGTCGATATTTCGTCAGACGACATGATCGGAGACCTGACGCCGTTTGACAGCATGGCGCAGCGATTGGGTCGGGTTAACCGTTACGGCAGCGGAAACGCCCGCATCGACATCGTTCACGAGCCAATGAGAGAAGACGCAAGTAAGGTTGCCGCTGACGCCGGAGCTGGCAACTCTTTCGAAGATGAAGAGCAGGAGAATATGCATCCATTCGAGGAGGCTAGGCAACGGACGTTTGCGCTTCTGCAGATGCTTCCGCGTGTTGATGGTGAAATCGACGCGAGCCCCGCCGCACTTCAGGACCTTCCGGAACAGCAGCGGCGCGCGGCCTTCACGCCGTCACCTGCAATACGTCCAGTGACCGATGTGCTTTTGGACGCGTGGGCACTCACGTCGATACTTGAACCGCTTCCGGGTCGCCCGCCGGTAGCAGATTGGCTTCACGGCGTTGCTGAGTGGGAGCCCCCGGAAACGCGCGTGGCGTGGCGACTCGAGGTGGAGACCGAGCGAGCGTCTACGTCACGGACGCTGCAAGGGCTCCTCGAGCTGTACCCATTGAAACCTCACGAGCTTCTCCGTGATACGTCCCGGCGTGTTTTCAAAGAGCTCTCGCAGATAGCGAAGCGTGAACCAGATGCGCCAGTCTGGGTCATTGACGAACAGGGTAAAATCTCATCGACGACCGTGACCGAGATCTCGGAAGCCAAGGAAGAGCGGATCTGGGGGGCGACCGTCTTACTTCCGCCGAGCGCTGGCGGGTTGAATGACGGCGGCGGGCTCGACGGATCGGAAGCGAGTCGTGATGGAGGCCACTATGACGTTGCGGATCAGTGGCTGGACGACAACGACAACTTGCGCCGAGTTCGAATCGACGTGCTCGGCGAAGAGACTACAGAGCAGCAACAGAAGCACCGCGGCATGCGTCTCGTGCTGGCCCTCGCCCGACCGGGACGCGAAATTGGCGAGGAAGGCGCGCTCGCGATGAGCTGGCGTTGGTACGTAGAGCCGACCGCCGCCGAGGATCAGGGCTCGCGACGCGCTCCATACACTCAGACGCTTCGATTTCATCTTTCGTCCGCCGAGCATTTCGCCCGTGAGATAGCTACGGCCTTGCGATTGCCGGAACCGGAGGCGTCCGGAGTCGTTTCGGCGGCTAAGTTGCACGATCTTGGCAAGGAGCGGCTATTGTGGCAACGCTCGATAGGCAACTTTGTTCCGGGGCGAATCTTGGCGAAGTCGGGCAGTGCGCGTGCGATGACAACGTTAACGCGCTATCGTCACGAGCTTGGTTCGATCTTCGACGCGGAAGGTGAACCGGAACTTCAGAATCTGACGGACGAATCGAAGGACATCGCCCGCCACCTGATTGCTGCACACCACGGTCGCGCACGCCCATGTTTTCTCGACGGAGAACTCTTCGATCCGAACTACTCCGACGCCGCATGTCAAACACTCGCGAGCGAAGTCGCACGGCGCTTCGGTCGCCTTCAAAGGCATTACGGGCGTTGGGGGCTCGCATATCTGGAGTCTCTTCTGCGCGCTGCAGATGTGCTTGCTTCGCTCGATGTTGAATCGACAGAAGCACTTGAGCCTGTTGAGGCGGCACAATGAGTGCATATCCGCCGCCCATAATTCGCATTAGGCTCGATCCGTTAAATCCTGGACACTTTCTCGCTTGTTGTGGAGTGCTCGAGCTTGCAGAGCGCTCCTGGGGTGGCGCCGAGGGATGGTTCGAGGGGCGCGCTGATTTCTTTTGCGCAGCGCCGGTCGACCCCGAGGCCTCAAAAAAACATGCCGGTTTAACGATCCTCGAGCAGTTGAAGCACGCAGAGCTCGTGAATATGCGCATAACCGATGAGCAACTACGCCGTCTAGATGAACTCGCTGTTGCGACCAAGAAGTCAAAGAAGTCAGATCCAGATGCGATGGACCGAGAAAGTCACAAGCTCGCTAGCGAGAAGAAAAAACTCGATGCGCTTTGGGATGAAGTGAAGGATGGGGCGCTATTTCTAGGCGCTCCCTTCGATTTACGACTCGACTGGTACCTAGACGCGAAGACCGGTGCGGGTCGGTTCAAGACGTGGGCGGGCCAGCAAAACATCACAGATATCGCGTTGGAACTCAAGAACGCAATCCCGCGCGTTTTGTTTGTCGAGAATTCGGAGTGGCTCTTCGCGACGGGTGCCTGCCAGACGTCGCTTCACCTCGATGCGATTGGCGGGGGAACAGATCTCGATATTGGCTTCAGCTTCGACCCGCTCAAGATTCGCGCTGCCGAGAAGAGACCGCTGGTCGAGATTCTGGCCCTCATCGGGCTTCAACGGTTTTCGCCTCGTCAGGTAGGAGAAAATCGCTACACGTATTCAGCGTGGCACTACCCGATCGCTGCCCGGGCGGCGCAAGGCGTCGCGCGTGGTTTTGGTGCTGCTTCGGCGCACGCATTCGAGTTTCGCCTGCTTTATCGATCGAAATATCTGAAGAGCTTCTTGCCTGCACAACTACGGAGTGAGCAACGATGAATGATACGAACGGTATTAATCTAAACAGCTTCGACGGCTGGCTGAGAGACGGCGGTCCGCCGGCAATCGTCCTCCGTGAAGCTCTCGTGCCTGTCGAAGGCGAGGGAGGAGTGGTCTTTCCGCCTACATTCGCGGCGACGGAAGATCGAACGTTCAAGGGCGGATACAATATCGATGAGTACGGGGATGGTAAGAATGTGTGTTTGATTGACAGCGTTGGGTCACAGGCAAACCGCATTGAGCCAATCTTCGCTCGTGAAGACTACGAGATGCTCGTGCCGCAGGTGGTCGTCCAGGCCGGAACGAAGAGGATAAACCTGCTCGATGCAGGTCATCGCGCGGGTGATGCTATTGTTCGGTGCTCGGCGCTTCAGAACGAGCTGCGCAGGGCATTCCTGGCCGACCTGGATGGGAATGCTGAGCCCCTCGCGAAGCTTGCGCCGACCTCACTTGTGTTCGGTGTGTGGGATTCTCGGGATACACAGAGCAAACGCCCGCGGCTGATTGCCTCGACAATTCGGGCTTACGACGTAAAGTCGCTTCACCGATCGGCGCAGTATAATCCTGCAACTGCCTATGTGGATGATGGAGTCCTCGAACAGGCAGTAGACAAGAAGGCGGCCGACGCTCAGGCTGAACGTGGCTTCGTACACGTACCCGCCTCTTGGTCGCACGGCGGGGTCATCGCTGCTGGCGGCATTCGTCGGGATGCGACGCTGCATCTCGCAGCGCTACGACTGTTGCGCGTTGGCGACGATGTCAAGAAGACTGAAAGTCTGCGTCGGTACGTGCTTGGTCTGGCGTTGGTTGCGTTTACATACTCTCCTCCGGGCTACCTTCGCCAGGGATGCAATCTCGTCCCAGATCTAGACAAGAAGCGTGAATTCAAAACGGTCTACGGCGATGGCCGTCGCGAAGATGCGACGGTGCCTGGTGCTACCGAACCGCTTACACATGGTTTGGCGGTTGCGTTTGCGAAGCTTGCGGCCGCCGCATTTGTTGTCGGCGAAGCCCGGGGAGTCTCGTTCGATCCCGAGCTCGCGAAGAAGGACCTCGCCGGAGACGAGAAGCCCGGAAAGAGGAAGAAGGCCAAGGTCGAAAAGTAGACTATGGGCGATTCACTCGTTATCTCCTTTCGGTTTCTCGATCCTCGATTTCATGGTCGTGGCGACGGCGCTGATCCCGAATGGCCACCGTCACCCCTTCGCGCTTTCCAGTCGCTCGTGGCAGCAGCTTCCGCGATTCAGCGCGGCAGCTCTTTGACTCAGGAAGCACGAGCAGCCCTCGAATGGTTAGAGACCGTGTGGGAGTCATCACCGCCGCGCATTGTTGCTCCCACGGTATTTCAACGCAGCGACGGCTATCGAGTGTCTGTACCCAATAACGCGCTGGATCTAGTCGGCGGGGCGTGGTCGCGCGGGAATTACTCGATGGTTGGGGATGCCAATCCGGCTACTCATCGCGCAATGAAGACATTTCGACCGACACTGTTCGTTGATGGCGACACCGTGCACTTCTTATTCACGCTAAGCGATCAAGTCTCGACGCGTGAGTTGGCGCACGTGGAGACGCTCAAAGGGATCGCTGCATGTGTCGTATCGCTCGGTTGGGGAATCGATCTGGTAGTTGCACGTGCAGCCGTGCTCGGCGAGCGTGAACTCGAGGCGCTGACTGGGGAGAGATGGTTCGTTGGTGTAACGAATCGCAGGCCTTTGAGGGTGCCCCTATGTGGAACGTTGGATGCTCTGGAGCACCGCTATCGAGGCTTCCTCAACCGAATCCGCGGAGACATTTGGAATCCGCCACCAGTATTCTCTCGGTTTGGCACGGTCGGGTATCGCCGCGCAGACGATGTTCGAGAAAGAGCCTGGGTGGCGTTCGCTCTGAGGGACATGACCGATCCCAGCCGCTTTCGAGGGTTTGAGCCAACACGCGAAACAATCAGCGTTGCGGGACAATTCCGCCACGCGGTGCACGAAGCCGCGCGCATATCCAAACGGGATGAGTGGTCAGATACCGAAATAGCCGCGTTGGTGCTGGGCCACGGGGAAGCCCGAGGCGAAGCGCATCGAGCTCCCGGGGCGCGAAGGTTTGCGTATCTACCAATCCCCACGATTTATTCGCACCATGGAGGCGAAAGAGCAGGGCCGATTCGTCGCGTGCTCGTCACAGCATACTCCGATGACCTCGTTGCCGAGACTGCGTGGGTCGAGCGTGCACTCGCCGGGGGAACACTGGTCGATGAAAAGACGAGTATGCCTAATACTCTGCTGGAGCCAATAACAGAGCGGGAGCCTACGTTGGCTCGTTTTGTTCCCATAACGGGCGCATCTTCTTGGGTCTCAGTTTCTCCGGTCGTTTTACCGGGGTATGACGATCCGGCTCATGTTCGTCGCCGCTTGTCGTCCAGTGTAGGGGGCGTTGATAAGCTGAAGCTCCTCCAGCAACTTGAGGGACGAACCGAGGCCTTGCTACGTAAGGCAATCGTCCAGGCGGGCATCTCGAATGAATTAGCCGCCAATGCGACGCTCTCGTGGCAACAGACTGCCTTCCTCAGCGGTGTGGAACGGGCCGCGTCGTACCGTGTTCCCAGGCACCTCGTTCGATTTCCCAGGCTCCACGTTCGTATCGATTGGCGAACGGCTTCGGGCACGCCAGTTCTCGTCCCCGGGCCCATATGCATTGGCGGTGGTCGATTCTACGGGATGGGGTTGTTCACAGCTCTCCGAATGTAGTGCTGAACACATGAAGTCAAACCTCGATTGCTCACCGCGCCCAAAGCGCCGCCAACTCAAGCTCCAGCGCCTCAAACGGCGCCACGCGCACCGACTCCGACCCCCGCCAAGCACCGAGCAACTGGTAGCGATCGCCGGCGAGTGCGAAGGCTTCGAGCGTCTGCAATCGTGGGTCGATCAGCCAGACGTGCGAGATGCCTTCGCGCGCGTAGATGGGGAGTTTCTCAACACGGTCGAGGGCGGCCGTGGACGGGGAGAGCACTTCGGCGACCCAATCCGGCGCGAGCTCGAAGGCCGCGGTGTCCGGCACTTCGGGCATGCGGGCACGGCGCCAGCCGGCCAAGTCGGGGACAAGGACGTCTCCGCCGAGATGGAGCTCGGGTTCATCGAGGATGATCCAGCCGCCAGGGCCGCCACTGCCGCGGTGGAAAGGATTGCCGAGCACCATGCCCAGCAGCGACGCGACTGCCGCGTGTGGGCCGCCGGGGCGGGGCTGCGTGTGGAGCTCGCCGCCAATGAGCTCACCCACCACGTTGCGCGGCAATGCCAGGAGATCGGCGTAAGTAGCGAGACGAGGGGCGACGCTTGTCACGGCTTATCGACCCCAAAGGCGCTTGAGATCGATCTCGACCATTCCGAAAGGCTCGGCATGCACGAGATCTTCGCCCCCATGAGTCGCCAGCAGCATCCAATTTTCCCGCTCGAGTCGGTAGATCTCGAGCGTCTCGTTCAGCGGATCCAGAAGCCAAAGGTACGGAATGAGACCGCGCGCGTAGACAGGGAGCTTCTTGGTACGGTCGAAGCGGCTCGTAGACGGGGAAAGGACTTCGCACACCCAATCAGGGGCGAGCGTGAAGACGCCCTCGCGCGGAGGCGTCGGCAGTCGCTCTCGGCGCCAGCCCGCGATGTCGGGAACAACGACGTCTGCATCGAGATGGATCTCGGGTTCGTCCAGGATCCACCAGCCGCCGGGTCCGCCATCCCCGAACTGCATGCGCGTGAGCAATGTGGCGCCGAGCGCCGAAGCACCGACAGCGTGAGGACCAGCTGGTCGCGGGCTCACCTGCAGTACGCCTGCGATCAGCTCTCCCACCAAGTGCTCGGGCAATGCGACGATGTCGTCGTAGGTCGCGGGGCGCCGAGCGGGCAACGTCATGGGGCAAGGGTAGCACGGCGCGAGAGGGGATATGACTCGGTTCCTCGAGCGCTGCGCGCGGTGTGCGCGGGGGCCGTATCTGTCACCTATCGACGGAAGGGAGGCACTGCGTGACTGACGATGCCAAGAACCCCGCTGGGTCTGCCGTAAAAATTGCGGAGGAAATCGGTGACCCCGCGTCTGCGCGCGCGAAGCCGCTGCCTCGCCAGTTGCCCGTCGTGCGCGGTCCGGACTTGCCCGGTTCTGGCTCGGCGCCGGTGCTCGCCCCCGCGCGCATGATCAACGAGGTGCTCTACTGCGAGCGCCTGATGTACCTCGAGTTCGTCCAGGGTGAGTGGGCGGACAACGTGTTCACGGTGGACGGGCAGGTCGTGCACCGTAAGGTGAACGAAGAGGTGAAACCGCTTCGACCCGCGCCCGCGGCACCCCAGCCGTCTGATTCGGATGAAGAGGTGGAGCCGGAACGCCCGTACGTTGCTCGCTCCGTGTGGCTTTCGTCCGAGCGCTTGGGGATCACGGCCAAAATCGATCTGGTCGAGGTCGAGGGCGGCAACGTGGTGCCGGTCGAGTACAAGCGGAGCACCCGGCCAGACGTCCCCGAAGGGGCGTATCTACCGGAGCGTGCGCAGCTTTGCGCACAAGTCTTATTGCTGCGGGAGCACGGCTACGCCTGCGACAGCGGTGAGATCTACTACGCGAAGGATCGGCAACGCGTGCCGATTGCGATGCCGGAGTGGTTGATCGATCGCACGCTGCAGGCAGCAGCACGAATTCGCGAGCTGGCGCTCAAAGGTGAGCTTCCTCCGCCGCTCGATGATAGTCCGAAGTGCCATGGCTGCTCGCTGGTGGGCATTTGCCTACCAGACGAGACTCGCGCCTTGGCGCGTGACGAAGAGGTTACCGAGCTCGAGGACGACCCATCGTTCGATGTGGGTGACGATCCGTGGGGCCTAGCGGTAGGGATCGAGCGTCCCGATCGAGGCGTACGTCGCCTATTTCCCGCACGGGACGACAAGTTGCCAGTCTATGTTCAAGCGCAAGGCGCGGCGATTCGGCTCGAAGGTGAACGCCTGATCGTGCAATCGAAAGGGGAGAACGCGCGCGAGGCGAGGCTCACGAATACCTCTCATGTTGCGCTGTATGGCAGCGTCAACATGAGTACCCCGGCGCTCCGAACATTGTTGGAACGCGGCATTCCGGTGCTCTTCTTCAGCTATGGCGGTTGGTTCACCGGGCAGGCGAGCGGGCACGACTCGAAGAACGTAGAGCTGAGACTGGCACAGTACGGTGCCACGCAGGATCGCGAACGGTGTCTCAAACTTGCCCGAGGCTTCGTCGCTTCCAAGATTCTGAATAGTCGCACGCTGCTGCGGCGTAACCACGCCCGACCCGATCCCGTGGCCCTTTCGGAGCTCAAGCAGCTGGCGCGCAAGGCGCGCGATGCTGAGGCGATCGAAAGCCTGCTGGGTATCGAAGGCACGGCCGCCCGCCGCTACTTCGCCGAGTTCGCGGGCATGCTGAAAGGAGAGGGGATCGAGGAGTTCGACCTGGAAGGGCGCAATCGGCGTCCGCCGCGCGATCCGATCAACGCGCTGCTTTCGTTCTGCTACTCGCTGCTGACCAAAGAACTCACGCTCGCCATCCGTGCGGTGGGGCTGGATGCCCTACTAGGCTTCTATCATCAGCCTCACTTCGGTCGACCCTCCCTCGCGCTCGATCTGATGGAAGAGTTTCGTCCGGTCATCGCGGACTCCGTGGTCATCGGCGCGATCAATACGGGCGTCGTGAAAACCGACGATTTCGTGCGGGCGGCGGGCGCCGTTGCGTTGACGGCGCCGGCGAGAAAGCGGCTAATTCTGGCGTTCGAACGGCGCATGGATTCGCTCGTGACCCACCCGATTTTCGACTACCGGATCAGCTATCGCCGGGTACTCGAAGTGCAAGCGCGTTTACTCAGCCGAGTTCTACTGGGCGAGCTACCTCGCTATCCGGAATTTCGCATTCGCTAGAAAGAGGTTGGCATGAGGCACAACTACGTTGTCACCTACGACATCTCCGACCCGAAGCGGCTGCGCAAGGTCTACAAAATGATGCTCGGCTACGGCGAGCACTTGCAACTCTCGGTTTTCCAATGCGAGCTCAACCCTCGTGAGCTAGTTGAGCTGCGCGCGAACTTGGCCCGGATCATACACAACGAGCAGGACCAAGTTCTATTCGCCAACCTTGGCCCCGTCGAAGGCCGAGGCACCGGTGCAATCCAATCTCTCGGCCGCACGTACTACGACCCAGAGCGCATTGCGCTCGTGGTCTGAACGCACGAACAACCCCTATGAGCCAAAGGAACAAAGTCGTATGCTCTATCCCGCCGCGAGCGGTGCAGTGCATCCCTAAACATGGGAGGCGCTCGCATTTCGCCAAGTTCCCTGAAAATCAGCCCATTCCCGGTGCGCTCAAGGCACCGAACTGCACCGGGAACTCTCCCCTTTTATCCACCGATTCTCGAATCGCTCGCAGACCAGTCCGTACCACTAAGCTTTCATTGGCTTCTTGGTGGACCGCATTCCGCCGTGTTCACGCGGCGGCCCCATTGAAGCGGCCATCACGTTGGCGCTGACATTCACCACTGGCAAACATTCCGCCGTGTTCACGCGGCGGCCCCATTGAAGCAAATGCTCGACCCAGCGCGCATCGACGCCTACCGAACATTCCGCCGTGTTCACGCGGCGGCCCCATTGAAGCTGGCGGTTCCGGTTGGGTACCGGACCGGGAGCCCGATGCATTCCGCCGTGTTCACGCGGCGGCCCCATTGAAGCGCTCGGACCACTACGCCGCTCTGACGCCTCTGAAGCCATTCCGCCGTGTTCACGCGGCGGCCCCATTGAAGCTCGCAGCTGCTCAAGAAGGGCAAAGCGGCGGCGAGCGGCATTCCGCCGTGTTCACGCGGCGGCCCCATTGAAGCGCGGCGGCACGTCACCAGGCGCGACGGGTCGCGCTGTCATTCCGCCGTGTTCACGCGGCGGCCCCATTGAAGCCTGTTGCTGGCGTCGGAGCAGCAACGGTCACCGGCCGCATTCCGCCGTGTTCACGCGGCGGCCCCATTGAAGCTTGGCCGGCACGAAGTCTAGGGAGATGTCGCTACTCCATTCCGCCGTGTTCACGCGGCGGCCCCATTGAAGCGGATCCGTGGCAGTCCACCCAGCGCGAAAGATCGTGCATTCCGCCGTGTTCACGCGGCGGCCCCATTGAAGCTAGAGCGTCTGTCGGCTGATTCGGGTCTGCGCGACAGCCATTCCGCCGTGTTCACGCGGCGGCCCCATTGAAGCTTCTTTTCGGTTGCGAGCGGGGCAACGAGCTCGAGCATTCCGCCGTGTTCACGCGGCGGCCCCATTGAAGCCCTGGCAAAGACCCGTTTATTGACGAGGCGCGTCAGACATTCCGCCGTGTTCACGCGGCGGCCCCATTGAAGCAGTAGGTGCGTAGTCGTTAGATATTTACGACCGCAGCATTCCGCCGTGTTCACGCGGCGGCCCCATTGAAGCACCGCAACGCTCCGCTCGTCTCCCATCGACATCGAGACCATTCCGCCGTGTTCACGCGGCGGCCCCATTGAAGCCGGCGCGCAACCTCCGCGCGCGCAACCGGCTGTTGCATTCCGCCGTGTTCACGCGGCGGCCCCATTGAAGCGATTGCCGCGTCGAAAACGGTCACCGAAACTCAATCATTCCGCCGTGTTCACGCGGCGGCCCCATTGAAGCTGGCCCGTCGCCATCACCGTGCCGAGCGGCAGATCGACATTCCGCCGTGTTCACGCGGCGGCCCCATTGAAGCTTCGCGAACATGGCCCGGACAGTAGTTTTGTCCGGATCATTCCGCCGTGTTCACGCGGCGGCCCCATTGAAGCTCCAGCTAGAGCTTGCGAACAAGATCGCGAAGAAGGCATTCCGCCGTGTTCACGCGGCGGCCCCATTGAAGCCATTGGAGCACCCGCTTTCATGCCCTCGATCCGCGCACATTCCGCCGTGTTCACGCGGCGGCCCCATTGAAGCCGAAGGTCAGGCCAGAGACCGATCCGCCACTCGGGACATTCCGCCGTGTTCACGCGGCGGCCCCATTGAAGCCGACGGGCGGCGGCTGATAGACCGCGCGCTGGCGTTCATTCCGCCGTGTTCACGCGGCGGCCCCATTGAAGCACGTCGCAACGCTGCGCGGAGCACCACGGGCAGGGCGCATTCCGCCGTGTTCACGCGGCGGCCCCATTGAAGCGGCGTGCGGCTCATGGGCGAGCGGGTTTGCCGAGGGCACATTCCGCCGTGTTCACGCGGCGGCCCCATTGAAGCTCGGAGATCTCGGATCGGATCCGCGTGGCCACTTCGGCCATTCCGCCGTGTTCACGCGGCGGCCCCATTGAAGCGCCCCCGCGTTCTGCGGGGTACCGGCGCCCGCGTACATTCCGCCGTGTTCACGCGGCGGCCCCATTGAAGCGGCGGGTAGGCGCGCCGGGCGGGTGGTGTTGGCGGCCATTCCGCCGTGTTCACGCGGCGGCCCCATTGAAGCTTCTTGTAGTGGCGCCGGCTCTTGCCGCTTCTCTTGACATTCCGCCGTGTTCACGCGGCGGCCCCATTGAAGCCAACTCGAGCAGGCCGCGACGATCGCCATCGACAAGGCCCATTCCGCCGTGTTCACGCGGCGGCCCCATTGAAGCTTGCTGCCCCTGGGGATGGGCACGATCCGCCACCCTCATTCCGCCGTGTTCACGCGGCGGCCCCATTGAAGCTAGTGTGAGGACCCGCTCCACGAGCCGGGCGAACTCTCATTCCGCCGTGTTCACGCGGCGGCCCCATTGAAGCGGGCTTGCTCAGCTTGCGCCGGCAATGACTCCACGCCATTCCGCCGTGTTCACGCGGCGGCCCCATTGAAGCGACGACCGTCGTTTGCGCGCAGGCGAAGCCCGCGTCAGCATTCCGCCGTGTTCACGCGGCGGCCCCATTGAAGCAGTGTCCGGCGCCACGTGGTCTCAGCTCGCTGCGGCAACATTCCGCCGTGTTCACGCGGCGGCCCCATTGAAGCGTGTGCAGAGCGCCCCGCTTTCGGACCTGCAACGGAAACATTCCGCCGTGTTCACGCGGCGGCCCCATTGAAGCGGCAAGGGCGAAGCAGCTCGGCGTGCCGTTGGCCGACTTCATTCCGCCGTGTTCACGCGGCGGCCCCATTGAAGCCGATGCGACGCCGCGCTCGCGCTTGGGGCCAAGCCACCATTCCGCCGTGTTCACGCGGCGGCCCCATTGAAGCGCGCTAGGCGCGCTCGGGCGCCAGCGTAGCCTGCCGTCATTCCGCCGTGTTCACGCGGCGGCCCCATTGAAGCGGTCGTTTACACGTACGCGCTAGCGCCAGCTAGCCCCATTCCGCCGTGTTCACGCGGCGGCCCCATTGAAGCCCCCGATCCTCACCGCCAACCGATCGCTGACGCTGACATTCCGCCGTGTTCACGCGGCGGCCCCATTGAAGCTTTCCCCAAAACTCGCGCAGTAGCCACGCCTCCGGATCATTCCGCCGTGTTCACGCGGCGGCCCCATTGAAGCGTAATCCCCCGAAGCGAACAGCGCGCGCGCCTGGTCATTCCGCCGTGTTCACGCGGCGGCCCCATTGAAGCGACCACGCTCGGGCGGTCTTGCCGCAAGCGCTGGGAACATTCCGCCGTGTTCACGCGGCGGCCCCATTGAAGCGACGGGATCACGGGCTGGGAAGAGTGGCTGACCTGGGACATTCCGCCGTGTTCACGCGGCGGCCCCATTGAAGCGAAGCTAGCACGATCTCGATCAGCCGCTGCAGCAGCATTCCGCCGTGTTCACGCGGCGGCCCCATTGAAGCGGGTGTGGCCGAGCGTTGCGCCTGCAGCCCCGAGGCCGCATTCCGCCGTGTTCACGCGGCGGCCCCATTGAAGCGATGAAGGCCCGCCCCCGATAGATAAGAGCGGGTGGCATTCCGCCGTGTTCACGCGGCGGCCCCATTGAAGCGGTCCCGAGCAATTCAATCACGAGGGCGCCCCGCTCCATTCCGCCGTGTTCACGCGGCGGCCCCATTGAAGCACGCTGAGCCAGGGTTCGATCGCCCCGGCACCCACGAGCATTCCGCCGTGTTCACGCGGCGGCCCCATTGAAGCAACCCGACCGCCGTGCACGTGTATCACATGGACGTCACATTCCGCCGTGTTCACGCGGCGGCCCCATTGAAGCCTGGATCTGCGCCTGCTCGGCTTGCGCGCGCTGATATCATTCCGCCGTGTTCACGCGGCGGCCCCATTGAAGCATCGCCGGCAAGCTCCCTAACGCTTTGGTCGGAGTGGACATTCCGCCGTGTTCACGCGGCGGCCCCATTGAAGCCGCCATGGGTTCCCGCGCAAGCGGCTGAGCCCGCGCATTCCGCCGTGTTCACGCGGCGGCCCCATTGAAGCCATGTCTACCCGTACGATCGCGATGAACTGATCGAGCATTCCGCCGTGTTCACGCGGCGGCCCCATTGAAGCCGATCGGCTCTCCCCCTGGAGTGACGGGATCGAGCAACATTCCGCCGTGTTCACGCGGCGGCCCCATTGAAGCGATCGCGCTCGCGGGCAGTGACTTGCAGGGGCAAACGCATTCCGCCGTGTTCACGCGGCGGCCCCATTGAAGCCGTCAGCGGTGAAGGCGCTCAGTGCGAACGTGGATTCCATTCCGCCGTGTTCACGCGGCGGCCCCATTGAAGCACCGGAGGGCGTGATCACCGGCATTGTCTGGGACAACATTCCGCCGTGTTCACGCGGCGGCCCCATTGAAGCTGGACGGCGCCCGGGTTTGGGTGCACAAGCTTCGAGCATTCCGCCGTGTTCACGCGGCGGCCCCATTGAAGCCACAAGCCCTGATAGCAGCCGGCCGCGTAGACCAAACATTCCGCCGTGTTCACGCGGCGGCCCCATTGAAGCGTCCTCGGGCGGAGGCGGTGGCGGCTTCTTGGCCGCATTCCGCCGTGTTCACGCGGCGGCCCCATTGAAGCAGGTTCTGTGGCTCGGTTGGGACTTCGCGACGATCGTCCATTCCGCCGTGTTCACGCGGCGGCCCCATTGAAGCTGGCCGGACGCTGGAATTTGAGGATCTGGGCGCTCACATTCCGCCGTGTTCACGCGGCGGCCCCATTGAAGCTGCTGAATACGATGCCGCCTTGGCCGCGGGATGGCTACATTCCGCCGTGTTCACGCGGCGGCCCCATTGAAGCCGCTGAGCGCCATTCAGCGAGTCGTAAGCTGCGCGGCATTCCGCCGTGTTCACGCGGCGGCCCCATTGAAGCTGACGGATGGGCATCGGCAATGCGTCGCGCGCTATCATTCCGCCGTGTTCACGCGGCGGCCCCATTGAAGCTACGTGGCGGCGATCACGGTGCACACGGAGCCGGGCCCATTCCGCCGTGTTCACGCGGCGGCCCCATTGAAGCGTATTCGCGCCCCGGCGAACTGGTTGTTGATCCGTTCATTCCGCCGTGTTCACGCGGCGGCCCCATTGAAGCCGGGCTCCGGCGCGACCAGGTTTGCAGCCAGTTCTGACATTCCGCCGTGTTCACGCGGCGGCCCCATTGAAGCGTGAGCAAAGAGTCGGGTCTGAACCCGGCCACGATGCATTCCGCCGTGTTCACGCGGCGGCCCCATTGAAGCTCCAGTCCCCAAGGTCACGAGATTGTCTGGCGCGGTGGCATTCCGCCGTGTTCACGCGGCGGCCCCATTGAAGCGAGAACACCTTGCCGACCACCGACGGCAGCACCTCGCCATTCCGCCGTGTTCACGCGGCGGCCCCATTGAAGCCACTCACCACATGTCCATCCGAGCGAGAACACCGACCATTCCGCCGTGTTCACGCGGCGGCCCCATTGAAGCATGACCCGAGGGCATGGGGGAAGAATGAAGACGAACATTCCGCCGTGTTCACGCGGCGGCCCCATTGAAGCCGACTGCAACCGGGCAGCAGGCCGCGACGCTGGGTGCATTCCGCCGTGTTCACGCGGCGGCCCCATTGAAGCCCTGGCGAGCGCGAGGGCACGTTCACGCGCGGGCGCATTCCGCCGTGTTCACGCGGCGGCCCCATTGAAGCAGCACGCGAACGTATTCGTCTCTGCTGCGCGCTTGCATTCCGCCGTGTTCACGCGGCGGCCCCATTGAAGCCGCAAATCGCCAGTCCGACCGAGGCGATCACGAGTTCATTCCGCCGTGTTCACGCGGCGGCCCCATTGAAGCGCTAGACCCGTCGTGCGAAAGATCGCGTGTCGCGTTGCATTCCGCCGTGTTCACGCGGCGGCCCCATTGAAGCAGTGCGAAACCGTGCTCGTTGCACAGCGCGACGAGCGCATTCCGCCGTGTTCACGCGGCGGCCCCATTGAAGCTGCTCGGCGCGCTCCCCAATGTGACCGCTGCGGTTACCATTCCGCCGTGTTCACGCGGCGGCCCCATTGAAGCCAGTTGATGACAGGCATGGTTCCCTCTGTTGGGTTGCATTCCGCCGTGTTCACGCGGCGGCCCCATTGAAGCTCGACCTCGAGAAAATCAAGCGCGCGCACCAGCGGTCATTCCGCCGTGTTCACGCGGCGGCCCCATTGAAGCGATGTCGCGCAAGGCGGAGGCGTGCTCCAAGACGTCCATTCCGCCGTGTTCACGCGGCGGCCCCATTGAAGCTGTCCCAACAAGCGTCATTTGGCGCCAAGGGAATGGCATTCCGCCGTGTTCACGCGGCGGCCCCATTGAAGCTCGATGTGCGTGAGCAGCTGGTTCGCCAACAGCCCCCATTCCGCCGTGTTCACGCGGCGGCCCCATTGAAGCGCGCTGCGGCGCACACGTGCGCGCGCCACCCAAAGCATTCCGCCGTGTTCACGCGGCGGCCCCATTGAAGCCGCGGCACGAATCAAATACGCGGAGCCTTGCGAGTCCTCATTCCGCCGTGTTCACGCGGCGGCCCCATTGAAGCGAGGTCCGCCTCACGCGCCTCGGCCGCGCGCCGGGCATCATTCCGCCGTGTTCACGCGGCGGCCCCATTGAAGCCACGGGTCGAGCCCGATCGCGCGAGTCAGCTTCAGGCATTCCGCCGTGTTCACGCGGCGGCCCCATTGAAGCCTGATGTCCGACCCGGACACGTTCGCGGGCAGCCATTCATTCCGCCGTGTTCACGCGGCGGCCCCATTGAAGCTCCGGGGCGCGCTCTCCGTCGATTCAGCGAATCCGAACATTCCGCCGTGTTCACGCGGCGGCCCCATTGAAGCATGTTGACGGCTACTGGCACCCGGGCGCTGGCCACAACATTCCGCCGTGTTCACGCGGCGGCCCCATTGAAGCGCGCGAACGGCGCGAGCTCGAACCTGGCCTACTTCATCATTCCGCCGTGTTCACGCGGCGGCCCCATTGAAGCACGGGCGCGGATGGCGTGGACACCTCGGTTCGCCCGTTCATTCCGCCGTGTTCACGCGGCGGCCCCATTGAAGCATGCTGGAACAGCTCTCGGAGTCGCTGCGCTACGACATTCCGCCGTGTTCACGCGGCGGCCCCATTGAAGCAGCGCATCGGTGAAGAGCACCGTCTGGCGCCTGATGCATTCCGCCGTGTTCACGCGGCGGCCCCATTGAAGCGTCACGGGCAACCACGTGGCCGATCTCCGAGTCGCTCATTCCGCCGTGTTCACGCGGCGGCCCCATTGAAGCGGCCGCTGGCGCCTTGTCGGGGCTCACGGCGGCGACCGCATTCCGCCGTGTTCACGCGGCGGCCCCATTGAAGCGATGACGCACCGGGCGCGCTCTGGCGCCGCGGTGAGCATTCCGCCGTGTTCACGCGGCGGCCCCATTGAAGCGACTCGGCAAGCATCGAATACGTCGATCGGCTCGGCATTCCGCCGTGTTCACGCGGCGGCCCCATTGAAGCTTGACGCTGATACCGGCGATGCGCGCCCCCGCGGCCATGCATTCCGCCGTGTTCACGCGGCGGCCCCATTGAAGCACACCGTGGGCGCGCTACGTGAGTCACAGCCGAGTCACATTCCGCCGTGTTCACGCGGCGGCCCCATTGAAGCTGCGGGGCTCGCTGCGGCTTTCCCCGCACATTCGGGGCATTCCGCCGTGTTCACGCGGCGGCCCCATTGAAGCGTGCTGACTGAAGCCGAAGTCAAACGCTACTTTGGCATTCCGCCGTGTTCACGCGGCGGCCCCATTGAAGCGACGAAGCGGCCGGCGCACTCTGGCAGCAAGCGTGCATTCCGCCGTGTTCACGCGGCGGCCCCATTGAAGCGGCGCGGTAGCGAGTACGAAGTGATCGCCGGTGGGCGCATTCCGCCGTGTTCACGCGGCGGCCCCATTGAAGCTGGTCGTACAGATACCAAACGCCCGCCCGCCGAATCGACATTCCGCCGTGTTCACGCGGCGGCCCCATTGAAGCCACCCGAGCCAACGATCTAAACCGCGACGTTCGCATCGCATTCCGCCGTGTTCACGCGGCGGCCCCATTGAAGCTTTGATCGCCTTCCGCACGTCACGGATGGTCACCAGCATTCCGCCGTGTTCACGCGGCGGCCCCATTGAAGCGTTTTGGGAGCGTTCGGCGCGGGATGCGGCGCGGAACATTCCGCCGTGTTCACGCGGCGGCCCCATTGAAGCGGCGAGAGGGTCTGTCCCTTGCCGTTGACGTCGACCAGCATTCCGCCGTGTTCACGCGGCGGCCCCATTGAAGCTGGAGATCCGCGGCCGCAATGGCCGCGAGGTTCACCATTCCGCCGTGTTCACGCGGCGGCCCCATTGAAGCATCACGCTTTCGGACTTTGCACGAGAGCATAGAGTGCATTCCGCCGTGTTCACGCGGCGGCCCCATTGAAGCGACGTAAAGGGCGACGAGATCTGCGCGGTGGTGCAGCCATTCCGCCGTGTTCACGCGGCGGCCCCATTGAAGCGGCTACGAACTCGGGCGGGATAGTCGACGCGAGACAACATTCCGCCGTGTTCACGCGGCGGCCCCATTGAAGCGCGAGTATGCCGACGACCCCGAGGGGTTCTGCCGCGACCATTCCGCCGTGTTCACGCGGCGGCCCCATTGAAGCGAACTGAAAGGTCCCCTTCAGCGTGCCGGGCTTAGCCATTCCGCCGTGTTCACGCGGCGGCCCCATTGAAGCGAGCAAGGCATCTCGCTCCCGAAGACGGCTTACTACCTCATTCCGCCGTGTTCACGCGGCGGCCCCATTGAAGCGCGATTCCCGCCGGCACGATCCTCAAAATCTACCAAGCATTCCGCCGTGTTCACGCGGCGGCCCCATTGAAGCACACGTCCAACGGGCAGAATGGTGCGGGCATTTCGGGCATTCCGCCGTGTTCACGCGGCGGCCCCATTGAAGCAACTTCGAAGACGAGTGGGATCGGGCGCTGCTCAAGCATTCCGCCGTGTTCACGCGGCGGCCCCATTGAAGCTCGACCGTCGGAGCCACGACGACCGGCGGGTCCTCCATTCCGCCGTGTTCACGCGGCGGCCCCATTGAAGCGCGCATGGCGTAGCAGTTGTCACAGCCGGCCGAGACATTCCGCCGTGTTCACGCGGCGGCCCCATTGAAGCGGTGAGCGCAGGGGTACTACCCTGCCCGCCGACGGTGCATTCCGCCGTGTTCACGCGGCGGCCCCATTGAAGCGGCCAGCGCCGTCAAGTGGGACAACGCCAACGGCGGTCATTCCGCCGTGTTCACGCGGCGGCCCCATTGAAGCGCGGCGCTTGTGTCGGCGTTTTCGCTTGGCGCCTGCTCCATTCCGCCGTGTTCACGCGGCGGCCCCATTGAAGCCCGGCTGATACGACGTACACTGAGCTACTCCGGCACGCGCTCATTCCGCCGTGTTCACGCGGCGGCCCCATTGAAGCATCAGCGGCCCGCGCTCCTCGCGGATCCACGCCGTCGCATTCCGCCGTGTTCACGCGGCGGCCCCATTGAAGCGGCGAAGGCTCGCGCGCAGCTCGAAAGGCTTACACGGACATTCCGCCGTGTTCACGCGGCGGCCCCATTGAAGCCGTAACGTGAGTATCACACTCGGCCCACCCTTGACCATCATTCCGCCGTGTTCACGCGGCGGCCCCATTGAAGCGGTCCTGCTCCTCACCCTCGCGTCCGCAGCTTCAGCCATTCCGCCGTGTTCACGCGGCGGCCCCATTGAAGCATGTCAGATTCCGACTTTCGCGCCATGATGCTGGCACGGCATTCCGCCGTGTTCACGCGGCGGCCCCATTGAAGCAACTCGACCGCACAAGCGTCACCCGCGGGAACACGCATTCCGCCGTGTTCACGCGGCGGCCCCATTGAAGCGATTCGACGAAGGGCCATGCCGACTCGGGCGGGCGCATTCCGCCGTGTTCACGCGGCGGCCCCATTGAAGCTGGGACGAAACTCAGCTTCCCAACACCTCGTTGGGTCCATTCCGCCGTGTTCACGCGGCGGCCCCATTGAAGCGTGGGATTCGAAGCCAGCAGCGCCCACGCATTGCCGGCATTCCGCCGTGTTCACGCGGCGGCCCCATTGAAGCGTCGGTGGTCTCGGTGAATAGGGTGGTGTCGGTGACATTCCGCCGTGTTCACGCGGCGG